>ERZ791879.136-NODE-136-length-81397-cov-7.961189_pt1 | contig 81397 bp, 90 predicted proteins | sample MGYA00510162_ERZ791879 | MGnify/ENA primary metagenome ERZ791879 (study PRJEB30046, sample SAMN00792113) | human gut metagenome | study: EMG produced TPA metagenomics assembly of the A metagenome-wide association study of gut microbiota in type 2... | reverse complement strand
GATAATATTAAATTCTTTAAATCCATCATTGGTCCTAATATCAAAAATGCTATCCCTCCTGCCACTCCAAAATTGTCCATAAATCCTTTTGCAACAAAGGCATCTGCTTCTGAACATAAAGATAATAAAAATCCTAATAGCATCATTATTCCTATTCCAACTATCTTTCCTGATGTCATATTATTAATTAAACTGTCTTGAAGAAATACTACAAAAATACTTGAAAGAAGTGCACCAAAAATGAAATAAACACTAATATTTAAAAACTCATTAGAGGCATTTAAAACTAAATTTTTGATTTTTCCTTTTAATGAAATATAATAATTATTACTAAAAGTACAGCAATCACAGTAAAGAGCAACCTCTTCACTTTTTAAAACTTCTGTATTTTTCTTTTTATCATAAATGAATCCAACAACCATTCCAACTATTAAAGCTCCTATTACTCCACCTATAGTTCTATATATAACAATATTAATATCATTAGGAAATGCATAATATGTAGACATAATTACAACAGGATTAACTATAGGAACTGATAACATAAATGTTATTCCAACTCCTATGGGTAATCCTTTTTTTATTAAACTTCTTGTAATTGGAACTATTGCACATTCACATACTGGAAAAAGTATTCCTGATATAGCTGCTATAAAATATGCTATGATACTATTTTTAGGAATTATTTTTTTTATTACTTCATCTGATACGTAAATTTGAATTAAAGCTGATAATACTGCTCCTATTAGTAGAAACGGTAATGCTTCAACAATAATCCCTAGGTAACTCCACATCCATGATTCAAATTTACTTATACTCACTTTCTCACCCGCTATCTTACTTTCTCATATACTCTATTAATTTTACCCTCATATTTCTTACTAACTTTTCTTCTAACAACTTACTATTTTCTAATGCTAAATTAAAACCATTATTGCTTTCTGCTTTTATTATTTGTGCCTTATGATTCAAACTCTCCAATAGTTTAATACCTTTTTCCAACTCTAAACTTTTTTCTATACTATAATTATTAATTACAATTACATCACTATTTTGTATAAATGGTAATAATATTTCTCCCATATTCATAACATAAAATTCAATGTTTCTTCCATCACAAATAAAATAAATAGTAGAAAGCTTTATCAGTTTCCCTGTTTCATTATCAAATACACACTTGTACAAATTCTCTAATGTATCAGTTCCGTTATATTCTATAATTATTCTATGGGGTTTATATTTTTTTACTATTTCATAAATTTCATTATTAAGTCCTAAACTATCCCCCATAAAACTAATATGTTTTACACTTTGTCCATTTTCATTAAACTCATTTATTTGAGTCTTTCCACTTTCACAAGTAACAACAACTATTTTTTCTTTATCTGCAATAGTTTTATTTATTAACGAATTAATAAAGGCTGACTTACCAGCCCCTAAAAATCCAGTAACTACATCTATGCCAACCTTCATATCTCTACCTTCTTAACTAATTAAAATTTAAACTTTTACTTATAAGAAAAACTTCTTAATTTTCTCTTTATTTAAGTTAGTTCCTATAAATGAAATAACAGTTTCTCCTCTATACGCTATCTTTTGCATATTTATTTCAGATAAGGTGTAATCAAATTGTTCTTTACCATTTTTAGTATTAACAATCCCCTTTGCTCTAATTATTTCACCAAATTCAAAACTATTTTTTATAAAATTAAACTTACTTAGTAATTCTTCTCTAGATACATCTCTGTCTATTTTTAAAGCAAAGCTTTCAAATAAATTGTCTTCACTTTTTTCTTTTTTAATATTTCCAGTATTAAGATTGCTCTTTCTAAAATTAACTTTTTCTTTTACATTAACTTTATCATTAGACAGAAATACCTTTGGAATTAACTCCTCTGATTTTGTATTATCCCATTGTCTTCCCATTATTATTGCCCTAGAATTTAATTTATTGATTTCAATTTCTAATCTTCTCACTTCTTCATTACTAATATTTTGAGTTCTACTTAAAATTATAATATCTGCATTTTTTATTTGGTTAAGAAAAAAATTCTTAAAGTTAGTTAAGTACAAATCAAATTTTTCTGCATCTACTACAGTTATAGCTTTCTCTACTTCTGCTATACCCTTTAATTCTTTTTCAGTAAATACTTTTTTTATGTCACTTAATTTTGCAACTCCTGTTGGTTCAACTAATAATCTGTCTACATTGCAATTCTCCACAACATCTAATATTGATTCTTTGAAATCTCCAGTAACTTGACAACAAATACATCCTGCATTTATCTCTTTTACTAAAGTATTTGTTCTTTTTAAAACTGCACCATCAATACTTACTTCACCAAATTCATTTTCAATGATGGCAATTTTCTCTTTATAATATCCTTCTTCTATAAGCTTTTTAATTAATTGTGTTTTTCCAGCTCCAAGAAACCCTGAAAAAATCTCTACTTTAACACTCATAACTTATTACTTTCCCTTATTATTGTTCTCAAAAAATTCTATGATTTATATTTAATATTTATGCAAGTTTTATTTCTTAAGGAATGTTGAATATTAGATCTATTTTATACATATAATAATATTGTAAACGTATCACTCTCCTGTGAACGTTATACGACAAAAAGGAGCTGCTATTTAGCAACTCCTTTTTAATTTTATTATTCTTATTTGTGTAAAGCATCTAAAACTAATTGAGCTGTAGAAACATTTGTTGCAAGTGGTATTGCATATACATCACATAATCTTAGTAATGCATTAACATCAGGTTCATGTGGTTGTGATGTTAATGGATCTCTTAAGAATATAACTAAATCTAACTTTTGCTCTGAAACTAATGCTCCTATTTGTTGATCCCCACCAAGTGGACCACTTTTTAATCTATGAATCTCTAAATTAGTGTTTTCCATTATTCTTAAACCAGTAGTTCCTGTTGCATAAAGTTCTAATTTAGATAACCTTTCCTCATTAGCTTTTGCAAAATTAACCATTTCATCTTTTTTCTTATCATGTGCAATTAATGCTACTCTCATTTGTACTCTCTCCCTCTTCTATTAAACTTTATATAAATTTTAATTTATAAACTAATTATTTTTTTGAAACATATATATTATCTTTTATATAAAATCTCCATAAGAAATCTTTTGCCTCTTCAGCATAATCTATTCCTATTCTCTTACTTTCAACAATTTCAAAAGTTTCATTATTATCATCAGTAATATATACAGCTCCCTTTTCATAAAGCTTCACTGCATTTAAATCCTTATTTAGTAAATACGCTAAACATAACTTTGATGGACCATTGGTTAAATTTTTTGATTGAGCTTTTGTAAGTTCATCATATTTCTTATTATACCTAATATTTGAAATATAATCTAGTTCATTAATTGGTTCAATAGCTCGAATTAAAACAGCTTCAGCCACATCCTTTTTATTAGTAACAACATTAAAGCAATGATATAATCCATATATAAAATAAATATATGAAACTCCTGCATCTTCATATAATATTTCTGTACGCTTAGTTCTACGACCATTATATGCATGGCAAGCTTTATCTATTGCTCCTATATAAGCTTCTGTTTCAACGATCTTTCCTTTTAAAACTTTCCCATCAACTTCTCTAACTAGTACTTTCCCAAGTAAATCTTGTGCAACATCTAGGGCACTTCTATTATAAAACTCTTTACTTATAATCATTTGTATCTCCTAAATTTAAATAAAGCTATATTATAATTAATAGTATTTCTTATAATAGCTATTAAAATACTTCCTTATTTAACCTTCGCACCACATTCACCACAGAATTTTGAATCACTTGCAATTACTGCACCGCATTCACTACAGAATTTATTTTTCTTTTCTGTACTTTCAATATTTATAACCTTTGTTCCACAATTACTACAGAATTTTGCTCCTTCACTTAAGCTTTCACCACAATTTTTACAAGTATTCTTATTATTATTTACTGATGAACTTGATGTCATATTTTTCTTCATTTCATTCATCATTTGCATTCCCATTTGCATTCCCATACCAGCTTGGGCCATATTAGCCATACTGCTATTAGGATTTTTCTCCATAGCTTCAGTCATAGCTACATTTTGATAATGACCTATATTACCAACCATTCCATAAGCAGCATTTTTATTAATCATATTTTGTACTGAATCAGGATAGCTAAAGTTTTCAATATTTAATGTTGTTACAGTTAGACCTATCTTAATCATTTCCATATCTAAATCTGTTTTTATACCTTTTGCTATTTCAAAGGAGTTTGCTTGTAAATTAAACATATCCTTTCCTTTTTTAACAATCCACTTCATTAAAAGCTGATCAACTACAGCTAAAGCTCTTTGTTTTACATCATCTACAGTAAATTGACTTTTGATTCCTGCAATTTTATCAATTAAAACCATATGGTCACTTATTTTAACATTAAATGAACCAAAAGCTCTTATTGGCATTCCTCCTGGCATTCCTGGAGCTTGAATATTAATTGGACTTTTAGTACCCCACTTTACTAAAAACTCTTTAGTATTTATAAATAAAACCTCAGCCTTAAGCCCTGATTTAAAACCAAACTTAAATCCCTTTAATGTTGATAAAAATGGAATTATTTCTGTTTCAATTTCGTAATTACCCTCTTCAGTAAAAACACCTTCAACCTTTCCATTATGCATAAATATAGCATCTTGACCTGGTCTTATAATTAATCTACTATTCTTCTTTATTTCGTTATTTTTCCATTTCCAAAAAATAACGTCATTTCTAGTTTCATTCCATTCAATTACATCTAAAAACTGGTTACTAAATAAACCCATTACTCTTCCTCCTGCTATTTTGATAGCACTGTTTTATTATTTGTTTTCTTTTAATTTAGCTAATTCATCTTCAATTGCACTACTATTAGCACTCTTTAATGCCTCTAACTCATCTTCTACTGAAGAATTATTAGTATTATATTTATTCATTAAATCATCTATGCTATCTGTTGGTTTTGAATTTAATTCAGCCATTGCATTAGCTTCATCTAACATTCTATTAGCCTTTTCTTCCATTCTACTAAAGGAATCTATACTTGAAGCAGAATTATTAATTGAAGAACCCATTTTATTTATTCTTTCTTGCATTTTTGCTGTTGCCATTTTTGCTTTAATAGTACTTCTTCTTTCATTAAGCTCTTCTATTTGCATATTTAACTTATTATACATTTGCTTCATCTTTTCAGAGTTAGATTTTGCTGCTTCATATTTAGTATTAAGTGCTGTTAATTTTTCTGTTAATGATGCCTTTTTAGATAAGAATTGTCTTGCATCATCATCATTTCCTGCATCTACAGCTCTTTTTGCATAATCTAACATCTTGTTTACATCACTTTGACATTCATCAACTTCTCTTTTTGCTCTAGTTTCTTCTGCCATAATAGATGCAGTTTCTGCTTTAACCTTATTTAAATCATCATTTAAATTCCTCATTAATTGATCTATCATTTTCACCGGATCTTCCGCCTTATCTAATAAAGCATTAATGTTAGATGACATTATGTCAGTAAATCTTTTTAATATTGACATATATACTCCTCCTAAATTCATTACCATTATTTATACAAATATATTTTATCATTATTTAATTCAAAACGAAATCCATTATTTTTTATTATATATAATTTTTAACTGTATATTAATAGAAAAAATGAGCTATTTTTTTATAGCTCTTATAATATTGATCCATATAATTTATCTTCTTTTGTATATACTGTAACAGTAAATGTTCCTAATGGTCTAAAGTTTCCATTAGTAGCTGATAAATATCCTCTAAACTCTAATGTTACTTGATCCTCCAATTTTTCTTGTAAAATCACTTTATCTATTTTAAAGTAAATAGGATCATCTGTACCTACTGCAAATTGCTCTCCTAAAAATTGTACATTTTCCATAATTCTTTCTTTTGCTTCCCCTGAAATGAGTTCAACGTCATCACTTGTACTATCCCAGTCACTTACAATAAAATCATATACACCTTGATTTTTAGCTAAATATTCTGTTAATAAATTTAATCCAAAGTCTACTTCTTTATATTCACCTTCAACATATGGAATATCTCCATAATCATGATATATTAAATCTCCATCATTTAGAATATTTATATCTTTACTAGATTCATATACTTTTCCAAGTGCAGTAAATTGTGTATATACTTTAGGCTCTTCTACTACACTTTCAACTTCTACAACTTCATTATTTGTATTATCATTGCTATTTACATTATTGTTATTATTACTTGAACAACCAGTTAATAATCCTAACATAATAATGACGCATATTATTTTTTTATTCAAAATACTCACCTTCCCCCTTCCATTTTAATATAAAAAAAGAGATTAATCCATTATATAAATGGTTTAATCTCTTTAAATATGTTAATTTTCTTTAAACACCTTTTTTAAATAAATTTTTCATATTATCCTTTAAGTTATCTATGAATCCACCCTTTTCAACATCTCTATCACAGTATAGCTCAACTTCTCCAACCTTTTGATCATCTAGATATACTTCACATTTTCCTACAACTTCACCTTCTGTGTAGCTATCTTTCATTTCATCTAATACTATTTTGTTTATTGGTTCTCCATCGCTACCTTTTAAAGTGACAATGATTAAATCATCCTTTGCTTTTGCTATAAAGAATCTATCATTACTCTTTCCTAAATAAACAGTTTCTACATCATCATCTTTGTTAAATAATTTCTTTCCTTCATATTTAGAGAATCCATAGTTCATAAGCATACTTGCATCACGGTTTCTAACTTTATATGTTGGAGCTCCCATTATTACTGCAAGCATTCTAACATTATTCCTAACTGCTGTAGCACTTATACAATATTTAGCTTCTTGTGTAAATCCAGTTTTTAATCCATCACAGCCATCAAAGAAACGAACTAATTTATTATGATTTACTAGCTCTATTGGACTTTTTCTTCCTTCGGATATAGTTTCCATATATGTACCACTATATTTTAATATTGTAGGATGTTTTAGTAACTCTAATGACATTATAGAAATATCTCTTGCAGTTGTTACATGTCCTTCCTCTGGCAAACCATTACAATTTTTAAATGTTGTATTTGTCATACCTAATTCTTTAGCACGTTCATTCATGGCCTTTACAAACTCATCTGTTGAACCGCTTAAGAATTCTGCCATAGCAACAGCAGCATCATTTCCTGATGCAATAGCTATACCTTTTAGTATTTCTTCTACTGTTCTAACTTCACCAACATCAAGAAGCATAGTGCTTCCACCCATTTTCTTTGCATTTTCACTACAAATAATCTTGTCATCCAAACTTATTTTTCCACTATCTACAGCTTCCATTGCAAGTAACATTGTCATTATCTTTGTAACAGATGCTGGTGCAAATTTTTCGTCTGGATTCTTTTCATACAATACTGCTCCACTTATAGGCTCAATAAGTAATGCAGATTTTGCATCTACATTCATTCCTTCCTCTAAACATGCAGTATAAACATCATTTGGATATTCTTCCTCTGAAGTTTCCCTAACTGCAGCAATCGGAATAACTGTATTTAAACATAATAAACATAAAAGAATAATAGAGATTTTGTTAAATATTTTCTTTTTCATTTGTTCTCCTCCTTTTAAGCTTATTATTTCCTAAAAAAATAAAAATATGATAAAAAGAATTTAACATTCTTTTTATCATATTTTATAAACATTACATTATTATAAAACTTATTTAGATTACCGGAATCCCCTCCAATAATTCTAACTTAAGCATAAAATCACTTAATAAAACTATCTTACTATATCATATATTAATGGTATATTTAAATCATAGCTATCTTCAATAACTATATTTTCTAAGATGCTTTTTCTAGCCTTTTCAATTTTCTCCTCATTATTTGAATGTATGTATGCTAGAACATCTCCTTTATTAACCTTTTCGCCTCTTTTCTTATTTAAAACAATTCCTACAGCTAAATCAATTTCACTTTCTTTAGTTGCACGACCTGCTCCTAATTCCATTGCTATAAGGCCAAATGCTTCCGCATGAATTTTTGTTATATAACCATCTACAGGTGAAGTAACTTTCTCTACATATTTTGCTTGAGGGAATTTGCTATAATCATCAATTGGGCTAATATCCCCACCTTGTGCCTTAACAAAGTCCTTAAGCTTTTCTAGACCTTTTCCATTTTTTATATTTTCCATAAGCATTTTTCTTGCTTCTTCTTCACTTTCTGCCATCTTAGCACAAAGTAACATATTTGAACCAATTGTTAATGTTAACTCTAAAAGATCTTTAGGCCCATTGCCTTTTAATAATTCTATAGCTTCTATAACTTCTAAGCTATTTCCAATAGCATATCCTAAAGGTTGATCCATATCAGATATAACTCCAATAGTTTCTCTTCCCAAATGTTTTCCTATATCAACCATTTCTTGTGCTAGTTCTTTAGCTGTTTCTGGTGTTTTCATAAATGCACCATCACCAACTTTAACATCTAAAACTATTGCATCTGCACCTGAAGCTAATTTCTTACTCATTATACTTGATGCAATTAATGACATATTATCAACTGTTGCAGTAACATCTCTTAATGCATATAATTTTTTATCTGCAGGAACTAAGTTTCCACTTTGTCCCATTATAGCAATATTTATTTTATTTACATTTTCCATAAACTGTTCTTCTGTTAGTTCAACTGAAAATCCTTTAAATGTTTCTAGCTTATCAATAGTTCCTCCAGTATGACCAAGTCCTCTTCCTGACATTTTTGCAACTGGAATTCCAAGTGATGCTACTAAAGGAGTTAAACAAATTGAAGTTTTATCTCCAACTCCACCTGTAGAGTGCTTATCTACCTTTACACCTTTTATATTACTTAAATCTATTTTATCTCCAGACTCAACCATAGCATTAGTTAAATCTGCTGTTTCTCTCTTATTCATCTTATTGAAGAAAATTGCCATAAGCATTGCTGATGCTTGATAATCTGGGATTTCCCCTTTAGTAAATCCATCAACAAAAAAGTTTATTTCTTCTGTTGTTAATTCTTCACCTTTTCTTTTCTTCATAATTAAATCATACATTCTCATAAGTCTTTCCTCCTCTAGCTACTTTACTATATCATCCAAGAAACTTTTACCTACTAATTCATTTTGTACATTAAAGAAATCTAATATAGTTTTTCCTATATCCGCAAATGTTTCTCTTGTTCCAATGTTAACACCTGCTTTAACATTTTTACCATATACAAGAACTGGTATGTGTTCTCTTGAGTGATCTGTACTGCTAGTAGTTGGGTCGCAGCCGTGGTCTGCTGTAATTATAAGGATATCTTCTTCGCCCATTTTACTATAGATTTCTTGTAATCTATTATCAAAATCTTCAAGTGCTTTTCCATATCCAGCTGGATCATTTCTATGTCCATACAACATATCAAAGTCAACTAAATTTGTAAAGATAAGCCCTTCTTTTACAGTGTCCATATATTCTAAAGTCTTATCTACACCATCCATATTGCTCTTTGTATGAACTGCACTTGTAATACCCTTTTTATTATAAATATCTTCTATTTTACCAACAGCTGCAACTTCATAGTTTGCATCCTTTAAATATTCAAGCATAGTTTTGTTAAATGGATCTAATGCATAATCCCTTCTGTTAGAAGTTCTTTTAAAGTTTGGAGCTTCACCAATGAAAGGTCTTGCAATAACCCTTCCTACTGCCCACTTATCAACAAGCATATTTCTCGCTATTTCACACATTTCATATAGCTTTTCAACTGGAATAACATCCTCATGTGCAGCAATTTGGAATACGCTATCTGCAGAAGTATATATAATAGGATATCCAGTTTTTACATGTTCTTCTCCTACATCTTCAATTATTTGAGTTCCTGAAGCTACTATATTACCTAATATCCCTTCAACATTTGCTCTTTTCTTAAATTCATTTATTATATCATCAGAAAAGCCTTGTGGATAAGTATTTAAAGGTTCTTCAAGTATAACTCCACTTATCTCCCAATGTCCTGTTACTGTATCTTTTCCTTTAGATGCTTCTTCACATCTACCAAATGCTCCTATTGCATTATCACATTTTTTAGGACCATTTACACCTTCTATATTACCTATTCCTAATTTCTCTAATTCATTTATTTCAAGACCGTTGCATGTTTTATATACATTGTCTAATGTATGACTTCCTTCATCACCATAACTTTTGGCATCTTTTAATTCTCCAACTCCAACACTATCTAATACTATTAATATAGCTCTTTTCATATTGTTTTCTCCTTTCGTATACAAAGCCCCTTTTCAAAGCCCTTAAGCTCTTGGATGGGAGTTCTTATAAACTAAGTTTATTTTATCATTATTTATTATCTCATAGTAAGTATCCATATAAGTTAATACTTGATTTCCTAAAAGCTTTTGAACTGCTCTTACATTTGCTCCATTTTGTAATAAATGTACAGCAAAAGAATGTCTAAAGGTATTTAAATTAACATCTTTATTTATTCCAGCTTTATGAGAATACTCTTTTACTATTCTCCAAACACCTTGCCTAGTTAATTGATTACCATTTAAATTTACAAATAAATTTGGTACTCCAGCTGAAGCAATTATATCTCTTATAGATAAATATTCCTTTAATGCAGCTTCTGCACTTCTACCTATTGGTATAAGTCTTTCATAATTTTTATTATCATGACATCTAACATAGAGTAAATCAAGGTTTACATCCTCTACTGATAGATTTATTATTTCAGAAACTTTCATACCAGTTGCATACATTAACTCTAATAAAGCATTGTCTCTTATGCCCTTATTGCAATCTTTATCAACTATCTTAATTATCTTATCTACTTCTTCAACAGTTAATATTTCTGGAAGTTTTTTAGATTGGTCCGTACTCTTATAATATATCTTTGGTATATCTCTAATTATTTTTTGATCCTTTAAATAATTATAAAAACTTCTTAAACTAATAACAATTCTACTTATAGACCTTTCAGATTTTCCTTCTTCTAAAAGATGATCTATATAATTTTTAACTGTTACATTATCAGTTTCATCTAAATATATATCTTTACTATTTAGATATTTAATATACAAATTAACATCCGTTACATAAGCATAAACAGTATTATCACTTTTATGACTTTCAAGTAATGACTCCCTATATTCATTTACTATTTCTTTCATAATTCTCCCCATTCCCACCTTATTTATTATTATTCGACACTTACTTTTAATTTCCTTTTATAATTATCTATTTATTAAACAACTTTATAAACATTTGTTACTACGAATTTAATGATATTTGGACAAATATATGCTTCAATAAAAGTACCGATAATAAATACACATGCAAATACCCCTATCTTTAAAATTAGTTCTCTCTCTACTATTGTATTTACTTTACCTTTATTAAAGAACCTTTCTTTAAGTTTTGTTGAAGAAAATTCAATTCCAACTATACTTAATGCAATAAAACAAGGAATATAAATAATATTCTGTGGTATTGTGGAGGCTAAAGCGAGCCATAATCCTTTTCCTTCAAAAGTTGAAATCAAAAAACTGAAAGTATATCCTAATGTAAACCCTTTAACAAGATCTACAAGTAAAATTATTGGCGTACCAAATATAGTAAATGATAATGCTATTATTATTGTTATAAGTATCAAATTTTTCTTAAGAACATTTAATAATAAAACCTTACTATTAACTGGTTCCTTAACAATACTTTCTGTAAATGTAGAAAAATAGCTTGTAAGATCACTAGCATCATTTGCATTCATATACTTTACTATATATGTACCTAAGGCTATTCCTACACAGAAAAATATAAAAACCATTAAATAAAAAAATTTATTTTCCTTTTTATTTAAATTTAATTTACCTATTATATTCATCGAAAACACCTCCATATTGTTATATCTTAATAATATGATGGTATTTTCAACTATATTCATAAGTGAATATATGTAAATTATAATTTTATATAATTTTTTTTATTTTTTGGATTTTTTCTTTTATTTCATTTAAATCTAAACCATAATTTTCTTCTAATATTTTTATAACTTTTTCAATATCTTCAATTTCATTTAACTTTTTTTCTTTTTTAACCTGCCCCCTTCCTAATCTATCACTTACAAACATTAAAATCATATCATTTAAATCTACTTCCTTTACTAATTCATTTGTTTTAGCAAAGGGTAAGTTTTTAATTATATAAAGATGATGCATATGATATTTTACTAAGTTCAAAACTTTTTTCTTTTCTTCATCTTTATAATCATAATATGTTAATAGCTTATCTGCTATTTTTTCTCCTTCAGTATCATGATTATATGATATTAATCTACCTTGTTTATTCTTTTTAGTTGTTGTACCTTTTCCTAAATCATGTAATAAAGCACCTAACATAAAACTTGCTTTATCATTTGCAAAATCTTTTATTTTAGATGCAGTGTCTACTACTTGCTTTAAATGATTCCATACATTACCTTCAGGATGGTATTGCTTATTTTGCTCTATTTTCTCTAGATTTATCAATACTTCTAAAGGAGTATTTTTTAGTGAATCTTTTATTTCTTCTAAGTAAATTGATGGTTTATCGCAAATAAGTAAATTTTCTTGTATTTCTTTTAATTTATTTACCTCCATGATTTTCTCCTTTTTAATATTTTTTCATATCTTCTTTTTATAATTAGTTTTCCTACATTATCGTATTTTAAAACAAATTATTTTTTATAATATTTTATTATTTTATTGTAATAATATATTTAATTTTAGGGCAATTTAAATATATTATTTATTTGAGGTGTAGTTGTTTTGGAAGAATTATTTAATAAATATTTACCTATACTTATTCATTTATTTGAACTGATGGGAATTTTAATATTAACATTAGGAGTTTTTACAGCCTTTTATCACTATATTAAAAAAAGATTTTTTAAAAAGGATATCAATATTAAATATGAATTTGCAGATGTTATGATTACAACTTTAGATTTTAAGTTAGCTGCAGAAATATTAAAAACTGTTACTATAAAAAGTATGGATGAACTTGTAATATTAGCCTCTGTATTTATTATAAGAATAATTATGACATTTGTATTAGAGAAGGAAATGAAAATAGAAGAAAGTAAAAAAAATACTACTTCTTAATATGAAATTCTGATAATTATTTACAAATTTATATACCATTTTTATTCCAATATATTACTATTTCATACTTTTCACTACATTTTTTTCACTGTTCATTACAAAGTACTTTTTTTGTATATAAAATTATGTTATATGTTAATCAGTTGAATTTATTTTATTCATCTAAATATAAAACAAGTAAACGACATAATAAAAAAAGTAATCACATACTTTTATAATTAGTGATTACTTTTTTTATTTTAAATTTAGTTTATATTCTTTATAGATCATATAATAATATCTTTTACTTTTATCTCTTTGGCTTCCATCTCATAACACTCTATAAACTTTATACAATCCAAAGCCTTTACTGTATGAATGCTTATTTGCCTATCGCTCCAATCAGATTTCATCATCTCTAAAAACTTTTCTTTATCGATATAATCATTTACATATTCGTCCAGGCTATCTAAAATAGTATCATCGTAGTTAATCTATTGTAAGATTATCTTTTTATAAAATTTATTTCATTCTTTATTTCTCAAATTTTATATTTCTACTAATATTTTAATAAATTACTCTTTAATATCTTTAAGCTTTTTTATTTGAGTAATAATTTTATTTGCACAAAAAATACTAGTAAAAATAACCGTAATAGCAACTGAAACTCCAATTTTTTCTTGTTTAAATCCGATACGTTCAAATAAAAACATGGTGTTAGTATAAAGTAGTGGACACATTAAGCCGAACTAAGTAAAATTATATTTAGTTAAGAAAGGATGTGTCCATTATGGGAAAGGGCAAAAGATACGATCAAGAATATAAAAATATGATAGTAGACTTATATAAATCAGGAATGAGCTTAGCTGAGCTAAGTAGCGAATATGGCATTGCAAAATCAACAATTAATGGCTGGATTAAAGACGTAAAAGAAATTAAAGTAGATGAAAATGAAGTTATGACATTAAAAGAGATTAAAGAGCTAAAAAAAGAAATGGCAAGAATTAAAGAGGAAAATGAAATATTAAAAAAAGCTATGGCCATATTTGCAACAAAAAATTAGATGAAGTAATAGAATTTATAAATAATAATAAAACTAATCATGATATTAAAACTATGTGTGCCGTTCTAGGCGTAGCCAGAAGCACATATTATAAATCTTTTGACAAAACTAAATCTAAAAGAGAAATAGAAAATGAGGAATTAAAAGCAGCTATTATAAGGATATATAAAGATAATAGAGGCATATATGGAGCCCCTAGGATTCATCATATACTTGGAACAGAAGGTTTTAAAGTATCCTTGAAAAGAATTCAAAGACTAATGAAAAAACTTAATCTTTGTGCAACAACTATAAAAAAATATAGACCTCATTCAAATAAAAAGATAGAAAAAGATTTAGAAAACGTTTTGAAAAGAGATTTTACTACTACTTCTATTAATGAAAAATGGGTAGGAGATATTACATATATTCATACTATCAAAGATGGTTGGTGCTATTTAGCTTCAGTTCTTGACTTACATTCTAAGAAAATAATTGGCTACGCATTCGGTAAAAGAATGACTAATGATTTAGTTGTTAAAGCTTTAAAAAATGCTTATTATAAGCAATTACCTAATAGAAATAAAAAATTAATATTTCATACTGATTTAGGCTCTCAATACACTAGTAATGATTTAAAAGAAATATGTAAAGAGTTTAATATTACACAATCATTTAGCAATAAAGGTTGTCCTTATGACAATGCTTGTATAGAATCTTTTCATTCATCTTTAAAGAAGGAAGAAATATATAGAAATAAATACCGTACCTTCGAAGAAGCTAATATAGCTATTTTTAAATATATTGAATCATGGTATAACAGAAAAAGGCTACACTCTTCTATTAATTATATGACTCCAGATCAATGTGAATTAATGGCTAGAAGTGCAGCATAAAAAAAGTTTGACTTTTTGTGTCCAAAATATTGACATAAGACCAACATAAATCCAAATACAATGATGAATGATAATACAACATAATAGAATATTGTTATTTCTATATCTATGTTTTTATTACCTCGGTTTGCAGTATATATTCCAAATATATAAACTCCTAAAATTAACGCTATAATTATAACTATACCAAAAATAATATTTATCATTAATAGACTCCCTTTCTATTTACAGTTTTTAATTTTTCAAAAAGATAATATGTTTTTAATTTATTCTTTTATTTTATAAATCAATAAATGCAAATTTAAATATTATCTACTTGAAACTCCAATTTTCTTTTATTAATAATATAGAAAAATATATAGTTAATATCACTCCTATAGCTGAAATAAAATGAAGCAACTGACTTAAATAAAATCCAACTGCGGGAATATAGTGAACTGTCTCATAAAATATAGACATACTTATTAAAGATAAAATTACACTCCCTAAAATACAGTGAAGTAATTTGGTGTTTTTATTCATAGTATCTCCTCCTCTTTTTACGTCGTACTTTAACAATCACGAATTAATTATAACATATTTTTACAATACCGTACTATTCACTTTTCAAAGATCAAATTTTCTTAATTAGTTCGCAATATATTCAAAATGCTCGTAATTTTTTTTGAATTGCGCACTAAAAAAATACCGCATATTCTTTTTCAATAATACGGTATTTCATAATTTGATATTTAATTTTATCTTCGTTATAGTTTAAAATTATTCATTAAATATACTCTATTTAACGTTCCAACATATTAAATACCTTATTAATAGAAATACATTTAGCATATCTATCATTCCACATAAATTCATTATAATATTTGTAACTTTGCTCTCCAGTAAAAAAGTCATTATCAACAGTTGAGTTAGCATAGCTTGGTACAATTATATTAAGTCCATGTTCAAAACCACACTTTATGGTAGCATCTATACATTTATCAGTTTGAAGTCCAACAACAATTATATCCTTTTCACCCTTTTCTCTTAAATATTCTAACAAACCAGTTCCTCTAAATGAACTATTTACATTTTTTACAAACACTTTTTCTTGTTCCATAGGCTTAAATTCTTCATAAACTTCAAATCCATCTTTTCCTTTTGTTAAATCACTTTCTAATCCATCATCATGTATTACATATAATACTTCAATGTTATTTTTTCTTGATGTATTAATTAATTCCCTAATATTTGTAACAAAATTTTCAAAATTATATAATTTACTATTTACTAATAATTTTTGTGTATCAACAACTAATAAAACCACTTATGTACTCCTCCATCACTTCATCAAATTCCCATTTATCTATGTATTATCAGAAAAATTATTAATTCACATTATAATACAATTACGATTTATTATAACATATTTTTACAATATTGTAATATTCAACTTTCAAAGATCATTTAGTTCATAATAATTTTAAAATACTAGTAATTTTTTTGAATTGCGCACTAAAAAATACCGCATATTCTCTTTTGAATAATACGGTATTTTTACTATTTACTCTCTAATTTATTTTAGTAAAATCTAACTCTACTTCTCCATCGGTTATTAATATAATAGTATTCTTGTTTGTTATTGTACCAGCGTTACATTTTCTATTACAGTTTATATTTTTATAAACTATATCAGCATTTTCATCCAATACAATAATCGCTGAATCACTATCTTTATTAAGAAATTGATATTGCAAATTATATTCCCCTTTATCATTTTTATACAAATTATAAACTCCTTCCTTATAAACATTGTTAATAGGAGTAATAGGAGTATTTGCATATACATCGTTTGTAGCAAAAATTAGAACTATTATTATTAATGTTGCTATATAGATTACTTTCTTTCTCATAATATTCACCTCATAAATATTATTTGCTACATTTAATATTTAAATACCGTATTATTCAATTTTCAAAGATCATTTAGTTCTCAATAATTTCAAATTATCCACAAAATCTACTCTGCAAATTGGAATTTTAACTAGCACATAATATAAGTGTACTAATCCATAAATATATCAAAGTTAAGCAACAAATAAATGTGCTTTTACTTGTATCCTTACCATCTCTTACTTTATGTAGAATTGATACACAATTATTTACTAACACCACTATACATATAATTCCAATACCTAAAACTAATGCAATCATACTTAATCTCCTAACTAAATTCTAATTTATCAAGTAATTTAAAAATCAAACTAACTCTTTTTAATAATATGATTCTCAATTTAATTAATCTAATATTTACTATATTAATAAACATTAGATTAATTCATAATTACAATATAAACATTCATTTATAGTATTAGTATACTTTCCTTTTGGTAATTTTGCTTTACATTTAGGGCATCTCCAAATAATATTTCCTAAAATTTTAAATACTATATATCCAATAGAGCCAACTATGAACATATTTAAATGTTTTGTTACTATTCCTATTATTAACCCAATTAAAAATACACTTCCTATAAAAGATATTAAAGCCATTACCTTTACTCTTGATTTAAAGTTGATTTCACTCATCATACTCCTCCTAAACTAAAACAAACCCTATACTAATTTCGCTTATTATATAATACAATTATGATTAATTATAACATATTTTGTAAATATCATACTATTCAATTTTCAAAGAACAAATTTTCTATTGCTTTAAGAAATACAATAAGTAATAAAAGCGATGTAATCGCTCTTAAAAGTAATAATAATCAATATAATCCTGAATTATATCCTCTATTTTTTTAGATTTTCTATTGATTCTAGACAAAATAAAAACACCTCCATTTATTGATTTTTATATCAATAAACAAAAGTGTTTACATATTATTAACTTATCTTAAGATACTTTATTCTTTAATCTTAGCTTGTCTGCTATGATTGCTATGAATTCACTATTAGTTGGCTTACCTTTATCATTGTGAACAGTATATCCAAATAACTTATTAATAGCTTCAATTTGTCCTCTTCCCCATGCAACTTCTATAGCATGTCTTATTGCTCTTTCAACTCTTGAAGCAGTTGTGTTGTATTTCTTAGCGATTGAAGGATATAACTCCTTAGTTACAGCTGATAATAATTCCATATCATTAACAACCATTGTAATAGCCTCTCTTAAATACATATACCCTTTAATATGTGCTGGCACACCTATTTCGTGAATTATGTTTGTAATTTCAGTTTCTAAATCGATAGGCCCTCTACTATTTGTACTTATTATTTCACTTGTTGTCATTGCAACTTGCTTTTTAACAGGCTCATTTTCTACTGCTATTGTATCATTAAACATATCTCTTATACGTTTTGTGAAAATATCCATATCAAATGGTTTTACAACATAATAGTCAGCACCTAAAGTTATAGCTCTTTGTGTTATCTTATCTTGTCCAACTGCAGATAATACAACTATTCTAGGAAATTTTTCTAAATTCATTGAATTTAATCTTTCTAAAACACCTAATCCATCTAAATGAGGCATTATAATATCTAAAACAACTAAATCTGGTTGTTTTTCCTCAATTAATGTTAAAGCTTCCCTACCGTCCTTTGCAATTCCTGTTACAACAATATCTCTTTGATTTAGAAGATAATCGTTTAAAATACTGCAAAATTCTTTGTTATCATCAGCAATAATTACTGAAATTTTGTTTCCATCCATGTTTTCTCTCCCTTTCTACCCACGATAATATATTATTTAAAAATTTCAAAGTTCCAATTCCCCACATAACTTATTTAACAGTGATATATTTTATAATTTAAATTAAGTTATATTTAGTTGTTTTTTAACTTCATTGAGTATATTATAACATAAATTTTAAAATAAAAATAGCTTATTTTACATTATTTTGAAATTTTTTTAGAAAATTTTTAAGAAATTTTGTGTTCATTTATATATTTCTTTTAAAACAACAAGATATAGCATTTTCTACTTGTTATTTTAGCTATATCTTGTTGATAATTTTCTAAATTTAATTTATTATCCCTGCTTCTTCAAGCATCCATTCAATATATATTCCATATCCAATGTCTGGCTTATTAATTAAAACGTGTGTGACAGCTCCTACAATTTTATTATTTTGAATAATTGGACTTCCACTCATTCCTTGAACTATTCCACCTGTTTTACTTAAAAGCTCTTCATCTGTAACCCTAATTATCATACTCTTAGGACCACATTTATCTTGTTGTAATAGCTTAACAATTTCTATATCATATTCTTTTGGACCTTCTTCACCTACTGTAGTAATTATAGTAGCAGGACCTTCTACAACTTCATTTCTAAATCCAACAGACATTGGTTCACTACATATAGGATTTACTAAAGGTTGATTAGTATTTCCAAATATTCCTGATGATGAATTACTTTTAATTGTTCCTATAGAACTTTTTTCATTTATAAATAATCCTCTTAATTCACCTGGAACACCTTTCTCACCTTTACGCACACTTAAAATTGATGCTGATAGTAAATCACCATCTTTAATTGTAAAAGTAGTATTAGTATCACCATCGGTAATAGGATGACCTAAAGCTCCAAATGTATCACTATCTTCATGATAGAAAGTTAATGTTCCAATACCTGCAGTTGAATCTCTAACCCATAAACCTAGTTTATAAGCTTCGCCTTCTTTAACAAGTTCAATATCTTTATTAAACTTGCATCCTTGACGCATAAATTCTACATTTACTACATTAGTATCATTTTCTTTTATTAAAGATCCTAATTCTTTAGCTCCTTCAATATCTTTTCCATTTACTTTAAGTAATACATCCCCTAATTGCAATCCTGCTACTTTTGCTGGACTACTTTCAGTTCCACCTCTAGTTTCAACATCTGAGAAACCAACGACTAACACACCTTCAGTAGATAATTTTATTCCTACACTTGTTCCTCCAGGATATAATTTTATATCGTCTAATTTTTGTACTGCAACTGATTTTATAGGAATTAACCCTAAAAAATCAATATTTACTTTATCTTTTGATAGTTTTACAGTATTAAATACTCCTTGATTATGCACAGATATATCTGATACTTCCATACTATCATTGATATATATTTTTTCTGGCAATTTCAAAACACTAAAATATGCTATTAATGCCAAAATAGCTATTGGAGCAGTAATTATACTAAAATACTTTAATATTTTTTTTAACATTTTATCTCCTCCCTTGCTTCTGACATTACTTTTCCCTGTATCGTTTTTTTATATGCTGTAATAAGATTGTTAACATAGTTAAAAATTATTAAGTTAATAAATTTTGTATAAAAAAAATAAAACCATGATAAATTACCATGATTTTATTCTTTACCGTATTGCTAAGCCTTATGTATGTTTTTCTTAAATATTTTTCATTTCTTTCTTTTTTATTTCGGCAAACTTCACCATTTCTGATGCGTTTTCTATAGTAACATCACTTATTTCATCTCCACCCACCATCTTAGCAATTTCTCTAATTTTATCTTCTCTTGTTAACATTCGGATTCCTGTAAATGTCTTTCCTTCTAAAACATGCTTAGATACAAAATAATGATTATCAGAAAGTGCTGCAATTTGTGGTAAATGAGTTATACATAATACTTGATGCTTTAATGAAACTTCATACATTTTTTCTCCAACACGTTTTCCAATAGTTCCGCTAATTCCAGTATCTATTTCGTCAAAAATAAGTGTTGGTATTTTATCTTTATCTACAAAAACACATTTTAAAGCAAGCATTATTCTTGATAATTCTCCACCAGATAATACTTTTTCTAATGGCTTTAAAGGTTCACCTGGGTTAGCTGATACTAAAAATTGAACTTCATCATAACCTCTTGAATTCATTTCATCAGTTAAATTAACTTCAATTTTTATTATTGCTTTTTCAAGCCCAACATAAGATAATTCTTTTTTAATATTTACTTCTAATATTTCAGCTGCTTCAACTCTTAAATCATGAAGTTCTTTACCTATAACCTTCATTTTATCTTCAATAATAACAAGTTCTTCTTTTAACTTATTTACTATCTCTTCAGCATTTACTAATTCATTATATTTTTCTTTTAAATTTTTTAAGTTATCTAAAATCTCTTGTATTGAGTTTCCATATTTTTTCTTATATAAACTTATAGTATATATTCTCTCATTTATTTGTGCTAATCTATCTTCATCATATTGTATTTCACTACCTACATCACGAATTTCTCTTGTTACTTCTTCTAAACTATAAAAAGCTTCCTCTATTTGACTTTTCTTTTCCCTTATTATTTCAGAGTGGTTTTCAACTAATGATAATTCAGAAATAACTTTTGATAATCCTTCTAATACAGAAATACCTTCATTTGATGAATTTAAATATCCATAAGACTTTACTAAGCTATTTGATATTTTTTCTGCATTTGATAACATATTAAATTCATCTTTTAGATCTTCTTCTTCATTAACTTTTAAATTTGCTTTTTCTATATCTTCTATCTGAAACTTAATATAATCGGCTAATTTTTCACCATCTTTATTACCAGTTAAACTATTTATCTTTTCAATATTCTCTAAATAATTATCTCTTAATACTCCATACTCTTTAAGTAAATCTTTTATTTTATCATAATAAAATTCATCAACATATAAAATATGAGTACCTTTATTTAATAAATTTTGATTTTGATGTTGACCGTGAATATCTAATAGTTTTTCTCTTATTTTTTTTAATTGTGATAATACAATACTTCTGTTATTTACTTTTATTAAGCTTTTACCATGCAATGTAGTTTCTCTACGTATAATTAACATTTCATCTTTTTCTATGCCTAATTCTTCTAACACTTCATAAATTTCATCATTTTCAATAGAAAATACAGCTTCTACTATGGTTTTATCTTCTCCATATCTTATTTGATCCTTAGAAAATTTTCCGCCTAATACATAATCTATAGTGTCTATAAGTATTGATTTACCTGCACCGGTTTCTCCTGATAATATATTAAATCCTGCTCCAAATTCAACGGATAACTCTTGAATTAATGCAAAATTATTAATATTTAATTCAATTAGCATTATACCCCACCTTTATAAATTTAAGAAATCATCTTTCTAATTTTAGAAATTAATTCTAAAGCTTTTTCATCAGTTCTAACTAATACAAAAATAGTATTATCTCCAGCTATTGTTCCTGCAACATCATTTGAGTATAAAGTATCAATTGCCTCTGCAGCAGCTGATGCAGCACCTGTTAATGTTTTTACTACAACAAATTTATCAACTTGCTCTACTCCTATAGCTGCATTTTTTAATATACTATAAAGTTTGTCATTTATATCACGCTCTTCTTTTGCTGAAGATATATATTTATATTTTCCTGATTCACTTTGCATTTTTACTAATTTCAATAATTTTATATCTCTAGATACAGTTGCTTGAGTTACATCATATCCTGCCGCTTTAAGTGCTTCTGCTAATTCTTCTTGTGTTTCTATATCATTATCATTAATAATCTCTAATATCTTACTATGTCTTTTTGATTTCACTTTAATCACCTTCTCAATTTGTTAATAACTGTACAATCCTTAGTGGAAATTTTACTTTTTATATTAAAATTCTATTTAAATTAATCTTCTAAAGACTTTCTAGTTATCTAATATTTTTTTTCGCAAAACATTAAAATAATCATAATTATCAAATAATAAAATTTTTGCAACATCTTTAGCTTTTTTTACTATTATAGAGCTATTATCTTTAATCTTTCTAGCTTCTTGACCATCAAAGGTTAAGTAAATTTCACCATTATAATTTTCAGCTTTAATTAAAATTTCACTACTACTCTTTAATACAATTGGCTGCATTCCTCTAGTATGCGGGCAAATAGGTGTTAATGTTATAACTTCAACATCAGGATATACAAAAGGTCCTCCTGCTGAAAATGAATATGCTGTAGAACCTGTAGGTGTTGAAACTATTAAACCATCTCCTTTAAAGCTATAATATAACTTTTTATCTATATAAACTTCAAATTTTGCCATTCTTGATAATGTTCCTCTAGCTATTACAACATCATTTAAAGCTTTACTACTAATATTTTCATCTTCATCATCACTTTTACATTCTAAAAGTATTCTATTTTGAATATTATATTGTCCATTTTTTATCTTATTTAAAGCTTCGCCTAAATCTTGTATTTCTATACTTGACAAAAATCCTAAATTTCCTATATTTATTCCTAAAATAGGCACATCATATTTTCCATTAATATCTCTAGCTATACCAAGTAAAGTTCCGTCTCCCCCTAAAACTATAAGTAAATCTAAATCATCATCAAATTTATATTTATTTATTTCATAACTATTCAATACAGTTATTTTAGAGGTCTTAAATATATTTGTAATTTTTTCAATAACTAAAGATAATATCTTTCCTTCTGTATCTTTTGAAGGATTTAATGCTATTACAATATTTTTCATACTAACTTCCTTTACTATGCTTATACACCTATAGCCAGCTTTTAAAGCTGGCTATGAGATTCATTTACAATATCTTCAATTTGGCTTAATTCAAAATTTCCTTCTTTCTCTTTATCCTTAGTAAAGTAAACAAGATATTCTCTGTTTCCTTCTGGACCTTTAATCGGTGAGTAACTTAATCCTAGTACATTTAATTCATTTTCCATTAAAAAGTTTATTATTGTATTTATAACTTCTAAATGTACTTCCTTATCTCTTACAACACCTTTTTTACCAACCTTATCTCTTCCAGCTTCAAACTGTGGCTTTATTAATGCTACAACTTCACCTTTATCTGCTAATAATGCCTTTACAGCTGGCATTATTGTTCTTAAGGAAATAAATGACACATCTATAGATGCAAAATCTAAAGCAACACCAATGTCTTCTGGAGTTACATATCTAATGTTAGTTTTCTCCATACAAACAACTCTTTCATCGGTTCTAAGCTTCCAAGCAAATTGCCCATATCCTACATCTACAGCAAATACCTTAGATGCATTATTTTGAAGCATACAATCTGTAAATCCACCTGTTGATGCTCCTATATCCATACATACTTTATCTGTAAGGTCAATTCCAAAAGTGTTCATTGCTTTTTCTAATTTTAAGCCTCCACGGCTTACGTACTTAAGTTTCTCTCCCTTAAATACTATATCAGCATCAACTTTAACTTTTTCTCCTGCCTTATCTACTCTTTGCCCATCAACAAATATAAGTCCTGCCATAATATTAGTCTTTGCTTTCTCTCTTGATTCGCAAATTCCTTTTTCAACTAATAATATATCTAATCTTTCTTTCTTAGATGCCATATTTTTCTCCTTTATCCTAAAATGTTTATAACACATTTTTCTATAGCTTCTGCATCAAGACCTGCATCTTTATATAGTAAATTAACATCTCCATGAGGAACGAAGTTATCATCAAATCCTAGGCATTTAAATTTACTCTTAAAATTAAGCCTATTTAATTCCATTAATACATAGCTTCCAAATCCACCATTTATAACATTATCCTCAATAGTTACAATGCTATATCCTTCATCAACCAGCTCTTTTAACATTTCAGTATCTATAGGTTTTACAAAAGTTGCTCCTATAATTGTAGGATTAATTCCTTTTTTAATTAGTTCTTTTCTTGCAATCATAGCATGCTGTACCATTTTTCCTACAGCTATTATAGCAACCTTCTCTCCATTAATTATCTTTTCCCATTTTCCGTATTTTATTTCTTTAACTGCAGTTAACTCTTCACAACAATCTGATCCTCTTGGATATCTTATTGCAACAGGTCCATTCTGTTTTAATGCCCACTTTAACATTATAGGTAATTCTTCTAAATGCTTAGGAGCTAAGACTACCATATTAGGTACTGCACATAAATAAGATAAATCAAATACACCTTGATGTGTTTCTCCATCATCACCTACAATTCCTGCTCTATCTATAGCAAAAACTACAGGTAAATTTTGAATACAAACATCATGTATAACTTGATCAAAAGCTCTTTGTAAAAATGTTGAGTAAACTGCAAAAACCGGCCTTAAACCAGCACTTGCCATACCGGCTGCAAGTGTAGTAGCATGTTCTTCAGCTATTCCAACATCAAAAAATCTATTACTATATTTTTGAGCAAATTCTTTTAAGCCTGTACCATCCGGCATAGCTGCAGTAATTGCAACTATATCACTATTTTTTTCAGCTAACTCTAACATAGTATCTCCAAATACTTTGGAATAGGTTTTTTTAGAAGATATGTAACTTTCACCACTTTCTAAATCAAATGGTGAAACTCCATGAAATTTATTTGGATTTTTTTCAGCAAATTCATATCCCTTTCCCTTATGAGTTACTGTATGAATTATTACAGGACCATTAATTTCTTGAGCCTTACTAAATACTTCATTCATTAGCTCAATATTATGCCCATCAATAGGACCAATATATTTAATACCCATACTTTCAAATAACATAGATGGTACTAATAAATGCTTTAAACTATCTTTTACTCTATGTAAATATTGAACTACTGTTTTACCAGCATTACTATTACTTAAAGTAGAATTTATATCTTCTTTTAATTTATTATAACTATGATCTAATCTTAATTTATTTAAATGATTTGATAATCCACCTACATTTTTAGAAATTGACATCTGATTATCATTTAAAACTATAATCATATTAGTTTTATTAAAACCAACATCATTTAGTGCTTCTAATGCCATTCCTCCAGTTAATGCTCCATCTCCTATAACTGCAATAACATTATAATCTTCATGTTTAATATCTCTCGCTCTTGCTATGCCTAAAGCTGCTGATATTGATGTACTACTATGACCAACTCCAAAAGTATCATACTTACTTTCGCTTATTTTAGGAAATCCACATAAACCATTGTATTTTCTCAATGTATCAAACTTATCCTTACGTCCAGTTAATATCTTATGAACATAAGTTTGATGTCCAACATCCCATACTATTTTATCTTTTTCAAAATTAAATGTTTTATATAAACTAAGTGTTAATTCAACAACACCTAAATTTGAGGATAAATGACCTCCAGTTTTTGATACTTTATCTATTAAAAATTCTCTTATTTCATCACTAAGCTTATAGAGTTCCTTATTAGTCAAAGTTTGCACATCTCTTGGATAGTTTATATCCTCTAATAATTTTGACATATTTATCATTCCTTCGTTTAGTTTTCTCTGTCTAAAAGTTCCTTAGTTAAAACCTTTAAATCTTTAGTGTCTACAGATAAACTATCTAATATCTCAATGCTCTCTTTTGTTAGCCTTTCACATTCTTTAATACAATATTCTAAACCATACATTGTGATAAAGTTACTTTTATTACTTTCTTCATCACTTAACACATTTTTTCCTAATTTTTCTGTGCTACCTATAACATCTAAAATATCATCCTTTATCTGAAAAGCTAAACCTAAATTTTCACCAAACTTTTCTAATTTTCTAATATCCTCTTCTGGTGCTTCTCCAAGTATGGCTCCTGACATTATTGAAACTTTAATAAGTGCGCCAGTCTTATTCATATGCATATATTTAAGTTCATCTTCACTTATTTTTTTACCTTCATTTATGATATCTACCACTTGACCGCCTATCATACCTTCAGGTCCTGCTGCAGAAGCAATCATTTCAGCTGCTACTAATGATTTTTCTCCATTTTTCAGTGAAAATCTCATCATTAAATTCATAGCTTCATTTAAAAGTGTATCTCCTGCAAGTACTGCTATATTTTCACCATATACTTTATGATTAGTAGGTTTACCTCTTCTTAGATCGTCATCATCCATACAAGGTAAATCATCATGTATTAAAGAATAAGTATGAATCATTTCAATAGCTGATGAAAACTCTAATATATCTCTCCAATTTTCCTTATACATACTATACGTTAAAAGCATTAATATAGGTCTTATTCTCTTACCTCCTATATTAAGACTATAGCTTGCTGAATCATAAATAACCTTATTATAAGTTCCCTTATTACTAAAGTAATTTACCAAAAACTCATTTATTTCTTTCTTCATTTCATTAAACTTCATTTTCTTTCACCACTTCAGCATTTTCTTTAATTGTTAAAAATTTGCCCTCTAACGCATCTAATGTCTTATACAACTTATTAACGATTTTACTTCCTTTTTCATACTCTTTCATAGCATCTTCTAAACTTAATTCATCATTTTCCAATGTAGATAAAATAACTTCTAAATTATTTAACATATCATTATAGCTTTCTTTCTTTGCCATAATAAAATCCCCCTTTTTCTATGGGAGTAAAATTCCCTTTTACATACCCATCTTCCATAGAAATTTTTATTTCAGTAGTTCCTTCAAAAAACTCTTTGCTCTTAACTACTTTCCCAGTTTCATCCTCTATTATAGCATAACCTTTTGCTATAATATTCAAAGGATTATGGGCATTTAATATATTATTTAATGAGAATATCTTTTCCTTGCTGCTCTTTATTTTAAATTCTATTATTTTTTCTATTTTTTCCTTTAGATTATCTATTTCTAAATATGCATTTGCAATTCTATTACTTGGTGAGTTTAAACTTAATATTTTTTCTAAGTTTTTAACCTTTTGTTTTTCCTCTCTAAGTCTATCACTTATTATAAAACTTAATCTTTCTTTATACTCACTAATTTGATTATATTGATTTTCTTCTAAAGGAACAACTACTTCTGCCGCTTGTGAAGGCGTTGCCGCTCTAAAGTCTGCTACAAAATCTGATATAGTAAAATCAACTTCATGACCTACAGCTGATACAATAGGTATTTCTGATTTAAAAATAGCATATGCAAGAGGTTCTTCATTAAAATTCCATAGTTCTTCCATAGAACCTCCCCCTCTACCAATTATAATAATATCTACACTTTTCTTTTTATTGAAATACTCTATACCTTCAATTACTGTTTTATATGCTCCATCCCCTTGTACTAAAGCAGGATAAAGAACAATATCAACCTTTGTATTTCTTCTTCTTACAACATTAATTATATCCTGTATAGCTGCTCCAGTCTCTGATGTTACTACTCCTATTCTGTAAGGATTTTTAGGAAGGGGTTTTTTAAACTCATCTTCAAAATACCCCTCCCTACTTAACTTTTCCTTTAATTTTTCAAATTTTATGTGCAGTTCTCCTAAACCTTCTTGCTCTATCCTATCACAATATATTTGAAATGTTCCATTTGCTGTATATACAGATGCTCTTCCTGATACTATTACAGACATTCCTTCTTGTAATACAATATCTAAATCAAAGCTTTTACTTTTGAACATAATACAATTTACTTTACTATTCTCATCTTTTAACGAAAAATAAATATGCCCACTGGAATGATATTTTAAATTCGAAATTTCTCCTCTTATAGAAAGGTTATTTAATATAAAATCATTATCTAATATTTTTTTTATATAATTATTAACTTCTGATACAGTTAAAGTTTTAATTTTCATACTTTTCTAAAGCCTCACATACATTCTTCATTAAAAGAGTTGTTGTAAGAGCTCCAACTCCTCCTGGAACAGGAGTAACAAAAGCAGCTTTATTTATAACTTTTTCAAAATCAACATCACCTGTAATTTTTCCTTCTACAGAATTAGTTCCTACATCGATAACTATTGCATCATCTTTTATATAGCTTTCATCTATAAACTTAGCTTTTCCTATAGCAACAATTAAAATATCTGCTCTCTTACATACTTCTTTTAAGTTTTTAGTTCTAGAATGACAAATTGTAACTGTACAATTTTCTTTAAGCATTAATGCTGCTGCTGGCTTACCTACTATATTACTTCTTCCAACAACAACTACTTCCATTCCTTCTAAATTTATATTTAAACTCTTTAATATTGTTAATACAGATTTAGGTGTACATGGCATAAATGTTTCCTCTCCCATGTACAGCTTTCCTTGATTAACAAATGTTAAACAATCTATATCTTTTTCTGGAGATATGGATGATATTATTTTCTTTTCATCCATATTTTTAGGTAATGGCAACTGAAGTATTATACCATTTACACTGTTATCATTATTTAACTCTTCAATCTTTTTAATTAAATTATCTTCCGTTACATTATCACTTAAGTGAATTTTTTCAAATTCTAATCCTAATGAAACTGCTACCTTTTCTTGATTATTTAAATAAAATAACGATCCGCCATCATTACCAACTAATATGGATGCAACTTTAGGTATATTCATCCCATTTAACTTTCTAGTTTCTATAAAGTTTTTTATGTTTTCCTTCACTCCTAAAGCTATAGCCTTACCATCTATTTTATCACCCATCTTTACCCCTCCATATCTATCAAAAATAAGCACTATTTATTATAGGCTTTTTAAAACTTTATCTAATACTCCGTTAACAAATGAGCAGCTCTTTTCATCTGAGTATTTTTTAGTTAATTCAACTGCTTCATTTATTGCTACACTTCCTGGAACATCTTCCACAAACATCATTTCTCCTATTGCTAATCTTAATATTGTAAGATTAACCTTAGAAACTCTATCTAATTTCCAGTTTACTAAAGATTGTATAATCTTTTCATCAATAGCTTCTATATTATCAGTAACTACTTTTACAACATTTTTTATATATTCCACATCTATAGTATTTAAATCCATCTCATAATCTTCTATGAAGTTTTCTATTGTTTCCTCATAACTATTTTTGCTAATTTCCATGCTAAAAAGCAACTCCATTGCTTTTTCTCTTGATTTCTGTCTTTTCATAACTTCCTCCTAAGTATATATAATATACATTAATCTCTTTATTTGTATTATAAACTTATATTACATTAATTAAACATATGTATATTACAATATTATCTTATTTATGTCCATAAAAATAATATTTTACGAATCAACTTCTACTATTATAAATAATTTTTTTAAATTTTACTATCTAATTTTTTATGTAAACCTTATATTTTTTTCTATTACAATGAGAAACCCTCTGTTTTACAGAGGGTTTTTTTTACTATACTTCTAGCGCTTCTTGTTGTTCTTGTTTTGGAACATATATGTTTTGAACATTGACATTAACTTTGTCAACCTTTAAGCCAGTCATAGCTTCAACAGTCTTTTTAACATTTTCTTGAACTGCACTTACTACATCTGGAATTTTCATACCATACTCTACTGCTACATTTAATTCAATTATAGCTTTATCCTCTTCTAATGTAACTTTTACACTCTTTCCACTAGAAGCTTTTTTACCTTTTAATATTTGTGATATGTTACTTGAAACCCCATGTGGAACTTCAACTATTCCTTGAATTTCATCTGCTGCTATTTCTGCTATAACACTTACTACTTCATCAGAAATTTTAACAATTCCTATAGTAGATTCATTGTTTACATTTTCCATGCCTTAACCTCCTTAAGGTTTATTATATAAACCTACTTTTCCTTATGTTCATTATAGCAAAAGACCTTTTATATTACAACGAATTATTTCATTGATGTTATATCTATATCTGTTAATGTAGTAATATCTTCAACAACTTTCTTTATTACAGCTGAATTTTCCTCTGATAAAACATCCTCTACCTTTACATAAACTTTTACAGTTTTATTATCATTAATCATGCAAAGTGCATCTTCATAACCTTTATTTCTAATTTCTGATTCAACTCTACTTTCTTGATCTTGCATTTTTGCTTTCTCAACTAAAGCATTATTGGCTATATCTTTTGATTCTTGTGATGCGTTTGCATCTTCTGTAATAGCTTTCATATCATCTACATATTTCTCATCTTGTTGTTCTTTAGTTAATCTCATGCTATAGAAATATTCTGTTGTACTTAAAGTTTCTTCTGTTGCTGCATCAGTCTTTGTATTATCAGTATTTTGCTTTAATACCGCCTCTAAGCTTGTTGGATCGTTATAACCATTTTCATTTAGCTTCATAGATAATACTCCAACACACACTATTAAAGCCATTAGTGTAAAAATAATCCCAAATTGTTTTTTTGTCATTTTTTAATTCCTCCCATTCTTTTTATATAACATATATATGCTAGCTTCCCATCGGATATACATTAACCTTGTCTAAACTTAAATTATATAAACTTGACACAGCCTTTTGTATATCGTACGTTATCTTACTGCTCTTAGCACCCTCTGCAACAATCAACACACCTGTAATTTGTGGTTTATATGTCTTAGTTATAAAAGGCTCACTTGTACTTGAATCATTTTGCATTACTACTGTTGCTCCTTCAGTTTCTTGCTTTGTTACTCTTGTTCCTCCATTAGTATCTTCCTCTTGTGTCTCTGATGTTTGAGTATTTGAATTTATTGCTGGAACTTTAACTTCACTACTTTCAAAGTAAATATTAACCACTACTTCTCCTACTCCATCAATCTTAGAAAGTATTTCTTCTAACTTTTCCTTTTGTTCTGTTTCATAATCTAATAGTTCCTTAGAGGTTGTAACTCCCTCTTCACCTGAAACTTCTTGAGCTCCAATTGGTGTATTATCGCCATTTCCTTTTGTTAATCCAGCATCATCTCCTATAAAATTACTCACTGCAAGCCATAAAAATATAATTACAAGTAATACTATTAAGCAATTAACAAATTTTTTATTTTGCATAAGCTTGTTAATCTCTTCATTAATTTTATTTTTATCTTTATCCATATATACCTTATCCCTCCTATCATTTATTATTTTCCCATGCTATATAATTTTATTTTATCTGTTGGTATTTTAAAAACTTCTGATAAGTAATTCTTAATTTCCTCTTCATTCTCCACTGTGCCATCATTTGATACTGCTTGTTCACTTTCTTCATTTATATCAATTTTAATACTATCAACTAATTTTATTCCCCCGTCTTTTACTCCAACTTCTAAACTCTCTATACTATAAGTCATATTCTCTAAATCTATTTCACATTCAACATTTGATTTAAAATCTTTATCTGAAAATTCTTCCTTAAGTAAACTATCACAATTACTATTTAAATTATTTTTAAATGATTCTATTTGACTTTTACTTATACTATCTTCATTTTCGCTAGTTGTGCCTTCGTAAAACATACTTTCATAACTTTTTATAGTATTTACCAACTCTTGCTCTCCACCAGTAAAAAACTTTACTATTGGATTTATCATCACTGAAATAAGTATTAATCCTAAAACAAATTTTATATATTTCTTCATAGAGTTGTCTGGCGAAATTATCTCTACTGCTGTCATAAATATCATTGTAGCCACTAAGGTTATAACAAAATTGTTTATATACTCCATTTTCTTAACCTCCTATAACAAATTTTCCTGCTGATATCATAATTGCTATAAGAATAAAGAACATTATACTTACACTTAAAACACATGACATTATTAATACTAAAGATTCACCTGCAGCAGCTATAGAGCTTGTTATTCTCTTATCTGTTATTGGTTCTAGCAACGATGCTGAAAGTTTAAAAATAAGTGATGATAATACTAGTTTAATAATAGGATATAAAATTATTAAAATTATAACTATTAACCCAATTGATCCAATTGCATTTTTTATAATTAATGAATATCCTGCTACAGATGATATAGCATCTGAAAAGGATTTTCCTACTATTGGTATAAAATTATCAACAGCAAATTTAGTAGTTTTCAATGTAACAGCATCTATAGTAGAAGAGGTTATGCCCCTAATAGTTAAAATACCTATGAAGATAGTAAGAATAATTCCTTGTAACCAGACAGTAGATTTTTTTACCATACTACATAAATTAGATAACTTTGATTCTGTTGAAATATTATTTGTAAACTGTAATACAAAAGTTATTAAAATTAATGGTATTATTACATTCATATATATTTTAGGAATCAATATTGTAGCTCCAAGAATTATTGGGTCCATAGTAGCTGCTTGAGTTAAACCTCCTGCTGCAGCTAACATAACTACTAAAACAGGTAAAACCTTATCCATAAAACTTGTAATTTGAACAATTACATCTTTCGCCAGTGATATTGATATAATAAAAGTTTTTGATAATAATATTATTAAAATAGCATAACAGGCATAAAAAGCTACTTGCGACACTCCTTCACTTGAGAAAGATGACTGTATATTTTTAAATAGTGAACATATTATTCCTATTGCAACAATTGAAAATGCTAATGATAATACAGTTTTTACTTCTCTAAAAAATAAACTTATAACAGCATTTATAATTGTTGAGAAAGATAAATTTCCTTCACCAGTTTCTATATAACTTTGTATATAACTTATTGGATCTAACTCATTAACAAGCTCTACATCGCTTTTCATTGTATTAATATAGTCATATAAACTATTAAGCTTTGATTCTACTTCTTCATCATTAGTTATAGTAGTAAGTTCTTCTGCATAAACAACTTTATTAGGAAATATTGAAATTTCACTAAACCCTAAAATACTGATAATTGTCAAAGACCAAATTATCTTTAAAATATAGTTTTTCATTTTCTCACCTACAATATCTGAAGAATTGAATTTAATACAGCCATTAAAATTGGAATTGCCAACCCTAATATCATAATTTTCCCTGCAAATTCAACCTTAGTGCCTATACTTCCAGCACCAGAGTCTTTACATATTTCACTACAAAAAGAAGTTATATAAGCTATTGCTAGAATTTTTAATACAATGCCAATATATACAGTGTCTATATTTGCCTTATTTGCAATATCTTTAATAAATTCTATTATATCCCCTAGCTGTCCTATCATATAAAGGAATATTCCTATTCCAGCTGCAAGTACTACAAGTAATCCTATTTCTGATTTCTTATCTTTTAATAAAAGGAATATGAATAAAGCAGTAAAAGCAAAAAATGCAACATTAATTATCTCCATAAAACTCACCTAAAAAGTAAACATAGTTTTTACAGTATCAAAAAGATTTGATATCATTCCAATAATAGTAATTAAAATAATAACCATTCCTGCTAAATTAGCTAATACTGCAAATTCCTTTTTTCCATTCCCCTCTAGCACTTTTTCAATAACCATAAGTAGAACTCCCATTGCTCCAATTTTAAATAACAAACTTACATCAAACATAATAAATTATATCCCCCCTTAGATAAAAAATATTGCTAGCATCGCACCAATAGACAACCCTAACGTTCTATATAACTTAATATTTTCCTTTTCAAACTTTCTTGCTTCTTTATAATTTATATCTATATTATCTAATGTCAATTTAAATATCTTATCTTGTCCTGTTACCCCTGATGAACCTAGTGTTTTAAAAAAATCACTTATAATTTTATTATCATCTGATGTTAAATTTATCTTTTCCTTTGTTTTTTCATAAGCATTTTCAAAACTTTCATATATACTTCCTGTATAGCCATTTTCCAATGCAAGGGCCATATCACTAAATATATCAGAAACTGGCTCTGAAACTTTTTTACTAACTTCTAATAAGGCATCTGGTAATGGTGTATTAGCATATATAATCTCATTATTTAATAATAATAGTGCTTTTTGAAATTCCTTTAAATGTATGCTTCTTCTTTTGTAATTTTCACCTAAAAAGAAACCTATAAATGTACAGATTAGAAACATTAAAAAAATCATTATACTTCTAAACATTGTAATCCCTTCCCTCTACTTACCTTATAAACTTTTTCTATTGTTCCAGCCCCCCTTCGATTGCTTAATACTATGATTCTTTCCAATACACAATTATCTATTAGTTCCTTAAAAACCTTTCTATTATAAATATCATTTATATCATAACCATGTACTGTAACTATAATATTAACTCCAGAATTAAAGGCCATATTTAGTGCCTCCAAATCACCTTCTGTTCCTATTTCATCACATATTAATACTTCTGGAGAAAGACTTCTTATAGCCATAATCATTCCTGATTTTTTTAAACAATTATCCAAAATATCAGTTCTTATACCTACATTCATTTGAGGGATTCCGTTGTAGCAAGCAGCAATTTCGCTTCTTTCATCTACAATTGTTACTTTCTTTCCTTTTAAACTTATTTGGTACATTCCATTAGATAAATTCTTGGCTATATCTCTTAATATAGTTGTTTTTCCACACTTAGGTGGAGATACTATTAAAGTGTTATATACTCTATCATTTTCTGTAATTAATCTCATAACTTTATTAGAAGCTCCTATAACTTCTTTACATATTCTTATATTTAATGAGGAAATATTTTTTATAGTTCTAACTTCACCTTTTGACATTACACATTCTCCAGCAAGTCCAACTCTATGCCCTCCCTTTAATGTAATATATCCTTGCTTAATTTCTTCTTCAAATGCATATAGTGAATAGTTGGAAATTTTAGTAATTAGATACCTTAAATCCTCTCTTGTAGGAATATAATCTAATACCTTTTCTTCAAATGCTAAATTTAATATTATTGGCTTTCCAACTTTAATCCTTATTTCTTGTATTTTATCTTCCATCAAAAACTGTTTAATACTATTCCCTATTGTTCCTGGAAGTATTTTGTAAATTTCATCATAATTCATATAATCACTTCCTTATTTCCCTTTCTCTTTAATTTTTATTTCACATAATAGCTAATTATTCATACTATAAAAAAAAATATGTAAATTATTTATTTAAAAACATATGTAAAATAAATATCTATAATAATATATTTATCTCATTACATATAAATTCCTTAAATTTAATGAAAAAAACATAGGCTATTGCAATTACTTTGCAATAGCCTATGTTTTTAACTAAGTAAGTTTTAATAAATATATACTATGTATTATTTGTTAGCTATACTGCCACAAAATGGACAAGGAATATTATTATTGTTATTTAATGCTTGTTGTTCTACAAATAAAGGTTTATTACAGTTTTCACATTTGATTTCAACATATTCATCTTCTAATTCACTTAAATCATCAAATGATACTTCTTCAAATAGCTCATCTTGTATATCTGTTAAATCATTATCTATATATTCCATATTTTCTTCTAAATATTCTTGTCTTATATTTAAATCTTCAACCTTTGAAGATAGATCTAATAATATATCACTTATAGAATTAAATATATTATTATATTTTTCATCTTGTATATCATTTATCATACTTTTCAGTTGATCTATTTTAGTATATATTTCTCTCATACTTTCACTTCCTTTGAAGAAATTATTATATATATATGATTATACCCTTATTTTCTCATCTTTAAAAGAAAAATCGGACATGTTTCTGTAAGTTGGAATAACTAAATCAAAGATTTATATTCTCGCTAAAAAAAAACAAATGCTAAGTTAAAAACCTAGCATTTACTTTAAGATTAAACTCTTTCCATGTATTCACCAGTTCTAGTGTCAACTCTTATAGTATCACCTTCGTTAACAAACATAGGTACGTTAACAACTGCTCCAGTTTCTAATGTAGCTGGTTTCATAGCGTTTGTAGCTGTGTTTCCTTTTACTCCTGGGTCAGCTTGAGTTATTAATAACTCAACAAAGTTTGGTGCTTCAACTGAGAATGCATCACCTTTGTAGAACTTAATTACTGCAAACATGTTTTCTTTTATAAACTTTATAGCATCTTCAACTTTTTCATAGTTTAGTGGAATTTGCTCATAAGTTTCTTGATCCATGAAGTAGTATAATTCTCCATCAGAATAAAGATATTGCATTTCTTTTCTTTCAATTACTGCTTCTTGTAATTTTGTAGTTGGGTTGAAAGTTGTATCTGTAACCCCACCTGAAATAACGTTTCTAAGCTTAGTTCTAACGAAAGCAGCGCCTTTACCAGGTTTAACGTGTAAGAAGTCTATTACTGTATACACTTGTCCGTCGTACTCAAAAGTTGTACCTTTTCTTAAATCACCTGCTGATATCATAAAAAATTCCCTCCAAATCACTTGAATTCATAGTTATTATGACCTTTATTTTTAACAAATAATCATAATATCCTTTGTCGTTTAATGACACAACAAAAACATTCTATCAAAATTACTAAAGAAATGCAATTATTTCATTAAGAACATCAAAAATTTTAATAAATTTACCTATATAACTCCAATATTACAGTTAAAATATTATCTTTTCCACTAATCTCATAATTATATATTTCAAATACTTCCAATTTATTGATTATTTCTTCTATTTTTTTATTATTTCCATTTATCATTATTTTAACATACCACTTTTCTCCCAGATCTTCAACCTCTAATATTTGAATATTTTTATCTATATTTAAGTCATTACTTATCTCATTAAATGTTAATTTTGATGGCATAGTATAATTTATTTCCTCAATATTTTGAACCTTATTTTCTATTTTAAGATAATAAAGCATAATCATAATTTGAATAAGAGTTATAATTACTAATATTGGTTGCTTATATTCTCTTAATTTTATTTTTAGATTACTCAATATATTACTTTCACCACCTTTGTATCATCATAACTAGTTACTTTTTTTATCTGAGCACCTAAATCTTCTATCTTATTAATATCTTTATTTTTTTCATATGTTATTTCAGCAACATTATCTATAACTCTAAATTCAATACTATCTTCATCATATAAATTTATCCACTTAAATATTTCTTCATTTTCAATATACACCTGTTTAGTTTTAGGAATATACTCATTATCATCACTTTTTTTAGATATATTTTCTATATTTAATAATAACAATATCAGATTTAATAATAATAATATTTTATATCCTCTTCTATTTTCTTCACTTTCTTTAAGTTGCTTCTTTTCAATAAATTCTTTAGGAATAAAATCTTTATACTTTAAATACTTTTTCATTTATTATTTCTCCTATTTCAAGATATATAATATGTAGTTTATATTTTATTTCTTCCGGAATTATATCTTCAACTTCTTTACTCATTATTACGGTAGATCCAGTTTCTAAATCATTTAACTCATCACTTAAAATAAAATCATTTTTATTTTTCATAAAACTTTTAATAATAAAATTTTCCTTTATATATAATGAATATATAATTTCTCTTAACTCAATAATTATAATATAATTTCTTAGTTTCTTTACTTTACTTTCTACTAGCTCCTTAATATAAAATTGAATTGGCTTTATTCTAAGATCTTTCGCATCATTAATTATATTTTTAACCCTTCTTCCATTTCCCATTGAATATAAATATAATTTTTTTCTTTTTTTATCATGCTCATAATGAATCAAAATATCATTTTCATCACCGAATTCTTCTCTTACTATTTTTTCAACAACAGCTTCCTTATCCTTTTTTATATTTTCAAATTCTTTAATAAGTATATTCTCTTCAAATATAAACAAATCTATTTCTTTTTTAACAACGCTCTTTATTGCAATTTCATCATATAGTTTATTTTTAAATATAAAATCATCTTTAGTAGAAACTATAATATCCTTCATACACATTCTCCTTTTTATACCATATAAAACATTTTATATAACTTAGGCTTAAAAATAATTTCTACCTCTTTATTATCATTTTCAATAAATACTACATCAATTTCCCTTATGCTTTCAGTTTTACCTGCCAATATTTCCTTTAAGTACAATTTACCCTCATATATAATAAATCTTAAATTTTCATTTTTACTAAAAATATGTTCATAATTGATATTTAAATCATCTTTATATGAAATAATAAAAGTAGCTAATTCTTCATTATTTTTAATTAAATCCTCCACTTCTTTTAATAAATCATACTCAGAATCATTTAAATAAAAAATATCTTCTTTTATTTCATAAAGACCATATTTGTTTGAGTTAGCTATTATAGTCTTAGCATTATAAACTATTAATACAATTAAAATATTTAATAATATCAATACTTCTAACATTACTACCCCTTGTTTTTTCTTCATATACACCTTCCTCGTACTTTAGATTCTTTATTTTCTATATAATAATAAATTAAATTTTCCTTTCTCTTAACTTGGAAGCTCATAACCTTATCTAATAGGGTATTATCTCCAACTGATACATTATCTCCTTTATAATTTAAAGTTCTAACCTTTAAATTTTTATCTCTTAAATAAATTATTTTAACTGTTACCTCTTCATTTATATCCTTAAAAGTAACAACTATATTATCCGATTTAATATCACTAGTTAATTTATCTGTAAATACTTTATTTTCTTCTATAGAAATAATTCCATTACTATTACATATAGTATCTATATTTAATAGTGCATTATCAAACTTATCTTCACTGTAACATCTATCAACATTAATAAAATAATTACCTATAGTTTCATAAGAAAGTGTTATTGTTACACCACCAAGTAAAAGTACTATAGCTAAAACTACTATTACCTCTATTAATGTATATCCACCTTTACATTTACTCATAATAATCCATCCACTTATATTTAATAAAACTTCTCTCTAAACTCTCATCTTTAGATGCTAAATTTAGCTTTATTTCAACCTCTACTTTACTTTCATCGTCTTTAGGAATCGTTTGAATTATTATTTCATCTCCTTTAGGCATTGCCCCTAAATCCAAAGATGATAAATCCAATAAAAATTCATCATAATTATCTAATTTAAAATCACCTGTATTAGTTATTTGTATTATTTCTTCTAATGTCATATTATATTTTATTTCTTGCATTATACAGTAAATTATCCTATTTGATTCTTCTATTTCCTCACGTCTAAATGAACTTTTTATATTTTCACCGATTAATAATGAGACTATTAGAAATATTGATAAAATAATACTAACTCCAACTATAGTTTCTATAAAAATACTTCCTTTTTTCCTACCCTTCATATCTTACTCTCCTTCATAAATATTAACTGTATCTACTCCGGTAGAAATAGTAACTTTATATACTTTTCCCTCTTTATCTATAATTCTTATAGTATCTGATTGTATATGACCTATTTTGTTTATACTTAAACTATTATTGCTAGTAAATTTAAATCCATCTTCTAATGTTATAGTTTTTATTATTTTACTTTTTTCTGCTGTATCTTTAAATATTATTTTTCCTTCACTACTATTAACTTCAATTAGTCCATAACTATTATAATGTCTACAATAATATTTACTGTAACTAATTAAATTGCTTACCTCATTTATAATACTTTTTCCTTTAACTCTCCCTGCTACTTCTCTATAATATTTCGATATATTTAATGTTGGTAACATTAATATTGCAATTATAGCTAAAACTATAATAAGTTCTATCAATGTATATCCTCTTTTCATCTTTAACACCTCATATTAATACAATATCTAAAAGTGGCATTAAAAATTTAATAATAAAACTTACAATTATTACTCCTATAAACAGTATTAAAAAAGGCTGTATAAGTTGTGTTATTTTATTTATTCTTGTAGTCAAATTTTTAAAAACTTCTTCTTCTAATAGCTGTAATCTCTTATCTAGTGAACCACTTTCTTCCCCAAGTTTTATATGGGCTAATGTATACTTGGAAAACATTTCTGTTTCACTCATTGATTGTGATAACATTCTTCCTGCTGTAATATCATTATTTATCTTTTTAATATTTCTATTTATAGTTTTTCCAAGCTCACTCTCACAGCAATATTGCAATCCTATAGCTATATTAATTCCACTATTAATTACTACAGACATTAAAACTATTGCTATATATTCATTAATTAAGTTATATATAGGTATTTTTTCAATTAACAAGTCTAAGTACTTCTTAAAAAAGTTTTTAATAATAAAATAAGGAAGTATTACAAATATAATAGTTAATTGTATAATTACTATTATAGGATTATCAAAAAACCTTTCTTTAAATAATATTATGTTTACATATGCTTCAGGAATATCGTGCCCCATGGCTGAATAAATATTGCTCATATTTGGGATAAAGAAAAATAAAACAAAAACTCCTAAAAGAGCTAATGCTCCTAACAAAACCGCAGGATATGTTAATGCTCCTATAATGGCTTTTTTAACATAATATAACTTACTATAAAATGTTTCTAATCCTCTTAATACATAAACTATTTTCCCAGTTCTCTCACCTATATCTATCATAGAATTAAAAAAGCTTGGAATAAGTTCACCTCCCCTTTTAAATCCTTCACATAAACTTCCTCCTTCTCTAATGCATCCTGCCATCTCCTTAAGTAACCCTTTATATTCTTTCTTTAAGGGTAATTCATCAATTAAATTTAATATATTTAGTAAAGAAATTCCCTCATCATATAGTTTTCCTATATTTCCTGCAATAAGAGCTAAATCTCTATAACTAACTTTCTTTTTTATAACTATAATTAATTCCCTCCATTTCTATAAAGTTTTCATAATCATCTATGGATATCTCTCTATTTTTTAATAAATTATTTAAATTTTCTATCATTTCAATATTTGATAATATATGTGTATCGTTATAAATATTTTTAATATCATTTTTCATTTTATTATCAATTACATGTATTGCTGCTACTAATGCTCTTCCTGAGTAACCAGTATAATTACACTCTACACATCCACCTCTTACAAAAACCTCTGTTTTTTCTTTATCTATAATTTTTTCTCCTATTTTTCTTTTGCATTTATTACATAATAATCTAATAAGTCTCTGAGATATTATTCCAACAAGAGAATCTCTTATTAAATATTTTTCCACTCCCATATCTTCTAGCCTAAAATACACCTCTCTTGGATCTCTAGTATGAATAGTAGAATAAACCTTATGCCCTGTCAAAGCTGCTCTTACAGCCATTTCTGCGGTTTCTTCATCTCTAATTTCTCCTACCATAACTATATCTGGATCTTGTCTCAACAAACTTCTTAGGCCTTCTGCAAAACCAATATTAAGGGTTTTATTTAAGTTCATTTGATTTATTCCAGGTATTACTGCCTCAATTGGGTCTTCTAAACTTGATATATTCACTTCATCTTTATTTAACTCTTGTAACATACAATAAAGAGTTGTAGACTTCCCTGAACCTGTCGGGCCATTTACAATTGTTAATCCAGTGTTAACTTTCATAATATATTTTAATTTCTTTTTTTGTTTATCAGTTAAATTTAGCTTATCTATAGAGTAGTTAAATACATTTCCATATAAAATTCTTATAACAATCTTTTCTCCGTGTACAATTGGTATTATAGATACTCTTAAGTCATAATCCTTTTCGTCATATCTAAATGTTAGTTTTCCATCTTGTGGTTTTCTTTTTTCAGTTATATCTAAATTTGAACTTATTTTAATTTTTGATAAAATAGCTATATATTCCTTATTATCGAATATAAACATACTTCTTAATAATCCATCAATTCTAAATCTAACTAATATAGAGTCTTTATATGGCTCAAAATGTATATCTGATGCTTTTAAATTTATAGCTTTCTTAAAAATTTCATTATCAGCATCTTTGCTATTTCCCAAATATACAATTTTAAGTAAATACTCGAGTTCCTCTTCAGTTATAATTACTACTTCAACCTTTTTTCTAAATATAAACTCAAATTCATCTACCATAGTTTTTTTATTTTCCCTTGCATAAATATAAATTTCACTGATAGTTTCTTTAAATGGAAATGCTCTTATCTTTTTTGCTTTTTGCTCATTTATCTTTCTTACTACTGAAATATCTATGTTCTTAATTAATTCACTTTTTACCATTTCTAAATCACCCTTAATAAACCTCTCCACTCCTGTCCTTTTTTATACCACATTCATATTAATAAGAGTATTTTTGTAACTTTTAACAAATTTTAACTTTTTATTAAATAAAAAAAGAATTTAGAAATTCTTCTAAATTCTTTTCTAATTAATATTTATAAAATTACAATTTGTTATATCACTACTAACTAAAACTACAGTTCCATCAGAATATTTATACACATGCTCTGGCTGTCCATTTGATGCACTTCCCACAAATAATATCTCACCTGCTTCATTAACTGATAATCCTTTTTCTGCATAAAGTACACTTGGAAAATCAAATAATAACCTTTTTACAACACCATTATCTAGTTCATAAATAGAGTAACTATTATTTTTTACTCTTCCTAATAAATATAATTTATTATTAATAGACTCTATATCATTAATGTCAATAACTTCTCTTGAAATTTCAGTTACATCTCCATTTACACTAATTATATTAAGAACTGTATCCTCTCCATAATGTTCTTCAACTAAAGCTAATCCATCATCTATATGTTTTAAAAATTTCACATATCCATTATTTATTTTATAAATATTATCTTCTTTTTCTGTTTTTACATCATATGTAAAAATTCCAGTAGTTTTTTCTTCAGTATTAACTCCATAATAAGCTAATTTAGTATCAGTTATCCAATCAATAAACTGTCCTGAAATTACAGCCTTATTACCTAAAAGTATTTCCTTTTCATTTTTCAAATCCATAATTGCTGGTTCTAAGTATTCATCATTTATAAAATAGAACACATAATTCCCTTCTGGCGAAACCTTTAAACTTGCTATTTTATTATGTTCTATCTTTATATCTTTAGAATTATAATTTACATAAAAACTATTATCTTTATAAAATGTATATGTATTAGATTCCATATTAAAGTTGGTTATTACCTTACCTTCTGTATCTACCTCTTCATATGTGTTTTCTGAATTAAAATTAAAAGTCTCATAATTGGTGCTTTCATCTACAAAAGCACCTTTATTTAAGTTTATTTTACTTATTTCTTCTATGCTTTCTTTTTTACAACCTAGAAAAAATACAGTAGTAATCATAAGCTGAATCAAAATCATTAATCTTTTACATTTTCTTTTTGCCATTTACTTTTTTTCCTCTTTATTAATACGCTTTACCACTGCAAATAAACTCTGCATCTCCAATCATGTAAATAGAAGTTCCTTCTAACTCTATTCTTAATTGGCCTCCTGGAACTCTAACATTAACTTTATCTTTAGTTAAATTTAATTTATTGCATATTACAACAGATGCTGAACATCCTGTTCCACATGAATAAGTTGCTCCAGCTCCTCTTTCCCAAGTTCTAACTAAAATATTTTCATTATCAATTACTTTAACAAAATTAACATTTGTACCTTCTTCAAAAAGCTCATATTTTTCTATATATTTACCTTCTGTAACATCATAATTTTCATCATCTACAAAAATAACTGTATGGGGAACACCTACTAATATAGAGGAAGCTCTATAATTTTTTCCATTAACAACTATATCTTCATCTATTAATTTCTCCTTATTCTTTAATGGTATTAATGAACCATCAAAAGATATTTCCCCCATATATACTTTTACTGTTTCAACCTTTCCCTCACTATCTATCTTTAATTCTAATTCTTTTACTCCATCACCAGTTTCAACAGTAATTATTTCTTTATCTATAATATTATTTTCAAAAACATATTTTCCAAAGCATCTAATAGCATTTCCACACATATTAGCACCTGATCCATCACTATTTACTATTACCATCTTCACATCTGCTACTGCTGATTTTCTAACTAATACTATTCCATCAGCACCAATTCCAAATCTTCTATGACAAAGCTTTTTAGCTAAATTACTTTCTTGTCCAATATATTTATCATCTAAATCTAATAAAAAAATAAAATCATTTCCTGTACCATGCATTTTTATAAATTCCATAACTTTCTCCTCCATTTTACAACCGTTTTACTAATACATAAATTAATGATATACTTACTTTAATTAATACTAAAGAAAGGATGACATTTATGGCAATAGACGGTATCTACTTATATAGTTTAGTGCAAGATTTAAAAAAATCAATATTAAATTCTAAAATTGATAAAATAAATCAACCTGAAAAGGATGAAATAATAATAACATTAAGAAAAGAACGAAAAAACTTAAAACTTTTAATATCTGCATCACCTAAATATCCAAGATTTAACTTAACTACAGTTGTTAAATCTAACCCACTTCAAGCACCAATGTTTACTATGGTTCTTAGAAAATATTTAATTGGTGGTAAAATTATAGATATTGTTCAACAAGAAGGAGATAGAATAGTTAAATTCTTAATTGAAGCTTCTGATGAACTAGGTTTTAATAGTGTTTATACTTTAATCGTTGAAATAATGGGAAGACACAGTAATATTACCCTAGTTAGAGAAAGAGATAATAAAATAATGGAATGTATAAAACATATAGCTCCTTCTATGAATAGCTATAGAGTTTTATACCCAGGAATAACTTATAAATATCCTCCAGAATCAACAAAGATTAATCCGTTCTCTTTTAATGATACCACTTTACAAGAGTTTATGGATAAAAATTCAGTAACTTTTAACAAAAATTTCTTTGTTTCTTGTTTTACCGGTATAAGTACATCATTATCTGAACATTTATTCATTGAATACAATAAAAACTATACAGATTTTTCTATAAACAACATCTGTACCTTTATCAATAACTTTATAAATACTCTTTTAGATAATGAAATATTTAAAATTTATAAAGATAAAGATGGAGACTATATAGACTTTTATGTTACGCCTTTAAGTCAATTAGAAGAAAAATATTCTTTTGAAATACTAAATGATATTCATGAATTAATGGATAAATATTATTTAGAAAAAGACAAACAAGAACGTATTAAAGGTCGTTCTGTAAACTTACAAAAACTTGTTACAACCAATATAGAAAGATGTATAAAAAAAGAAAATAAATTAAATGATCTTCTTAAAAAATGTGAAGATAAGGATGACTTTAAAATTAAAGGTGATTTATTAACATCGTATATATACAGTATTAAAAAAGGCGATAAAAGTTTTACTACAATTAACTTCTTCAGTGAGGATGGCGAAGAAATTACAATTCCTTTAGATGAAAATAAAACACCATCCGAAAACGTGCAAAGTTATTATAAAAAATATAATAAACTAAAAAAGTCTGAAGAATCAGCTATAGAACAACTTGAAAAAAATGATCAAGAATTACAATATTTATATTCGGTATTAACTAATATAGAAAATTGTGAAAGTTATACAGAAATTGATGATATAAAGGAAGAATTAATTTCAACAGGATATGTAAGAAAAAGAAAATCTAATGGCAAAAACTCAAAAAAATCTAAAGAGTCAAAACCATTACACTATATTTCTTCTGATGGTATAGATATTTTTGTTGGTAAAAATAATATTCAAAATGATTATCTTTCTTTAAAGTTTGCAAATAAAAACTTTATGTGGCTTCATACCAAAAACATTCCTGGTTCACATGTTATTATCTGTTCAAATGATGTTCCAGATAATACATTAGTAGAAGGTGCTACTTTAGCAGCATATTATAGTAAAGCTAAAGACTCTTCAAAAGTTCCAGTTGATTATACTTTAGTTAAAAATCTAAAAAAACCAAATGGAGCAAACCCAGGAATGGTTATTTATCATACTAACTATACAATGTATGTAGAACCTTCTGAATTTAACAATTTAAATATCGAAAAAAAATAATATAAAAAGATGGTGAAATTACAAAGCAATTTCACCATCTTTTTAGTTCCTTAATTCATTAATTGTATTAAATGTGATTAACAACCATATCCCCATGGTTCTTTATTTTTTCATTATCAAAATATTGATAATAATAACATTTTAACTTACCATTATATAATTTTCTATTTTTAGTAGCCTTTCTTCCAAAAGGTGTTTCAAAACCTTCATATGAAGTTAAAATATTAAAATCCCAAGTATCAAGTTTTCTTTTATTCATTCCTAAATACTTGTAAAGTTCTTCAACTTCTTTCTTTTCTCCTAACCTTTCTCCATATGGTGGATTAGTTATAATAAAGGCATTTTTATCACTACTTGAAAATTGTTTAAAATCTCTCTTTTGGAATTCAATATATTTAGAAACTCCAGCTTTTTGAGAGTTACTTCTGGCAATTTTAAGCATTCTTCCATCTATATCATAACCTATAAGCTTTATATCCTTATTCTTTATAGATCTTTCAGCACCTTCTTTAACTTGTTCATAAATATCAGAACCTATAGTTGGCCATGTTTCTGATACAAAGTTTCTAAAAAGTCCTGGTGCTATATTTTGCATTATCATAGCAGCTTCTATTAATATAGTTCCTGATCCACAGAAAGGATCAACTAAAGTATAATCTTCTTTCCATCTAGAAATTAAAACTAAAGCAGCTGCTAAGGTTTCTTTTAATGGCGCTATACCAGCTTCTTCTCTATATCCTCTTTTATGTAATCCTACACCACTAGTATCGATAGATAAAGTTACTACGTCCTTTAATATTGATACTTCAATTTTATAAACTGGACCATCTTCACTAAAATGACTTACTCCATAATCTTCACTCATGCTTGTTACTATTGCTTTTTTAACGATTGATTGACAATCTGGCACACTAAAAAGAGTTGATTTAACAGATTTACCAACTACATGCATTACTCCATCCTGTGGTATAATTTCACTCCATTTTACTTTTTTAGTACCTTGGAAAAGCTCTTCAAAGCTTCGTGCTTCAAATTCTGCCATCTTTATAAATACTCTATCTGCTGTTCTTAAATGTACATTAGCAATAGCAATATCCATTTCATCACCTTCGAAATGTACTTTACCATTTTCAACTTTTAGATCTTCATATCCTAACGCTTTAAGTTCTTTTGCTGTAATTCCTTCTAATCCAAAAGTAGTTGTTGCTACTAAATTATATTCCATTGTTTATTGTCTCCTTTTATGATTCATATATTTTAACTGAATCATTTCCGTCTATTTCATTTATTTCTACTGCTACTATTTCTGTCTTTGATGTTGGTATATTTTTACCAACATAATCTGCTCTAATTGGTAGTTCTTTATGTCCTCTATCAATAAGAACTGCAAGTTGAATTGATAGTGGTCTTCCTCCATCCATAATAGCTTCAATAGCTGCTCTAACTGTTCTACAAGTAAATAATACATCATCTACTAATATAACCTTTTTACCTTTTACCTCAGCTCCTAAATCAACAGAATTTACTTTAGGACTTTCCTTAATTTCTGTAATGTCATCTCTATAAAGGCTTATATCAACATATCCCACTTCTACAGAAACACCTTCTATTTTTTCAATATTTTCTGCTATTCTTTTAGCTAATGGATATCCTCTTCTCTTTATTCCTATTAATACTATATCTTCAACACCTTTATTTTTTTCAATAATTTCGTGTGAAATTCTAATTAAACTTCTTCTAATTGCATTATCATCTAATAAATTAGCTTTTAACTTCATAAACAAAAACTCCTTACATTTTTCTCAATTTTTCTAGTAACTCTTTAAAGTAATTAGGTAATTCAGATGTAAACTCCATATACTCCTTAGTTCTAGGATGTATAAAACCTAATGTCTTAGCATGAAGTGCTTGACCTTCTATATTAAACTTCTGTCTTTTATAACCATAAACTAAATCACCAACTAAAGGATGACCTATAGATGCCATATGCACCCTAATTTGATGTGTTCTGCCCGTTTCTAAAGTACATTTAACAAGGGATACTCCTTTATCATATTGTTCTAGTACTTCATAATGTGTTACTGCTCTTTTTCCATCAGAGTTAATTGCCATTTTTATTCTTTCTTTTTTATCTCTACTAATAGGTTTATCGACAGTACCCTCTACTTTACTAAACTTTCCTTCTACTAAGGCATAATATTCTCTTTTTATTGAATGCTCTTTAAATTGTGCTGCTAAATCATTATGAGCTTCATCATTTTTTGCAATTACAAGTATTCCAGAAGTATCTTTATCTATTCTATGTACAATTCCAGGTCTTATAACACCGTTAATACCTGATAAATCACTACAATGGTGTAATATACCATTGACTAAAGTTCCAGTGTAATTTCCTGGAGCAGGATGAACTACTATACCTTTTTCCTTATTAACAACTAATACATCTTCATCCTCATAAACAATATCTAAATTCATTTCTTCTGCAGAAACATTAAGTTCAACTGGTTCTGGAACTTCAACTTCAATAAAGTCACCTTTTTTAAGCTTATAATTACTCTTAATTACCTTATTATTAGCTTTAACTTTTTTTTCATCTATTAATCCCTGAACAAATGACCTTGATTTACCTTCTATCATTGTTGATAAATATTTATCTATTCTTTGCCCTTCTTCTTCGCTATTAATATTAAAACTTAACTTTTCCATATTTTTACTCCGTTTATTTATATTATTATATACTCATTAAAGACTCGAGATAATCAGTTTCTTTTGACATTATAATATATAAATAAATCATTCTCAATAGTAGTATTAATCATAAAGTCAAATAAACTAACTAAAGGAGACCAAAGTTTCGGTCTCCTATATGTATTAGTTATTTGAATAGAATTTTTTTACAGCATCTATATCATCATTTAAATCTTCAATCTTAAACTCTTCGGCTTCTTCTGTACTATAAATCTCTGCTTCTTTTTCATGTAACTCATATTGTTCAACAGGTTGTGCTACATTATAATTTTTTGTTAAATCTTTTTCTAACTCATCAAAGGTTTGAAGCTGAGTATTCATGAATCCTCTAAACTTTGCTCTGAATTTTATAAATTCTTCCTTTACTCTTTCATATTCATCATTTATAGCTACAACATCACCATGAGCCTTATCTAATATTCTTTGAGCTGTTTCATTAGCATTTCCAATAATTAATTCAGCTTGCTTTTCTGAGCTTTCTTTAGCTTGATCTGCAGCATTTTGTGCTAGTAATAAAGTATTTTGAATAGTTGCTTCTAACTTTTCATAATGTTCAAGTTTTTCATTTACTCTGCTTAAACTTTCCTTCAACCTAGCATTTTCCTTATAAACCTCTTCATAGCTTTCAACAACTTCATCTAGGAATTCATCCACTTCTTCAACAGAGTATCCTCTTATTCCTTTCTTAAATTCCTTATTGTTTATATCTATAGGAGTTAATTTCATTCCATCCACCTCTTCTATATAAATTTGTTCATTTTAACTTTATATCTTCCACTTTTCGTATTCCCAACAATTTCCCCTATTATAAATTTTCCTACTCCAGAAATCGTTACTCTTTGGCCATCCTTTATTTCCTTACTCTTATCTATAGATTTAGAATAATCTATTAGTACTTTACCACTATCAATAATTTCAACTGCTTTCCCCCTAGATATATTAGCTAACTTAGCAACTATATTATCTAATCTGAGTGAAGGAACAATTATCGTGCCTTCTAAAAAATTACTCTTCGGTAAATTATCCTCCTGTATTTCTTCTACTGATACAGGCGCTCTACCTACACTACTTAACTCATATAAAATATAGTCTGCTACCTCTTCATAAATAGGAACTATTGCGCAATTATCAATTACTCGTAAATCTCCAAGCTTTTCTCTCTCTATTCCTAAGGCCATAATAGCACCTAAATAATCCTTATGTGAAAGATTACTAAATTTAGACTTATTGGTAATCTTAATAATTCTATATGGAAAAGGAGTAGAATAAATATTATTAAATGCTAGTATTTTTCTATCACATTCTTCAAAAGCACCTTTTGCCTCTACTAAAAAATCATTAGCATTAAAATTCTTAGTAAAATACATCCAAATATTAGGTTTGCAAAAAAACTTAGTAAACGTTGGTATACCTTTATTATAAGCTAAGTTCATACATTGATAAACTTTTATAACATCTTCAGTATCTTCTTTTAAAAAATTCTTTAAAACATCTTCTTTTGATAACATTTTATAATAATATCCCACTAATAAAATTTAATACTATGATAGCTAATAGTGGTGCAAAATCTATCATCATATTCCCAAAAAGTCTTTCTTGTAGAATTCTAAACGGTGTCAAAATTGGATTGTTAAAAGATACTAAAATTCTATAAAAACTACTTTCTCTAATATTAGGTACGTAAGAAAGTATTACTTCTGCTAAAATACTTATATCTAACACAGTAAATAATAAATATAAAAAACTACTTATGATTCCTATTGGAATCACCTCCTATTTATTCCAGTTAAATAGTGCTTTTGAACTTATTTCACTTCTTAACTCATTGCTAACTTCTACATTTGATGGTGAAAGTAAATATACTCTTTGCTCAACCTCTTGAAGTTGTGCTCCTAATACACAACACGCTCCACTAATAAAATCTACTAATCTTTGAGCTATTTTTGTTTCCATTGCAGTTGTATTAACAACAACTATTTTTCTATTTTTTATAGCATCTGCAATCTCTCTTGCTTCATCATATGAGCCAGGTTTAACAACCATAACCTTAGCACTTGCTGAATTATGAATATTAACCACTTTATTACCTCTTTGCTTTGAAATTATAGGTTCAACTTCTTCAACTTCTTCTTCTTCTTCAATTTCTTCTAAATCTTCGAAATCCTCATCATACTCTCCAAGACCTATTATTTCTTTAAACTTTCCAAACATATTACTCATTTTATTACATCCTCCTATTTTTCCCTTAATCCAAATATGCCAGAACCAATTCTCACTAAATTAGCCCCTTCTTGAATTGCAATTTTATAATCATTAGTCATTCCCATAGATAAAATTTTCATAGATATATTTTCAAACTCTCTTTCTTTTAATTGATCAAAGATTTGTTTTGTTCTACTAAAATAATATCTATTTTCTTCCTCATTCCCTTTAGGTATTATAACCATAATCCCCTTAACCTTTACGTGCTTACACTTTTCAACAGCAGAAATCATATCTTCTAATTCTTCTTCATATATTCCACTTTTACTTTCTTCTCTACCTATATTTATTTGAATAAGTACATTAGCACATAAATTATTTTTCCCAAACTCACTCTCTATTTTCTCTAATAGTTTTATACTAGATAAAGAATGTATTAAATAAACATTATTCACTAGATACTTAACTTTATTAGTTTGAAGCTTACCTATAAAATGCCATCTTATATCTTCTGGCAACATTTCTTTCTTAGCGACTAGCTCTTGGACCTTATTCTCTCCAAAGTCTCTTTGTCCAATATTATATGATTCAATTATCATCTCTACTGGCTTAGTCTTAGATACAGCTACTAAATTAACATCATTAGGTATCTCGTTTAAGATTTTCATTGTTTTTTCTGCAATACTAATGTTGATCCCTCCTTAGAAAGAGTTAATTGCCTACATAGATTATTATTCTTCAAAAGTATAAAATTCCCTTCTAAATCTCTTTTTAATTATAACATTTTTCTAGAAATTTTTTAATACTTTTTTTAATTTAATTATCTGCTCTCTCCATAAATTTAGGTTCTATGGATTTTCTCGCTGCTGGCAAGGTAATTTCATCAAATTTTTCTATAGTTATATTTAACTTTCTAATTATTAATCTATTTATATGGCTCCCCTCTGTTAATAATGAAGCTTCCAATTGCTCTGGATCTCCTATAACATAAAATTTAAATGGACTCCCTTCCATTTCATTTCCATTTTCTTCAAATCTTATAAATGCCCATGCACATACAAGTCCTGTAGTATTTAAAATTCTATAATTATTAATAGCTACTCCTTCTGCACCTGCAGTTTTTAAATCATTAAGCACCATTGCTGCATCTGCTGAATGCAGTGTTCTTCTATCTACTTCTAATTGATCATCCTTATTTATATCATATTCACCATCATAAATAGTTAAAATTATACCTGGGCCCTTTATTTCAGTTGTACCTGCAAGATCCGAATAAGACGATAATTGTTCTTTCATATGCTCAATTACTCTTTCGTTATTTTCATCATCATTTGCACCATTAATATCCAAACTTGAAATCTTTTTAGATAATTCATAGTTATCATCACTTAATGCAGTTATCTCATCATATAACTTATTTCTTTCTTCTATAGCATCTTTATATTCAACAGAATTTAGATTAAGAAAACCAGTAGTTTCATTTATACCTATATTAGTTACAATTAAAAATCCAAGTAATATTGTAGCAATTAAAATAAAAAACTTATTTCTATAGTTTTTCATCTAATCACCTCTTTGTCTGTTTTTATATTTTTCTAATAAAATTCTTCTAATTGATCCAAAGTTATCAAATATCCTTCCACCAAATACAATTACAGCTGCAATATATATAGGAATTCCTAATTTATCTCCTAAATAAGCAAGTGCTGCTGCAAGTAACGCATTTCCAAAGAAACCTGATATAAATATATCTGGTTTGAATTTTTTGTTAAGAGATGCTCTAAATGCACCAAATACAGAATCCAAACATGCTAATATTGCCACAGACATATAAGGAGAAAATTTTTCTGGTATATTTACATCAAATATTAATCCTAAAAATACTCCTAATAATAAACCGATAAATGCTATCACAACTTTTCCTCCTTTATTGAACTGGCTTTATATATTCATATCTTAATGATTGTGTTGTCTTAACTATTGTTATATCATCCATTTGCTTAACATCACTACTATAACTCTTTAAAGCTCCATAATCTAATACACCTGGAAAATTTACTGCAAGATTTAACTTACTTTTATCACCTATTGCTTTTATAACAATTTCACTATTAGGATCTACTCTTCCTGCTGATCCAATAGAAATTGAACTTCCCGCCATTTTTATTCCAGTCTGTGGAGTAATTCTCATCTCATTTATTGAAATAGCCTCTGCTCCCGCATACCATAAAGAGTTAATTAAATTTACTATTTCCTCTTCACTTACTGTATTTATAGTTTGGGTCCCATTTGTTCCAAAAACGGAATTCTTAAGGGCTAATGTTATGACAACTCCTGGACCTTTAACATCTAAAAGCCCTATTTGCATTCTTGCATTATCAAGTTGCTTTTTAATTTCTCCTTCAATTTCCCCTTCTTTGGCTGCAGCATCTTCAAGTTGCTTTAATTCTTCAGATAATATTTCATTATTCTTTTGAAGATCTTCTTTTTCTTTTTTTAAAATCTCTATTTCTGACAATATATCTGCACTATCATAATCTATATCTCCACTATTAGCTACACTTAATTGTTTAAATTGATATGTTAATAAAAAACCTAAAAATGCACATACCACCGCTACAACTACTTGAGATAATACTTTTTTCATATTTTTCCTCCTACTATTCTACTGGTTCAACATCTGCATCTTCTTCTAGTCCATCTTGTGTTATACTATTATCTTCTGTTACACCACTATCCTCTGTTATACCTTCCCCTTCTTCATTAGTTTCTTCTTTTACTTCCTCAATCTTAATTACAGGTGATCCATTAAAACTAACATTTATATATCCTTTTGCAATATTTATATTATCATCTAACATAATTCTATATACATTTTCCATTTTATTATATAAGTCACTGTCATCACCAAAGAATATTTCTACATTACCTATATAACCAATAATATTAACTATATTACTTACATCTAAACTCGAAAGATATATAGATTCTCTATTCTTAGAAATGAAAGGATAAAAATTTGTTAAAATATTTTTATATGAATTAAATTCATCAACTCTACTTTCATCATCTTTAACACTTAGGTCAATTCCTTTAATTTCAACTAAATTTCTTCCTTCAATATTATCTACTTCCTCTAAAACTTCTAAATCATTGTTGATAATTAATAATTCAATACCATTATTAATATAATACACCGGTGCTTCCTCTGTAATATTAATTTCCAATGTATTTATACCTTTTCTCTTAATATCAACAGTACTAACATATCTATTTTTTAAAACCTCCTCTTTTATATCTTTTTCATTTACCGTAAAGATATTTAATCCAATTCTATCACTAACTCCACTTAAAAGGACTTCACTTGATATTGTAACATTTCCTTTAAAAGTAATAGATTTAATATTAAATATTGGAGCTTTTGTAATAAAAATAAACCCTCCCACAACAAGAACTATTGTAATTAATATTAACTTTTTTATTAACTTTTTTCTTTTTTTTGCTTTTATAAACTTTTTTACATCTTTCATTAGTACCTTATTCCTTTTTAATTTCTATCTTTTACTATAATTTTACCATAAAACCTGTAATTTTTTATAATTATTTTACATTATTCTTTTTATATTGTACACAAAAATTAAGAGCTTCTTATACAAGAAGCTCTTAAAAACTTTTAAATTATTTTCTTTTCAACCTGTCTTGATATATTTAATAATATTCCCATTGCCGTCAGATTTATTACAAGGGATGTTCCACCATAACTAATAAACGGCATAGGTACTCCAGTAACCGGCATAGATCCAGTAACAACCGCTATATTAATAATAGCTTGAACTGCTATAATAGATGTAATACCCATAGCTAAAAGTTTACCATAAGTATCCTTAGCATTCATAGCAACTCTAACACCTCTCCATATAAATATTAAAAATAGACTTATAATAATTAAACATCCAATTAACCCCAATTCTTCTCCTATTATAGAAAATATAAAGTCATTATGAGGTTCTGGCATATACAAAGTTTTTTGTCTAGATTGCCCAAGGCCTAAACCTGTAAGACCACCTGATCCTAATGCCAAGAAAGATTGTATTAATTGATATCCTGCATCTGCTGCATCTTTCCATGGATCTATAAAGTTTAACATTCTTTCTCTTCTATAGTCAGAACTAAAAATAAAGAATATTGCTAATGTTAACATTGCTGGCATAATAATTCCAAACAAATGTTTAATTTTACCTCCTGCTACAAAAAGCATTATAAAAGTAACTATCATAATAATAGAAGCTATACTCATATTGTGTTCTGCTAAAATAAGAGCTGCAAAGAAACCTGATACACATAAATAAGGTACTAATCCATGCCAAAAATCTTTAACTTTATCTCCTTTAATATCTATACTAAGTGCTAAAAACATTACAACTGCATATTTTGTTAATTCTGATGGTTGAAAAGATAATGGACCTAAAGAAATCCATCTTTTCGCACCATTAATTGCCGGAAAGAAAAATACAGCAATTAATAATGGTATTGTTAATAAAAGTAATTTTGGCGTTATCTTTTTTAACTTATGATAATCTATAGACATCATTATAGTCATTGATATTATACCTATTATTGCCCAAATCAATTGCCTTTTAAAGAAATACATACTATCGTTATTATGAAACATAGCATAAAAAGAACTTGTTGAGTATACCATAACAACACCTATTGATAATAGTATACATAAAGTATAAAATATACCATAATCAATTTGCCCCATTTCTTTTTTTTCTTTGGGCTTATAAAAACTCATAGACATTCCTCCAATTTAATTACTAAATTGCAAAAAACCCTATTATACATAAAACTACTGTTATTATTGAAAATACTGTAACTACTTTTACTTCATTCCATCCACATTGTTCAAAATGATGATGGATTGGAGCCATTTTAAATACTCTTTTTCCAGTTAATTTAAAGGAAGTAACTTGTATTATTACTGATAAAGCTTCTACAACATAAATTCCTCCAACTATTACTATTAATAGAGGATAACCACTTATTATTGCTATTGTAGTAATAGCTCCACCAATTGCTAAAGATCCTGTATCTCCCATAAATACTTTTGCAGGATAAGCATTGAATTTTAAGAATCCAATTAATCCAGCTATTAATGCTACTGAAAATATAGTTAATGAGTAGTCTTTAATTATAAATGTTAAAACTCCAAAAAATGTTAAAACTAAAACTGATACTGTCGATGCTAATCCATCTAATCCATCTGTCAAATTAACAGCATTTGTCATAGCTGCGTAAACAAATATAACAAATGGAACATATAACACACCTAAAGGAAGTTTAAAGCTAGTAAATGGTATTATAATATCATGAGGTAAATTTACATAGCTATAGTAACCAAATGCTCCTGAAACAATTAATAATAGAAGCATTTTTTGCCATGCCTTTAATCCTTCACTTTGCTTTTTTAATATTTTTAAAAGATCATCTAAAAATCCAATAAACCCAAATGCAATAAGTGAATATAATGCTACCATTCCTTTTTCAGTAAGACTATCACTCATAATAATCATTACTATTGTTGTTGAAAGAATAAACATTACTCCTCCCATTGTAGGAGTTCCTGCTTTCTTTAAATGACTTTTAGGTCCTTCTTCTCTAATGTTTTGACCAAACTTTAATCTTCTTAAAAGTGGTATTGTAATCGGGCCAAGTATTAAAGCTATAATAACCCCTATTACAAAAGTTAATATTAATATTTTTGTTATCTCTCCTGGTAATATGTTCATAGTACTATCCCCCATATTTTACTGCTATACTTAGCAGTTCACCTCCTTCGTTGAATTACATCTCTTCTAAATTTTTAACAACATCTTCTAGTTTAACACCTCTAGATGCCTTAATTAATACTACGTCATCTAGTTTAACAATATTTTTCAATTCTTTTATGCATTCCTCTTTAGTGTTATACATGATTATATTATCATTATCAAATCCATCTTTAAAGTTTTTAATATATCTACCTATAACTATTAAGATATCAACTTTATCTTTTGCATATCTTCCTACTTCAAAATGAGCTCTTTCTGATTCGTCTCCTAATTCGTACATATCACCTAAAATTGCAATCTTTCTACAATTTTTATAAGCTGAAAGTACATCTAAAGAAGATCTCATTGAATCAGGACTGGCATTATAACAATCATTTATTATAGTAAGCCCTTCTTTTTTTATAACTTGTAATCTCATGGAAGTAGCTTCTAAATTTTCAAGTCCTTTAACCATTTGTTTAAAAGAAACATTTAAACACTCCGCAACTTCAATTGCAAGCATTGTATTTAATACATTATGCTTACCTGCCATTGGTAGATTAAATACAGCTTCTTCACCAAAAGCATGAGCTAAAAACTCTGTTTCCTCTTCTCTTAATATAATATTAGATGCGTAAACATCATATTCATGATTATAACCAATTTTTTTAACTTTAAATACATTTGATGAAATATTTTGTAATAGTTTATCTTCACCATTAACAATTAATGTATTTTCACTATTAAAGAAAGTAGCTATTTCCATTTTTGCTTTTAAAATATTTTCTTGTGTCTTTAAATTTTCTATATGTGATAATCCAATATTAGTTATAACACCCACATCAGGTCTAGCAACACTTGCAAGTAACTCTATTTCCCCTAGAGAACTCATCCCCATTTCTAATACAGCCACATCAAATTCTGAAGTTAGCTCTAATATCATAAGTGGTAGTCCTATATCATTATTGAAATTTCCTTTTGTCTTAAACACTTTATACTTATCACTTAGAAGAGCCGCTATTAAATCTTTAGTTGATGTTTTTCCTGTTGAACCAGTAACTCCAACAACTTTAAGCCCTAATTTTTCTCTATAAAATTTAGCTAAATTTAATAATGCTTCTCTAGTATCTTTTACTTTTATTATAGTACCTTTATTTTGCACTTCTTTTAACTCAAATTTAACTTCATCTATTATTACAACAGATGCTCCATTTTCTAAAGCCTTTACTGCAAAATCATTTCCATTAAAATTAGCTCCTTTAATTGCTAAGAAGACATTATTTTTTTCTATTTTTCTTGTGTCAATACATAACTTATTAAAATTAATCTCTTCCTTTTGTACAATAACTTCTCCGTCTATTGCATTTAGCATTTCCTTAAAAGTCATTTCCATAATAATCACTCTACCTTCATCTTTCAAATATTATTTTTCTTTTTACTAAGTATGCTTCTTTTAATTATAGACATCTATATATTTTCTTATTCTATAATAAAAACATTTTATCTATACATAAATTTAGCATGTGAATCTACCACATGCTAAAAAATAAAAACCTTAATCTCCATACTCAGCACTTAATGTTAACTTTACAGTAGTACCTTCTGAAATTAGTTCCCCACTAGGAATATTTTGATTTATTACTACTCCATCTCCTTGAAGTGTATATTTTATTCCTAAACCTTCTAAAAGCTCTACAGCCGATTCTTTTGAGTAACCTCTTACATCAGGCATAACAACATCTTTATTATATGTTGCATTTTCATCTGTGTAAAGATTTATTGTAGAACCTTCTTTTATAGTATATCCTGGGTAAGGTTGCATATTTGTTACTGTTTCCCCATTCCCTTCTACAGTACACTCCAAATTATATTCTTTTAGTAACTTTTTCGCCTCTGAAACTGATAATCCTCTTAACTCTGGAATAACTATATCTTTTAATATTACATTCTCATCTTGTGAGAACTCACTATCTAAATAATTAAATATATCCTCTAATAAGATTTTACCTAAAGGAGCCGTTACTGTACCAGCATAGTATGCACCATTACTTGGCTCATCTATACTTAAAAATACAGTTATTTGAGGATTTTCAACTGTTGCAAATCCTGCCATAGATGATATATACTTTCCTGACTCATAAGATCCTGTTAACGGATTAACTTTTTGTGCAGTACCTGTTTTAGCTCCAATATGATATCCTTCTATATAAACTTTATTAGATCCACCTTGATTTACTGTTCTTTCCAAGTAATCTCTTAAAGTAGCAGCTGTCTCTTCAGAAATTACATTTTCTTTTGTCTTTGGTTCAAACTCTTCATCAATCACTGTATTTCCATTGCTATCTACATGGCTTATAGATTTCATTACATGGGGTTGTATTAATGTACCTCCATTAACTATTGCATTGAATGCAGTCATATATTGAACAGCATTAACTGTATTTGTTTGACCAAAAGATATTGTTGCAAGGTCAGCATCATTCATATTCTCTGCTGATTTTATTATTCCTCTTGCTTCTCCTGGTAAATCTACTCCAGAAACTTGTCCAAAACCAAACTTTTTAATATATTCAACAAGCTTTTCAGCTCCAATTTTTTCTCCTAACTTCATAAACCCAACGTTACATGAATTTTGAAGAATTTCAGGTAAGATTTGACTTCCATGTCCTGATCTTTTCCAACAATGGATAGTATGTGGTCCAACTTGTAAGCTACCTCCACATTCAAAAGTATCAGTTTCTGAAACTAATCCCTCTTCTATAGCTGTTGACATAGTAACTACTTTAAATATTGATCCTGGTTCAAAGGTATCATTAACTAAACTATTTCTCCACATCTTTTGAAGTTTTTCAGCATCAGTTTCACCTGTAAAACCTTCATACCCTTCAAATGGATTATTAGGATCAAAATCTGGTTCATTAACCATAGCTAATATTTCTCCATTTTGTGGATTCATTATAAGTATAGAGACTCTTTTTGCTTTATTATCAACAAGACCTTTTTCTGCTACTTTTTCAGCTATAGCTTGTAAATTTTTATCTATAGTTAATGTTGCATCCTTACCATCAATAGGTGCAGTAAAGTTTGATATTGTATAATCTAAAGCTTCACTATTTCTATCTAACTCAGTAACTCTTATTCCTGGAACCCCTGAAAGATATTCATTATATTGAAGTTCTACACCAGTTAATCCTTGTCCATCACTATTTGTACTTCCTAGTACATGTGATAAGAATTGTCCCTCCGGATAATATCTTTGAGTGTCTGGAGATACTATAACACCTTGAATATTCAATTCCTTAACTTTATCAGCTAAGTCCTTTTCAATTCTTCTTACCAAAGTAGCTGAACCTGCGTCACTACCATTTGCAAGCTTGGTCTCAAGCTTCTCTTTAACTTTACTAGTATCCATATCTACTGCTTCTGCAATTAAAGGAGCAATATCATCAGTAGTCTTTTCATTTTTCTTTAAATACTGCCTAATAGAATTTAAGTCAAAGTCTATTCTGTAAACATTAGCTGATACAGCCAATTCATTTCCGTTTCTATCTAAAATTCTTCCTCTTCTTGCATCTATTCTAACTTCACTTGTCCATTGATCTTCTGCCCTACTTGAATAATCATCTCTTTTAACAAGCATAATATAGGATAGCCTAATAATTAGCAAGGCAAACACAGCAGTAATAAACCATAGAGCTAATACCATCCTTTTGCGCATGACTGCTCTATCCTTAAACCCTCTCTTATTCTTATTCATATTAAATTCCTCCAAGGAACATTTAACTAATGAATAATTAGAGTTCAAAATACTACTAAGATATACCTTGCGTCTACATTTCTATAAATTACCCATTAATTAAATGCTGCTATAATTTTTTGTAGTAAACCACTCTTCTTGCTTTCCTCATTTTTTAAATGTGAAAAGTATTCTTTTGACATATCAATACTTATAGTACTTTCAGAACTTGGATAAACCATTCCTAATTCATTTTCTGCTGTGCTTTTTATTTTATCGAATGATGCAAATTTTAGCATATCTACGTTAATTGCTGCATTTACATCTTCTTCTTCTTTCATATTACCTTCTAAAATTAATAATTCTTTTTGAAGGGCGTGTATTTTCCCATCTAGATATAAAGTTGTAGCTCCTAATGCAAACATAACCGTAGCAATTGTTAAGCCACTAACTAAAAGGCTTTTTCTTTTTTGGTGAGCTTTACGCTCTCTCTCTTTTCTTTGTAAATCTCTTTTTTTATCTAGTTCCTTAACTTTTCTCTCTGGTGCTAAAGCTGTATTTCCTCTTATATAATCATATTCCCTAACTCCCATTTTATTCACATCCCTGCCAATTTTCATAATATTTATATCTTTTCTACTACTCTTAATTTTGCGCTTCTACTTCTTGGATTTACTTCAACCTCTTCCTTTGAAGGGTCTATTGCTTTTCTTGTTATAACTTTTACCTTTGCTTTCTCTCCACAAACACAAATTGGAAACTCTTTTGGACATCTACAAGATACGGCTAAATCTCTAAACTTATTTTTAACTATCCTATCCTCTAGAGAATGGAAAGTGATTATAGCCATTCTTCCGCCTTTACTTAGTTTATTAACACCATCTTCTATAGCCTTATTCAGAATTGATAATTCACTATTTACCTCAATTCTAATAGCTTGGAAAGTTCTTTTTGCTGGGTGAGGTCCTTCTCTTCTAGCCTTTGCTGGAATTGCATCTTTTATTATTTCCACTAGCTCTAATGTAGTTTCTATATTTTTTTCACTTCTTCTAGCTACAATAAAATTAGCTATTCTCTTAGCAAACTTCTCTTCACCATAATCTCTTATGATTCTATATAATTCTTCTTCACTATAGTCATTAACAACTTCATAGGCAGAAAAACTATTTTCTCTATTCATTCTCATATCTAAAGGTGCATCTTTCATATAACTAAAGCCTCTTTCACCTTCATCTAATTGATAAGAGGAAACTCCTAAATCCATTAGAATACCATCAACTTTTTCGATTTCAAGCTCTTCTAAGATTGCTCCTATATTGTGAAAGTTGTTATGTACAAAAGTAACATTTGAATAGTTCTGTAACCTTTTGCCTGCTGCTCTTAATGCATCTTTATCTTGATCTATACCTATAAGCCTTCCTTCACTAGATAATCTTTTAACAATTTCAGATGAATGGCCAGCTCCTCCTAATGTACAATCAACATAAATACCATTTTCTTTAATACTAAGTGCTTCTAAACATTCATTCAGTAAAACTGATACGTGATTAAATTCCATTCTTTCTAACTCCTTATATTCCTAAATCGCCCATTTTTTCAGCAATTGAATTAAAATCTATATTCAATTCATTATACTCTTGCCATTTTTCCTTACTCCATATCTCTACTTTGGTTAAGGCTCCTATACTTACTATATCCTTTTCTATCCCTGCATATTCTTTTAGGTTTAATGGAATTAATCCTCTTCCTTGTTTATCGATTTCCACTTCACATGCACCTGAAAAGAAAAATCTTACAAATGCTCTCGCCTCTTTATTAGTGAGTGGTAACTTTTTAAGTTTTTCCTCAAGTATTTTCCATTCTTTCTCCGGATAAGCGTAAAGACATCCATCAAGTCCTTTAGTAATTACGAACCTTTCTCCTAGTTCATCTCTTAACTTTACAGGTACAATCATTCTATTTTTGCTATCCAAGCTATGTGAATATTCGCCAATAAACATTTTGCACCTCCATCAAGCCATACTAAACCACTTTTAACCACTTTACACCACTATATATATATATTCTATAAAATTATTCGCTTTCCTTCAAGATATATTTACTTAAAATAGTATTTTTTTCTTATGATAAATATAGGAAAATCAATAGTTTCATCTATTCTTAAGTACAGGTAATACCAGCTTTTATATTTATTACATTCTATGGTAATTATTTGCGATATTAGTCTTTTTTTCTCTTTATTTGTTACATGTTTTTTTCATAAAAATAGGAACTGTTAAAACAGTTCCTATTTTTACAAATATCTATTATACATTAAATCTGAAGTTTACTACATCTCCATCTTTCATTACGTATTCTTTACCTTCAAGTCTGTATAATCCTTTTTCTTTAGCTGCTGCTTCTGAACCACATTCAACTAAATCATCATATGATACAACTTCTGCTCTTATAAATCCTCTTTCTATATCAGAGTGAATTTTACCTGCTGCTGCTGGAGCTTTAGTTCCCTCTTTTATAGTCCAAGCTCTAACTTCTTGAACCCCAGCTGTTAAATAACTTATTAATCCTAATAATTTATAAGATGCTCTTATTAATTTATCTAATCCAGATTCTTCTATTCCATACTCTTCTAACATTTCAGCTTTTTCTTCTTCATCTAATCCAGATAATTCTTCTTCAAGTTTAGCACATACAACAACTACTCCTGAATTTTCATTTGCTGCATATTCTTTAACCATCTTAACATATTTATTTTCAAGATTTCCACTCATCATGTCATCTTCTGATATATTACAAGAATATAATACTGGTTTAGAAGTTATCATAAATAAAGATTTAACAAAAGCTTCTTCATCTTCATTTAACTCTAATGTTCTAATTGGTCTATTAGCTTCTAAATGAGCTTTAACCTTTTCCATTATTTCATATTCTGCTTTAGCTTTTTTATCTCCTGATCTAGCAAGTTTTACTCCCTTTTCCATTCTTCTTTCTAAAACTTCTAAATCTGCAAATATAAGCTCTAAATTAATTGTTTCTATATCTCTAATCGGGTCTACTGAACCTTCAACATGAACTACATTTTCATCTTCAAAACATCTTACTGCATGTACTATGGCTTCAACTTCTCTGATATGTGATAAGAATTTATTTCCTAATCCTTCACCTTTTGAAGCTCCTTTAACTAATCCTGCAATATCATAAAATTCTACAGCAGTATAAACTTTTCTCTTTGTACCATACATTTTTTCTAATACGTCTAATCTCTTATCTGGTACGCTAACAACACCAACGTTTGGTTCTATTGTACAGAATGGGTAGTTTGCTGATTCTGCCCCTGCCTTTGTTATAGCATTAAATAATGTACTTTTTCCTACGTTTGGTAGTCCTACAATCCCTAATCTCATCTATATAACATTCCTTTCATCCGTTACTAATACTTCTAAGATTATACTCTAGAACTAATTTAATTTCAACGATAAAATATTCTTTTATTCTCCATAGTTTTTAAAAATAATTAAAATACTATCGCTACCACTTTTCTTTAATCATTCTAAATTCTCTATATATTTTTTCTTCTATTTTAACAAATCCTTACTTAAATTTAATTACTGAAACTACATTGAATTACTTAATTACTAAGCTCCCTCACTTAAGAAGTTGTATTGTGCCATATACAATTCATAATAACTTCCCTTTTTCTTTAAAAGCTCCTCATGATTTCCAACCTCTTCAATTTCACCATTATTTATAACCATAATCTTATCACAATCTCTAATAGTAGAAAGTCTATGAGCAACTACAAAGGAAGTTCTTCCATGAAGAATCCTTTCTATCCCTTCTTGAACTAGCTTTTCTGTCTGTGTATCAATATTAGAAGTTGCTTCATCTAAAATTAATATTCTTGGATTAGCAAGAAGTGCCCTTGCAAAAGATATAAGTTGTCTTTGCCCTAAAGATAATTTTGATCCTCTTTCATTAACTTCAGTATTATATCCTTTTTCTAACTCCATAATAAAACTATGAGCATTTACAGCTTTAGCTGCATTAATTACTTCTTCATCAGTAGCATCAAGCCTTCCATATCTTATATTTTCCATAATTGAATCTGAAAATAAAAATGTATCCTGAAGCATAATTCCCATTTGACTCCTCAAACTTTCTAAGTCAACATTTTTAATATCTTTTCCATCTACTAAAATTTTCCCTTTAGTTGGATCATAAAATCTACTTAACAATGAAACTATAGTACTCTTACCAGCTCCTGTAGCTCCTACTAAAGCAATCTTCTCCCCTTTTGAAACTTTAAAACTTACATTTTTCAAGACTTCATTTTCATCATCATAAGAAAAAGTAACATTTTTAAATTCTACATTACCTTGAATCTTCCCAATTGGCTTGGCATTTAAAGAATTTTTTATAACAGGTTCTACATCTAATATGTCAAATATTCTATCTGCTGCTGAAAAATTTGTAATTAAAGTATTATAAAAACTTGAAAGATTCATAATAGGCCTCCAGAACATACCAACATACATTGAAAATGCTATTAATGTACCTATTTCTATTTCACCACTTTTTATTAAAAAGTATCCTACAGCAAAAACCACAAGAGTTCCTATACCCCAAGATAATTCTACTAATGGCCAGAAACAATCATTTAGCCTTACTGCTTTTACAAATGAATTACTTAATTCTCCTACCATATCTTTAAAATTATTTTCTGTTCCTTTTTCTCTAGCAAACCCCTGTACAACTTTTATTCCTGAAAAATCTTCATGAGTAAAACCATTTAAATTAGAGCGTTTATTTCTATAAATCTCCCATCTTCTTCTCGAATAAATCTCTATCCAAAACATTGCAAATCCTAATAAAGGAAGCAGTGCTATTGACGCTAAAGCTAATTTAATATTAAGCACAAACATTATTATCGCAACACAAAACAAATTAATTATTTGCGGAATAAAAGATTGTATTGCTTGAGAAAATAAATTTTTCAAAGCATTAACATCTCCAACAACCCTTGCAAGTATTTTCCCTACAGGTCTATTATCAAAAAAATCAAAGGATAAATATTGAATATGGCTATATAACTCATGTCTTATATTAACTAAAATGTTATTAGTTATACTAGTTATCATGTTCCATCTTATTTTTGATAATCCCCAAGCTACTAAATTTAATGATAATAAGGAAACTCCTATTACTATCAAACCATTAACATTTCTACTACCTACATAATCATCTATAGCTATCTTCAATAATAAAGGATTTACTATTTCACATACCATCACAAATATCATTAATAGAACTACTAAAAAAGATTTTAATTTATATGGCTTAAGATAAGTTAATAACTTAATTGTTATTTCGCTTTTACTACGTCTCATAACTTCTTCATCTTTATTTATATTATTCTGCATCTTATATAACCTCCTTTTCTAAAGCATTAAAATCTTTAAACTGCTCACAATAAATATCATAGTAAGCACCTTTTAATCCTAACAACTCTTCATGAGTTCCTTTTTCTTTTATTTCACCATTCTCCAAGTAAACTATTAAATCTGAATTTTTAACTGCTGAAATTCTATGAGCAACTATAAAAGTTGTACTTTGTTTTTCCATACCAGATAAATTCTTTAATAGCTCTTGTTCTGTCTCCATATCTAAAGCTGAAGTTGAATCATCTAAAATCAAGATTGAAGAATTTCTTATTAAAGCTCTAGAAATAGATATTCTTTGTTTTTGACCTCCTGAAAGCCCTATTCCTCTTTCTCCTATTTCAGTATTAAAACCTTCATCTAAATCTTCTATAAAATTTAAAGAACATGCTAATTTAGAGTATTTTTTCACTTCATCTATATCTGCATTTTCATTACTAAACTTTATATTATTTAAAATAGAATCTGAAAATAAGAAAGTATCTTGTGGTACAATCGCCATACTACTTCTTAAAACCTCTAAATTATAATTTTTAACATCTATATCATCAACTTTTATACTACCTTCTTTTACATCATAATATCTTCCTATAAGGTTTAATAAAGTTGATTTTCCGGAACCAGTAGTTCCCATTATAGCTACAGTACTTCCTGCTTTAATATCTAAATTAATATTTTTCAATACTAATTCATCATTATAACTAAAACTAACATTTTCAAATTTAATATCACCTTTAATTTTTATATCATTTGATGAACCACTTTTTATTTCAGGCTCCCTTTCTATAATTGCAAATATCTTTTTAGCAGAAGCTAAATTCCTTGAAATTAAATCTGTAAGTTCTCCAAGCATTCTCATTGGCCATATAAGATTCCATATATATCCACTAAAAGCTACTAAAACTCCAACAGTTATCTCTTCATTCATAACTAAATATCCACCTAAAACTATCATTATTACTAATGAAATGTTACTTAAGAACTCTATTTTAGGAAAATAATTTCCTATTATTTTTGCTTGATTCATATTTAAATCATAGTAAGATTTATTTAATTTTAAAAATTTGCTTATTTCATACTTTTCTCTTGAAAAAGCTTTAACAAGTCTTATACCTGCTATATCCTCTTGTGCAGTAGTGTTTATCTCAGCTGTCTTATCACTTATTTCTCCATAACATTTACCAAATTTCTTTTCAAGCTGTACTGCAATAAATCCTATTGGAATCATAACTATAAAACATGCCAAAGCTAATTTCCAATTTAGAGAAAATAAGATTATTGTTGATATAACAAAATAAATTATATTTTCAACAAAAAGCCTTAGTCCATAACCAATAGTTTGCCATATATTTTCTGCATCTTCTCCAATTCTTGACATCAGCTCTCCAGTATTCATTTCATCAAAATATTTAAATTCCAATTTTTGAATATGAGTAAAAAGATCATTTTTAATATCCTGATGGACCCAAGTACTCAACAGGTCATATTTAAACTCTTTATTATACCCAAATATTGCTTTAATTACTGAAATAACTAATATAGCCCCTAGAACAAAAAATATGCTTTTTTCATTTCCCGCAATAATTCCATCATCTATAAATATTTGTTGCATATACGGAATTAATAAATCAACACCAATAACAATAAGCATAGATATAGTTCCAAAAATCAATGTTCCCTTATACTTTAATACGTACTTAAATACTTTAGTCATTACTGACTCCCCCTTTAGTTTAAAATTTAATTGTTAGCCACCTTTTAGATCTCCATTTTTCATACTTTTACCTCCTTTTATAATAAAAAAAGCCATGGATATACCATGGCTTTTTATCATAATAATATAATTAAATATACTTTCATAAAAATATATAAAAAGGCCATGGCTAATAACCACGACCTCTATTTACTAAGTAAAAATTTTATTTAATTTTATACAAACTATTTTTAGCTATATAAAACTATAGAGATAGGGTTATTTTTATTTATTCTATTTTCTTTATAATTTCTAAATTTAATATTTAACATGTTCCTACCTCCTAAATAATTTATTCTTTTACCAGTATATTCCTACATTTTTTATTTGTCAATATTTTCTTTTTACTTTTATTCAATATTTTTATATAAATCCCCTCTTTTTTCCACGTGTAATATCTCTCCATATACAAAACATATTAATATAACTTATGAAAGGGAGGATTTAGAATGAGAAAAAATAAGTTGTTTGTTTTCATGCTAGCTTTAATTTTATCAATAAGCTGCTTCTCTACAATTGCCTTTGGCCACTCTATAACTTTGGCCTCAGACGATTCAGAATTAAATTGGTACTTTGTAAATAGAGGTAAAGACACTTTACCAGAATGCCCTAAAGAGGCTACAGGACTTTTATCTAAATATGATGCTTATTATTTAGGTGATACTAATGAAAAAGTCATTTATTTAACCTTTGATGAAGGATATGAAAATGGTTATACACCAAAAATATTAGATGTTTTACGTGATGAAAAAGTTCCAGCAGCTTTTTTTGTAGTAAAGCCTTATATTGTTGATAATCCAGAAATTATTAAGAGAATGGCTGATGAAGGTCATTTAGTTTGTAACCATTCTAATCATCATCCATCAATGGCAACTGTTACAGACCCTGAAAAATTCAAAGCTGAATTCACTGATGTAGAAGAAGCATATAAAGAAATTGTTGGCTCAGACATGCCTAAATTCTTTAGACCGCCTATGGGAAAATATTCAATAAACTCTCTAAAGAAAACTAAAGATTTAGGTTATAAAACAATTTTTTGGAGCTTTGCATATAAAGATTGGATTATAGATAATCAACCTAGCGAAGAAGAAGCAATTAAAAAGATTACAAATGGTGTTCATCCTGGTTGTATAATGCTTATACATGCAGTTTCTAAAACTAATACAGCTGTTTTAAAAACTGTAATACAACAAATTAAAGCTGATGGCTATGAATTCAAATCACTTGATGAACTTCCAGACTATCAATAATTTATTTTAATGTATAAATCCTAAGTATTTCAAATAAAAAAAGTCATAATAAATAAGTTTTTTACATCTTATTTATTATGACTTTTATCTTTTATATTCCAAAAGATTTTACTATCTCTGTCTTTCTAAGAAGTGATGATTCTATTATTTCCTTGCACTTATTAGGTATATTTTCATACCCTTCTTTATTTCCTAAACTATTAAAATTAACAAGGACATTTACTATAGCACTTTCTATAGCACTATGTAAAAGTATTGCTGCAACTATAGCATCTGAAGTTAAATTTTTATTTCCAAATTCAATTGCAAAATCTATATTATCATAAAACTCTAAAGAATCCTTAGCCAAATTTAATGGTGATTCCATTGCTGCTATTGTTTTTTCTTTAATCATTTGTGATCTATATCTTTTTTCTTCATCAGTATCCTTTGGCAATTTAAATGTATCCATTAATGCTGTAAAAGTATCTCTGTCGGCTTCCATATAATAAATACTTTTGCTTATAAACTCTTCACATTTTTCTTTTAAGTTTATCATTTTTTCTTTATTATTATCATCTAGCTTTTCAAAAGATTTTTTATCTACAGTGAACGAGTATACCATAGAATTTAATGCTCCTGCCAAAGCAGAAACTAATGCAGCAGTGCTTCCACCTCCTGGTGATGGCAAATCCGTCTTTAGTTCATATAAAAATTTTTCTATTGAATAGTCTTTAAAATCCATTCTAACACCCCTTTATTTTATTACTTCATTATAAACATTTATTATTTTTTTTATTATGACATTAGCACTAAACTTTTCAGTACAATAATTTCTTAATTTCTCTGGATTATACTCTTTATTATTTTTTCTTATATACTCCATAGCATCACTTAGTTCTCTTTCATTATCTATCTCAACTAATATTCCAACATCTTTACTTACTATATCCTCTGCACCACCATTAAATGTTCCTATTACAGGCTTACCACTAGCCAAAGCCTCTATATATACCACTCCAAATGTTTCGTATCTTGAAGGCAAAACAAAAACATCACACTTATTCATCCAGCTTGATACCTCTTCTCTAGATAATGCTCCTGTAAATGTCACTTGATTTTCTATACCTTCACTTTTAGCTATACCTTCTAGCCATTCTCTTTGGCTTCCATCTCCACCAATAACTAATCTTACCTTTTCATTTTTAAATTTCTTTGAGAATGCTTTAATTAAAGTATCAAATCCTTTTTCTCCCTCTAAAAAAGCAACACTAAAGAATATAAATTCATCACTTTCTTTTTTAATATCCCTTATATCAAAAAGAGATAAATCAACTAAGTTACCTATAACTTTTATATCTTTTCTATTTGTTAATTCTTCTATTTCTTTTTTAAGTCCATTTCCAACTGCTATTATAGCATCTGCACTTTTATAAGAATTAACTATTCTCTTATAATAACTTTCTCTAACATATTGGCCTCTTTTTACAGAAGAATGTTCCGTAATAACTAAAGGAATATTATATTTTTTTGCTACATAAGCCGCACTTATTCCACCCCACAGTGATGATTGTGCATGTATAACATCAACTTTCCCTTCCTTTTTTACAACTTCCTTATATAATTTTTCCATTCTTTTATCAAAAATATTAAACATTAATGGATGCTTAGGTATAAAATTATAATTTTTATATCTGTAAGTTCTTAATCCTTTTTCAACATTAAAAGATAAACCACTTTTCTCTTTTACTTTTCCCATTAATGTCAATGGCCAAATTTCATTATATGCAACTGTAACCTTTACTCCACTTTCTTGAAGTTTTGTTGCTTGTTCTCTAAAAAAACTACCATGAACTTTATTTCTGTTATTATCATACCAAGAAGGTATAAACATTACGTGCATAATAATTACCCCTTTAAAATATCGTTAAGTCTTTTAGAAATATATTGCCATTTATATTCTTCAATAGGTCCATACTTCTCATTATTTTCAAGCATAGAAACTATTTTATTAATTCCATTTACAATCTCATGAGTATTATTATTTACAACAATACATTTTTTCTTATTTTCCACCACATCCCTTATAGGATCATTTTCATCTCCAAGAATAACAAAAATAAGACCATCTGCTCCAAAATAATCATATATTTTAGCTGGAATTTGTTTTGAGTTTTTATTTCCAAATAATAATAATACTTCACTATTAAGCATATATCCTAACGCTTCATCATAAGGAATTCTAGGTGAAACATTAACATTTTCAACTTGCATTAGCTTATTTTTTATATCTTCATCATCTATATTCCCAAAGAACATAACATTTAATTTATTATATAGCTCAACATTCTTATCTTTAATATCATTTAATGCCCCTATAAAAGGATTAACATCTCTAAGTTTCGAGAAAATTTCTCCAGCATAAACAAAATTAATTTTATCTTTATTTATAAGACTAGGCTTAGAAGATTTTTTAATTTCACTATATTGCTTTTCATCATAACCTCTTGTTACTATAAAAGTTTTCTCCACAGGAATATTATATGATTTTATATAGTCATCTCTATTTGCCTTAGTTACAAAAATGAATTTATCACTAAGCTCAACAATTTTCTTTTCAAATGAACCTTCAAATTTTCTTCTTGCTTTACTTATATTAGCTCTAGTTGAATCTTTAAGCCATGGATCACTCCAATAAGTAACCCATGGTAAATCTCTAAATTCTTCCTTAATCTTAAGAGCACAAATATGACTTGATGGTGGCTCATGCATTGAAAACATAACATCAAATTTTTCTCTTTTTGCTAATTCAATACCATATTTACTTGCAGACTTAGCCCAATTTAAATACATATCTGGCACAGCTATAATTGACTTACCTTTTTTAAGCAACGTTTTTATAAAACTTTTATTACTTTTAGATACATCGGCCACTTCTGTATTAAGAGATTTCTTAGGCATTATTTTTTCAAATATTTTTCCACCAGAAATTATATGCATTTTAACTTTTTTATCTAACATACTTAAAATATACTCATCATAATAAATTGAGTTTTTAGGAAAATTTACAGTTAAAAGATGAACTTCATTTCCATCAATCTTAGCTAAATTATTTAAGTATTGTAAAGTTTCAATAGATGCTGAATTATTAATTAATGGTGAATAGCACGCTATAAATAATATTTTCATATTTTCCTCCTAAATCCCTCTTTTAGATACTTTGTTTTTTATCATATCTATTACTTCATTAAATTCTTCAACTTTTAATATTTTACACGCTATGAAATAAATAATAGCTCCTACTACACCATTAAGTAAAATAGTTAATATTGCATTGTTTAAATTAATCTTATTATTTAATAATGTAAGTGCAAGAAGCATTACTATTGCCGATAATGATATTTTAAATAATTTTATTATCATAGGAAAAACATCAAAATTCCCAACAAACTTTCTAGTAGAAATAAATAATAATACTGCTGTTATCATTGATGCTATTGTAGAGGCTATTGCTACACCAAATATACCAAATATCTTTGATAAACTAATACTCAAAATAACATTTACAACTACACCAATTATTCCATTGATTGTTGTTACTTTGGTTTTTTGCATTGAAAATAATGATGAATTTAAAATATCTCTTACTCCTGTAAATGGAAGTACTAAAGAATATCCTAAAAATGCACTTGCTGTAATTCCTACAGCTACATCATTAAACTTACCCCTCTCATAAAAAGCACTTATAATTTCCTTATTCAATAATATAAATCCGATAGAAATAGGTACTAACAATAAAGCAATTATAGAAATAGACTTTGTTAAATACATTGAAAAACCTTCATTATCCCCTTCATTCAATTTATTTGCCATAAGAGGATACATAACTGTTACAATAGATGTTGTTATTGCAGTATTAGCAAAAACTATTATCTTTTGTGCAAAATCTAAACCACTAACAGCTCCATCTCCTAATGAAGATGCTACTTTCATATCAACTACCATATTTAATGAGTTTGCACCTGAACCAATGATTACTGGTATAATTAATATTAATATTTTCTTTATTCTCTCATCTTTTAGATTAATAAATAATTTAAATCTATATCCATGCTTATATAAGACTGGAACTTGAACTGCAACTCTTAAAAAGTTCCCAATAACATTTGCAATTGTTAAACCAACAATGCTAATATCATTAAAGAATAATAGGTAAATTATCATCGGTGCATTAAAGAACATACCTAAAATTGAAGGAATAACAAAATCTTCACATACTTGTAGCATTGCGGTATAACATGCATTTATGGATAGAAATAAAAGATTAAATAAAGTTATTCTTGTTAAAAAAACTGTAAGAGTAAACTTTTCTTTACTAAATCCGTCAAACATAAAAGCAACTATTTCATTTGTAAATATGAAACCTAAAGCAAAAATAATTATTGAAATAACTAATAATATAGAAATAATATTATTAGAAAATTTAAACATTTCATCTTTATTTTTATCATACTTAACTTTACTAAGCATCGGAATAAACACTGTTGATATAGCAAGACCTACAATAGTAAAAACAGTTTCTGGCACAGATACCGCTGCTTTATAAGCATCTGTATAAATACTAGCACCAAACTGATATCCAACTAGCATATCCCTAAACAGCCCTAAAAATCTGCTTAGGATGCTAATTATCATAACTAAAAAAGCTGCTTTAAATATTTTGTTACCTTTCATTATTTATTACCTCTACTCTTTGCAACAGTCCATATAAACTTAGGAATACTTCCAAGCCTTTTAATTCTCCAAGGTTCTTTGGCAACTCTATAAGCCCATTCCATTCCTATATTAATCATCCATCTTGGAGCTCTATTTACCTTTTCAGCAATTACATCAAAACTTCCTCCAACTCCCATATATATCTTACATGGAAGCTGATCCATATACTTTACAATAAATTTTTCTTGCCTTGGACATCCCATTGCAACAAATAATGCTAGAGGCTTTTTATTTTTTATTTCTTCTAATATTTCTTTTGGATCTTCTAAATCAAAAAATCCATTATGATACCCAACAATATTAATTTTAGGATAATCTCTTATTATATTAGCAACACAAGCCTTTAAATTTTCTTCACTTGCTCCTAATAAGTAAATACCTTCTCCGTTCTTTTCACATTCATCAATTATCTTTTTCATAAGCTCAATTCCAGCAATTTTCTCTTGTACAGGTGTTTTTAAAATTTTACCACTAATTTGCGTCCCAACACCATCAGGTATTATTAAAGAAGATTTTGATGTAAAATTATCAAATAACTCCTTATTATTTAATCCTGTATATAAAACTTCTGGATTTCCAGATACTATATGAACCTTATCATAAGAAAATACTGTCTTAACACACTTTTCTATATCTTCAGAAAATATATTATATCCTAATATATCTATACTTTTGAATTTCTCTTTTTTCCCCATATAAACTCTTCCTTCATTATCCCTTATTTATCATAGTATCTAATTGTTTAACTATTTCATCTTCAGGATTTAAATTTTTTGCTATATCTAAATGTAATTTAGCATTTTCTAAATCATTAATATTTAAATAACACATTATAATATTAGTACATATCTCTACATCTCTTGATGCTTCAAATGCTTTTTTGAAGTATTTGATTGCTTCTTCAAATTCACCAATACATGCATAGTTTAATCCCAGCTCAACTATAACCTCAAGTATTCCACTTTCTCTTTTTACACTTTCTTTTAAATAATAAATAGCCTTATGATAATTCTCTAATTTTCTAAAAGCTATTCCTAAATAATAATAAATAAGTGGATTTTCTTCAAACTCTTCACCTAGTCTAAGTAATATTTCAATACTTTTTGCTGGATCTTCAGCTAATAGCTCTATAGCATTTTCATAATCTGATATATTATTTATATCATTATTTATTATTTCAACCTCTGGTGTTACTTTTCCCCCATTATTGAAATACTCATTTATAGCAACCTTAGCGCCTTTAAAATCACCTTCATCTTTTAAAACTATAGCTTTATATAAATATGGCTCAGCTATTTTTAACTTATTTGATATACAATAATCTATATCCTCAAGTAATATATCCTTAAAGCTGCTTTCTTCCTCCTTAATAGTTTCCCCTACAAGTAATATTTTTTTCATAACTTCTAAATCTTTAGAATATGTATAATATCCTTTTAATAAAAGATATGCATCTAAGTATCTCTTCTCTTCTATTCTCTTGCTTATAAGTGACTTTATACAAGTTTCAGTATCCTTTATATAATCTAATATAAGTTCATAATCATCATTGAATCTTAATTTTTCATCACTTCCTATAGCAATAAACATACCTTCTATGAAATAATATATTGGAAGATTTTTAATTTTAATTTCATCATTTATATTAGAACTAATATATTCAGAACTTATTGGCAAATATAAATCTTTATTTTTAAAAGTTACATATGATGGTATTCCTATATTTTCTTTAAATCCATCTTTATTCATTTCTAAAAATAATAACTTACCTAATCTTTCTTTAATTTTTACCTTATAATCCATAAGTTACACTCCTTTAGTAAATTATTTCATTATTCATAATACAGTATTAACATGAAACTTTCAAATTAAATACTAAAATAATAAAAGCTATCGGTTTTCCGATAGCTTTTTCTTATATTACGCTAACTTTTCGTTAATTATTTCCATAACTTTTTCATTGAATCTTGCTAGCTTTTCTTCAGCATTTACTAAGCTTTCACCTTTAACTGCTGAATAAATTTTCATTTTCGGCTCAGTACCTGAAGGTCTAACAACAAATGAAGAACCATCTTCTAATATATATTTTAATACATTAGACTTAGGTAAATTAATAACACTTTCTGTATTATTAAGTAAATTTTCTTCTTTACTTAACTTATAGTCAAGTTTTGTTGCAATCTTAACTCCATCAACTTCTGTTAATGCAGTGCTTCTTAGAGAATCTAAACAGTTACTTATTTTTTCTTGGCCTTCTTTTCCTTGTAATTCAATTGAAATTAAGTCTTCCTTGAAGAATCCAATTCTATTGTAAAGTTCGATTAATGCTTCGTAAAGGCTCTTACCTTGCTCTTTGTAGTAAAGAGTCATTTCAGCTATTAACATTGAAGCTATTACAGCATCTTTATCTCTAACGAATTCACCTGCTAAATAACCATAACTTTCTTCAAATCCAAATAAGTATTTCTTATCTCCATTTTCTTGGAATTGTCTAATTTTTTCACCAATGTATTTAAACCCTGTTAATACATCCATTATTTCAACACCATAGTAGTTAGCTATTGCTCTAGCACCTTCTGTTGTTACTATAGTCTTAATTACAACTCCATTTGAAGGTAATTTTCCTTCTTCCTTAAGTGCAGATAATATATAATCTGTTAATAAAAGACCTGTTTGGTTACCAGTTAAAACTTTATATTCTCCACTATTTTCTTTTACTACAACACCAATTCTATCACAATCTGGGTCTGTCCCAAAAATAATATCTGGATTGCTTGTCTTAGCCATATCAAGTGCTAATTCAAAAACTTGTGGGTTTTCTGGATTTGGATAAGAAGCTGTTGGGAAGTTACCATCAGGCATTTCTTGTTCTTTAACTACTTCTACGTTTTCATATCCTAATTCAGCTAATACTCTTCTTACTGGCATATTACCACTTCCATGTATTGGAGTATATATAACTTTTAAATCTTTAGCCTTTTCTTTTACTAATTCAGTTCTTATTGTAAGCCCTTTAACTTCTTCAATATAAGCTTTATCTACTTCTTCTCCAATATATTCTAAAAGGTTATCCTTTAAAGCATCTTCTACTGAAATAGTTTTTATATCTTCGTAATTTACTATACTATTAACTTCGCCTATGATAATTCCAGCCTTTTCATCTGTAACTTGACCACCAAATTCATCATAAACTTTATATCCATTATATATCTTTGGGTTATGTGAAGCAGTTATTACTATTCCACCTTGACAATTTAAATGTCTAGATGTAAATGAAAGCATTGGTGTTGGTCTTAAGCTTTCAAATAAAAATACCTTTATATTATTTGCACAAAGAGTTAATGCAGCAGCCTCTGCAAATTCCTTTGACATATTTCTTGAATCATATGCAATAGCTACCTTTGGTGACTCAAAAGATTTATTTAAATAATTTGCAAATCCTTGTGTTGCTTTTGAAACTGTATATACATTCATTCTGTTAGTTCCAGCACCTATAACACCTCTTAATCCACCAGTACCAAAATCTAACTCCTTGTAGAATCTATCTTCTATTTCCTTTTCATCACTAATGTTTCTTAATTCATCTTTTATTGTTTCTGATATTACCTTAGAGTTTAACCACTCATTATATCTCTCTTTATAATCCATCTTATCCCTCCTAAACATTTTCAGTAGTCCATACCTTAGTTATTATATAACAAAGTAAAAAAAAATTAAATAAAAAAATAATAGATATAGGGAATTTTATCTATATCTATTATTTTTAGTTTATTTTTTATTATTCTGCAGCTTCTTTTGCATCTTCTTGAGCTAACTCATTATTTTCTACAACTGTTTTACGTTCATAACTTACTGAAGCAATAACAGAGTTTAAATCATCTAAAACAGATATTTCAGATGCAACCTCTAAATCACCAAGTTTATAAACTGATCCAGCATTTCCTGTTCCAATATTAAATTCAATATATTTAGGCAACGCTTCAACAGAGCATTCCACCTTTACACTATCTTTTTCTTTTTGAAGTACAATTCCTTTTTTATTTAAATACTCTTCTCCTATGTAATAAATAGGAACAGAAGAAATTATCTTATTCTTTCCTTTTAGCTCTTCTAAATCTAGGTGAATTATTTTATTTGTAACAGGATCTCTTTGTACTTCCTTTATTAATCCCTTATGACTTTCTCCATCTAAGTTAAATTCTAATACACCATGTTCTCCATTAGTAGCTATTTCATGGTATAATTCTAATTCTCCAACTTCAAATAATAAGTTATTAATTTTCTTACCGTATAATACACCTGGAACCTTTCCATTTCTTCTTGCTTTTTTTGCACTATTTGGAACATCTATAGCTCTTTTATTCATTTCTAAATTTGACACTTCACATTACCTCCTATGATTTTAAAATTCTCTTATGTATTTTTGACAGATATTATTGAATTTATACATTTCATTTACACCTTATCCATAAAAATATTGTTTTTTCAAAAAATTCTTTTATTATATAAACTATACAAATTTTATACTTTTATTATTTTTATATACCTTTTTTTATTTTTGCATATAATATTATTACAATATATTACATTTTAAGAATTAAATCCCATTATTTTTCTGTTTTAATATAGACAAATTTTATTTTTATGATAAAATAATGTAGTGGTGTACTAAATAATTAGTAAAGGAAGTGAATATTATAGTAAAATATCAGATAATAATTTCATAAAAGCGCCAGAACTTAAGTGAATCTCAAATTTTTAACTATGGATCTTATAAGTGAATTGGTTAAGTGTTAATTGGGTAAACTAAAAATGAAGCTTCTACTAGACGTAGGAGTAAGTTCGCCCAACCAAATCAAAGATTATCGGTAAAAAGGAAACTCCTACTAAACGTAGGAGTAAGTTCGCCTAACCAAATCAAAGATTATTGGTAAAAAGGAAACTCCTACTAGACGTAGGAGTAAGTTCGACCAACCAAATCAAAGATTTGGGGTCTCACTTAAGTTGACGAGGATGGGGAGAATCGAATTCTTCGGCGGGTGCCCCACGGTATCGCACTACCGTTAACGACTAGTAAAACTATGAAGTGATTTATAGGACAATCCTAGTCTGGTGTTAAAACCTTCATTGTGTTTTTTGATATTCCTAGTATTAGTATGCCTATTTTTAAATACTAGAATATCTTCTCACAATAGAAATCAAATAAACAAAAAAAATTAAAAATTGGAAGGAAGATTTATTATGTGCGGAATAGTTGGTTATGTTGGAAAGAGACAAGCATCTACTTTATTAGTAGAAGGTTTATCTAAATTAGAATATAGAGGTTATGACTCTGCTGGAGTTGCAATTCTTAATGATGGAATTAATGTAAGAAAATTTAAAGGTCGTTTAAATAATTTAGCTAGTAGCTTAAATGAAACTCCTATTGAAGGTCATATAGGAATTGGACACACTAGATGGGCTACTCACGGTGAACCATCAGATGTTAATTCACATCCTCATACTACAGAAAATGCTACTATTAGCGTTGTTCATAATGGTATTATAGAAAACTATATGAAATTAAGAGAATGGTTAACTTCAAAAGGTTATACATTCTTCTCTGAAACAGATACTGAGGTTATCCCTAACTTAGTTGATTATTATTACGAAGGTAATTTATTTGAAGCTGTAGTTAAAGCAACTTCTAAACTTGAAGGAAGTTTTGCTATTGGAGTTGTTGCTAAGAATGAACCTGACAAAATAGTTGCCGTTAGAAAAGATAGTCCTCTTATTGTTGGTCTTGGAAAAGATGAAAGTTTTATAGCTTCAGACATTCCTGCAGTTTTAAACCATACTAGAGAAGTATATCTTTTAGAAGATAAAGAATTTGCAATTCTTACTAAAAATGGTGTTGAACTTAGAAATGAAGAAGGCGAAAAAATAGAAAAAGAAATTTACCACGTTACTTGGAATATAGATGCAGCTGAAAAAGGTGGATTTGAAGATTTCATGTTAAAAGAAATTCATGAACAACCAAAAGCTGTTAAAGATACTCTTGCTGGTAAAATAGCATTAGGTAAAGAAATAACTATAGATAATATCTCATTTACTAAAGAACAATTAGAAAACTTTGATAAAATCTATGTAGTAGCTTGCGGTACTGCTTATCACGCTGGAGTTGTTGGTAAAACAGTAATCGAAAAATTTGCTAAAATTCCAGTTGAAATTGATATAGCATCTGAATTTAGATATAGAGATCCTATGATAACAAATAAAACTTTATTAATAGTTGTGTCTCAATCTGGAGAAACTGCTGATACTTTAGCTGTTCTTAGAGATGCTAAGAAACAAGGTGCTAGAGTTTTAGCTATTACTAATGTTGTTGGTTCTTCTGTTTCAAGAGAAGCTGACGATGTATTTTATACTTTAGCAGGTCCTGAAATTGCAGTTGCTTCAACAAAAGCATATGTTACTCAATTGGCTGCATTTTATATCTTAGGATTATATTTTGCTTCATTAAAAGGTACTATGTCAAAGAATGAAATTGAAGAAATTAAAAGTGAATTATTAGAAATACCAAATAAAATTGAGAAAGCTTTAGGAATGAAGGATGAACTTCAAAAATTTGCTTCTTCTCATTATAATCATAAAGATATGTACTTCTTAGGAAGAGGTCTTGATTATGCAGTAGCTATGGAAGGTTCTTTAAAACTTAAAGAAATATCTTATATCCATTGTGATGCTTATGCTGGTGGAGAATTAAAGCACGGACCTATTGCTTTAATAGAAAATAATACAGCTGTAATTACTCTTTTAACTCAGGAAGCTTTAAAAGATAAAATGATTAGTAATGTTAGAGAAGTTTCTACAAGAGGTGGAAATATATTTGCAGTTGTAAATGAAAGTGATACTACTTCAAAAGAAGTTGTTGATTCAATAGTTTATATTCCAAAAACTATTGATATATTAACACCACTTATAAGTGTTGTTCCTCTTCAATTAATTTCTTACTATATTGCGAAACAAAAAGGTTGCGATGTTGATAAGCCAAGAAATCTTGCAAAATCAGTAACAGTTGAATAGAAAAAAAATGGGGCTGTATCAGATTGAATTAATAAATTCAGTCTGAATACAACTCCTTTTTA
>ERZ791879.129-NODE-129-length-83159-cov-8.974165_pt1 | contig 83159 bp, 76 predicted proteins | sample MGYA00510162_ERZ791879 | MGnify/ENA primary metagenome ERZ791879 (study PRJEB30046, sample SAMN00792113) | human gut metagenome | study: EMG produced TPA metagenomics assembly of the A metagenome-wide association study of gut microbiota in type 2... | reverse complement strand
TATTTAAAAATATATATTTAAAAGTTAACAATTTATTATATAAAATATAGCAGAAATTGTTAACTCTTAAGGTGGTTACACAGGAAATTGTATCCTTTAGCTTAAAAGCTAGTGATAGAGAAAAATTAATGATATTATCGGAAGGAATATTGTAATTAAGTTTTAGAATTTAATTGTTTTTGGAAGAAAAAGTCCGTTAAGAAGCTGAGGTAAACGATAGTGAACTTCGAAGCTTTAGGACTTTTTCTGGAAAAAACAATATAAATTCTTAACGAAAATTACACTAATTCCTGGAGGTAATATCATTAATTTTCGTCATCACGGCAATTAAGCTCTAACGAACAATTTAGTTAATATATTTATTTAAAAATTTTTGTACAGTTTCCCAATATAGCTTAGGATTAACGTAGCTAGCTCTAGCATGAGCTGCATCAGGGATAATTAATTTTTCTTTTTCAGCTGGTGAAGCATTATAAAGTTTATCAAGCATAAAGAAAGGTACAAATCCGTCTTTATCACCATGAATAAAAAGTGTTGGTGTTGTTGATTTTTTTATTTGCTTAATAGGAGATGCTTCACTAATAAAATATCCAGCTTGAAACTTACAAATAATGCTTGCAGTGTGCATTAGTGGGAATGATGGTATTTTAAATAATGCTTTTAATTGATAAGCAAATTGATTCCAAGTAGATGTATATCCACAATCTTCTATGATAGCTTTAACATTTCTAGGTAAATTCTCACCAGAAGCACTCATAACAGTTGCAGCGCCCATAGAAACGCCAAAAAGAACAATTTGAGAGCCTTTATAATTGTTAGTAATATAATTTGTTAAATCAACAATATCAAGTCTTTCGTGCCATCCCATTCCTATGTAAGTTCCTTCACTTTTTCCATGACCTCTTAAATCAGGAATTATAATATTATATCCCATATCATAAAATTTTTGAGCATATGAAGCCATATATGTTCCTTGAGAAGTGTAACCATGAACTGCAATAACCCATTTATTAGAGTTATTTTTATTTTTTATTATGTAGTTATGTAATTTTAAATTGTCTTTAGATTTAAGAAATAAATCTTCATAGTTACTATGTTTAAGCAACCATGTTTTACTATCAATAGAGGAAACACCACTAGTTTCATTTTGTTTTGTTTCTTCATCAGTATTGCTTTTAAATATCAGATCCTTTGGATACTTTGGGTTTATACCTAAGTTATATAAATAATTTCCAACATAAAAAATCGCTATTATTAAAGCTATAAGTATAATACATAATAAAATTATTATGATTTCCTTCATGTACTCACCTCTAAAATATAATTTTTATATTAATTATATCACTAAAGAAAAGGAAGTATGTGTTAATAAATATTTAATATAATACAGATAGAGTTTAGGAAAGTTATATTTTATTACATAGAAAATGGAGCCTATTGATAGAAGGCTCCTTAAATTTCAAACTATTTTCCACTATCACCATAATTAGAAAGAACTCTAGCACTAGGATCATTAACATTGCATCCTTCCCATTCTTTGTTTGGCATCCAGAAGTCTTTAATCCACTTAGCATTTCCAGAATAATATTTTTCAAAAATATCTCTATAAAGAAGAGACTCCTTAGTGAATGGTGTACAGTACTTATACTTTTCCTTAGCAAACTCAAGATCTTGAGAGGTGTATTTTTCATCAGCATATTCTTTCAAGTAATCTACTAGGGAATGTCCAACAGCATCACTAAAAGCAGCTTTTTCACGATATAATAAATCTTCAGGTAGATAGTTATCTCCTTCAAATGCTTTTCTTAATAAATATTTGCCTTTATTATAAGTATTCATCTTTTTAGATGGATTAATACTCATCACATAATTTACAAAATCAATATCAGCAAAAGGAACTCGTCCTTCTAGTGCATGAGCAGAAATACATCTATCAGCCCTTAAAACATCATACATATAAAGCTCTTTTATTCTTTTTTGTGATTCCTTTTGGAATTCACTTGGATTAGGTGCGAAATCAGTATATTTATAACCAAATAGTTCATCACTTACTTCACCAGTTAAAATAACTTTTAAATCAGTATTTTCATGAATGTATTTACATAATAAGTACATTCCAATACTAGCTCTAATAGTAGTAATATCAAAAGTTTCTAAATGATATATAACTTCTTCTAGTGAGTTTAAAACATCATCTTTAGTTATTATAACTTCAGTATGATCAGTACCTAAAAAATCAGCTGCTTGTTTTGCATATTTTAAATCTATTGGATCAGTATCCATTCCGATGGCAAAAGTTTTGATTGGATTATTCATAAATTTTTGAGCAATAGAGCATACAAGGGAAGAATCTAATCCTCCGCTTAATAAATATCCAATAGGTGCATCTGCATGAAGTCTTTTCTCTACGGCAGATATAAGTTTAGTTTTTATATTAGTAAATATAACATTTAAATCATCATTATTAATGAATTTTGATTCAGATAAATCATTGTAACAAATAAATTCACCATTTTTATAATAATACCCTGGAGGAAATGGCATAATATCTTCACAATAACCTATTAAAGCTTTGGCTTCGCTTGCAAAGCAGATTTTATGATCTTCTTTTGTGTAACCATAAAACATAGGCCTAATTCCCATGGGGTCCCTAGCGGCCATTATAGAGTCAGTTTCAGTATCATATAAAACTAAAGCAAATTCAGCATCAAGCATTTTACACATTATTTCTATACCATATTTATAATATAGTGGTATTAATACTTCACAATCACTATTAGAATGGAAACTATATTCATTAGATAGTAATTCTCTTAGAGATTTATAATTATAAATTTCTCCATTACATACAAGTTCACAGGAATTATATTTAAATGGTTGATTTCCGTTAGAAGATAGGTCCATTATTGATAAACGATTAAAGCCCCAAGATAAACCATTTTCAATAGCAGCATAGCTATTATCTGGTCCCCTGTGGTCAACCTTTTTTAAAATTTTTGAGAAATCATATAAGGTTAATTTATTAGAAGAAAATACAACAAAGCTACACAATTTTTAGTCCCCCTTTATAAAATAATAAAGGCCCGCTAAAAGCGAGCCTTATAAATAATTCTTAATTGTACAAAGGCTCAAAGATAAGAAATAAAAATTTAAAATATAATTTTAAATTTTTAGATTAACTTTATCATCGCCTTTGATGATATTTTATTAAAAAAACTATTTGTTAAATTATATTATAAATGGTATAAAAATGCAACAAAACTTTAAAAAAATAGAATGTGAGAGCAATCTTTAGATAATGATTAATATAAGAATAGTGGGTTAAAATTATAGGTAATACTTTATTGTATTATTAACCTTACTTTTTATAGATAAAGAACTCTAAATGATGTACAATATTATGGGACAATAAAATATATTGTTATAAGTGAGCAATAAAAATCAATTTAAGATAAGGAGATTTTAGATGTTATTAAGTGAAATATTAAAAAGTTCAAAGTTAGATTATACTTCTACAAATGAAATAGATTATACAAAAATAAATGTTATAGATATTACAAGAGATACAAGACAAGTAATAGAGGGAAGTCTTTTTATTGCTGTTATAGGATTAAAAGTAGATGGACATGATTTGATAAATGATGCTATAGAAAAAGGCGCAAAGGTAATTGTTCATAGTAAAGATATAAGTGATATTAAAGAGGGAGTTGCTTACATAAAGGTAACTGATACAAGAGAATGCATGGCTATTATTGCAAAGACATTCTTTAATATACAAGATGGTGATTTAACGTTCTTAGGGGTAACAGGTACTAATGGAAAGACTACATCAACATATATGATGAAGCACATATTAGAGCATGCGGGGAATAAGGTTGGACTTATAGGTACTATAGCAAATTATATTGGAGATAAGATGATTCCAACATCTATGACAACTCCAGAAGCTATAGAATTATTTAGGCTTATCAAAGATATGAGAGAAGCTGGATGTAAATACTGCCTAATGGAAGTATCATCACATGCATCAGCAATGGGAAGAGTAGAAGGGTTAAACTTTAGTAGAGGAATGTTTACAAACTTAACTCAAGATCATATGGATTATCATAAGACATTTGAAAATTATTATAATGCAAAGTTTAAATTTATAAAGGGTGCTAAAACTACTGTTATAAACTGTGATGATCAATATGGAAAGAAAATGTTAAATACATTACATGAAGATAGTAATGATGATAAAGTTGTTACTTCTTATGGAGTAGATAATGGATATGTTAGAGCTAAAAATTTAGATTTACAAGCTAATGGTTCAACTTTTGATTTATATATTGGTGAAGAATTTAAAGGTAATGTTAGACTTCATATTCCAGGACTTTATAATATTTATAATGCATTGGGTGTTATAGGAATGATTGTTGTTGGTGGATATGTAAGTGTAGAAGATGTTATAGATGCTTTCGATACAATGAAAGCAGTTGCTGGAAGATGTGAAAGAGTTTATCATGATAAAATGAACTCTACAATAGTTGTAGATTATGCTCATACTCCTGATGGACTTGAAAATATTTTAGAAACTATGAAAGAAGTTGTTAAAGGAAAATTAATAACAGTATTTGGTTGTGGTGGAGATAGAGATAAAACAAAGAGACCTTTAATGGGAGCAATTGCTGAAAAATATAGTGATGTTACAATAGTAACTTCTGATAATCCAAGAACAGAAGATCCACATAGAATAATAGAAGATATATTAGAGGGAATTAGAGATAGTCATACTGTTATTGAAGATAGAAAAGAAGCTATAGAATATGCATGCAGAATTGCAGGGAAAGATGATATAGTTGTTATAGCCGGAAAAGGCCATGAAGATTATCAAATAATTGGTACAGTAAAACATCATTTTAGTGATAAAGAAACAGTTATAAATTATTTTAATAACATCTAATTAAAATAATTATTTTTAAAATAGGTATACTTGAAAGTATACCTATTTTTTCCTGGAATTTTTAGAGAATAAATTGAAAATGTTTACAGAAGATAAGCGAAAAAATAAAAAAAACTAATGCTTTTTAAAAGTAGCATAAAAAATATACAAAAAATAAAAAAAATGTACAAAGCTTATTTTGAAAAATTGTTATTATATAAGTGTAAATGATTTAATCATAAAACAAATTATTAAATTATATATTATTAAAAATAATGAATTTAAGGTGGGATAATTTATTATGGTAAAAAATAATTTAGCTGAGATCTTAAAAAATAGGTTTCAAAAAACAATAGAAGAAGCAACAAACGAAGAAGTATATTTAGCATTGTTAGAAATGACAAAAGGATGCATTAAAAATAAAGGTACAAATAAAGGAAATAAAAAATTATATTATATTTCAGCAGAATTTTTAATTGGTAAATTACTATCAAATAATTTAATAAATTTAGGACTTTATGATGAAGTTAAAGAAGTATTAGCTGCTAATGGAAAAGATTTAACTGAAATAGAAGAAATAGAATTAGAACCTTCATTAGGAAATGGTGGATTAGGAAGATTAGCTGCATGTTTCTTAGACTCAATAGCAACTTTAGGATTAAATGGAGATGGTGTTGGATTAAACTATCACTATGGATTATTTAAACAAGTATTTAAGAACAATAAACAAACAGCTGAAAAGAATCCATGGATAACTTCAGAAGGTTGGTTAAATAAATCTAACATTAAATTTGATGTATTATTTGGTGGATTTAAAGTAACTTCAACATTATATGATATAGACGTAACAGGATATAATCAAGCATCAAATAAATTAAGATTATTCGATGTAGATTCTATAGATGAAACTTTAGTAGAAGATGGAATAAACTTTGATAAAGAAGATATCAAAAAGAATTTAACATTATTCTTATATCCAGATGATAGTGATGAAGCAGGACACTTATTAAGAATATATCAACAATACTTTATGGTAAGTAACGCTGCACAATTAATTCTTTTAGAAGCAGAAGAAAATGGATATGACTTACACAAGTTACATGAGCATGTAGTTGTTCAAATTAATGATACACACCCTTCAATGGTTATACCAGAATTAATAAGATTATTAGGGGAAAAGGGTATTGAAATGCAAGAAGCTATCGGTATCGTTACCAAAACTTGTGCATATACAAACCACACAATATTAGCTGAAGCATTAGAGAAATGGCCAATAGCTTACTTAGAAAAAGTTGTGCCTCAATTAATGCCAATTATCAGAGAATTAGATAACTTAGTTAAAGCAAAATATGAAGATGAAAGAGTTTATATTATAGATAAAGATGATAGAGTTCATATGGCTCACATGGATATTCACTATGGATTCAGTGTAAATGGTGTTGCAGCACTTCACACAGAAATCTTAGAACAAGAAGAATTAAGACCATTCTATGATATATATCCAGAAAAGTTTAACAATAAAACAAATGGTATAACTTTCAGAAGATGGTTAATACACTGTAATAATGAGTTAACTAACTATATTACAGAACTTATCGGTGAAGACTTTAAAACTGATGCAACTAAGTTAGAAGATTTAGCTAAGTATGTTGATAATAAAGAAGTATTAGCGAAACTTGGAGAAATTAAAAAGCATAATAAAATTGCATTAAAGAAATATTTAAAAGATACTCAAGGTGTTGAAATAGATGAAAATTCTATTTTCGATATTCAAATAAAGAGACTTCATGAATATAAGAGACAACAAATGAATGTTTTATATATCATCCATAAATATTTAGATATTAAAGCAGGAAACATTCCAACAACTCCAATTACAATGATATTTGGAGCAAAAGCTGCACCAGCTTATATAATAGCACAAGATATAATCCATACAATTCTTTGCTTACAAGAAATTATAAATAATGATCCAGTTGTTAGCAAACACTTAAAAGTTGTTATGGTTGAAAACTATAATGTAACTAAGGCTTCTAAGTTAATACCAGCTTGTGATGTTTCAGAACAAATTTCTTTAGCATCTAAAGAAGCTTCAGGAACAGGTAATATGAAGTTTATGTTAAATGGTGCTTTAACTTTAGGAACTGAAGATGGAGCTAACGTTGAAATTCATGAATTAGTTGGAGATGATAACATCTATATCTTTGGTGAATCAAGTGAACAAGTAATTGAACACTATAAGAAGGCTGATTATGTTTCAAGAGAATATTATGAAAAAGAAAACATCAAAGAATTAGTTGACTTTATAGTAAGTGATGAAATGTTAAAGGTTGGAGATGAAGTTAACTTAAATAGACTTCACAATGAATTAATAGTTAAAGACTGGTTCATGACATTACTTGATATTGAAGATTATATTAAGACTAAAAACAAAGTATTTGAAGATTATTCAGATAGAGAAACTTGGAATAGAAAAGTTTTAATAAATATCAGTAAAGCTGGATTCTTCTCATCAGATAGAACAATTGCTCAATACAATGAAGATATCTGGAGATTAAAATAATATAATAAATATAGAAAAAGTTGAAGGAGCTTATCATAGATGAGCTCCTTTATTATTTCAAGATTTAAACTAGTATTACTTAAAATAATATAAAATGTTGAGTAGTCTTTTATTAAACTGCAACATTAAGAATTTCCTCTACCTTCTTTTTAGAAGTTGGAATTATTCCACAATTAGGAGTTGAATATGGTAAATAACGAATATTTAAAGGTTTTCTTTCTGCAAATAAAGCTTCGTATTTAGCTGAAGGTCTATTTGATTCAACAGTTCTAATCAATCCTTGTTCTACGAATTTTTTTTCAGAAATGTTATATAGTAAATAGAATATTTCTTCATCTCTAGCATCACTAATTAATCTTTCTGCATTTAAATTATTTATTTTAAAGTTATACCCGTTAAGTAATTTGTGGGTACTGTTCTCCGATTTAGCGTTAGTTCTTAAAATGTAATATCTCATAAAAAAAATCTCTCCCCATTTAAGTATATATTTTTATAAAATTAATTATCTATTAATTTTAGTTATTTTCTCATTTAATTAAAAGTAGTTTGGTCACCCTACAGTTATATATAATAACATTTATGGAAAATAAAGTAAATGAGTAAAAAGTAATTTTTGTACAAGTTAATTTGATAAAAATATACATTATGTTATTGCAAAAAACTACATTAGATATAACGAAAATGATTCAAAATATTTTAAATATAGTTAAGTTTCATTTCAATATAGAATTAGATGAATACTCACTTCATTATGAAAGGTTTATTACTCATTTAAAGTTTTTTGCACAAAGAATGCTTAGTGGAAAAGTTATGAAAAGTGATGATACTAATTTCTGTGAAATGATAAAAGGACAATATAAGGATGCATATTTATGTGCAGAAAAAATAAAGAAATATATTGATAAAGAATTTAATCATGAACTTTCAGATGAAGAAATGATGTATTTAACAGTACATATAAAAAGAATAATAAAAGAAGATTAAAAGGAAGCTCAGCTCTCTTAGTTTGCTGAGTAAGTTCGATTAACTAAATCAAAGATTTAGAATATTACTTAGGATTGTTACTAGTAATGTAGGCTATACCTAAGAATTATGGATTTGAGCGCTCATCTATAATTCTTAGGTTTTTTTATAAATAAAAGCTTAGTTATGAAAGGTAGTTACTGTAAGCAGAGATTTTCTGTATTATGGGCTTTACTTCATTAAAATTTATATATTTTAAATGGAGGAATAATAAAATGGATTATGCAATAGTTGCAAAAAAGATAGTAGAAAAAATAGGTGGAGAAAGTAATGTTAATAGTGTACAGCACTGTATGACAAGACTTAGATTCATATTAAAGGATGAAAGCAAGGCTGATGATGAGGCTATAAAGAAAATAAAAGGTGTAATGGGTGTCACTAAGCAAGGTGGTCAATATCAAGTAATCATTGGAAATAGTGTAGGGACATGTTATAAAGAGTTAATTAAACTTGGAAATTTCAAAGAAGGAAGTTCTAATGAAGTTAAAGAGAAAAAAGGTGTAATAAATAGTATATTAGACGTAGTATCAGGGTGTATGTCTGCTACAATGCCAGCTATAGTTGGTGCGGGTATGATTAAGGTTTTACTTGTAATATTACCGATGATAGGAATATTATCAGAATCAAGTCAAACATATTCAATATTAAGTGCTTTAGGAGATGCAACATTTTATTTCTTACCATTAATACTTTGTATTTCAGCATCTAAGAAGTTTAATATAAATGCATATACATTAGCAGCTGTAATTGGCGTTATGTTATATCCAGATTTTATTGGTCTTGTTGATGCAGGTGAAAAGATATCTCTATTTGGGTTACCAGTAGCATCAGCTAGCTATGCTTATTCAGTAATTCCAGTAATTATGATGGCATGGGTTATGACATATATTGAAAAATTTACAGATAAGATTACTCCAGCAGTTACAAAGAATTTCTTAAAACCAATGTTAACACTTTTAATTGCACTTCCAATTGCTTTAGTAGTTATTGGACCTATAGGATTTTATGCTGGTGAAGCATTATCATCAGCTATGGTATTTATTTACGATAAAGCAGGATGGCTTGCTATAATGGTTATGGGTGCATTAATGCCATTATTAGTTATGACAGGTATGCACTGGGCTTTTGTTCCATTATCAATAATGAATATAAATAATCCTAATGTTGGATTTGATACTTTATTATTAGTTGGAATGTTAAGTTCAAACTTAGCACAAGGAGCTTCTTGTTTAGCAGTATTCTTAAAATCAAAGAATAAAGATTTAAAACAATTATCAGGTGCGGCAGCAGTTTCAGCTTTTCTTGCAGGGGTTACAGAGCCAGCTATGTATGGTGTAACTTTAAAATATAAGAAGCCATTATATGCATGTATGATTGCAGGTGGAATTTCAGGTTTATATGCAGGTTTTGTTGGATTAAAATGTTATGTATTTGCTACACCAGCACTTTTATCAATAGTTCAATTTATTAATCCAGCAGGTGGTTCTAACTTTGTAAATGCATTAATAGTTGCAGGAATGACTATGGCTATTGCTTTTGTATTGACTTGGATATTTGGATTTGAAGATCCTGCTAATGAAGAAGAGGAAGAAGAAGTAACTGAAGAAGTATCAATTGATAGAGTAGAGGTTACATCAAGTTCAGTTGTATTATCTCCAATTGAAGGTAAAGCTGTTTCTTTAAATCAAGTTAATGATGTTACATTTTCAGAAGAAATAATGGGAAAAGGTGCGGCTATAATACCAACAGTAGGTAGAGCTGTTGCACCAGTTGATGGAACTGTTTCAGCATTATTTGAGACAAAGCATGCTATAGGATTAACTGCTGATAATGGAGCTGAAATATTAATTCATATAGGATTAGATACAGTTAAATTAGGTGGAAAGCATTTTACAGCTCATGTTAAGAGTGGAGATAAAGTAAAAGCTGGTGATTTATTAGTAGAATTTGATATTAAGGCTATACAAGAAGAGGGATATGAAACAATCACTCCAGTACTTGTTACAAATGTAGATAGCTATAATGATGTACTAGCATTAATTGATAAAGATGTTAAAGAAAAAGATGAGCTTATAAAAGCAGTTAAATAATATATAATAATAAAATTTAATAGTTAGGAGAATAGTTAGATAAATTCTAGTTATATTTTCTTAACTATTAAATGAGATAAGTGGAGGTATATAAAATGATTAAGTTTCCAGAGAATTTCTTATGGGGTGGGGCTACAGCTGCCAACCAATTTGAAGGTGCATATAATGAAGACGGTAAAGGATTATCAATTCAAGATGTTATGCCAAGAGGAATAACAGGGGCACCAACTGAAGAGCCAACAGAAGATAATATGAAGCTTGTTGGGATTGATTTTTATCATAGATATAAGGAAGATATAAAGTTATTTGCAGAAATGGGCTTTAAGACTTTTAGATTATCTATTGCATGGTCAAGAATATTCCCTAATGGTGATGATAAAGAACCAAATGAAAAGGGATTAGAATTTTATGATAAAGTTTTTGATGAATTAGCTAAGTATGGAATTGAGCCATTAGTTACTTTATCTCATTATGAAACTCCATTAGCACTTGCTAAAAATTATGATGGTTGGGTTGATAGAAGACTTATAGGATTTTTTGAAAACTATGTTAGAACAGTATTTACAAGATATAAAGATAAGGTAAAATATTGGTTAACATTTAATGAAATTAACTCAGCGTTACATTTCCCGTTAATGAGTGCAGGAATATGGACTCCAAAAGAAAAGTTAAGTAAACAAGATTTATATCAAGCTATGCATCATGAGTTAGTTGCAAGTGCATTAGCAGTTAAAATTGGTCATGAAATAAATCCAGATTTTAAAATTGGATGTATGATTTTAGGAGTTCCTAATTACCCTTTAACTCCAATGCCAAGTGATGTATTAAAGGCTATGGAGCAAGATAGAGGAAATCTTTTCTTTGCTGATATTCATGCAAGAGGAGAATATCCAAAGTATATGAACAGATACTTTAAGGAGAATAATATTGAAATTAAGTTTGAAGAAGGAGATGCAGAAATACTTAAGAATACAGTAGATTTTATTTCTTTTAGTTACTATATGAGCTCATGTGCAACTGCAGATCCAGAAAAAGATAAAGCTGGTAAAGGAAATCTTATTCCAGGAGTACCAAACCCATATTTAAAAGCATCAGATTGGGGATGGCAAATAGATCCAGAGGGGTTAAGATATATACTAAACTTCTTTTATGATAGATATCAAAAACCATTATTCATAGTTGAAAATGGACTTGGAGCTGTTGATGAATTAATTACTGATGAAAATGGTAATAAAACTGTAAATGATGATTACAGAATTAATTATTTAAATGATCACTTAGTTCAAGTAGCAGAAGCAATTGAAGATGGTGTTGAACTTATGGGATATACTACATGGGGATGTATAGATTTAGTATCTGCATCAACTGCAGAGTTAAAGAAAAGATATGGTTTCATATATGTTGATAGAAATGATGATGGAACAGGAACTTTAGAAAGATATAAAAAGAAGAGCTTTGACTGGTATAAAGAAGTCATAGCAACTAATGGTGGAAGTTTAAAAAAGTAAAATTTAATAAAATTAGCCTTTAATTACGAAATGTAGTTAAAATAAATTAGCGATAAAGCGCTTGTGGAAACACAGGCGCTTTTATTGTATAGTTTTTTATAATTATTTTAAGAAAACAAATTCATTAGGTTTTGAATGTTCTTCTGAATAAGAGAATCCAAGTTCTTTGAAATCTTTAACTTTTTCTATATCAGTAATATTATTTTCAGCTAAATAGCGTATCATAAGTCCACGAGCCATTTTAGCTTCAGTTGCTTTTACCTTGATTTTAGAGTTAACAAAACTTCCAAAAACACATGTTATGAAAGTATCATCTTTAGTTAAATATTTTTCTATAGTTTTACTATATTCCTTTGAGGCAAGATTTAATACAGTATTAGTATCTTTAGTAAGTTCTTTATATAAATAATCTCCCCAGAAAGAGTATAAGTTTTTGTTAGTTCCTATTGCTAATTTTGCTTGCATTTCTAATCTATAAGGAACAATACCATCAAATGGTTTTAAAATACCATAAAAACCAGATAAAATTCTTAAATGATTTGATATATAATCAAATTCTGAATTGCTAAAAGAGTCTGGTGACATGTATTTATACTGAATACCTTCATAGGAAAGGATTGCAGGTGATAAATTTTTATATAAATTCATATCTTTATATCTAGAATAGTTAAGCTCTGCAATTTCATCATTACAAGCTAAAAGTTTTTTTAAATCATCATAGCTATAATCTTTTAAATTATTATATAAACATTCTGTTTTCTCCATAAAACAAGGCATAGATTCGCTTATAATATCATCATTATTTATATTCATTTTTTTTGCAGGCGAAATAATTATATTAAATGTTTTATTCTTCAAGTTAATCAGCTCCTAAATGAAATATCATAAATAGTATATCATACATAATAATAGTTATTATATAAAAATTAAAGTTTTAAAATCAAATCTATTAATATTAAATAGAATTATTGATATGAAAAGTTTTAATGAATATTCTATAATTTTATTTTTTATAGTATAATTTATTTAACAAAAAGTGGAAAGAGGTGGGGAGGAGAATTTATGAAAATTGGATTAGTATTAGCTGGTGGTGGTGGTAAAGGTGCATACGAACTTGGTGTCTGGAAGGCCTTAAAGCAATTGAATTTAACTAAATACATATCAGTTTTTTCTGGAACTTCTATTGGAGCCTTTAATTCCATATTATTTGCTATGGATGAACTTGAAAAGGCTGATAAGCTGTGGGAAGAAGTAACAATGGAAAAATTGGTTCCAATTAGCAAAACTGAATTAATTAAAAGAGGAATTGGATTATACATTGGAGGAAAGAATCTACAATTAGCAAAAAAGTTTTTAACAGATAAATTAGAATATGGAGCCATTAGCAATAATGGTGCTATTGAAATGGTAGAAAAGTATTTAGATTTTAATAAAATTAGAGAAAAGAATAAGATATGTTATGCAGCGTGTACAAAGCTTCCTAATTTTAATGCTAAGTATTTTAAAATAAATGATTATGATAATGAAACTGCTAAAAAAATTGTCTTAGCATCAGCATCATTGCCTTTAATATATGATAGTACTGAAGTTTTAGGAGAAAAATATATAGATGGAGGAATATCTGATAATGTTCCAATTCAACCTGTATATGGAGAAAAATGTGATATTATAATTGTAGTTTTACTATCTAAGGATGCACAAATTGATAGATCCCTTTATCCAAATTCAAGACTTATAATAATAGCGCCAGAAAATTTAGCTGAAAATGCTATAACAGGTACATTAAATCTAGATGCTACTGCCAAACGAGTAAGAATAATTGAGGGATATAATGATACACTTAATAAGATGGAACCTATTATGGAATTGATGAAATTTGTTCATAAAAAGGAAGAAGAAGTAAAGAATCCAACGCTGTATAAAACTTATAATTATTTAAAGAGTGTAAAAAGAAAGATGGAGAAGAAGAAAAAAGAAATTAAATATATAGATATTAAAAAGCCGTGATGAGATTTCATCATGGCTTTTTATATGAATATAAATTATATTTTTATTTATGTTATAAAACATATAAAATACCAATATATAGTAGGGTATAGTGTGAAAACGTTGTAATATTGTTTGGGAGGAGAAAACATGGGGTATAAAAGTCATTTATACTATCTGAAAAAGTGTGTAGAAGTTTCTAAACGTTCACGGGATTCTGGAAATATGCCATTTGGATGTATTCTAGTAAGTAGTGATGGAGAGGTGTTACTGGAACAAATGAATATTGAAGGGACAAATTATAAGTGTACAGGACATGCTGAAACACAGCTGATGGAAAAGGCATCTATGAAGTATACAAAAGATTTTTTATGGGGATGTACTTTATATTCAACAGCAGAGCCATGTGCTATGTGCACAGGTGCTATATATTGGGGAAATGTTGGAAGAATAGTGTATGGAATGTCTGAAAAGGACTTATTAAAGATAACAGGAAGTGATCCTAAAAATCCAACATTTGATCTGCCATGCAGAGAAGTGCTTGCAAAAGGGCAAAAAAATATTGAGGTTATAGGTCCTTTTAAAGAAATTGAAGAAGAAGTAGCAGATGTTCATAAAGATTTTTGGAATAAATAAAAAATTTAATTATGTGGGAGGTTGGGAAAGTGGCTTCAAAAAAACAAACTAATGCAACTACTAATGATTATGAGTTTTGTGCTGTTCCAGAAGATAAAAGAAAGAGTTATGCAAGTTTGACTATAGTTTGGACTGGCTATGTATTTGTTGTTACTAGTATGATGGCAGGAGGTGGACTTGCTGCAGGGCTAAAATTTAGTAATATTTTATTAGTTTGTGTTTTAGGCAATGTATTTTTAGGAATTATAGCAACTCTTGTTAGTATTATTTCAAGTAAAAATGGATTGAGCTTTGCCCTACTTACAAAATATAGTTTTGGTATAAATGGATCAAGAATAGCTTCTTTTTTTGTTCCTTTAGTAAATTTAGGTTGGTATATAATTCAAGCAGCAACATATGGTCACTTTATTGCACTTATATTTAATTTTGGATCTATAGGAGAAGGAATTTGTATGATATTAAGTGCAATATTAATGGGTATATTTGCATTTGCAGGAATAAAAGCTATTTCTGTTCTTGGATATGTATCAATACCAGCAATAGTATTTTTATCTTTAGCAACCTCAGCTAGAGCAATAAATATTAGTGGTGGATTATCAAGTATATTTGCATATACTCCATCAACTGTTATGACTATAAGTACAGGGGTTACAGCTATTATAGGAACTTGGATTTTATCATCAGCAACATGTATAGCGGATATAATGAGATATGCTAAAAATACTAAAGAAGCAATTTTAAGTGCTCTTACAGGATTATTATTAGGAAATTCATTAATGATAATATGTGGTGCTTTAGCAGCGATAGCAGTAAATAATAGCGATTTACCAGCAGTTTTATTATCAATGGGATTGTTGATTCCATCAATAATATTAATGACTACTAATATTTTTACCACAAATGCAGCCAATCTCTATTCAAATTCATTAAACCTTTCAAATTCATTTAATATGGATCGTAAGAAAATGATTATAATTCTTTTAATAGTAGCAGCATTAGCAACTTTAACTAAACCTTATGAAATATCAGTATTCTTTACATTTTTAGAGACTTTAGGAAATGTAATACCTCCATTAGCAGGAATTATAATAGCAGACTATTTTATACTTAATAAAGGTAGATATGAATCTTTGGAATCTGTAAAATTTGAGAAGTGGAACATATATGCATTTTTAACATGGGCTATTTCTTTAATATTATCATTTATAATACCAGTTGGATTACCAGCTCTAACAAGTTTGATATCATCAATAATAATTTTCCCTATATTAAGTATTATATTTAAAAATAAAAAGATAAAAGGAGGATCATCTTATGAGGAAGTATAAGATTAGTGCATTTATTGGTATTATTATTATGGGAATAAGTTCTTTTATGGCATGTGTTTCAGATGTATCCTCTATAATAATGATAGGAAATATAGGTTTAGTATTAAGTATATTAATAATGTCTTATGGATTTTATCATTGGCAACCATAAGTATAACATAAAAAATATTTAAATTTACTGTAAAATATTGAAAAAATATATATTGAATAGTAAAATAAAGTAAAAGATAATAAAAAAGCTAGGGGTGCCAATAAGGCTGAGAAGGAATAATCCTAACCCTATGAACCTGATATGGTTAATACCAGCGGAGGGAAGCTATAGAAATTTTGATATTAGTAGAAATTTAAAAAATATACGAAAGTATATAGTTTTTAAATATTTATGGAAAAAATTGTTTATTTAAAGCTGTACCGCTGTTGGTACAGCTTTTTTTTATTTAACAAATATAGCGTTTCTCGGAGGTCAATACATATTTTAGAATTGACTTAGAGGTGAGGAGGTGAAAATGGTGAGGGTTAATGGAAATGAAATAAGTAATGAAGATATTCATACAATAAGTGAGTTATTGCAAATTTTTGGCTTAAATGAAAATAGGGTAGTAATCGAATTGAATGGAAAGATAGTTATTAAAGAAGAATTTAGTAAAGTAAACTTAAATGAAACTGATTCTGTAGAAGTTATTTCATTTGTTGGAGGAGGTTAAGAAATTAGCAAACTAAGTATATAGGAGGTGGAATATGAGGATTAAGGTTAATGAAGAATATATTGAGGTTTTTGAAAGGGTTTCTTGTTTTCAGCTTAGAGATGTAGTTAAAAGTGAGGCTGAAATAATAATTTTAAATGGTTTTCCAATAAAAGAGGACAAACTACTTAAAAATGGTGATTGTATTTCATTTATAAAAAAAGGAGAGATACCTAATAAGGTAGAATTAGAGTCGTTATTAGTAGCTAGGCATACTCCAATGGTTTATGAGAAAGTTAAGAAAGCATCTATAGGAATAGCAGGAGCAGGTGGTCTTGGATCTAATGTTGCATTGTCATTAGCAAGAATAGGCGTAAATAATATTAAAATTGTAGATTTTGATATAGTAGAACCTTCAAATTTAAATAGACAACAATATTACATTAAAGACATTGGGGAATATAAGGTTAATGCTATTAAAAGAAATTTAAGGCAAGTAAATCCTTTTATAAATGTTACAGCTATTATAGACAGACTTAATAAAGATAATATAAAAGAAAATTTTGCTGATGTGGACATAATAATTGAAGCATTTGATAATCCAGAATGTAAGGCGGAAATAAGTAATGTTGTACTTACTGAAATGAAGGATAAGGTTTTAATAGCATCATCTGGGATGGCAGGTTATTATCCTTCAAATGACATAATTACTAGAAAAATAAATAATAGATTTTATATATGTGGAGATGGCGTTAATGAAGGCAAAGAGGGTAGTGGACTTATGGCACCAAGAGTAGCTATTTGTGCAAATCATATGGCAAATTGTGCACTAAGAATTATTTTAGGGGAAGAGGGTATGTAAAAAATGAGTGATAAATTAGTTATAGGTGGAGTTGAACTTAATAACAGGCTATTTGTTGGAACAGGTAAATATCCTTCTAATGCTTTAATTAAAGATGTATTAGAAAATAGTGGTTCGCAAGTTATTACATTAGCAGTAAGAAGAGTTGATTTAGATCATAAGGAAGAAGATATCCTTTCTAATATACCTAAAGAGGTTATATTGCTTCCAAATACATCAGGAGCTAGAAATGCAGAAGAAGCAGTAAGAATTGCTAGAATTGCTAGAGCTTTAGGTTGTGGAAATTGGATTAAGATAGAAGTTATAAGCGATTCAAAATATTTACTTCCAGATAATGAAGAAACAATAAAAGCAACTGAAATACTCGCAAAAGAAGGTTTTGTTGTACTTCCTTATATGTGTCCAGATCTTTATGTAGGTAGAAAGCTTGTAGAAGCTGGAGCTGCTGCTGTTATGCCTCTTGGAGCACCAATTGGAAGTAATAGAGGAATTAGAACAAAAGAACTTATTCAAATTATGATAGATGAATTAGATATTCCTATAATTGTTGATGCAGGAATAGGCAAGCCATCACAAGCGATGGAAGCTATGGAAATGGGAGCAGCAGCTTGTCTTGTTAATACTGCAATAGCATCATCTAAAAATCCTGTTAATATGGCAAAGGCATTCTCAATGGCTGTTGAAGGTGGGAGACTTGCTTATTTATCAAAATTTGGAAGTGTTTCAAAAGAAGCAAATGCATCATCACCCTTAACAGGATTTTTGGGTTAAGGAGATGACTGAATTTTGAGCTTTTATAATGTTATAGAAAGATATAGAAATTTTGATTTTGAAAGTTATTTTGAGCATGTAACTGATGATGATATTAGAAGAAGTATAAATGAAAGAAATCTAAATCATGAGGATTTATTAAACTTATTATCTCCTAAAGCTGCAAATCATTTAGAAGAGATGGCAGAAAAAGCTGTTAAATTAAGCTTACAGTATTTTGGAAGAACGGTTTTATTATATACACCTATGTATATTTCAAATTATTGTGTAAACAAGTGTAAATATTGTGGATACAATATTGAAAATTTAATTGATAGAAGAAAATTAAATATGGAAGAAATAAAAAATGAAGCAGAGGCTATAGCTAAAGAAGGATGTAGACATCTAATATTATTAACTGGAGAAAGTCAGCAGCACTCTTCATTAGATTATATAGTTGATGCAATTAATGTTATAAAAGAATATTTTCCATCCATTACTATGGAAGTATGGCCAATGACTGTGGATCAATATAAAGAAGTAGTCAAAGCAGGGGCAGATGGACTTACTATATATCAAGAAACTTATGATGAAGAAGTATATGATGAAGTGCATTTAGCAGGACCTAAGAAAAATTATAAATATAGGCTAGATGGACCTGAAAGAGGAGCAATGGCAGGAATGAAAAGTATAAGTATAGGTGCTCTTTTAGGGTTATCAGATTTTAGAAAAGATGCATTTTTTACAGCATTACATGGAGATTATTTAAGGAGAAAATATCCACAATGTGATATAACTTATTCACCTCCAAGAATAAGACCATGTAAAGGTGGATTAAGTGAAATAAAAGGTGTTACAGATAAACAAATGGTTCAAATTCTTTTAGCTTATAGACTATTTGCACCACAATGTGGAATGAATATTTCTACAAGAGAAAATGAATATATGAGAAGGCATATAATACCTTTTGGTGTTACAAAAATGAGTGCTGGAGTTTCTACAGAGGTAGGTGGACATACACTTAAAAATGCAGGAACTGCACAATTTGATATTAATGATGAAAGTTCAGTTAAAGAAATTATAGAAATGATAAAAGAAGTGGGATATCAACCTATATTAAAAGATTGGGAGAGAATTTAGGAGGATTAAAAATGAATTATACAACACAAATGGATGCAGCTAGAAAGGGGATTATAACAGAGGCCATGAAAATAGTGGCTATTAAAGAAGGGAAAACAGTAGAAAAAATTATGGCATTAGTTGCAGAAGGAAAGGTAGCTATACCTGCAAATAAAAATCATAAATCTTTAAGCCCTGAGGGAGTTGGTAAAGGGTTAAGAACTAAAATTAATGTTAATTTAGGAATTTCAAAGGATTGCTGTGATTGTGAAAAAGAATTAGATAAAGTAAGAACGGCTTTAGAAATGAAAGCAGAAGCTATAATGGATTTATCAAACTATGGTAAAACAGCAGAAATGAGAAAGACCATAGTAGAAATGTCTACTGCAATGATTGGTACAGTTCCTATATATGATGCCTTAGGATATTATGATAAAGATTTAAAAGACTTAACTGCTAGAGAATTTCTTGATGTAGTTGAAAAGCATGGGCAAGATGGTGTAGACTTTGTAACTATTCATGCAGGTCTAAATAGAGAAGCTGTTGAGACAGTTAAAAGAAATAAAAGGTTAACTAATGTAGTTTCAAGGGGAGGTTCACTTTTATTTGCTTGGATGGAAATGAATAATGCAGAAAATCCATTCTTTGAGTATTATGATGAATTATTAGATATATGTGCAAAATATGATATTACATTATCTTTAGGTGATGCCTTAAGACCTGGATCAATAAATGATGCTTCTGATGCTTCACAAATTAAAGAACTTATAACTTTAGGAGAACTTACAAAAAGAGCTTGGGAAAAGAATGTACAAGTTATAATTGAAGGGCCTGGACATATGGCACTTAATGAAATTGAAGCTAATATGATAATGCAAAAGAGATTATGCCACGGAGCTCCATTTTATGTTTTAGGACCTTTAGTTACTGATATAGCACCAGGATATGATCATATTACATCTGCTATTGGTGGAGCCATAGCTGCAACTTATGGAGCAGACTTTTTATGTTATGTAACCCCAGCAGAGCATTTAAGATTACCTAATTTAGAAGATATGAAGGAGGGTATAATAGCTTCTAAAATTGCTGCTCATTCTGCTGATATTGCAAAGGGAGTTAAGGGAGCTAGAGAATGGGATAATGAAATGAGTAAGGCTAGGGCAGAGATTGATTGGGAAAAGATGTTTGATTTAGCTATAGATCCAGAAAAGGCAAGAAGATATAGAGCAGAATCTAAGCCACATGATGAAGAGAGTTGTTCAATGTGTGGAAAAATGTGTTCAATGAGAACTATGAAGAAAATATTAAATGGAGAAGAATTAATAATCAATGACTAGTATGCCTATTTATTTTATAACTAATAGAAGTTTAGTAAATGAAGAAAAGTATTTTGAGGTAATAAAAAAGGTATCAACTTATCCAAACATAAGAATTATACTTAGAGAAAAAGACTTAAGTGATAAGGCGTATGAGGAGCTTTATTATAAGGTAAAAGAATTAGCTACAAATTCAGAAATAATAATTAATTCAAAGCTTAAGGTTTTTAAGAAAGTTAATGAAGAGATAATTCAGCTTTCGTTTAATGATTTTATGTCTTTAGGGGAATTTGATTATAATGTTGGAGTATCTGTTCATACAGTTGAAGAGGGAATACTAGCCTATAATAAGGGAGCTAAATATCTTCTTGCATCTCATATTTTTGAGACTAAATGCAAGGAGGGGCTAGAGCCTAAGGGTATCCAGTTTATTAGTAAACTTAGAGAACATGTTAATTGTGAGATAATTGCTTTAGGTGGGATAAACTGTGATAACTATATAAATGTAATTGAAGCTGGAGCAAATGGAATTGCAGTAATGTCGCTGTTTTATAATGATTATGATTTTGATAGATTTATAAAATTATAAATAAACATGTATATATTTTACCCAAGTATGGAAAAATATAAAGTAATACTTTAAATCAGTCATAATTAGTCTTGGATAAATTTGATTTTCAGTATAAAACTGGTATAATTTACTTAATAAAATTTTTATTATGAAAGAGAGGTTATATTAGTTTATTTAAACTAATTAGAGAAATATGTTAAAAGAAGTATTAAAAAAAGATGAAATAGCTGCAATGAAAGCAAGAGATAAGGCAAGAGTTAGTGTTTTAAGATTAGTTAATTCTGAAATTAAAGCATATGAAGTTAATAACAGAGAAGATATTCCAGATGAAAATGTTATTAAAATAATAGAAAAAGGCATAAAACAAACTAAAGAAGCTTTAGAATATGCAGTTCAAGCTAATGATGAAGAAAAAATTGCAGAAGGAAAGTTTGCTTTAGAAGTTTTAACACCATATTTACCAAAGCAATTAACTGAGGAAGAAGTTAATGCTATGTTAAAAGAAATTATAACTAATGGAAACTATACAGCTAAAGATATGGGTAAAATAATGAAAGAAATAATGCCAATGGTAAATGGTAAATTCGATAGATCTAAAATTAACCCAATGGTAAAACAAATATTAGGTTAATAAAATAAATTTATAGAAAAGAGTTGGGGATAGATTATTCTCAACTTTTTTATATTTGAGTTATACTTATAATGGATAAAACTTTAAGTTGATATGATACTGTTAATATTAAGAAGGGAGTTACTATGGAAGAAGCAAAAAAATATATTAGAAGCAATAAAATAAGAGTTTTTAGTCTATTAATATTATTTATTATTTTTGTAGCTGTATTTATATGGACTAATAATAATTATAGTATATACAAATCAACCATAGCAAAGGTTATAAGTGTTAGTGAATCTCTTGATAAAACTGAGGAAGGACCAGATGGAAGGAAAGAAAATTATTATAATCAGGTTATTACTGCTAAAGTGAAAAATGGTCAGTTTAAAGGAGAAACAGTTATCTTAAAAAATACATATTCATCATCTGTTCTTAAAAATGAAAAATATAAAAAAGGTGATGATTTATTTGTAGGTGTAAAGAATAATGATGGAGAACTTACAGGTAGTATTAGTGGGTTAAAAAGAGATAAATTTATAGTTTTATTTATAGAAATATTTATATTTACTATTGTTGCCATAGCGGGAAAATTTGGAGTATACACATTAGCTACATTAGTTGTTAATATATCTGCATTTATATATTTTATAAAGTTATATATTTCAGGAAAAGATTTTATGTTAATAAATTTATTAATGATAATATTCTTTAGTGTTGTAACATTATTGTTACTTGGAGGCTTTTCAAGAAAAAATATAGGTGCAATAATATCAACATTAATAACAACTTCATTGATATATGTATTATACAAGCTAACTATAGAGTTTGGTGGGGATTTGCATTATGAATTAATGGACTATATAGCAGGACCTAATGATATAGAAAATATATTTTTATCAGGTGTAATAATAGGGTGTTTAGGAGCTGTTATGGATGTAAGTATAACAATTAATTCTGCTGTTAATGAAATTGTTAATTCAACAAAGTCTATTACTGTAAAGCAATTAGTTAAATCTATAAGAGAAATTGGACATGATATTATGGGAACTATGATAAATGTATTAATGTTTTCTTATATAGGAGGAAGTTTGGCTATTGTTATATTGAAAATAATAAATGGATATAGCTTGTTTAGGATGATTCAATTTGATATTTCATTTGAAATAGTTAGATTTCTAATTGGTTCTATAGGAATAGTTGCTGCTGTACCTATATCTGCTTTAGTTGCGGTATTATTTTTTAGGAAAGGAATGAAGAAAGATGATACTGATATTAGGGATAATATTGTTAGTATTAATGATTCTAATAGGGGGAGATAGGGGAGCCAAGTCATTTATTGCATTGATATGTAATATTTTTGCTTTAGTAATAGGTATTTATCTTATAATTTTAGGAATTAATCCAATAATAATAACTATTTTAGGTGTTATAATTTTTTGTCAGATAACATTGATATATCAAAATGGACATAATTTAAAAACATATGCTGCAGTTATTTCAGTTGTTCTTGTTACTTTGTTATTAAGTTTAATTATTGCTTTTGTAGGAAGTAAATCTAGCTTTGGAGGATATAGTGAATTAGATTTAAGCTCAGATATTAGTATTTACTTATCTCCTAATGTAAATATTAATATGAATCAATTAATGATATGTATGATTATAGTAAGTTTATTAGGAGCAATAATGGATACAGCTATGGCAATAACATCATCACTATTTGAATTTAATGAAGTTAATAGTGATATTACTATTAAAGAGTTAATAAAGATGGGCTTTAGTGTAGGAAGAGACATATTAGGAACTACAGTTAACACGCTTTTCTTTGCTACAATAGGTGAAACTATGATGATTAGTATTTTATTTATGAAAAATAATTATACCCTTGAAAGTGTTATTAATTCAAAAGAATTTTATCAAAATTTATTCAGTTTGGCTATTTCTAATATAGGGTGTTTACTTATAATTCCAATAAGTATTTTTATATGCACTTATGTATTAAAGGGAGATAATAAAGTTATAAATAATATAAAATTTTATTGTAACAGGTTAGAGAAAGAAAATAATAATTAAAATAGGATAAATTTATTTTTTAAAACAATTGAAATATTACAAAATTGCTATTAAAGTAAATATTATACAAATAGTAATAAGATTATTATAAATTAGGGGGAAAGAAAAAATGAGTAAACTTAAGAAATTAAGAGAAGTTATGAAAAAATATAATATTAATTATTACATAATTCCAAGTGCAGATCCTCATCAAAGTGAATATGTAGCAGAATATTATAGAGGAAGAGCAGAAGTATCAGGATTCACCGGTTCTGCTGGTACATTATTAGTTGGAGAAAAAGAAGCTAAATTATGGACTGATGGAAGATATTTCATACAAGCAGCAGAGCAATTACAAGGTAGTGGAATTGATTTAATGAAAATGGCAACACCAGGATATGATACTATTAATCAATGGGTAGAAAAGAACATTAAAGAAAATAAAACATTAGGTTTTGATGGAAGATGTTATAGTACTAATCAATATAAAGATTTATTAAAGATAGCTGAGAAGAATAAATTTAATATAAATATGGACAAGGATTTATTAGAAGAGATATGGAATGATAGACCAAGCTTACCAGAAGATAAGATTTTTGTTCATGATGAAAAATATTGTGGAAAAAGTGTAAAAGAAAAACTAAATGAAGTTAGAAAATATGTGAAGGAAAATGAAGTTCAAAACTACTTATTAACTTCTTTAGATGATATAGCATGGCTTTTTAATATTAGAGGCAATGATATTTTGTTTAATCCGGTGGCGTTAAGTTATGCAATAATAACAGAGAATGAGGCAAAGCTTTATATTAGTAAAACTAAAGTTGATGCTGAAGTAGAAGCAGCCTTAAAAGCACAAGAAGTTATTATATATGATTATAGTGAAATTGAAGAGCATGTAAAACATCTTAATGGAAATACATTAATAGATCCAGCTAAAGTTAATGCTAAACTTTATTCTTTATTATCTTGCACAATAATAGAAAAGCTAAATGTAACTACTAAATTAAAGGCTATAAAAAATGAGATTGAAATAGCTAATTTTGAAAATGCTCATATTAAAGATGGCGTTGCAATGGTTAAATTTATAAAATATTTAAAAGATAATATTGGTAAAGAAAAAGTTACTGAAATATCAGCTAGTAAAAAGTTATCAGAATTGAGAAGTCAAGGTGAACTAGCAAAGGGAGATAGCTTTGGAACAATAGCTGGATATAAAGAACATGCGGCTATGATGCATTATAGTGCTACTCCTAAAAGTGATTATGAATTAAAACCACAGGGATTATTTTTAGTGGATTCAGGTGGACAATATTTAGATGGAACTACTGATATAACAAGAACTTTTGTATTAGGAGATATTACAGAAGAGGAGAAAAGAGACTTTACTTTAGTGTTAAAAGGTCACATTAATTTGGCAAAAGCTAAATTTTTAAAGGGATCTACAGGGTGTAATTTAGATATTTTAGCTAGAGGTCCATTGTGGCAATATGGTTTAGATTATAAGTGTGGAACAGGGCATGGAGTTGGATTTTTCTTAAATGTTCATGAAGGGCCACAAGGTATAAGACCTAATGGAAATACAGTTCCATTGGAGCCAGGAATGATATTAACTAATGAACCTGGTGTTTATAAAGAGGGTAAATTTGGAATAAGAACTGAAAATGTTATGGTAGTAGTTAAGGATGAAAGTAATGAATGTGGAGAATTTTATAAATTTGATACAATATCATACTGTCCTATAGATTTAAATGGAATTAAAGTAGAATTGTTAAATGAGGATGAGAAAAAATGGTTAAACAATTATCATAAGAAAGTATATAATAAGCTTTCACCTTATTTAAACTCAGAAGAGAAAGAATTATTAAAAAGAGAAACAAGAGAAATATAAGTATAAATAAGAAAAAGTTAGGATTGGAGATATAATCCTAACTTTTTTTCTGTAAATTATATAAATAAAAATAATAGTACCAAAGATAGAGTAGTTATATAAGAATTGCGTTTAATATTAGCTTAGTGTACTAGAAAAATAAGAATAATAACGGCCATATTAGCCAGTTGTTACCAAAGCCGCAGTTTCCAGAACCACAGTTATTAAAGCCACAATTTCTACAGCCGCAGTTATTAAAATTACCACAATTATTTCTACCACAATTATTTCTACAACAATTTCTGTTACGATTATTACAAGATCTTCCCATAAATTTTCCTCCTATGAAATATGAAAACTTAATTCATATTCTGTTAAATTTGTTTTATACTATAATATACTCAACATAAAAAATATAGTGCATATTATTTATGGAAATTTTAGTATAATTACAATATTTAAAAAAATAGTTTTGATATAATAAATGTAAATATTAGATAAAAGCCTTAATATATGGGATGTATACTCACATAATAATACAGATTTAATATATTAATAACGAAGTATTAAATTAAGGTGGTAAAATGAGTTTTGGAAAATTAGAATTTATTTTATATGTGGGGGAAGAGGCGTTACCAGTTACTGATGCTGAAATAATTATTTTGAATACAGATACAGCAGATATTTTTAGTAATAAGGTTTTAAAGGTAGATAGTAATGGTAAAAGTAAACCTGTGAGTTTATATACCTATGAGAGATATTTATCAGAAGAGCCTGATGCATCTATCAAGCCATATAAAACTTATGATGCTATTATTATTAGTAATACACTACAAAATAAATATATAAAAAATATCCCTATTTTTGCTGGTATAACATCTATTCAAAAAGTTCAGATGACTCCAAAAGCAAGGGGATTAAATGCAATTGATATTATAGATATACCACCAAATGGGTTAATTGCAAGTGAAGAAGTAATAGCTGAAGAAAAAATAGGGGTTAAAAATATTGCAATGGAAGCTAGTAATGAAAAAGGTGCAAAAATACTAAAGGAAGTTGTTATACCTGAATATATAACTGTTCATTTAGGTTCTCCAAATTCAAGTGCACAAAATGTGACTGTATTATTTACTGATTATTTAAAAAATGTTGCATCAAGTGAAATATACCCAACATGGCCAAGAGCAGCATTAGAAAGTAACATTTATGCTCAAATTTCATTTACTTTAAATAGAATATACACTGAATGGTATAGAAGTAGAGGATATGATTTTGATATTACAAATTCAACAGCTTATGACCATTATTTTGTAAATGGAAGAAATATTTATGATACTATAAGTGAAGTTGTAGATGATATATTCAATGAATATATATCTAGAATTCAATTTAAAGAACCATTATTGGCTCAATATTGTAATGGGACAACTGTTACTTGTGATGGATTATCTCAATGGGGAACAGTAAGTTATGCAGATCAAGGATATGATGCATTTAAAATATTACAGGTGTATTATGGTAATAATATTGAATTAAGAACAGCTAATTATGAATATGGCACCATACAATCCTATCCTGGTAAGGCACTAAGAGTAGGTGATAGTGGTGAGGATGTTAAAACAATTCAAATGCAACTAAATAGAATAAGAAAAAATTATCCTGAAATTCCTGAAATAACAAATGTAAATGGAGAGTTTAATGAGGCAACTAAAAATGCTGTAAAAACCTTTCAAAAGATTTTTAATTTAACTCAAGATGGAATAGTAGGAAAGCAAACATGGTATAAGATATCACAAATTTATGTAGGTGTTAAAAAACTAGCAGAACTTAATTCAGAGGGAGAAAAATTACCTTTACCTGAAACTGCGCCAACAGAAACAATAAGATTAGGTGCTGAAGGAGAAAACGTAAAGATTGCACAATACTTATTAGCTGTTATAGGAGCTTTTTATGATGAAATATTACCGGTAAAAATTACTGGAAAATATGATAATGAAACAGAGGAGTCAGTAAGATCATTCCAAAGGCAATTTAATTTAACTGTGGATGGGATTATTGGACCTAAAACATGGAGTAAGCTGATAGAAGTTTATAAAACTCTAGAACCTTATATACTAGATTCTTCAGGGAAATTAATTAAATATCCAGGGTATGTGCTAAAGAAGGGAAAGAAGGGTGAATCAGTAAGACTTATTCAAACTTGGTTAGATGCAATTAATTCAAAATATCCATTTATTCCGGCAGTTACTGTTGATGGAATATTTGGAGATAGAACTAGAGAAGCTGTAATGATATTTCAAAGATGGGCAGGGTTAGTAGATGATGGGATAGTAGGAAAATTAACTTGGGATAAATTGTATGAAGTCTATAGAAGCGTGGTTTAAATAAAAACTCTCTACGTATTGATTAAGTTACAATACATAGAGAGTTTTTTTGTTTTTACATAAGAGTTAAAATCTATAACAGTTGAATAAGAAATTAAGTATAATTATTGAATTTAATCTATTATTTTTCGTATTTGAAAGAAGTTAAGTTAAATATTACGAAAAATAATGACAAAAATATTGACAATATTCGTAACTGAGAATAGAATAAAAGTGAAATATGAAGAATAAAGTTAAATTAAGTCGAACATAAATTATTTAAGATGGAGGAAAAGTATGAAAAGAAAAGGACGTTATTTACTATTTATTCCCTGTATAGTATTGGTAGCTTATTTTATGATAGTTCCATTAGTAGAGATAATAATTCCTACCTTTACAAACACAAAAGATGGGATGTTTAGTGCATATAAGGAATTTTTTACAGACTCATATATGATGTCTATATTTTTGAGAACAATCAAAATATCAGTAATATCATCAGTAATCTGTATGATTATAGGGGTGCCAGTATCTTACTATATATCAAGGGTATCTAAAAAAATAAGAGGATTATTTATTGCATTAACAGTGTTTCCTATATTAACAAATTCAGTTGTGCGTTCATTTGCTTGGATGAGTATATTAGGAAAAAATGGAATAATAAATAATTTACTTATGAAATTAAATATAATAAATGAACCATTATCTCTTTTATACACAGAAGGAGCAATTATAGTTGGTACTGTATATATATTCTTACCTTTAATGATTATTTCATTAGTAGGTGTTATGGAAAATATAGATAATGATTTATTAGAGGCAGCAGAAAGCCTAGGAGCAAATAGATTAAAGTCATTCTTTAAGGTTGTGTTTCCTTTAAGTTTACCAGGATTAATAGTTGGAACGGTTTTAGTATTTACAGGTTCTTTAACTGCATACACAACTCCACAATTATTAGGAGGAAATAAAAATACAGTTTTAGCAACATTAATATATCAAAAAACTATGACATTAGGAGATTGGCAAGGTGCTGCAGTAGTAGCAACTATAATGATTATAGTAACTTTAATAGTGATAAAAGGAATCAATTTCCTAGCATCAAGATTAGATAAGAGAGGTGTTTCATAAGATGAAAAAAAATAAAGTTTTAACAGTGTTTGTTATATTGACATATATATTCTTATTTGCACCATTAGTTATTATTGCAATGACAAGTATAGGAACAGAAAATTATATAGCATTTCCACCAAAGGGATTTTCTTTAAAGTGGTTTATTACAGTTTTTGAATCACAATCATTTATAAAGAGTATGGGGACAAGCTTTATAATATCTGGAATAGCTACATTAGCGGCATTAATAATAGGTATGCCAGCAGCCTATGGATTAAGTAGATTTAACTTTAAAGGAAAAGCTCTTGTTAAAAGCTTCTTCTTTTCACCATTAATAGTACCTGGAATAGTAGTAGGTTTTTCGCTTTTCCAATTCTTATTAGTAAAATTAAATCTTTCGGTATATATGAGTTTATTTATTGGACATACAGTAGTAATTATTCCTTACATTATAAGAGTTGTAGGATCGAGTTTAGAAGGGTTTGATTATTCTATAGAAGAAGCAGCTATGAGTTTAGGATGTAAAAAGTCATTAACATTCTTTAAGGTAGTATTACCTAATATAACATCAGGTGTAATGGCAGCTTTTATGTTAGCATTTATAAATTCATTTAATAATGTTCCAGTATCTATGTTCTTAACTGGACCAGGGGTAAGTACATTACCTATAACAATGATGAATTATGTTGAATATAATTATGACCCAACAGTATCAGCATTGTCAGTAATATTAATGATATTAACTATTGGAATTATGTACATATTAGAAAAAACATTAGGTCTTAATAATTTTGCAGGATAAAGTTAGAACTAAATAATTAGTTGGAGGACAATAAAGATGGATTTAATAAATTTACAAAATATAAATGTTTCATATGATAAGAAAAATAACATATTAGAAAATTTAAATTTAAAGGTTAAAAAAGGAGAGTTAGTTTCTCTACTTGGACCAAGTGGTTGTGGAAAAACTACTACTTTAAGAGTTGTAGCAGGGTTTATAGAGCCAACAGCAGGTAAATTTTTATTAGGTGATAAAGATTATACAAAAATACCTGTACATAATAGAAATTTTGGATTAGTGTTTCAAAGTTATGCCTTATTCCCGCACTTAACTGTAGAAGAAAATGTGGCCTTTGGATTAAAGATGAAAAAGATGCCTAAAGAAGAGATAAAAACAAAAGTAGCAGAAATATTAGAAACGGTTGATATGAGTCATTTAGCTAAGAGATATCCTAAGGAGTTATCTGGTGGACAAAGACAAAGAGTAGCTATAGCAAGAGCTTTAGTTATTGAACCAAGCCTTTTACTTTTAGATGAGCCATTAAGTAATCTTGATGCTAAATTAAGATTAAAAATGAGAGTTGAAATAAGAAAGCTTCAACAAAAACTAGGAATAACAACATTATTTGTTACTCACGATCAAGAAGAATGTTTTTCAATTTCTGATAGAGTAGCAGTACTTAATAAAGGAGTAATAGAGCAATTTGATACTCCAGAAAATATATACTCAAATCCAGCAACAGAGTTTGTTGCAAGATTTGTAGGATTTGAAAATTTCTTTGAATTAAATAAGATATCTGAAGATACTTATGAAAATGAAGGTGGAATTAAATTAAAGGTTACAAGAGCAAAGGAAAATTCTAAGGCAAAAGGAACTATAAGACCAGATGATATAAGGATAGTTGAAGATGATTTGGAAAATACAGTAGAAGGTACTATAGAGATAAGAACTTTCTTAGGGAAAGCTTATCAATATGATGTGAAAACAGCTATGGGTAACATTATTGTAAATAGTGAAAATAATGTTGTATATGAAAAAGGTGAGAAAATAAAACTTCAATTACCATCAAATAAAATTGTAATATTATAAAAATATTTATATTAAGGAGTTTACTTATGAAAAAGAGAATTTTATCAGTATTATTAGCAGGAGTTCTATCTGCAACAGCATTAGTGGGATGTGGAAGTGCAGAAGGAGAATCATCAAATAAAAAACTTGTAATCTCAACTTGGGGATTAAATGAAGATGTTTTAAAAGAGACAGTATTTGAACCTTTTGAAGAAGAATATGGAGTAGAAATTGTTTTAGAAGTAGGAAATAACTCTGAGAGATTAACTAAAATGAAAAACAATCCAAACTCTCAAATAGATATAACTTATTTAGCAGAATCTTTTGCAGAACAAGGAATAGAGGCTGGAATATTTGAAGAGTTAGATTATTCAAAGATTCCTAATGCTGAAAAGCTTAATAGTAAAGCGCAAACTACTGTAGAAAGAGGATTTGGTCCAGCTTATACATTAAATAGTATTGGAATAGTTGTAGATCCATCTGCAGGAATAGAGATTAATTCATGGGAAGATTTATGGAAGCCTGAATTAGCTAATAAAATAGCTATTCCAGATATAACAACTACTAATGGACCTGCAATAGTTGAAATAGCAGCAGAAAAAGCTGGTGTTGATGTACAAACAGATAATGGAGAAGCTGCATTTAAAGAATTAGAAGCTTTGAAACCTAATATTGTTAAAACTTATAGCAAGTCTTCAGATTTAGCAAATATGTTTGCAAGTGGTGAAATAGTGGCAGCAATAGCAGCAGATTTCGCTTATGGAAATATTGCAAAAGCAAAACCAGAAGTAACTTATGTAGTGCCAGAATCAGGAACTTACTTAAACTTTAATACAATTAATATAAACAAAAATTCAAAAAACAAAGAGTTAGCTTATGAATTTATTAACTATGCATTAAGTGAAGAAGTTCAAGAAAGAACTGCTAAGGCTTTAAGTGAATCACCAGTTAATACTGACGTTGAGTTAACAGAGGAAGAAGCTACAAATTTAACATATGGTTCAGTAGTTGATAATGCTAAAATAATTGATTTTAAATTTGTTAATACATTAATGGATGAATGGGTTAATACTTGGAACAGAATAATGAACTAGTATTATGGGTATAAAAATGGAAGTACAATTAATTATTAAAAACTTAAAAGTATATAACAGTTATTTTAAAAAGTTTATACAAGGTGACGTTGTAATAAATGATGAGAAATTTATTCATATAGGAAATAATTATGAGGATAGATTAAGCTCTAAAAATATTATAGACGGAAATAATAAGTACATGATTCCAGGATTAATAGATATACACATGCATATAGAAAGCTCAATGACAATACCAAGTGAGTTTTCTAAAGCAGCAATAAAACAGGGGGTCACTACAGTTGTAGCTGACCCTCATGAAATTGCAAATGTTTTTGGGATTGAAGGAATAAAGGAATTTATTAAGTCTAAAGAAAAGCTTGATATTTTTTATGGTATACCAAGTTCTGTACCTTCAACTAGTAATCATTTAGAGACTACTGGGGGAGAAATAACTGTTAATGAAGTAAAAGAATTATTATCTTATGAAAATATACTTTGTCTTGGGGAAGTAATGAACTTTAAAGACTTAATAGAAGATGAGAATTCAGCTATAAATAATATTATTAATGTTAGTAAAGATAAGAAAATTCCATTAGAAGGACATTGTCCTAAAATAGATGGAGTTGACTTATCATTTTATATTTACAGAGGTGTTGATGGAGATCATACACAACAGTCAGTAGCCTCTCTTGAAGAAAAAATCAAAAATGGCATGTTTATTGAAATGCAACATAAATCAATGACTACAGAAAATATTAAATTTTTAGTAGAAAATAATTTATATGAACATTTTGCTTTAGCTACAGATGATGTTATGGCTGATAAATTAACTAAAGGACACCTTAATGAATTAGTAAAAGAAGCTGTAAATTTAGGTATGTCTATAGAAAATGCAATATATGTAGCTACTTATACTCCGGCTAAAAGAATGAGGCTTTTTGATAGAGGAACAATAGCTCCAGGAAAAATAGCAGATTTTATTTTACTTGATGATATAAAAAACTTTGATATTTATGAAGTGTATAAAAATGGAGAAGTTGTATTTAATAGATTTAACGGCTTAAAAGAAAAGTATTTTATGAAAAAAAGTAATTTTCATAAGAAGTTTTATAATAGCATAAAGTTAAATCAAATTACTAAGGAAAATTTATTAGTTAGGGTACCACAAAAATATAATAATAATAATAATAATAAAGTTACTTGTAGAACTATGAATATTATGAAGAATACTACATTTACAGAAGAAGGGGAAGTTTCTTTGGATGTAGAAAATAACATTTTAAAATGGGAAAATAGTAACTGTGCTTTAATTGCTGTTTTTGAGAGATACGGAAAAAATAATAATGTAGCTTTTGGATTAGTACAAGGAGAGATTATTAAAGAAGGAGCAGTAGCTACAACTTGGGCTCATGATAATCATAATGTTATGGTTATGGGAAGAAATGTTGAAGATATGGCTTTAGCTGTTAATAAATTAATAGACTTTAATGGAGGATATATTGTTGTAAAGGATAATAATGTATTAGCAAAATTAGAGTTACCTATAGGTGGAATAGTTAGTGATGAACCAATTGAAGTTGTAGGAGAAAAATTAGGTAAGGTTAGAAGTGCTATGAAGGAATTAGGTTATAATCATATGAATGAAATAATGTCATTTAGCACCTTATCTTTGCCAGTAAGCCCAGCTATAAAAATTACAGATAAGGGACTTATTGATGTTAAAAAGTGTAAAGTGGTATCACTATTTAAATAAGTAAAAGAGACTATGTATGTGCATAGTCTTTTACTGCAGGTTGGAGGATTTAAAATGAAAAAGAAAATTACTATAGTTGAAAATACTACAGTTATTACTATGAATGAAAATAGAGATATCATAGAAAATGGAGTAGTAGTGTTTGAAGAAAACAAAATAATTTATGTTGGTGATAATAAGGGAAAAGAAAATTTTATAAATAAAGATAATTATGAAGTTGAGATTATAGATGGTGAAGAAGGAATATTAATGCCTGGAATGATAAATTGTCATACTCATGCATCAATGGTTCCCTTTAGAAGTTTAGCTGATGATTATAAAGACAGATTAAAGAGATATTTATTTCCTTTAGAGCAAAAATTAGTAGATGAAAATTTAACTTATATTGGAGCTAAATACGCTATAGCAGAAATGCTATTAGGTGGTGTAACTACTTTTTGTGACATGTATTATTTTGAAGATGAAGTTGCTAAGGCTTCTAAAGAGCTTAATATGAGAGGAGTATTATGTGAAACAATAGTGAATTTTTCAGCTCCCGATGCTAAGGAGCCTTTTGGAGGATTAGATTATTCAAGAAAGTTTATTGAAAAGTGGAAAAATGATAGTCTTATAATTCCTGGAATAGCACCGCATGCACCTTATACTAATAGTGATGAATCATTAAAAGAGGCTTATGAAATAAGTAAAAAATATAATGTTCCAATGACAATGCATGTTGCTGAAATGGACTATGAGTTTAAAGAGTGTATAGAAAAACATGGCATGACACCTGTTCAATATTTAAATAAGTTGGGTATACTAGACTCTAATTTTATATCAGCTCATACAGTATTAGTAAATGATGAGGATATAAAAATATTAAAAGATAAAGGGGTAGGGGTATCTCATAATATAGGAGCTAATGCAAAAGGAGCAAAAGGGGTTGCACCTATAATTAAGATGAAAGAAGAAGGAATTAATATAGGTCTTGGTACTGATGGACCTATGAGTGGAAATACTTTAGATGTAATTGGACAAATGGTTCAAGTAGGAAAGATTCATAAATTATTTAATAATGATAGAACAATATTACCATCAATAGAGTTAGTTGAGATGGCAACTATAGGTGGAGCAAAAGTATTAGGATTAGATAAGGAAGTAGGATCAATTGAAGTTGGAAAGAAAGCAGATTTGGCTTTAATAGAAACTAAATCTGTAAATATGCAACCGATATATGATTATTATGCAGCGATAGTTTATTCTGCAAATGCTAGTAATATTGATACCGTAATTGTTGATGGAAAGGTAGTTGTTAAAAATAAAAAATTAATAAGCGGTGACTTTACTGAAATTAGAAATAATTTATTGGGATTAAAAGATAAGATAAATAAGATTGCAAAAGAACTATAATTTTATAAAATAATTTAATAATGAAGTTATAAAATGCCTATCAAGTACTATAGTGTTTTGATAGGTATTTTAATATTTATAAATATAATAAAAAAGAATAAGCATAAGAGGTTATTATAGATATAATTAAAAAAAATAATAAATCCTACTATATTTATCTACTTTAAAAATTTTAAAAAAGTATTATAATAAATATAGGTAATAATTATTATTAAATAAAAATTAAAATTAATAATAGAGATAGAGGAAATTTTATGGATGATGCAAAAGTAATTGAAATGATAAAGATAAATCCAATTATTATAAAAAATATAAGTAATCCTACAGAGGAAATGAAAAAAATAGCTATAGAAAAAGATGGACTTTTATTAAGATATATAAAAAATCCAACTATAGAAATGCAAGAGTTAGCTATGAAGAGTAATCCTAGGGCTATTGAGTTTATAGATAATCCTACAGAGGAAATGATGATAGAGGCTATAAAGAATGGATGGAGTAATTTAAATTATATTAAAAATCCTAGTAATGAAGTAATTAAATTAGCTATAGAACAAAGAGGATGGGCTATTAGATATGCTAAAAATCCTAATGAAGAGTTACAATTATTAGCTGTAAGAAAAGATTACGATTCAATTAAATATATTAAAGAGCCTTATGAAAGTGTACAGGAAGCTGCTGTGAATATAAGTTATGATGCATTAAGATATATTAATACGCCATGCTATAAAGCTGAAGTTGCAGCTATTAAGAATAATGAAGCAGCTGTAAAGTTTATAAACAATTTAGATAAAGATAAATTATTAAGTTTTTTAAAGGTTAATATTTTAGTAATTAGATATGTTACTAAAAGTATGTTAAATGAAATATCTCAAGATGAAATAAATGGGGTATTAATAGAGGTATTATCAAAAGATGATGTAGAAGAAAAGTATGTGAGAGATTTCTTAAACTGTAGCATTATTGATAAAGAAAGTGATGTTATAGCTATTGATAAGATTATGTTTATTTATAAATATGGAAGTAAGAAAGCAAAAAAAATTGCAGTGGATGAAAAACTAAAGATGATATAGGGGGAAGGTAAAATGAATTTTATAGATACATTAAGAAGTGTAGAATTAGTATTAGCAACTGAAGAGGTTCCTTTAATAGTTGGTGAAAGTGGGATAGGAAAAACAGCTTTAGCTAATAAATTAGCAAAGGAAAATAATTGGAGTTTAATAGTTATTGATGGAAATCTTCTTAAAGAAGGTGAAATAGGGGGATTACCTACAGTAGAATCATATATGTCTATAGATTCTACTGGAAATAAGATTGAAAAGAAGACAACAATATATGCTGTACATACAAAGCTTAGAGAAATTGATGAAGAAATATCTAAGGGGAATAAAGTACTTTTATTTATAGATGAAATAAATCGTTGTGAGCATACAGTACAACAAGAACTTATGAACTTAATATTAAATAGAGAGATTAATGGATACAAATTACATGATGATGTAAATATATTAGCAGCAATGAATCCATCAGGAAAATATGGTTCAGATTTTGATTATCAAGTAGTTGATATGGATGCAGCCCAAGAAAATAGATTTGTATGGCTTAATATGGAAAGTGATCATAAAGCTTGGTTAAAATGGGCAATGGAAGCTGGAATTGAGCAAAAGGTAATAGAGTTTATTGGAGTTTTCCCAGAATACTTACATAAGATAAATGAAGATGATGTAAGAGCTACACCAAGAAGTTATGAAAGAGTATCTAAGGCTTTTAAGGTTTATAAAGATAAGAAAGATTCTATACCTAGAGCAGTATTTTTAAATGTTATAAAAGGTAATGTTGGAAAGGTTATAGCAGAAGAATTTATAAATTTTGTTGAATCAGACCATAGTCCTTTAATATCTTTTGATGAAGTTTTTCAAGGTGATACTCTAAGTGAAGAAGTTATAAATAAAGTTAAAAGTGAAAGTCATACTAGACTTTATTTAAGTGCAATGAATATTTTAAAGAGCTTAGAAGAAAATATAAAAAATAGTAATGACCAAGATGCTTATCATATTAATAGATTCATTGAGTTTTTAAAGGCGTATCCTGTAGATTTAATGGTAGGAATTATGAAGGATATAAAAAGCAGTTATCCTGAAAGTTACAAAAGAGCTTTAGAAAATGAAGAGTTTGTAGAAAGTTATTTTGAAGCTTATAGTGAAATAAGGGGATAGCATATGGAAAGTTATTTTGAAAAGTTAAAAAAGGAACTTTATATAAAGGCTGATAAAATAGTAAATAGTTCAGCTATGTTTAAGGCATTACGTGCTGGTGAAAAGTTTGATGTGGATATTCCTAAAGATTTTGAAGAGGAATTTTTTAAACTCATAGATAAAGTAAACTTAAGTCTTATGGAAGAAAAGGATAATTTCTATGGCTATTTCTTATTTCAAATGGGAAGAGAAATACGCTTTGATATAAGTACTCCTACTGGTATAAATTTCAAAGGTGCTAAATATGTTATATATTTTAATCCGATAATATTTTTACAGCTTAATATAAAACAAATGGAAAGTACTATTAAGCATGAAATTCATCATGTATTATCTATGCACTTAATAAGAGCTAAAGAATTAAAAGGTAAGTTTAGTACACTTGCTATTAACTTAGCTATGGATATAGTAGTAAATCAATATCTTAATAATTTACCACCATATGCAATTACTTTAAAAGGAATAAATTTAAAGTATGAGTTAAATCTTGAGCCTTATAATACCTTTGAATATTATGCAGAAAATATTCAAAATGTATTAAATGTGCTTGAAGAGGATGACGAAGGTGAGGAAGATGATAGTTGGGGAGAAGATACTGATAGTGGATTTGATCCAGAGAAAACTCATGATTTATGGGATGAAAATGAATCCATAGATGAAAAAATGCTTAAGGATTTTACTGAGAAGTTCATAAGTAATGCTGAAAAGGGTACAATTCCTCTTTATTTAGAAGGAATGATATCTGCCTTAAGAAAAAGTAAAGGAGAACTTCCCTGGAATTTATATCTTAAGAGATTAATGGGGACTGTAGAAAGTAATAAGAAAAAAACTATAACAAGAAGAAATAGAAGACAGCCTAATAGATTAGATTTAAGAGGTGAACTTAGAAATCATAAGGCAGAAATAGCAGTTGCTATTGATATAAGTGGAAGCATTAGTGATGAGGAATTTAAGCAAGCTATTAAGGAAGTTCTAGCTATAGTAAAAAATTATAATCATGAAATAACTATAATAGAATGTGATAAAGAAGTTAAACGTGCATATAAAGCAAAAAATATAAATGATATAAAAGAAAGATGTTCTTCTGGGGGAGGAACTAGATTTACACCTGTTTTTGAATATGCTAACAGTAAAAATATTAATTTACTAGTTTATTTTACTGATGGTAAGGGTGAAGATAAATTACAAGTTAAACCTAGAGGATATAAAGTTTTATGGGTTATTTCAGGAAGAGGAGATAAGCTTTCATTAAAGGAACCTTATGGTGTAGTTAAAAAACTTAGCAAAGTTGAAGTAAAAGATACTATAGTGGATATGAAAGATGTTAGAAATGACGGATATTCAATGAATAATCAAGAACCAATTTTTTAAGGAATTATTGTAACTTTAAATTAAATATAGAAATAAAATATTTGGAGATATATTTATAGTTTATTTTAAATTATAGATATATCTTTTTAATTAATTAATGTAGGATCTAAAATTCAAAAAAGTGGATATAATAAAAATAAGTTGATAAAAATGTTGTTAAAATATAAAATTATATTATAAAAAATGTATAGAGGTAACATTAAATGGAACGAAAAATAATAAAGTGGTTAATAGAATGGAAAAATAGCACTAGCAGAAAGCCCTTAATATTACAAGGTGCTAGACAAGTTGGAAAGACTTATTCTGCATTGACTTTTGGAAAAGAATATTATGATTCAGTAGTCTATTTTAACTTTGAAAATAATAAAGAGTTAGCTAAAATATTTGACAGAGATTTAGAACCAGAAAGAATAGTGAGAGAACTATCAATTAATTCTGGTAAAAGTATTTTAAAAGAAAAAACATTAATATTTTTTGATGAAATTCAAGCCTGCGAAAGAGCATTAACATCATTAAAATATTTTAACGAAAATGCTAATGAATATCATATAATTGCTGCAGGAAGTTTACTTGGGGTTGCTGTAAATAGAGAGCAATATTCATTTCCAGTGGGGAAGGTTCAATTAAAAACTTTATATCCACTTGATTTTGAAGAATTTTTAATGGCAATAAATGAAAAAGAATTAATACAATTAATTAAAGAGTCATTTGAAAATGATAGGGAAATGTCATTGCACAATAAAGCTATGGATTTATATAGAACTTATTTAGTTGTTGGAGGAATGCCAGCTGTAGTAAAGGAATATATAGAAAAAAGAGATTTTGATTTTGTTTATGCAACACAAAAAGGTATTAATGATTCTTATATTGCAGATATGGCAAAATATGCAACACCACATGAAACTACTAGAATAATGGCTACATTTAATAGTATTCCAGCACAATTAGCTAAGGAAAATAGAAAATTTCAATATAAGGTTATAAAGTCTGGAGCAAGAGCACATGAATATGAAACACCAGTAGAGTGGTTAAAATCATCAGGAGTTATACTTAAGTGTACAAAATGTAATGAAGGGAAATTACCTTTAAGTGCATATAGTGATTTTAATTCTTTTAAAGTTTATATGACTGATACAGGCTTGCTTTGTTCAAAATTTGGTATACCTGCTAATGCAGTTTTATCAGAAGGAAGAGTATTTAATGATTTTAAAGGAGCATTAACGGAAAACTATGTTTGTTTTGCTTTAAATGTTAATGGACATGAACCTTATTACTGGGAATCTAAAGGAAATGCAGAGGTTGATTTCTTAATTCAAGATAAGGATGGGAATATATTACCAGTAGAAGTGAAAGCTGCTGATAATGTTAGAGCTAAAAGTTTGCAACAGTATATAAAGAAGTATAATCCTATATATTCAATAAGGGTATCTTCAAAGAATTTTGGATTTGAAAATGGAATTAAATCAGTTCCTCTTTATGCAGCTTTTTTAATATAAACAAGGAGGACTAAATTTGGAAAAGACATACATGTTTGATAACTATATATTCATAGGACGTAACTTTATGACTGAAAAGAACTATTTAAAAGCTCTAAAGTTTTTTAAGAAGGCATATAATTGTCCAGAAGGAAAAGATGACATAGATTTAATATTAGATTTAGCATTTCTTTATGATAAAATAGCACATTTTGATTTGGCTGAAAAAATGTATAGAAGAGTATTGGAGTTAGATGAAACTAATGCTATAGCCTATTATGGATTAGGTATAATTTATGATGATGATGAATTATATGAAGAAGCTATTGAGTATTATAAAAATGCTATAAAGTATGACAAAAAATATGAAAAAGCATACTTCTTTCTAGCTAATGCTTATGATGAGTTAGGTAATAAAGAAGAGGCAATAAAAAATTATAAGGAAGTATTAAAGCTAAATTCAAAGGATTTATGGGCAAATGCTAATTTAGGATGTATTTATGATGAGCTAGGAAATACTAAATTAGCTTTAGAATATATGGAAAAAGCACTTGAAATAGATAAAAATCATTTTAGAATACTATTTAATATGGGAGTATTTAATAAAAAGTTAGGTAACTTAGAGTTAGCAGAAGAGTATTATAAGAAATCAATAGAGAAAAATCCTTATTATCCGTATAGTTATTTAAATTATGCAGTAATGTATAGAGAAAAAGGAGATTATAATAGAGCTATTGAAATAATTAATGAAGGTATATTAGAAAATGAGGACAGAGGTTTTTTATATTATAATAGAGCCTGTTTTTATACTGCAATTAATAAGCTAGATTTAGCTTTAGATGATATTCTTAAGGCTATTGAGTTAAATGATTTTTTTGAAGAGTATATGAAGGAAGATGAAGAGCTTAATGCCATTAGGGAATTAGAGAGATATAAAGAAATGTTTAAATAATTGTAATATTAATAGAAATATTTTAGAAGTAGCATAATAATTTATTAAATATCTAAGTAGATTTCAAAAAGAAGAAATGTGGAAATAAAAGTGTATATTATAAAAGTAGCAGTTTAATTTTGGTTAAACTGCTACTTTTTTGTGTAAATATAATATTAAGTATTTTATAGAGATGAATGTAATTGAATTTATAATAGAGTTTGAAAAAGATAGGTAATTAAATATTTATTTAAGTTAATTTTTTATATCTAGAATTTTAGTTTTATTTTTCATATTTTTATATTCTAATGGGGTTATACCAATAACCTTTTTAAATAGTCGACAAAAGTATGAGTAATTATTAAAGCCACAACATAATGAAACTTCAACTAAAGAAAATTGTGGGTCTAATAATAGATGTTTTGCAGCAGTTATTTTTCTTAAATTTACATATTCGCTAAAAGTACAATTTGTATAATTTTTAAAAACTCTACAAAAATAAGTTTTATTCATATTTACAATAGAGCAAATATCATTTAAAGAAATATTTTCATCTATATGTTTATGAATATAATAAATAGCTTTTCTAATTTCAGGATGAGGATACTTTTCACCTAAATAATCTTTACAATAGCTATAAGAATTTATTATTTTATGGCCAGTGAGTAATAAAGAAGATAGATTACAACTATCAAAATTTTCTTTAGTATTTTTAAAACAACATTTGTGTAAAGAAATTCCCTCTTTAACAAGAATATAATTATAAATACTAAAGTTAAGAGATGAAATAAAGGTATCACAATGCTTAAAACCGGTATTTTCTATAAGACTTTTTAAATTTTTATCAAATAGTTTAAGTGCTAGGTTGGTATTTCCACAGTATACTAATGAGCAAATATGAAGATGATTTATTGTATTTTTTTCCATAAAATTCCCCTTACCTTAAAATTTGATTTAAAAAAAGTGTAAAATAATTAAAAAACAAGAGAATATAGTTAAAGACTACCTAATTATACCATGATACAATTATAAAGTAAAAATGATAATCATTATCAATTAAGAAGGGGAGAATATGAATATTTTAATTGCTTATTCAAGTAAAACAGGAAACACTAAAAAATTAGCTATGGGTATTTACAATAATATATATGAAGAATGCGATCTTAATGTATCAATAAAGCCCATTGATGAGGTTAAATGTATAGAAGATTATGATGCTATATTAATTGGATATTGGGTAGATAAGGGTGGTCCTAATAAAGAGGCTAAAGAATTTATGAAAAGGATTAAAAATAAAAGAGTGGGGATATTTGCTACATTAGGTGCATATCCAGATTCAAATCATGGATTCAATAGTTTAGTTAAAGGAGAAGATCTTTTAAAAGAAAATAATGAAATAATAGGAAAATATATTTGTCAGGGAGCGGTTGATTCTAATTTAATTGAGGCTTTCAAAAAGTTAGATTCTAATAATTATCATGCTATAACAGATGAAAAATTAAGAAGATATAAAATTGCTAAGCTTCATCCTAATGAAGCTGAAATATTAAGTGCATCTATATTATTTAAAGAAAGATTAACAATAGTTTAGGGGGAGTAACTGTGGAAGATAAAAAAATTCGTAAGATTGCTATATATGGAAAAGGTGGTATTGGAAAATCAACTACAACATCTAATTTATCAGCAGCATTATCTCAATTAGGTCTAAAAGTTATGCAAATAGGATGTGATCCTAAAGCTGATTCAACTAAAAATCTTATGGGTGGGAAAAGAATTCCAACTGTTTTAGAGCAACTTAAGGAAAAGGGAGATAACTTATCATTAGGGGATATAGTTTTTTTAGGTTATAACGGAGTGTTATGTGTAGAGTCTGGAGGTCCTACACCAGGAATAGGGTGTGCTGGAAGAGGGATTATATCAGCTTTTGAAAAGTTAGAAGAATTAGAAGCTTTTGAAACATATAAGCCAGATATTGTCTTATATGATGTTCTTGGAGATGTAGTATGCGGTGGCTTTGCAATGCCGATAAGGGGAGGATATGCAGAGGAAGTATATATTGTATCATCAGGTGAAATGATGTCTCTATATGCTGCATCAAATATTAGTTCAGCTATTAAAAATTTTAGAAGTAGAGGATATGCAGAATTAAAAGGATTAATATTAAATTCGAAAAATATAGAAAATGAAATTAGTATTGTGGAACAAGCAGTAGAAGAAATAGAGACAAAAATAGTTCACGTAATACCAAGAAGTGGAGAAATTCAGCTTGCAGAAAATGCTGGAGGAACAGTATTTGAGTTTTTAGAAGAATCAGAAATGAAAGAAGTATATATAGAATTAGCAAATAAAATTATTGCGTAAAATTAAAGGTTATGAAAATAGGGGGATTTATATTATGATAAGTAAAAAAACAAGAGTATTAGTAATGGGTATTTCAACAATTTTAATGATAGGGATGCTTACAGGTTGCTCAGCAAAAAGTACAGGAGTATCAGGAGCTAACGATTCTGAAATAGTAGCTTCTGAAGATAGTGTAGAGAAAGAATTTAGATTAGAGTATACAGAAATAATGAAACAACAAGGTTTTACAGAGGATATAGTGTTAGAAAGTAAACCAGAGAGAGTGGTTTGTGTATCAACATCAACAACACCTTTATTATTTGAAGTAGGTGCATCACTTGTTGGAATTCCAACTTCAACAGTTTTTGAAACACCTAGTGATTATACTGGAGAAAAATTACAATCGCTTATGTCTGATGATTTTAATATAGAAACAGTTGTTGCTCTTAATCCTGATTTAGTTATAATTCCATCTTCATCTAAAGAACAATATGGAGATGCTTTAGAATCATCAAATATTCCAGTTTATTATACAAATAGTGGACATTCAGCAACATATGAATCTGTAGTTCAAGAAGCAGAAGTAATTATAAATGCTTTTGGGAAGGACTCAGAAAATGCAAAGAAGGTATTACAATCATTCGATGATTTAGATAAAAAGATGGAGGAAAGTAAGAAAGCATTAGAAGGAAAAACAGTTATGATAATTGCTACAACTGAATATATACAATCAAAAAGTGGTACTGCTGGGTCTATGGCAGATATGATAGGTCTAACTAATGTATATGAGAATGAACAAGCTGGAATGGTTCCTCTTGATCAGGAGACTACTCTTGGATACAATCCAGACGTTATATTAGCAATAGGAAGCAGTATGTCAGAAGAAGATAATAAAGCAGTTTTTGAAGCGGCATTTGCTAAAAATAGCGAATATTGGGGAAGTCTTGAAGCAATAAAGAATAATAAGGTTATTTATTTACCATCAAGCTATATGCCAAGTACAGGGATAGGTGTAGTAAAGCAAATATCAGATCTTATAGATTTTGTTTATGAAAAGCTAGAAATTAATAATTAATTAAATAAAGAAGTAGGAGTAATAGATGAAGAAAAAAGCAAAATCTATAATAAAGGTTACTTCAGTTATATTAATTCTTAGTTGCATATTGTGTGTATTAGCTCTTATTTCTATATCTATAGGAAGTGCAAGATATTCTTTAAGTGATATAATCACTAATTTATTAACTGAAGAAAGTAATCCTATTAAGATTATAATATATAATTTAAGATTGCCGCGTATAATTTCAGCTATTTTAATAGGTGCAGCATTATCAGTTGCTGGAGCGTTATTGCAAGCTGTTATGAGAAATCCTTTAGCTGATCCAGGAACAATTGGTGTATCAGCTGGAGCAGGTACAGCTGCAACTACTATATTATTATTATTTCCACATATGACAACGGCAGTTCCAATATTTGCTTTTGGAGGAGCTGCCTTAGCTTGTGGACTAATATATTTATTAGCCTGGAAAGGTGGAATAGACCCTGTAAGGATAATCCTTTCAGGGGTAGCCATAAACTCTGTGTTAGGAGGATATAATGGATTTTTACAAATGTTATATTCAGATAACTTACAAGGAGTTTTAGGATTTATGAATGGAAGTTTATCAGGCCGTTCATGGAGTGATGTTAAAACTCTAGTTATTTATGTAATCATAGGGTTATTGTTAGCTATAATATGTATAAAAAGTGCTAATGCATTACAACTTGGGGATGAAATGGCAAAAAATCTGGGGATTAACGTAAACCTAAGTAGAATATTCTTATCTGCTGTTTCAGCATTTTTAGCAGCAGCTACAGTAAGTGTTGCAGGAATGATTGGATTTGTAGGACTTGTTGTGCCACATATTGCAAGGATGATAGTAGGTTCAGATTATAAAATTATGATTCCAACCAGTATGCTATTAGGAGCTGTAGTATTACTTTTTGCTGATACTGTAGGTCGTACATTAGTACCAGGAATGGATATTCCAGTAGGAACCATTATGTCTATGGTAGGGGGACCATTTTTCTTATACATGCTTAGAAAGAAGGGGAAAATAAGTGGAAATTAATTGTAGAGATATAGAGGTTAAATATGGGGAATATAAGGCTGTAAAGGGAATAGATACATCATTATATAAAGGAGTTATCACAACTATTATAGGTCCTAACGGATCAGGAAAATCTACATTTTTAAAATCTATAACTAGATTATTAAAATATGATAGAGGAACTGTTCATATAAATAATAGAAATCTTGAATCTTATAAAGGGAAAGAGCTATCTAAAATGATAGCAGTTCTTCCTCAAAGACATTCAGCTCCACCAGATTTTAAGGTTGAAGAGCTTGTAAGCTATGGTAGGATGCCACATAAAAAATGGTATGATGCTAAAAATGATTATGATGATCCAATTGTTAATTGGGCAATGGAATGTACTAATATAAGTCATTTAAAAAAGAAGTCTATTAATGAAATATCAGGTGGGGAATCACAAAGAGTATGGATAGCTACAGTATTAGCTCAAAATCCAGAGATACTATTTTTAGATGAGCCTACAACTTATTTAGATATTTCTCATCAATTAGAAACTATGAATTTAGTAAAAAGACTGAATAAAGAGCATGGTATTGGAGTTGTTATGGTATTACACGACTTATCACATGCTTTAGAGGTTAGTGATAGAATAATAGTTTTAAAGGATGGTAAGAAGTATGATGAGGGAAAACCAACAGATGTAATAACTTCTAAAATGATGAAAGAAGTTTATAACGTAGATTGTGAAATTATAAATATAGAAGGAAGAGATAAACCAATTATTGCATATAAAGAAATTGCAGCGGTTTAAAGGGGGAGACATGATAAATTCGCTAGAAATAATTAATAAATTATCTAAGTTAGATAGTATAAACAATATGAAAGATATAAAACCATTAACATATGCATCATTTCCAGGATCACATTGTCCTCTATTTGGGTCAGCCTTATTACTTAAAGAAGTTAAAGATGCTGTATTTGTGGTAATAGGAACAGATGAATGCTCTTATTATACTAAGCAAATGACTATGAGATCAGAGGTATATGGTGGAATAGATGGAAGATGCGTCAGTATTATTCTTAATCAGCATGATATAACTTTTGGATGTCAAAAGAAAATTGAATCAGCTTTTAGTGAACTGATGGAAGAATATAAGCCTAATGCAGTATTCCTTATAACTACATGTGTTGTTGAATTAATTGGTGATGATGTTGAATCTTTAGGATACACATTAGGAGAGGAGTATGGAGTGCCAGTTGTAACAGTGCATACTGAGCATTTCAAATCAGAAAACCATATTATAGGTTTAGAAAGAACATTATCAGCCTGTATAGGTATAATGGAGAGACAAGCTAAATCAGAAAATATATCAGTAAACGTTATAGGTCAGAGAAGTGGAAATTTTATTGAAACAGAATTAGGGAAAATATTAAATGGTTCTAATGTAGATATTAATTTAATGTTACCAGGTTGTACAGTAGAAGATATACGTAAAGCACCACAAGCACATATAAATATTGTTACAAGCTCAATAGGATTGCCATTAGCTAAAAAAATGAGAAGTAAATTTAAGATACCATATATATTATTCGAAAAATTTACTGACCCAGAATATATATTAGAAGCATATAATAATCTTTTTGATACATTACAGTTAGAATTACCAAAAGAAGTTATACAGCTTTATAATAAGGCTAATGATGCTGTGAATTTTGGAAAAGAAGTTTTAAAAGGTGCTAAATATATATATGGAAATACACCATTCCAATGTTTTGAAGTAAACTCATTTATGACAAAGTTAGGGATGATACCGGAGCTTATACAAGTATCTTATATGACAGAAAATGATGATAAATATATAGAAGATATATTAAGTAAAGAAAATCCTTATGTATGTAAGAGTGCCAATATAGCACCATTACAGGGGATATATGATATATTAAAACCAGACTTATATTTAGGACATGAATATGCTACAAGGTTAGCTAAAAAAGGAATTGCAATTGTCAGAAGTGATATGGCATCAGCAATGGCTGGAATGGAAGTAGTTAATTTCTTTGTAGAAGAGTTAGTTAGAGCATATAAAGAATCAAAAGAATATCAAGGAGGTACAGTAAATGAGCTTATGTAGATATTTGCCGACTCCATCAGATAGAATGGGAATTTTATGGACTCTTTTATCTATAGATGATACTGTAGTAATAGAATTTGGGCCAACAGGAACAACACATTTTAGTATGGGCTTTTTTGGGAAAATTGGAGTAGAACAAGAAAATAGATTGTTTGCAACACATATGAGAGAAGACGATGTAATAATGGGTTATACAGAAACTCTAGAAGATGCCATTATTGAAGTTGATAAGTGGATAAGCCCTAAAGCTATTTTTATAGTAGCATCATCTGTTAGTGCAATAATTGGAACTGATTTAAAAGGTGTATGCAGAGCTATTAAGCCTAAGGTATCAGCTGAATTATATGCTTTAGAAAATGGTGGCTTTAGGGGTGATTACACAACTGGAATAAAAATTGCTTATGATACTTTGTTTAAAAGTATGTTAGGTGAAAAAACAGAAAAGATAGATAATACTTATAACATATTAGGGGCATCATTATATAGTTATCGTATGCGTTCTGATATTAATGAAATTAAAGAGTTAATGAAAAATAGCTTTAATTATGATGTAATAGGTACCTTATGTGTAGATACTAGTGAAGAGGTTATTAGAAATACTACTAAAGCTAAGCTTAATATTGTTATTTCTTTTGAAGCTTTAGAGTTGGCAAAGTATATGAAGGAAGTTTATGATATACCATATATTTATGGAGCACCATATGGATATGTAGGAACATTAGAGTGGTTAAAGGAAATATCACAAACTATAGATATAAGTATTGATAATAATGTTACTAAAGAGTTAATGAAGCGTATTATGAATATTAAGCATTATCCTATGTATAAAAGAATGCTTAAAAATTCTAAGCCAACTATGAGTATATATTCTGAATATGATAGATTATTAGGGTTTAGAAAAATATCAGAAGAAATTGGATTTAATATAGATAGTTTTATATGTAGTCATAGTATTAAAGATATAGATGATAAAGATATTACTACATTAAATTCAGAAAAAGAAAGAATAGAGCTATTTAAGAATAAAAATAATCAGTTAATCATAGCTGATGATGTAACATTAAGAATGGCTAATTATAAAAATACAAAGTTCAGAGTTAGTATGCCTATATTGTACGGAAGTCAAATAGCTAATCATATACCTTTAGTAGGAATAAAGGGTATGGATTATTTCTTAGAGTATGTTGATCAGTATTTACAAACTTTAAATTAATATAATTGGTGAAATGGACTATAGACACAATAGACTATAGTTCATTTTTATTATATTTAAATAAATTTATATAGAGCATATATTTGTATGCATACAATTGATTTATTTGTATTATTAGGTATAAAATGGATATGAAGTTTTATAAATAAGGGGGCAAATATTAATGAATAAGCAAGTTAGATTTAAAAAATTAATACAAACTGCTTTACTTGCAGCATTATGCTTTGTATCTTTTACTTACTTACAAATTAAAATTCCAGTGCCCGGTGGAGATGCAACTTCACTTCATATTGGGAATGCATTTTGCGTTTTAGCAGCTTTATTACTTGGAGGATGGTATGGGGGATTAGCAGGGGCAATAGGAATGACAATTGCTGACTTAATTGATCCTGTATATATACTAGTAGCACCTAAGACATTTATTTTAAAACTATGCATAGGTTTAATAACAGGTTTTATTGCACATAAAATAGCAAAAATAGGTGAAAGCAATGATAATAAATATATTTTTAAATGGAGTTTAATAGCATCAATTGCTGGACTTGCTTTTAATGTAATTGCTGATCCTATAGTTGGATTCTTTTATAAGCAGTATATACTTGGACAACCACAAGATGCAGCTATGATTCTAGCTAAACTAAGTGCAGCAACTACATTTATAAATGCAGTAGTATCAGTAATTTTAGTGGTAATCATATACAATGCAATAAGACCAATACTAAAAAAATCAGGATTGCTATTACCAGTTTAACTAAACTGTTTATTACGTGGGAGCAAAAAATGAAATATTTATTTTCCAGTAACCGTGAAATTTTCACCTAGAATTTATATAATTTATTTCGTAAAGTTTGCTAAAGTTTTTAAACTCGCTATCGCTCAAACAGTAAAAACTTCTTAACGCCAACTTTACTCGATAAATTATTAAATTCTACGGATTAATTTAAATGGTCCTTCCAAATTAATATTTCATTTTTTCTTTCTTCACGTAATGATTTATAACATTTGCACCTTATAGTTAACTACCTCTACTATATATTGTATGGTGAGAAGTTAACTAGATTTATCTCTAAAACTATTAGGAGAAGTATTAAATAATTTTTTAAATGCTTTACTATAATGGAACTCATCGTAAAAGCCAAACATATCAGCTATCTCTTTTAACTTCATATCAGGATAAGAAATTAAAAAATATTTAGAGTTATTAAGTTTAAGCTCTAAATGATATTCATGAATACTTTTTCCAGTATTATTTTTAAAATGTTTTTGTATAGTTCTAGAAGAAAAATTTAATAATCTAGATAAATCATCAATACTAATTTTATTTTGAATATTTTCTTCCAATATTGATATTATATCTTTTGTAAGTTGATTATATTGAAGTGTATCAATTTTATTAACTTCTAAGTCTATTTCAGCTAAAATTCTAGATAAAATTGAACTTTTTAGTTTTGTATTATCTGTATTACTTATATTACATAATGATGATAATTCCTGAAAGTAATAGGGTAATTTAGGGTTATCTTTAAGGTTTAATTTTGATGGAATACAGTAAAAATCATCAATAATTTTATCTGGTTTATTAAAAATAACATCATCTTTAATGTGAGAAGAAAAATGAATGTAATAACAAGATGTGTTGTTAAGATTATTTGAATGTGGATAATGGTGTTTATAAGCTGGTAAAAACATAATATCACCTTCACGACTTTCAATTAGTTCATTTTCAACAATTACATTAAAACCTCCACTTACAACGTAAACTAAATCGTGAAAAGGTAAAGTTCTATCAGGATGAGCGATAGTATTATTAAACATTAATTTACTGCACATATCAACTTTTCTAAAACAGTTTGAATTTAAATTTGTATATAACATGTGCATTATTTTACATGAGCTTATCATTAAAGTCAATGGAGTTAATAAATGGGATTAAAGTATAATTAAGTTGTACTAAAGGTAATAAAAGTGGTGAGAATATGGAGGTTAAAATTATGGATAATACAATTACTAAAGAGTTAGCAAGTAATATAAAATTTAATAATGTAAATATAACAGATAGGTTTTTTGGATATTATCAAAACTTGATAATTAACCAGGTTATACCTTATCAATGGAAGGTATTAAATGATGAATTAGAAGGTGTAGAAAAAAGCTCTGCAATAAAAAATTTTAAAATAGCAGCAAAAGAAATAGAAGGGAATTTTTATGGATTTATCTTTCAAGATAGTGATGTCTATAAGTGGTTAGAAGCAGTTGCATATAGTTTGCATTTAAAAGAAAATAAAGAGTTAGAAAGATGTGCGGATGAAGTTATAGATTTAATAGGAAGAGCACAACAGGATGACGGCTATCTTCATACTTATTTTATAATAGAAAGACCAGATATGAAGTTTAAAGATCTTTGGGAATGTCATGAATTATATTGTGCAGGACATTTTTTTGAAGCGGCTACAGCTTATTATAATGCAACTAGAAAAGAAAAAGTTATTGAAATAGCTAAGAAGTTAGCTGATTGCATATATAATAATTTTGGAGTTGAAGAGGGGAAAATAAAAGGATATGATGGCCATGAAGAAGTTGAATTAGGCCTTATGTCATTATACAGTGTAACAAAGGAAAAGAGATATTTAGATTTAGCTAAATTCTTTATTGATGAAAGAGGACAATCACCACATTTCTTTGAAGTAGAATGGGAAGCAAGGGGGAAAACTAGCTATTGGAATGGATGGAATCCTTGTGAATCACCAAATGCCTCAAAAGATTTTATTTCCTGTATAGGTGCAGAATATAATCAAACTCATAAGCCAGTAAGAGAACAAGATGAAGCTGTTGGACATGCTGTTCGAGTTGTATATATGTTATGTGGAATGATTGATGTTGCTAGAGAGTCAAAGGATAATAGTTTATTAGAAGCTTGCCAAAAGTTATGGAATAATATAGTGAATCAAAAGATGTATATAACAGGAGCAATAGGGTCTACACATGTGGGAGAAGCATTTACAGGAAACTATGATTTGCCTAATGATTCATTGTATGGAGAAACTTGTGCCTCAATAGGACTTGCTATGGCTGCTAAAAGAATGTTAAATACGGAAATAAACTCAAAGTATAGTGATGTAATAGAAAAAGAAATATATAATGGAATAATCTCAGGGATAGCAATGGATGGAAAGTCTTTCTTTTATGTAAATCCATTAGAAGTATATCCTAAAAATCATACTAATCCTGTTTTAGAGCAAGTAAAGGTTGAAAGACAAAAATGGTATCCTTGTGCATGTTGTCCACCAAATGTAGCCAGATTTTTATTAAACATAGGAGATTATATATATTCTTCTAATAATAATACAGTATATATTCATCAATATATTGCAAATAATTCAAGGCTTAATATAGGAGAGTCTTTTGTAAATATAGAAATGAAATGTGATTTGTTAAAGTCCAAGGAAATAGAAATCAAAATAGGCGGTAGTGATTTAGAGAATAAAAATGTAGCATTAAGAATACCTAGTTGGAGCTCTGGACATTCAGTAAAAATATTTAATAATGAAGCAGATTATGAAATTATTAATGGATATATATATTTAAGGAATATACCTAAAAATGATATTTCTATATATTTAAGTTTTAATTCTGAATTAAAAGTTATAAAAGCTAATAAAAGAGTAAGATATGATGCAGGAAAAGTTGCTATAACATATGGACCATTAGTATATTGTGCAGAAGAGATAGATAATGAAGAAATGCTATATAATTTGTTACTTAAGGATTCAAAGAATTTTGAAAGAGAAGCATTTACCCATAATGAGTTAGAAATGTTTAAAATAATAGTTGATGGATATAGAGAAATAGATAATGACGATAGCTTATATCATGAGAATAATGTTACTTTAGAAAATGAAAAAATAACATTAGTTCCATATCACTATTGGGGAAATAGAGGAGTTGGAGAAATGCAGGTTTGGTTTAGGATAAAATAATATAATTATAGATTACCATCTAGTGAAGGAGTAAATTTTCTAGATGGTTTTTATTATAAAAAAATAAAAAAATAGTATAAGAAAATACATGGAATTTATTTTAGATTTGTAATAATATATAGCTTGGTAAAAAAATATAGAATTTTATGGAAGGGAATTTAGTTGTAAAAAGAGAAAACTCATTAAGTTAAAATTATAATTATAAAGAGGAAAAAGGTATGGAGAAGAATAAGGTAAAAGACTTAACACAAGGTAATGTATTCAAACTAATTTTAGGGTTTTCAATTCCACTATTATTTGGAATGCTATTTCAACAGTTCTATAGTATGGTAGATACAATTATTGTTGGTAAGTACTTAGGGGTTACTGCTTTAGCAGAAGTAGGTTCAACTGGGTCAATAAGCTTTATGATAATTGGTTTCTGTATGGGCGTTTGCAATGGATTTGCAATACCTGTAGCACAAAAATTTGGAGCGCGTAATTATAAACTTTTACGTAAATATGTTTTTAATAGTGCAATATTATCAGTCATATTTTCAATTGCTATGACTATAATAGTATGTTTGCTTTGTAGAAAAATTTTAGAGTGGATGAATACACCTGATGATATAATGGAGGGTGCATATAGTTATATTTTCGTTATATTTTTGGGAATACCAGTTACTTATTTATATAATTTATTAGCTGGAATAATACGTTCATTTGGAGATAGTAAAACACCACTTATATTTTTAATTATGTCATCAATAATTAATATTGTTTTAGATTTAGCATTTATAATTATTTTTAAAATGGGAGTGGCTGGAGCTGCTTGGGCAACTGTTATATCACAAGCTGTATCAGGTATATGCTGTTTGATATTTATGAAAAAAAGATATAGTATTCTTAAGTTTGAAAAGGATGAACTTAAGGTTAATGGACATTGCATGAGAAGATTATGTTACATGGGAATACCTATGGGGCTACAGTATTCTATAACAGCAATAGGAAGTGTAATACTTCAAACTGCAGTAAATGGATTAGGTTCACTAGTTGTTGCAACAGTAACTGCAGGAAATAAGATATCTATGTTTTTAAGTTGTCCATTTGATGCATTAGGATCTACAATGGCCACATATGCAGGTCAAAATGTTGGTGCAAAAAAATTAGATCGTGTAAATGAAGGGATTAAAAAGAGTATAATAATAGGATCTGTATATTCTATAATTGCTTTTGTAATATCTATTTTATTTGGAAAAACTATAGCTTTGCTTTTTGTAGATGGAAATCAAACAGAGTTACTTTCAATGGTGAGTAAACAGTTAATAATTACAGCAGCATTTTATATTCCATTGTGTTTTGTAAATGTAGTAAGATTTACTATTCAAGGAATGGGATACTCAACATTTGCAATATGTGCTGGAGTATGTGAAATGGTAGCTAGAACAGTATGTGGATTTGTTTTAGTTCCTATATTTGAATTTACTGCAGTATGCCTAGCTAGTCCAATTGCGTGGATATGTGCAGATGCATTCTTGATACCAGGCTATATAAGTGTATTAAAGAAGATGAAGAAAGAGATAAAATTTATGACTAAAGAAAAAGTTAATGATATTAAAGAAGTTAGTGCAGGTATAGAATTATAAAGTTTATATAAAATGCGTTAAAAGGATAGTCTATTGATTATTGTTTTAACGTATTTTTATATTAAATTTGTGTTTATAAGAAGAGCAAAAATATATAAGTATAATACTATAAAGTTAAATTAATTTATATTATAATGTTAATAAAATGCAAAAAGAATATTGAGGTGAATGGTAAGAATGGCTACGTTAAAGGAAATAGCAGATAAGGTAGGGGTATCCTTAGCAACAGTATCTAGGGTTTTAAATAATGATAGTGGAATTTTAGTTGCCGATGAAACTAAGGTACAAATATTAAAGGTAGCAGAAGAATTAAATTATAAGACTGCAAAGCAAAGAAAAGGTAAAAATTTAGATAAAAAAATAGTTACTATAGGAATTGTAGAAATGTATGATGTAGTTAAACAATTACAGGATCCATATTATTTGCTTTTAAAGAATATAGTTGAGAAAAAAGCTTTTGAAAATGATATAAAACTTGTTAGACTTTTTAAAAAAGAGAATGATTATGAATATATTGAAGAGGAAGAATTGCAAGGAATTATTGCTATAGGAAAGTTTACTGCTGAAGAAGTAGAAAAATTATCAGATAGGACTAAGAATATAGTGTTCATAGATTCTGCACCTAATGATGAATTATATGATAGCGTAAAGGTTAATTATAAGTTAGGTGTAAAACAAGGATTAGAATATTTTATTAAGCTTGGTCATAAAAATATTGGGTTTATTGGAGAAAAGTATACATTAGGTGATAATAAAATTCCTACTTTTGATGATAGATTAAAATATTTTTATGAATATATGAATAGTAATAAAATACTAAATGAAAAATTCATAATTAATAGTGATATGACAGCAGAGGGTGGACATGAAGCTATAATTAATTATATTGATAGCAAAAATGAAATGCCAACGGCTTTTTTTGCGGCTAATGATGCTATTGCAAGTGGATTAATTAAGGGATTATATGAAAGAAATATAAAGGTTCCTGAGGAGGTAAGTATAATAGGATTTAATGATACAATAATATCACAATATACTAATCCGCCATTAACAGCTATAAGAGTACATATAGAGTATTTAGGAGAGGTTGCAGTAGAACTTATGATTGAAAAATTAAAGGGAAGAAATTATGCAAAAAAAGTTATAATACCTAGTGAATTTGTATTAAGAAATAGTGTAAGAAAAATATAATAGAAAACTATATAAAAGAGAGTATTTTTAATGATATAAGATACTTTCTTTTTTATTGTAATAAAAATACAAAAATAAAATTAGATAAATTTTACTAAAAATATTGAAAATTTTACTGTAAATATATTATAATCTTTATAAGAAAACGTTATCTAAAAATATTGTAGTAAAAGGAGTTAGTAGAATTATGGGAATTTTAATTAATAAATCAGAAAATATATTTAGTCTTCAAAGTAAAAATACTTCATATGTATTTGGGGTAGATAGTGAAGGGTTATTAAGAAATTTATATTGGGGAAGTAAAATTCAAGATATTGAAGATTTTGATATGCCTATATTAACTGAAGTATCAACAAATGACCCGGTATATGAAATTACCAGGGAAGAGTATCCTGTATATGGAAGTTTAAGATATAAAGAGCATTGTTTGAAGGTTACATTTTCAGATAAAAGTAGAGAATTAGTTTATAAATATAGTGGATATGATATTAATGATGATGAATTAATAATAAAGTTAAAAGATTCTTACTATGATTTTAATATTAATCTTCACTATAAAGTTTATGAACAGTATGATTTAATAGAAAGATATGTAAGCATTAAAAATAATTCTAATGATATTATTGAAATTGAAAAAATACATAGTGGACAATTTCATATTCCTTATGAAGGACTAAATTTTTCAAATGTTCATGGTCATTGGGGAGCAGAACAACAAAGATTTATTCAAAAAGTCAACTATGGAAAGATTGTTATAGAAAATAGAAGAGGAATATCAACTCATAATCATAATCCCTATTTTATATTAGATAAGGATGCAACTGAAACTACAGGGGAAGTATTCTTTGGGGCTTTAAAGTTAAGTGGAAATTTTAGTGGAATAATAGAGCAAACTCAGTATGGTGAAACATTAGTTCAAATGGGAATTAATTCACATGATTTTCTAATGGAGCTTAAACCAAAAGAGGAGTTCGTTACTCCTGCAATTATAGCTGGATATAGTAATTCAGGTTTTGAAATTATGACTCATAACCTTCATAATTTTGCAAAAGATAATATATTAAGAAGGGGATTAAGGCCAGTATTATATAATTCATGGGAAGCAACTGAGTTTAAGGTAAGTTGTGATGAACAAATAAAACTTGCAGAAAAAGCTAAGGAAATAGGGGCAGAGTTATTTGTAGTAGATGATGGATGGTTTGGAGAAAGACACGGAATAGATAATGGATTAGGAGATTGGTATGTAAATAGAGATAAATTCCCTGAGGGGTTAGATCCATTGATAAAAAAAGTTAAAGATATGGATATGATGTTTGGAATATGGGTTGAACCAGAAATGGTAAATCCGTTATCTCAGCTTTATAAGGAACATCCAGAGTGGATATATCATTTTGAAGCTAGAGAAAGTGATACATCAAGAGGACAATATGTATTAAATGTAACTAAAAAAGAAGTAAAAGAATTTATTTATAATATGCTAGATAACTTGTTATCAACTTATGATATTGATTATATTAAGTGGGATGCCAATAGACCTATATCACAAACAGCAGTTGAAAAGGATATTTGGTACAAGCATATAGAGGGAGTTTATGATATTGTAAGAAAGTTAAAACTTAAACATCCTAATGTGTTATTTGAAGCTTGTGCATCTGGTGGAGGAAGAATTGATTATGGTATTTTAGGTATATTTGATGATTTTTGGACAAGTGATAATACTGATGCTTATGATAGATTGTTTATTCAAGATACTTATTCATATATCTATCCAATTAAGGCTATGAGAGCTTGGGTAACAGATTGTCCAAACTTTTTATCAAGAAGAATTATACCAATGAAATTTAGATATCATAGTGCTATGATGGGAACATTGGGAATTGGATGCAATATATTAAAGTTTAATGAGAATGAAGTAAAGTTATCACAAAAATTAATAGAAGAATATAAGGAAATAAGGCATATTATCCAAGAAGGTGATTTTTATAGATTAGAAAATACATCAAAAAATAATTATAAAATTTATCAATATAATAAAGATACTGAAAGTTTATTATTTGTATTTTTACCTCAAAGTTTAATTGGACATAGAGGAGTTAATGTTAAGCTTAGAGGATTGAAAAAGAATTCTAAATATCTAATAAAAATTAATGGAGAAGAAGTAATTAAAGCAGGAAATTACTTAATGAATAGAGGGTTAGATGTAAGGCTAAATGGAGATTATGCTAGTGATATTATAAGAGTTAGTGAAATTTAAAAAAATATTATTTTAAAGTAGATTATTAAATTCCAAATTTAATTTATAGGTTATTTAAGGGTTTAATAATCTATTTTTATATATTTTATAATAATGTAATTAATAAATTATTGTGTAAATTGACATCTTTAAAAATATACTGAAATAAACAAATAAAAACTTAGTAAAATAATATAAAATTTTACTGTAAAAATACTTGTAAAAGGTTTCCTGTTATGTTAATATATAAACATGAAATGTGAAAACAATTACAAAAAATAAATAAAAAATACATGGAGTATTTGGAGGGAGAGAATTATGGGATTATCATTTAAAGAGAAGTATTCTTTTGGAATTGGTGCACTAGGAAAGGATTTATGTTATGCAATTGTATCTAGTTATTTAATGATTTATTTTACAGATTCAATTGGACTAGCTCCAGCATTTGTAGGAAGTCTATTCTTAGTAGCAAGATTATGGGATGCAATTAATGATCCTGCGATGGGAATGATTGTTGACAATACTAAGACAAAATGGGGAAAATTTAGACCATGGATTTTAATAGGTACGTTGATGAATGCAGTGGTATTGGTGTTCTTATTTAAAAGACCTGAAGGGTTAGAAGGAACTTCATTATATGCTTATTATTCAGTGATGTATATATTATGGGGAATGACTTATACAGTAATGGATATTCCTTATTGGTCAATGTTACCTTCTTTATCTAAAACTAATGAAGAAAGAGCTCAGATGTCAGTTATACCAAGAATATTTGCAAGTTGTGCATGGTTAATAATGGGGGCATTTGGACTTTCTATAGTCAATACACTAGGAAATGGGAATCAAACTAAAGGATATGGATCTTTTGCAATAATAATAGCAATAATTTTTGCGATAACTTCTATTATAACTGTTGTAAACGTTAAAGATAGCAGTTGTAAAACAACAGAGATAAGTAAAAAATCAGAAAAAACAAGTTTAAAAAGAGCATTTAAAGTTATAAAAGAAAATGATCAACTTATGGTATTTATAGGAGTAGTACTTGCATACAATTTAGTTGCTCAATTATCAGGAGGAATGTCAATTTACTATTTCAAGTATGTTGTTGGAAATGAAAATATGTATCAAGTGTTTACAGCATTTGCTGGATTAGCTGAAATAGCAGCACTTATGATATTCCCTATGCTTTCAAAAAGAATGAGTAAAAAAGGCGTATTTAGATTAGCATGTTATTTACCAGCGGTGGGCTTAATAATACTATTATTTGCAGGAATTTTTGTTCCAGGAAATGCAGCACTTATAGCTTTATCAGGAATAATACTTAAGTTAGGTTCAGGATTCACTTTAGGAGCTACAACTGTTATGCTTGCAGATGTTATAGATTATGGTGAAGTAAGATTTGGCTCAAGAAATGAAAGTATAATAGCTTCATTTCAAACATTGTTAGTTAAAACAGCATCAGCAGTTTCAGGTTGGTTAATAGGTGTTGGATTAACAATAGTAGGATATGTTCCAAATATAACACAAACTGCAGGAACAATATTTGGTATGAGAATACTTATGGTAGCAGTACCTTCAGTAATAACATTATTAGGATTCTTTATATATGTTAAAGGATATAAGTTACATGGAGAATATCAAGAAAAGATAATGAATGAGTTAAATAATAAGAGAGAAATTGAGTTAGAAGTTGTTTAGGTATTATAAATAATTACAAACAACAATTTAATAAATGACAAATTGAAGGTTCAACTCTCAATTTGTCATTTTTATTTAAAGAATATATTATTATAAAAATAAATTTGATATAATATTTTAGTAAAATTTACAGTAAAAAGGGGTAAAATAGAATGTTTTTAGGTGTTGATTATTATCCAGAGCACTGGAATGAAAATATGTTAGAAGAAGACTTAAATAATATTATAGAGTTAGGTAGTAATGTAATAAGAATAGGTGAATTTGCATGGCACATGATGGAGAGTGAAGAAGGTAAATTTGATTTTTCATATTTTGATAATGTAATAAATGAAGCTAAGAAAAAAGGATTAAAGGTTATATTTGGTACGCCAACAGCAACAATGCCAGCTTGGCTTGCAAAAAAGCATCCAGATGTTTTAGGTGAATTTGAAAATAATACTAAGAGGGTTTTTGGTGGAAGAAGACAATATTGTTTTAATAGTAAAACTTATAATAAATATAGTGAAATAATAATTAGAGAACTTGCAAATCATTTCAAGAATGAAGAAGCTATAGTAGCTTGGCAAATAGATAATGAATTTGGGCATGAAGGTAGTGATGTATGTTTTTGTAATGAATGTAAGAATGCTTTTAGAGATTACTTAAGAAAAAGCTATAATAATGATATAAATAAGTTAAATGGAATATGGGGTACTAGATTTTGGTCTCAAACTTACAATGGTTTTGATGAAATTCCAGTTCCAGCAAATACAATAACTACTCATAATCCAAGTTTAAGAATGGAATGGGAAAGATTTAGAAGTATAAGTGTTGAAAATTATGCGAAATTACAAGTAGATATTTTAAAAGAAATATTAGGAGAAGATTCTATTATAATTCATGATTTTTCAGGTGGATATTTTGATAAAAGCTTTGACTTTTCAAAGGTAGCAAAACATATAGATGTAGTTGCATATAATAATTATCCAGTATGGGGTGGGCAAAGAGAGCCAATTCCTCCACATGAAATTGCTTGTGGTTTAGATTTTATGAGAGGTGCTAAAAGACAAAACTTTTGGATTACAGAAGCCATAATGGGAGCACAGGGACATGATGTTATAGGATATCTTCCAAGGCCAAATCAAGCTAAAATGTGGTCATATCAAGCAATGGCTCATGGATGTAATTCTCTTATGTATTTCAGATATAGAGGTGCAACTAAAGGGGCAGAGCAATATTGTTATGGAATAATAGATCAAGATAATAAAAAAAGAAGAAAGTTCTATGAAGTTCAAGATTTCTTTAAAGATATGAAAGAAAATGAAAATGTTATAAATAGTGAAATAAAATCAGAAGTAGCAGTTATTTATGATTATGAATCTATGGCATCATTTAGAATACAAAAACAAAGCTTTTTAATGGATTATAAAAATGAAGTATATAGATTATATAGGCCTTTCTATGAAAATAACATTAATATAGATGTTATTCCATCATATGTAGATTTTAATGAATATAAAGTTTTATTAATACCAACAATGATTGTATTTAAGACTGAAGTTCAAGAAAAGATTAAAGAATTCGTTAAAAGTGGAGGTAAAGTAGTATTTAGCTTTAGAACTGCAATTAAAGATTATTATAATAATTTAGTATTAGGAGAATTAAATCCAAGTTTTTATAATGAGTTAATTGGAGGATTTGTTGAAGAAATAGAATCTCTTCAAGAAGGACAAGATGTTAAGATTAAGGGGATAAATAACTTTGAAGGTATAGAAGGTACTGGAACTGTATTTAGAGATATGTTAAAAACTACTACAGCAGAAAGCTTATTTATGTATGATGATGAATTTTATAATCAATTATCAGCTATAACTTTAAATAAATATGGTAATGGGGAAGCTTATTATATTGGTACAGGTGTAGATAATAATACCATGAATATAATAGCTAAGAAGATATTATCAGAAGCTAACATAGAATTTATTGAATCAGAATCTGGTATAGAAGTTGTTAAGAGATTAGTAAATGATGAAGAATATTATTTTGTTATGAATCATACTGCATTAACAAAAGAGTTTAATGGAATTACTTTTAGTTCTTATGAAAGTAAAATAATTAAGAAGTAATATTAAAAAATAAATATATTTAATATAGTTGTAAATTATTATTTATAGCCTTAACCATTATTTTTATTTGGATAGGGCTATTTTTTTATTGGGGACTTTCAATAAGTTAAAAAATAAAAGAGATATATCAAATATTTTATTGACATGATGAATAATAGTTGTATAATAGTTTGCATAGGAACTAAAAGGTTCGCATAGAAACTAAAATAAGGAGGGATAGTGATGGACAAGTCTAAAAGTGGATTTTTAGCAGTTAGTAAAAGAACCTTATTACTTGTAGCAGGTTTGGTATGGGGATTTGCAGGATTAAGAGTATTTACATTAGGAAGAGGAGATGTTGTGCTAAATAAAGGTAATATATTCATAAGTGTAGTTTTTTCAATTACTATATTTTATATATTTTTTAATTTTATATTTAAAAAAATATTTATAAAGCATGCTAAGAGAATTATAAATAGTAAATTACAGAAGCAATGTCTATTTTCATTTTTTGATGTAAAGGGATATATAGTAATGGGATGTATGATGACATTTGGAATAGTCATAAGAAATCTTGGGGTATTAAATCCTACGTTATTAGGAAACTTTTATATGGGACTAGGGGCAGCGTTATTTTTAGCTGGTTTAACATTTTTAATAAGTTCAATAAAATTTGAAGAAACTAAAGCTAAATATAGTATGTAATGTTGGAGGTGAATTATATGAAAGGTTATGATTCATTTGAAATAGCTATGCTTATAAAAGAAATATATTCTAATACTATGGGGATAGTTAGTGAAAGTTTAAAGGAAAGTGGATTAACACATCAACAAATAATGATAATTAAATTAATTGCTCATAGGGGACAAGTCACTGTATCTAAGTTGTGTGAGGAAATGTCTTTAGCAAAAGGAACAGTTTCTGGAATAGTTTCAAGAATGGAAAGTATGGGTTATATTAAAAAAATTAAAAATGATGAAGATAAAAGAAATACTTATATTACTTTCTCGTATAAGGGAGAAGAATTTGCTAAAGAATTTAGAAAAACTATAAATGATAGTTTTGATAATATATTTAAAAACTTTACAGAAGAAGAAGTTATAGAGTTAAAGAAAAATTTAACATATTTAAGAGATAAAATAAAAATGAATTAGATAATTTATTTTAATATTATTGGAGGATGAGGAAAATGAATGGAATGTTAATATTTGCAATAATTACTATAACACTAGCATTATTATTTTATACAATTGGAGTTTTTGGAGAAAGAAAATCAAAAACTTTAAACAAAAAACATGTCATAATATTTTGGTTAGGATTATTGTGTGATACAACAGGTACATTAACAATGTCTCAAATAGCAAAATCAGGTATAGAATCAATAGGAACTACAAGTCAAATGATTCATGGAGTAACAGGGGTTTTAGCAATTGTTTTAATGTTATTTCATGCTGTATGGGCAACTTGGGTATTATATAAAAATAATCAGGAGCAAAAAGCTAAGTTCCATAAGTTTAGTATTATTGTTTGGATAGTATGGCTTGTACCTTATATTGTTGGAATGATAATAGGAATGGGAGCATAATAAAAAATAGAATAGATATTAGAAATTTTATATAATTATTAGGGAGGGATAAAAATGAAACTGAAAAAAATGGTTGTTTGTATAACAAAGAAAGATATAAGAAACTTTTTGAAGTTACAAGATAAGCTTAATATAAGTGATATTTTCATTAATGATTATTTAAGATTAATAGGAAATGTTCAAGTATTTGGAATGAATATAAATATAGAAACAGAATTAAGTTTTTCTAAAGTTGAACACAATAATATCTATTTAAATATAAAGAGTTTTAAACTTTTAAAAATGAATATAGTAAATCCAATATCTAAAAAAATATTTAATTATGTAATTAATGCTTTTACTGATATAGAAGGTGTTACATTTGAAGGAAATGATTTTAAATTAGAAGTAGCAACATTAGTAAATAAATATTATAAAGAGCAAAAGTTTATTGATTTAAATAGAGTACAAGTTATAGATGTATCGATAGTAGATAAAGAGGTTGAAGTAGAGTTTGGCGGCATAGATATTGATACTGAAGTCATTAGAAAAGAGTATGGGAAAAATGAAGTACCTTACGTTGAAGCTGAAATAGTAAGTGATTTAGGATAATATTTAACACTAAAAATCCTGCAGTAATTTTACTGTAGGATTTTTTAGTTATTAAATTTATATAAAAAGTAAATAATATTAAAGAAAAGAGGTGCATATATGAAGAAAAAATTATTATATATAAGTGTTAATTCAAAACCAGAGGAATTATCATCATCTAAAACCGTAGCAAGAGCATTTATTAATAAGTTTTTAGAAAAGTATAGTGATTTTGAAGTGGAAGAAATAGATTTATATAAGGAACACATACCAAGATTAGAATATCAATATTTTAAAGATAGAAATTGCGTAATTAGTGAGGAAGATGCGAAGAAGTTACCTGAAAAGGATCAGAAAGAAATAAGAAGAATAAGAGAATTATGTGACCAATTTATAAGTGCACAAATGTATGTAATAGCAGCCCCAATGTGGAGTTTATCATTCCCAGCACCATTAAAGGAGTATATTGATTGTATAGTTCAAGCAGACAAGACCATTTCTTTTGAAGAAGGAAAAAAACCAAAAGGATTACTAAATGATAAGAATAGGGCATTAGTATATATAGAGTCTTCCGGTGGAAATATACCTTGGGTATTAGATGCTATAATGGATAAGGGAGAAAATTACGTAGCTAAAATAATGAAGTTTATTGGAATTAAGCATGTTCAAGAGCTTAAGGTAGATGGAACAGGGAAAAGTGAAGAAGAAAGAAAGAATGCTATAAAAAAGGCTGAGGAAAATATTGATTCAATATTAGTTGGAATAGATTTAGAGTAATTAAGAATAAATATTTATTTTAAAAGTCGATATCTAGTATTTATTGATATCGACTTTTAAAATTAAGTTTATCTATATTTAAACTTTAGAAGTTCTTTTATTTAATGGATATTTTCTTGTTAAAATAGTAGGATTACTATGTCCTAAAAATAGAGGAACTTTTTCAATATAAACATCACTAGTATCAAGTCCAAACCATTTTGATGGTGAAACTGTAAATTTCTTAATAAATAAATTAAGTTTAAGTATAGTTGATTCCCAAAAGTTTAATTTTGATTCTTGTGAAAGTTGTTCTTGAATTAATATAAAACGAAAATCACCAACTATTCTATTTTTTATTGTTGTATAAGTTCGAGATTGAAGTTCAATTTCGCCACTTTCAACTAATTCAGTTGAAATTTGACGTAAGAAAACATTTAAGTTTTGCTCTACTCTGAATCCAAGATTAAGTTGAACTTTTACAATGTAAGATGTTCCAAATGTATCTACTGTATAATCTGCCTGATAAGGTTCATCTGTAACAGATATATGAACAAACCAATAAACATCAGCTTTTTTAGGTCTTTTATCTAAAATAGAATACATTATCTTTTTTTCTACCTTTTTGCTAGAACAACTATTAGTTAAATAAACAAGGTTTGTTGCAAACTTTGGTCTAGCTTCATCTTTACGTAAATTATTTAATTGTTCTTTATAATCGGAAATTCTAACATTTTCTAACAAGCTCATCTTAATATAATAGCTTTTAATCCAAATATACATAACTGATAAAATAATAAAAGCAATTAAGACAGCAACAAATCCTCCATGTGCAAATTTAACTGCATTTGCAATAAAGAATGAAAATTCAAATGTAGCAAAGAAAATAAAAATAATTAAAGAAAGAATAAAAGGTGTTTTTTTCTTTAATAAATAGTTAAATAATAAAATTGAAGTCATTAGCATCGTAACTGTAATTGCAAGTCCGTAAGCTGCCTCCATACTTTCAGAACTTTTAAAATAAAGTACTATTCCTATACAAACAACCCATAGTATTCTACTGATAGAAGGGATATATAATTGTCCCTTAGAATGAGATGGGTATAGGGTATGAAGTTTAGGAAATAAATTTAATTTAATTGCTTCAGAAACAAGTGTAAAAGATCCTGAAATCAATGCTTGTGAAGCAATAATTGCAGCTAATGTTGAAATTATTATACCAAACATTAAAAGAGATTTAGGTATCATTTGGTAAAATGGATTTAAATCTTTTATAGCAAGAATAGCCGGATTATTTTTTGCTGATAATATCCATGCACCTTGTCCAAAATAATTTATTAATAAACATATTTTAACGAAAGGCCATGTTACATATATATTTTTTTTTCCAACATGTCCAAGGTCTGAGTAAAGGGCTTCAGCACCTGTTGATGATAGGAATATACCGCCTAGAATAAAAAATCCTAACTTATTTTCATCACTAAAAAGAACCTTTATTGCATAATGTGGTGAAAGTGCACGTAATAAACTAAAATCATTACAAAGGTTAATAATACCAAAGAATGCAAGTGAACAAAACCAAATTAGCATAATTGGACCAAATAATTTACCTATAAAATCAGTTCCTAAATGTTGTATAAAGAAAAGAAGGCTTATAATGCAAATTACAATTATAATAATATTATTTTGATTATTACCAAATAAATTATTAAAACTAGGAATTAATTTTAAACCTTCAACGGCTGAAGTTACTGTTACAGCAGGTGTTAGCATACCATCTGCAAGTAATGCAGAACCACCAATCATAGCAGGAATAATAAGCCATTTAGCTTGTTTACGAACTAAAGTAAAAAGAGAAAAAATTCCCCCTTCTCCTTTATTATCTGCTTTTAATGTTATTAATACATATTTTATTGTTGTTAGAATAGTAAGTGTCCAAAATACCAAGGATAAGGTCCCAAGAATAAAATCTTCAGAAACACTTTGTAGGCCACCATTGTTATGTATTACAGATCTCATTACATAAAGTGGAGATGTTCCTATATCTCCATAAACTACACCTAATGTTACTAAAACTCCAGCCAAGGTTAATTTAGAAATATTATTTTTTTTATTAATCGACTCCATATTCAACTTCCTTTTCAAAAAAGTATATATTATATATATTGTGCTAGATTATACAACTAATACCATATAAAAACAATGTGTTAAGAAATAATGAAATTTAAATTAAAATATTTTAAATTATTCTATTGTTAATATGTAGTTGTTTTCAATTATTAAAAATTCAGTAAAATATTACTAAATGAGATAAAATGTTAAATTTAGATTAAAATATGATAAAAAAACTATTTTTGAAATATATGAAAAATAATTAAAAACTTTACTTATTAAGTGGGTTTATTATAATGATTTATAGATTAGAATATAAAAAAATATGAGATGGGAGGATGGATATAGGATGTTTAAGTTAAGGGAGTTTCTTAAACCATATATAAAAGAAACAGTAATAGGTTCAGGTGCCAAATTGTTTGAGGCTATTTTAGAATTATTATTACCTATTTTTATGGGAAAAATAATAGATATTGGAATAGTAAATAAGGACATGCCATATATAGGTAAAATGGCATTGATAATGTTTGTTGTAATAAGTATAGGATTAGCATCGGCTTCTTTATGTCAATATTATGCTTCTTATACATGTCAAAATGTCGGTAATGATATTAGAAAAGAATTATTAAGAAAGATATCTTTATTTTCCTATGCAGATATAGATAGATTTGGCAATTCTACGTTAATAAATAGAATGACTAATGATGTAAATCAAGTAGTTTTAGCAGTTGCTATGTTAATTAGACTTGTAAGTAGAGCACCTTTTTTATGTATTGGCGCTATAGTAATGTCAATATACATAGCTCCAAAAATGTCATTAATATTCTTAATTTTAATTCCAATATTTATTTTGGTAATAGCTGTAATTATGAAAAGAACTATACCATTATATAAAAATGCTCAAGGAAAAATGGACAACTTAGGTCATGTTCTTAAAGAAAATTTAACTGGAGTTCGTGTTATTAGAGCCTTTGCAAGACATGAAAATGAAAGTGAGCGTATAAAGGATGCAACAGAAGAGGTGTCTAAAGCCTATATAAAAGTTACAAATTTATCTGCCTTAATGAATCCTATAACTTCACTTATAATGAATATAGGAATTATAGTTTTACTTTATGTAGGTGGAATTAATGTAAATATCGGAACTTTAACTCAAGGAGATATTGTTGTTTTAATAAATTACATAACGCAAGTTTTATTAGCTTTAATAGTAGTTGCAAATTTATTAGTTACATTTACTAAGGCTTCAGCATCTTCAGTAAGAATAAATGAAGTATTAGAATATGTACCAAGTATTAAAGATGAAGAATGTTTAGAAGATATTTCAGAAGAAATAATAATGAATAAAGAAATAGTGACTTTTGATAATGTAACTTTTAAATATAACTCAGAAGAAGTTTTATCAGACTTATCATTTTCAATTAAAAAAGGTGAAGTCTTTGGTATAGTGGGAACAACAGGTAGTGGTAAGTCAACTGTGGCAAATTTAATACCAAGATTCTATGATACAACAAAAGGTAAAGTATTATTTAAGGGTAAAGATGTAAGAAAGATATCACAAAATTCTTTACATGATCAAATTGGGATAGTACCTCAAAAATCAGTATTATTTACAGGGACAATAAGTGAAAATATTAAATGGGGAAAAGAAAATGCAACTAATGAAGAAATAATAGAGGCATTAAAAGCTGCTCAAGCCTATGATTTTGTTAGTAAAATGCAAGATGGTATAGATTCTGTTATTTATGAGGGTGGAAAGAATTTTTCTGGTGGACAAAAGCAACGTTTAGCTATTGCAAGGGCCTTAGTTAAAAAACCTTCATTAATTATTTTAGATGATAGTTTAAGTGCTTTAGATTATGCAACTGATAAAAAACTTAGAGAATCTTTAAAAGAAAGTTTAAAAGATACTACTACAATAATAATTTCTCAAAGAATTAGTTCAATAATTTCCGCAGATAAAATTTTAGTATTAGATGATGGAAAATGTATGGGACTTGGAACTCATGAAGAGTTATTAGGAAATTGTCCTACTTATAGAGAAATATACGAATCTCAAGTTAAGTAAAGGGGGAGAGTACTTATGAGTAATTTTAAAAGAGTATTAACATATGTAAATAAATATAAAGCTCAAGTTATACTAGCAATTTTATGCGCCTTTATTACTAATATTGGAGTAGTTGTTGCAACATATTTAAATGGATTAGCAATAGATGAAATTGGTGGAGTAGGTAATGTTAATTTTGAAAGTCTATTTATAATACTAATAGCTCTTGGATTTATTTATTTAATTTCGTCTATATTTCAATGGTTTATATCAAGATATGCAAATAAAGTTTCATATTTAATAGTTAGAGATATGAGAAGAGATACCTTTGAAAGTTTGAATAAGCAGCCATTAGCTTATTATGATCATAATCCGCATGGAGATATTATTAGTCGTTTTACTAATGATTTAGATAATGTCAGTGATGCTTTAGCAGTATCAATTACTAATGTATTTTCAGGAGCAGTTACTGTAATTACAGCACTTATATGCATGCTATATTTAAATGTTAAAATTACTTTAGCTATATTAGTAGTAACACCTATATGTTTTTTAATTGCTTCAATGATAAGTAAATTTAGTCAAAGATCTTTTTTAAAGCAGCAGCAATCAGTTGGGGAATTATCTTCATTTGTATCAGAAATAGTTGGGAATCAAAAAATTGTAAAAGCATTTCATAGAGAAAAAACAGCAATGGAACAATTTGAAAAAATTTCAGACAATCTTTGTGCAACTGCTACAAATGCTATGTTTGCTTCAGCACTTATTAATCCAAGTACAAGGTTTATAAACAATATATCTTATATAGCTGTTGGGCTTGTTGGTGGAATTTTAGCTATAAAAGAAGGAGTTTCTGTTGGAATAGTTTCCAGCTTTTTAATATATTCAGCTCAATTTGCAAAGCCTTTTAATGAAATATCAGGAATAACATCTCAGATTCAAACTGCTTTTGCTTCATTAACTCGTATATTTAATATAATAGATGAAAAACCAGAAGCTCCAGATAAAAATGATGCTATAGAGTTAAACAACTGCATGGGTAATGTAAAAATTGAGAATGTATATTTTTCTTATGATAAAAATACTTCCTTGATAGAAGATTTCTCTTTTGAAGCTAAGGCTGGTGAAACAGTAGCTATTGTTGGTCCAACAGGATGTGGAAAAACTACATTAGTTAATTTATTAATGAGATTTTATGATATAGATAAAGGGGCAATATATATAGATGGTACTAATATTAAGAGTATAACAAGGGATAGTTTAAGAAAGAATTTTGGTATGGTACTTCAAGATCCATGGCTTTTTAATAGCACAGTAAAAGAAAATATTGCTTATGGAAATCCTGATGCAACGGAAGAAGAAATAGTTAATGCTGCAAAAGCAGCTCATGCACATTCTTTTATTAAAAGGTTAAAGAATGGATATGATACTGTAATAAATGATGAGGATTTATCAGCAGGGCAAAGACAATTATTAACTATAGCTAGAGTAATGCTTGCACAGCCTAAAATTCTTATATTAGATGAGGCTACAAGTTCTATTGATACTTTAACAGAAGTTAGAATACAAAGGGCATTTTTAAAGCTTATGGAAGGAAGAACTAGTTTTGTTATTGCCCATAGACTTTCAACTATTGTTAATGCTGATAAGATATTAGTTATGAATAAAGGAAATATAATAGAACAAGGAAATCATAAGGAGCTTTTAGAAAAGAAAGGATTCTATTATGATTTATATAATAGTCAGTTTTCATATTAGTTCTATTTAAAATTTGAATTATTTTTGTAATTTGAAATAAAGCAAAAGGTCTTAATAAATCAAAAAATTTATTAAGACCTTTGTTTATTTTAACTAAAGTTATTGCTTCTTTTAGTTCTAAATATTAAGTAGTTAGTTTTTCTAGATATAATTAGAAACTATCTAGAAGCTTTTCGATATCCTGCATCAATGGCTTCTTGTTCACTATTGAAGTTAACAAGATATTTAGAATCTGCCATGTTTTCATAATCTTTTTGACCAGGGCAGTGATAGATTTTTGATTTTGAGTTTCCTCTTATTACAGTTTCTTCATTAGAAGAAGTAGTGTTATTAGTATTATTTGAGTTATTACTTGAACCTGTAGAATTAGTTGTATTATTTGATGATTCAGTTTCTACTATTTCTTCACCACTAAGTGCACTATTACCAGTTGCATAATCTATTGTAATTCCAGGTTGAACATTATATACAAATACATTAAATTCAATTCCTTCACCGTTATCTTCTACAGATTTTGCTTCCATTTGAACACCAGTTGCAACAAGGTTATTTCCTTCAAATACAGGTGTTACTCTATATAAAACATGATTGTTTGTTTCTTTTATATAGTCAGCTACCATATTTTCATATGGCAACATTAATGTTGCATTAAAGTATCTTGTACCAGTAATTAAGTTTCTATCATTTGCATTTTCAGCAGTTAATTGATAACCAATTAAGTGAGATCTATTATAAAGATATTTTCCTTCAACAATATCATATTTTACTGATTGCCAACCACTTGGTTTAACAGAACTAATAGATTCTCTTTTTTCTGTTGGCATTATATCTGTACCTACATTAGCATATGCAACACCACATCTTCCCAAGCTATCTAAAGGACTATATTCTTCAAAAGAAGTAGTTGTTAAATCTGATTCAGAAAAATTGGGAACATTATTATTTAATATTATATAGTCTTCGCCAGAGTATACTGGAATATCAGAAATATCTGAAATACTTATATTATTATCATCAGTGTTTCCATTTGGGTTAGTTAAAAGTATATTATTAGAATTAGAGTTTTCAAGTACTTGTCCACTATTGTTTGTAGAGGAAATATTAGTTGAAGAGCAACTAATAAATCCAAATAAGCATACTAAAACCCCTAAAGCTGTAAATAGTGATTTTTTTAATTTAAATATGTTTTTCATTAGTAAATTCTCCTATAAGTTTCTTTTGTTATTTTCTCATGAGATGATCCTTGAAATTCTTCTACTTCAAATAGCTCCCATAAGTTAGTGTTTAGATCAATATCAAAATAGAAGTCTGATGGATAAAGACGATTCCATTTATAAACAACTATAGTATTTATATTATTTATATAATTTTTTACTTCTGTGTTTTCTATTAAACAAAAGTCGGTATCAGGACATTCATTTAAAAAGTTTTCACAGACTTTTATATTGCCATCATCAATATCCTTATATAATTTATAAGAGTATTCGTTCATAAAAAGATTTTGATTTTTTACAAGTTCTTTTATGTTAGTTCTAAGAACTTTATCTTGACTTTGTCTTCTTTTATTAAACATAAGTCCATTTTTATCATCTAGGCAAACAATTATATTCATTACTATCCTCCTTTTATATTCTTCGTAATATTATATCAAAAATTGATGAATATAGTTATACTTATGTCAGAAATAAAAGCTTAAAATTTACGGTGAATATATATAAAAGGAAATAAAATGTATTATAATGTGTAATGAAGCTTTGATTAATAGAGAAAAATATTAACAAAGCTTTTTGTTTTAAGGAAATTTAAAATGAATAATTATGTGAGGAGTACAAGATGAGTAAAATTTTTATAGTTGAAGATGAGAATATTATTAGAGATGAGTTAAGTATTTTTTTAGCTAGATATGGATATGAAGTAGAAGCACCAGAGAGTTTTGAAAATATTATAGAAGAAATAAAGAAGAGTAATTCAGATTTAATATTATTAGATATAAACTTACCTATATTTGACGGATATTATATATGTAGAGAAGTTAGAAAATTTTCAGAAACTCCAATAATAGTTGTTACTAGTAGAGATAGTGATGTAGATGAACTTATGAGTATGAATTTAGGAGCTGATGATTTTGTAACTAAGCCTTATAATACTCAAATTTTACTGGCGAGAATTGAAGCAATTTTAAAGCGAGTAAATAGAAGTTCAATACCACAAGATATATTAGAGTATAAGGATATGAAAGTTAATTTATCAAATGGAACAGTAATTTATGATGATAAAACTATTGAAATAACAAAAAATGAATTGAAAATCCTATCTTATTTAATAAAAAATAAGGGGAAAATAGTTTCAAGAGAAAAGTTAATGAATTATCTTTGGGATTGTGAAATGTTTATAGATGATAATACTTTATCAGTAAATGTTACAAGAATTAGAAAGAAACTTGAAGAGATAGGGCTTAAAAATATAATTGAAACTAGGAGAGGATTAGGATATATAATGTCATGAGTATAATTACCTTTATAAAGGAAAGAATGCTATTCCTTATGGTTAATTTAATTATGTTTTTATTAATAGGAATATTAATGAAAGTAGTAGAAGTACCAATAAATATAATATTCATATTGTTCTTAATATGGTTTGGACCATTAATAACATATATGTTTTTAGAGTTTATTAAGTATAATAGATATTTAAAGAATTTAACCCATACTATAGATGGTTTAGATAAAAAATATTTATTATCAGAAGTTATTAATGAGCCTAGGTTTCAAGAAGAAAGAATTATTAATGAAGTTTTAAAAGAATGTAATAAATCTATGCATGAAAATGTTAAGTATTATAAGGATGAGCAAATTGAGTATAGAGAGTATATAGAAACTTGGGTACATGAAATAAAAACTCCAATTGCCTCAGCTAAGCTTATTTTAGAAAATGATGATAGTAATTTAAGTTCAAGAATTAATTATGAAATGAAGAGGGTAGAAGGTTTTATTGAACAAGTTTTATATTATGCTAGAAGTAGTGATGTAAGTAAAGATTATATAATTAAAAAGTTTTCATTAAGAAATGTTGTAATGAAAGCTGTTAAGAATAATAGTAGAGATTTTATAAATAGAAATATTAAATTAAACATTAAGGAAGTAGAAGGAACTATTTTTAGTGATGCAAAATGGGTAGAGTTTATTATAAATCAAATTATAATAAATGCAGTGAAATTTTCTATACCTAATAAAGGTGAGGTTTCAATATTTTCAAAGATAAACGAAAATAATATTATTTTAACTATAGAGGATAATGGCGTTGGAATAAGTGAAAAAGATATAGATAGAGTATTTGAAAAAGGGTTTACAGGTGAAAATGGACGTAAGTTTGGAAAATCAACTGGGATAGGGCTATATTTATGTAAGAAGCTTTGTGATAAGCTTGGCATTGGAATAAGCTTAATTTCAAAAGAAGGGTTAGGGACTAAGGTAAATATAGTATTTCCTCAAGGAAAATTTACTGATTTTTAAATTTAATAAGAGATGAGAATTAATATCTATAATAAAGTTAAATTTTAGTATATAATATTATAAAATGATATTCTTAGGATGGGATTAAATCATGTTTGATAGTTGTAATATAAAAAATGATGTTAAATATTGCCTTGATAAGCAAATAAGAAATGAGATTGTTAAGGTTAGAGATACATGTATTAATAGATTAAAAAATGCAGATATATTACTATTTGGTTCTATAGCAAAGGGAAAATATAAAAATAGTAGTGATATTGATATATTAATATTAGTTGATCAGAATAAAACTATTAGTGAATTGAGAAAATTAAGACATGAACTAGAAGATGATATAGATGATCTGAATTTAAGTAGAAATGTAGATATTAAATTATATAATAAAGATAGATATATTGAACTAAGTAGGGAAATAAGCTTTGAACAAGATATAGTAAAAGATTTAATAGATATAAGGTGGTGGAATTATGGTTAAGAGAGATATGTTTTATTTTGCAGATATTGATGAAAAATTTATAGATTCAACAAAAGATAATGAAGGGTTAGAAGATGGGGTATTAGTTCATTGTCAGCAATGTATTGAAAAAAATTTAAAAGCTATTATTCAAAAAAAATATGGAGTAATATCAAGAGAACATAATCTTGTTAAATTGTTAGAAGTATTATATTTACAAGGTTATCCAGAATTAAAAAAGTATAAAAGTTTGTGTAGAGACCTAAAAGACTTTTATTTCAGTAGAAGATATGCTAGTGATGATTATGAAATTTTGACACATGAAGAATATATTGATTATATTAATAATTTTTATGAGTTATTAAATGAACTTAAGAAAATCAGAAATGAATTTGAATAAATTATATAAAAAAATGCCTAATGACATGATAAAAATGTTATTAGGTATTTTTTTATTTCATTATTAATAGATTACGATTTTGTAAGATTAATGAAATGTAATTCAATATGTACTTTAATAACATTACTATAAAATAAATAATGAAGACAGCGATGATTACAAATACTTAAAGTAAGATAGATAAAATAATTGGAGGGAAGATTAAATGAAAAATATATTAAAAGTTGAAAAAATAGAAAAGTATTATGGAAATAAAGATAATATAACAAAAGCTATAGATAATATTAGTTTTAGAGTAGATAAAGGTGAATTTGTTGGAATAATGGGACCATCAGGAAGTGGCAAAACAACATTGCTTAATTGTATTTCTACAATAGATACTGTAACTACAGGAAATATTATAATAAATGATAAAGATATTACTAAAATGAAATCAAAGCAATTAGAGAATTTTAGAAAAGATGAACTAGGATTTATATTTCAAGATTTTAATCTTTTAGATACATTAACTGCTTATGAAAATATAGCTTTAGCCTTAACAATACAGGGCGTTAAACCTAGAGAAGTAGATACTAAAATAAAAAATGTTGCAGAAAGCTTAGGAATTTTAGAAGTTTTAAATAAATATCCTTATCAAATGTCTGGAGGACAAAAGCAAAGAGTTGCATCTGCAAGAGCAATTGTAACAAATCCATCACTTATTTTAGCCGATGAGCCTACAGGGGCATTAGATTCTAAGTCTTCAAGATTACTTTTAGATTCTTTTGAAAAATTAAATAAAGATTTAGAAGCAACAATTTTAATGGTTACTCATGATGCTTTTACTGCAAGTTATGCGCATAGAATTTTATTTATTAAAGATGGTAAAGTTTTTAATGAATTAGTAAGAGGAAATGATTCAAGAAGAGAGTTTTTCAATAGAATAATTGAAGTAGTAACGTTGCTTGGAGGGGATGTAGAAAATGTATTCTAAAATAGCAATAAATAATGTAAAAAAGAGTTTTAAAGATTATACAATATATTTTTTAACAATAGCTTTTGCTGTTTGTATATTTTATAGTTTTAATGCTATAGATGCTCAAAAAGCAGTATTAGTTATGAGTAAGAGTCAAGCAGAATATATGACTGTAGTAACAACATTAATATCATATGTTTCAGTATTTGTATCATTTATTTTAGGTGGTTTAATTCTATATGCAAATAATTTCTTAATAAAGAAAAGAAAAAAAGAGCTTGGAATTTATATGACTCTTGGAATGAGTAAAAGTAAGATATCAAAGATATTATTAGGTGAAACTTTAATAGTTGGAATTTTATCTTTAGTGGCAGGATTATTACTTGGAGTATTACTTTCACAAGGTTTATCATTATTTACAGCTAAACTTTTTGAAGTAGATATGACGGAGTTTAAGTTCATAGTATCATTTGGAGCAATTGGTAAGACAATTCTTTATTTTGCAATTATATTTGGTGTATTAATGATATTTAATACAACTATAGTATCAAGATACAAATTAATAGATATGTTAAATGCAGGGCGCAAAAATGAAGAGATAAAGATTAAAAATCCAATAGTATCTTCAATAATATTTATTATTTCAGCAGTAATATTAGTATTTGCATATTATCTTGTTAATAAGGTTGGATTAAACTTAGAAAAGATTGAATTTAAGTATTCAATAGTTCTTGGAATCTTAGGGACAGTAGGATTTTTCTTTGGTATAGCAGGTTTTATAATATCTATAGTCCAAAAAAGTAAAAATATATATCTTAAAAAGTTAAATATATTTATAACTAGACAAATTAGTAGTAAAGTAAATACTAACTTTCTTTCAATGGCAGTTATTTCTCTTATGTTATTTATAACTATAGTACTTCTATCAACAGGACTTAGCTTTAAAAGTGCATTAGAGGAAGGAATTGTGGCACCTTTTGATGCATCTGTTAAGTTGTTTACAGCTGAAGGGGAAGAGTATACTAGTGTGGAGCAAATACTAAATATAGCTAAGTATGATGTTAAAGATAATAAAGCTATCTTCTTTAATACTTATAGAATGGATGGTCCAGATGCAAATTCTATATTAAAAAATTATGCAGTAGGAGATTTTAAAAAAGATTTAGATAATGGAAAGCAAAGATGTGAATCTATTGATATGATTAAATTATCTGATTTTAACAAAATAAGAGAATTAGAAGGAAAAAGCACATTTACTATGAAGGATGATGAAGTTATGCTTCTTTCAAATTTTAAATCTGCAAAATCATCTATAGAAAATATGATAAAGGTTAAAGGGATAGTTAATTTAAATGGAAAAGAATATAAAGTAGCAAATACAGAGTATTTAGACGATGCACTTTATAATTCTGCAATAGCAGATAATGTATTAACTCTTATTGTAAATGATAATTTTGATGGAAATATATATTTAAGTAATGCATATATGAATGTTAATTATAAAAATCCGGATGATGAATTAGCAGAAGAAGATATGCAAAATTCATTCCATAATACAGGAAATAATAAAGAACTTTATGATTTACCTTTAATAGTATATACAAAACAAGATGTATACAATGAAAACAGAGGATTGAGTACAACTATACTTTATATTGGATTATATTTAGGGATTGTATTCTTAATAGCAAGTGCAGCAGTTCTTGCTCTTCAACAATTATCAGAAGCTAGTGATAGTAGTGATAGATATAAAGCATTAAAGAAAATTGGTGCAACGGAAAAAATGATCAATAAGACTATATTTACTCAAACAGTAATTTACTTTGTAATGCCGCTAGGACTGGCAATAGTAAGTTCTATAGTTGGAATAAATGTAGTTAATAAATTCTTAAGTATGTATGGAAAGACTAATATAGTACCAACAGCATTACTTACTTTAGCTATACTTGTAATAGTATATGGTGGATATTTCTATGTAACATATACAGGATATAAGAGTATAATTAAGAATTCAAAATAAAAATATTATAATGATATATATGGTGTTCTTCAGATTGAGGAACACCATATTTTGTATAATAAAGAGTTATATAATTAAATAAAAAGAATATTAATCATTATAGATATAAGAGTTTGAATTAAGAATAGAAAGATATAAAATAAATTAGATATTTATGTTAGAATAAATTAAGAAAATTTATATATAAGGCAGGAGATGTATCATGGTAAAGTGGGGAATTATAGGTCCAGGTGCAATAGCAAATGCTTTTGCGAAAGAAGTTAATAACTCTCAAGGAGGAAAAGTTATTGCTGTATTTGGGAGAAATGAAGAAAGAGCTAAGAACTTCTCAGAGAAATATAATATAGAAAAATATTATAGTGATATAAATAAATTTTTAAATGATGATAATATAGATGCTGTATATATAGCCACTCCACATAATTATCATATAGAATATGCAATAAAATGCATTAAGGCAAAGAAACATATATTATGTGAAAAACCATTTTCATATAATTATGAAACTAGTAAAGAAGTTTTAGATTTAGCAAAAGAAAATAATGTATTTATAATGGAAGCATTATGGACTTTATTTTTACCAGCAATAAATAAGGCTAAAACTTGGGTTAAAGAAAATAAAATAGGAAAAGTTAAATTAATCACAGCAAATTTTGGATTTAAAAGTGAAGAGGATATTAATTCAAGATTATATAATGCAAATTTAGCTGGAGGAGCTTTATTAGATGTAGGGATATATCCAATATTATTTTCAAATTTTATAATGAATGATATTCCCGAGGAAATAAAGGCAAATGCAGTAATGACTAGAACAGGTGTAGATGAAACTGATGTTATTAATTTAAAATATAAAGATGGAGCATTAGCATCATTAACATGTTCTATTGCAGCTGAAACAGATAATACGGCTGTTATATATGGAGAAAAAGGTAAAATAGTAATACCAACTTTTTGGATGGCAAAGGAAGCTTATTTATATAGTTATGAAAGTGAAGAAAAGTTTGAAGATAAATATAATAAAGCTGGATATAAATATGAGATTATAGAAGCTAATAATTGTATAGTTAATAAAGTTTTAGAAAGTGATATAGCATCACATGATGTAACTTTATGTTTAGCAAAAATAATGGATGAAATTAGAGAACAAATAGAATTAGTATATCCTTTTGAATAAGTTTTTAAAGAAACACAGTTAATTAATTGTGTTTCTTTATTCTTATTTTATAAAATCGAAATTATGTTTAAAAATCATCTTACTTTTTAAACCACTCACTAGGAGACTCATTAAAATAATGAGGAGAAAATTCTGTAATATTATAATCTTGTATATTATTAATTTTAAGGGGCTCAGCAGATAAATAGTTATGTACATCATCAATAGATTCAGATTTCATAATAAATAATCCACCACTCATATCTGACTTAAGACCAGACATTAATATAAGTCCCTTATCCATTGCTTTTTGAGAATAAGACATATGATCTTTCATAATATTATCATTAATTAAATCAGGGTTTTTTATTGTACCTTCAACAATAAAGAATTTCATTTTATCACTCCTTAAATTATACAAAAAAAGACCGTATAATGTGCGGTCTTTATTTAGCTGGTTCCCATTTGCAACGAACAGGAGAAACAATAGCTTCTTCTTTCTTTAATTCTTTAAAAGCTTTATCTATATCTTTACGATCAAGTCCTGATAATTTTTCAACTTCTCCAGCGCTAACAGGCTTTCCAGCTTCTCTCATAACATTTAAAATAGTTTCTTTAATATCCATTAAAATCACCTCTATGAATAATTATTATTATTTAATATTATATCTCTATTATTGCCATAAATCAATAAAATATAATAATAAAATGTATACTTTTAATTATTTTACTTCTTTACATAATGGGATTAAGCAAAGTAGCATAATAATACCTATAATTCCAACGATGATTCCCTGAACCATAAGCCCCTGCCAGACCATAGTCATGCACATTCCAATACCTAATATCAATGAACTTACAATTCCCAATATAACTATTTTCATAGTTTTTATATTTAGTTTTAGAACTGGTTTTCCTTCCATTTTTCGGCGAATAATAAACATACTGATTAATATAATAAGGCCTATTATACCTACTATAATTCCTTCTTTAAAAGTGTTCCATTCAGTAATCATGCTCATACACATTCCTAATGAAAATAGAATTACGCCAACTATACTTATAATAAGAGAAATAAAATTTTCTTTTTTCATTAATATAACCTCCTAGTCTAAATTTATTTATTTCTTATGTTTTCTCTGATTCTATGTTTTGCTTCGGCTGTAGTTTCACCATCTTTAATTAAGAAAGTATCAATGAATTTATCTTCGATTTTTTCATATTTAGAAACAACAGCATTTTCAATTTTCTTGTACTTCTTTACAACGTTATCTTCAATCTTTTTATTGATATTCATAAAATTTGACATATCAACCCCTCCTTTATTCCAACAGTTGCTTAAATTTACAATTTATAGTATAATGCTTACAAAATATCGAGGCAATCATCAATATTCCTATTTGTGTTGGAATAATAAAAATCGGGGGTTTTATGAATACAAAAAATAATAAAAGGGGGGAATTATAAATGAATGGAGAAAGTCTTGTATTGTTGATTATAGGTATTTATCTATTAATATCTGCTTATCTTATAATTTTTAAAGAGAAATTATTTACTATATTATTTGGGTATACATATAGAAGTGCTAAATCAATTATAGATAAAAGTAAGTTAAATAGTAGATTGGGTTTAATAAGTAGTGGCTTTGGAATAGCTTTTATTATTATATCAGTAATAAGTATTTTTTATAGTAATATAATTTTAGATCAAATTATATCATTAGTATTTATAGCTTTTATTTTTAATATGATATTTATTATCATAGATATAAAGAGAGGATATTATAATTAGTTATATATATCATTCTAATAATTATTGCTTTGATAAAAAGTATTGAGAAAAAAATTAATATTTATCATATTGAAAAATAGAATAGCATAGTATATAATAAAGAAAAAGGACAAAGGTGTTCTAAGAAAGAAGACCTTTGTCCTTTTTTTTTATTTTTTTAGGGGGTGTAGATATGAATAATACAATGATTGTTGATACTATGTGGGTGTTTCTTACTGCTATTTTGGTTTTCTTTATGAATTTGGGGTTTGCAGCTGTTGAAGCTGGATTTGCAAGATCAAAAAATACAGTTAATATACTATCAAAAAACTTTATTGTATTTGCTGTTTCATCTTTAGGATTCCTAATTATCGGTTGGGGACTAATGTTTGGAGGGGATAATCCTTTAATTGGAACACAACATCTATTTATTTTAGGAGATTCAGACCTTTCTTATTACAAGGATACATTAACATCAAATGTTCCTTTTTGGGGAAAATTTTTCTTTCAATTAGTTTTCTGTGGTACTGCAGCAACTATAGTTTCAGGAGCTGTTGCTGAACGTGTTAAATATATATCTTTTATTATATTTTCATTTATTCTTACACTTTTCATATATCCCATTGTAGGACATTGGGTATGGGGAGGAGGCTGGTTAGCTGATCTTGGATTTATGGATTTTGCAGGTGATACAGTTGTTCATTCTGTTGGAGGTTGGGCAGCACTTGCTGGAGCATTAATTCTTGGGCCACGTATTGGAAAGTATGGTAAAGATGGAAAAGTAAATGCTATTCCAGGACATAATATGTCATTAGCTGTTATAGGATTATTTGTTCTTTGGCTTGGATGGTTTGGATTTAATCCTGGATCTACAATGAGTTTTCAAAATCCATCAGATGTTATGCATATACTTATGACAACTAACACAGCAGCAATTGCGGCTATATTAACATCAACTATAACTTCTTGGATTTTTATAGGCAAACCAGATTTAGGAATGACTATAAATGGATGTTTAGCAGGTTTAGTTGGAATTACAGGTAGCTGTGCATATGTAAGTATTTCTGCTTCATTAATAATTGGAGCAATTGCTGGGGTTATTGTTGTATTTGCAGTGATGTTTTTTGATAGAATAAAAGTTGATGACCCAGTTGGTGCAACATCAGTTCATCTTGGTTGTGGTGTTTTTGGTACTATTTGTGTTGGATTGTTTGCAAAGGAAGGAGTTACAACTCTTTCTACTCAAAATGGTCTTTTCTATGGTGGAGGATTTAAATTACTAGGTATTCAACTTTTAGGAATAATTGCTGTAGGTGTATTTGTATTTGCTGCATCTTTATTAGTTTGGTTTATAATTAAGAAGACAATAGGAATTAGAGTATCTCGTGAAGAAGAAATTGCTGGTCTTGATATTGGTGAACATGGAAATATTGCTTATCCAGATTTTGCGCCAGTTACTACTATGACAGGATTATCAACTGGAGTTCAAGTTGCAAAATCAGCTGTTACTACTGTTTCAAAATCTGAAAATACTGTTTTACCTGATGAAGCAATACCAGTAGTGCATAATGAACATTCTGGTAGTAAGATGACAAAGGTTACTATTATTATGAACCAAACTAAGTTATCAGAACTTCAAGAAGCTCTTGATAAGCTTGGTATAACAGGTGTTACTGTTACAAATGTTCTTGGATATGGTATGCAAAAAGGACAATTAACTTATTTCTTAGGTAGGGCTATAGATACTAGGTTACTTCCAAAGGTTAAAGTTGAAGTTGTAATATGTAAAATATCAGTTCAAACATTAGTTGAAACTGTTCAAAAGGTACTTTATACAGGAAACATTGGAGATGGAAAGATATTTATTTATGATGTTGAAGATGTAATAAAAATCCGTACTAATGAACATGGATATGAGGCATTGCAAGATGAAGAGTAATAATTTAGATTTTAATTGTAATAGGGGTTTAGAAAATATATAAAATTATAATTATGGGGCTGTCGCACTAAATAATTAGTGCACAGCTCCTTTTTAGCAAAAAAATAAA
>ERZ791879.125-NODE-125-length-85422-cov-8.703269_pt1 | contig 85422 bp, 77 predicted proteins | sample MGYA00510162_ERZ791879 | MGnify/ENA primary metagenome ERZ791879 (study PRJEB30046, sample SAMN00792113) | human gut metagenome | study: EMG produced TPA metagenomics assembly of the A metagenome-wide association study of gut microbiota in type 2... | reverse complement strand
TTATTATCAAAAATTAGCCATAGGCTATTTTTTCATACCAAACTTTACACTATCAATTTCATTTATACTTTATAACATATTTATTTTTATAAGATAACTATATATTTTACTTATTTTTTATTCAATGGAAAATAACTTATATGAATGTAAAATATCTACTTTTATATATCTTTTTTTGAGATTTTGTGATTTAATAATAGAAAATAACTACTATTAATTTGAAAGGTATATTTCTGATATGTATAAAAAACTTTATTATAAAATGGATTCTAATCTAATTCCTCAAGTAAAATTAATTAATATAGCTAATATTAATCCACCCTATGTCCATTTCAAAAGAAAAGCTGATGAATTTATAATGTACTATATAATTTCTGGAGAAATGTATTTAGAAGAAAACTCTATTAAATATATATTAAAGCAAGGTGATATTATAATTCTAGATCCTAATTATGAACACTTCGGAATAAGATCTAGTAAATGTACTTATGCTTATATTCACTTTAATCATTCAAATATATTAGAATCATATGAATCCCTAGAAATACTTAAACCTATATTGTTAAATGAGCGTATATCTTCTCTAAGCATTACTTCAATTAGAGAAAATTCTAAGATAATATTACCAAAGTACTTTCATATTCATAACGATATTTTTAATAGTAAATTGCTATATGATATTAATAAAATAATAACATCTAGTAAAAATAAGTTAGAACATTACATATTACAAGTAAACTGTATGTTTTTAGAATTATTAATAAATATATCAAGAGAGTTTATAACTTATTTATTATCTGATAATTCAATAAAAACTTTAAAATCACAAAAAATAATCCAAGATTTATTATCCTTCTTTAATGAATATTATTATGAAAAAATAACTAGTGAATTTCTAGAAAATAAATATAGCTGTAATTTTGATTATATTAATAGAATTTTTAAAGAAACTACTGGTAAAACCATATTCATATATCTTAACCAACTAAGAATATCTCAAGCTAAACTCATTTTTAACACAGGTTATTTTAAAGTTTCAGAAGTTGCTGAAAAAGTAGGATTTCAGGACTCTTATTATTTTTCTAAAGTTTTTAAAAAGTATACTGGTATTACCCCTAGCAATTATATTAAATCTATAAATCTATAATTAATACAGTATATTTATATACAAAGAAAGCATGTAATAACAGAATTTAATCTTATTACATGCTTTTTATTCTTAAATTATTTATTGCTTTATAAAATATTATTTAAATGGATTTTCTGTCTTATAAAGCATTCCCTTTGGTCTATTAAATCCAACCTCAGTAACTCCTAAATAATTAAATACATTTGTTATAGCCTTACCAAAATGCCCAAATGCAACTGCACCATGATGTGGATATCTTCCTTCTATTAATACATGTCTATAGAATCTTCCCATTTCAGGAATTGCAAATATACCAATTGATCCAAATGATCTAGTTGCAACTGGTAATACTTCACCTTCAGCAACATATGCAGTTAATTCTGCATCTGCAGTACTTTGTAATCTAAAGAATGTGATTTCACCTGGAGCAATATCTCCTTCTAAAGTACCTCTAGTTATATTTGGTTCTTGATTTGGCTCTAAAGCTCTTGCCATAATCATTTGATTTTTCATGCTCTTGAAGGATAATTTACATGCTGGAGTATTTCCACAGTGGAATCCCATAAATGTATCTTTTAATGTATAGTTAAACTTACCTTTAATTTCTTCTTCATACATATCTCTTGGTACACTATTATTAATATCTAATAATGTAACAGCATCTTTACTTACACAAGTTCCAATGTATTCGCTTAATGCTCCATAAATATCAACTTCACATGATACTGGAATACCTCTTGAAACTAATCTACTATTTACATAGCATGGTACAAATCCAAATTGAGTTTGGAATGATGGCCAACATTTATTAGCAAATACAACATACTCTCTAGATCCTTTATGAGCTTCCATCCAATCTAATAATGTTAATTCGTATTGAGCTAGTTTAGGTAAAATACCTGGCATTTTATTTCCTTCTCCAAGTTCTTTTTCCATATCAGCTATAACTTCTGGAATTCTTGGATCATTTGCATGTTCATTAAATGCTGCAAATAAATCTAATTCTGAGTTTTCTTCTATTTCAACACCTAAATTGTATAATTGTTTAATTGGTGCATTACAAGCTAAGAAGTCTTGTGGTCTTGGTCCAAAAGATATAATTTTTAAGTTTTGTAATCCTAAAATAGTAGTAGCAATTGGTTCAAATTCCTTAATCATTTCTGCTACTTCTTCTGCAGTTCCAACTGGATATTCAGGAATATATGCTTTGATATTTCTTAACGCTAAGTTATAGCTAGCATTTAACATACCACAATAAGCATCTCCTCTTCCTCCAATTAAGTTATTTCCTGTTTCTTCAGCAGCAGCTACAAACATAACTGGTCCACCAAATTCTTTTGCTAATAAAGTTTCTGCTGTTTCTGGTCCAAAGTTTCCAAGATAAACTACTAAAGCATTTACTCCTGCTTCTTTAACTTCTGCTAAAGCTTGTCTCATATGAACTTCGCTTTCAACTGCTGTTGGACATTCATATATATCTCCGTAAGTTTCTTTATAAGCTTTAACTACAGCTTGTCTACGTCCTGCAGATAACTCCATTGGGAAACAATCTCTGCTAACTGCAACAATTCCTAATTTCACATCTGGTATATTTTTAAAATTCATAATTAATCCCTCCACCCTTTTTCTCTCTAATAATTTATTTAAAATTTTAATTCTAACTATTTTGTAATTTAATTCTTTAACTTTTCATTAATACCAATATAATATTAATTTATTTTAAACAGATATTTTTACCCTTAAGCCCAATAAATGCTCCTTGATTTCCAAGATTTGTTTCTTGATGTCCAATAAGCCATTTATTTTTTGCAAATAATAATGCATCTTCACCTTGCTTTTCTATATTATCTTCTAATGCTGTATTCGTATCTTTATGTAGTATAACTACACATTTAAATCCACTATCATTAGCATTGCATGGTGCATAATGTAATGTTGTCCCATAAACTTCTATAACAGTTCCTGCTGGTACAAATATAGCTTCAATTTTTGATGTATCATAAGAATAATCTTCTTCAATATCTTGTTCTAAACCTAATAATAAAATTAAATCAGTAACTGCAATATTAATTTCACTAGTTCTATGGTATTCAACTGCATTTAGCATATAGTTATTTCCATTACAATACCCTATTTGAATATCAAGTCCACCAAACTCTCTATTTTTAAATTCTTTAGCTACTGCTAAATCCTCTAATTCCTTTATTGAAGGTTCATATATAACACCTTCTGGTAGTGGTGTTTCTTCCATTCTTTTTAAAAGCTCTTTAACATCATAATTTTTAAGTACTCTACCATACTTTTTAAATTCTATATCATTAACACTTTTTATAACCACTCAATTCATCTCCCTATATATTAATTAATTTAAAAATTCCTCTAATGGAACCATTGCTGCTCCTAAAAGATATGATTCTTTAAATTCTGTAACATCTATCTCACAATTTTCCTCATTTGTAAATAAATTATCCTTATATACAATATTTCTTAAAACATCTATATTTTCTTTTAATAAAATATTTATATCTCCACCTAAAACTACACTACTTGGATCTAATAACATTGTTAAATTCGCAATTCCTACACCAAGAATATTAAAATATCTTTCTAAAACTTCTTTGATAGTTTTATCTCCTTTTTCAAACAAAGATATAAATTCTTCTATATCCTCTAATTTTTCATTACTTATTTCATTAAAATCTTCTAATAACACATTTTTTGATGTATATGATTCTAAACAACCTTTTGAACCACACTTGCAATTTTTACCACCAATAGCTATTTTAATATGCCCCATTTCACCAGCAGCATTATTGCTTCCTCTATAAATCTTACCGTCTGTTATTATTCCTAATCCTAATCCATCAGTAATTGAAACATATAAAAGATTACTTAGTATATCCTTTTTATTTAAAAATTCATAATAAGCTGAAAGATTAGCTTCATTATCTATATATATGTTGGTATTAAATTCTTCAAAACTTTTCTTTAAATTATAATTTTCAGCTCCTAATAAATAACAGTTTTTTATTATTCCTTCTTCTGAATCTACTGTCCCTGGAATAGAAATACCAATACCTAATAATTTATCAATTGAAATTTCCTTATTATTTAATATTTTATTTATATTTTCTTTAGCAATAGCTATTATACTTTCAATATCTTTTTTATTATGCCTTATTCTAATATCGCCTATAACTTCTTTTTTTAAATTTATTAAAGATAATTTCACATGACGAGGAGTCAACGCTATTCCTAAAGCAAACCTACAATTCTCATTAATTTTTAAAGCCATTGCTTTTCTTCCACCAGTAGATTCTAAGGATCTAACATCACTAACAATTCCTTCTTTCTTAAGCTCTGTAATATTAGTTGAAACTGTTGTAATACTTATATCTAAGCTTCTTGAAATATCTAATTTAGTTACTTCATTCTTTTCTAATAATAACTTAATTATCTTTTTTCTATTTGTTTCTTTGATTTTACTATGATTCACTTCTATCAAATTATGCCTTCCCCTCTCAGTTTACATTATCCAAAACTTTAAATATCCTTTAATCTTGGATAAAGTGAATTATATACTTTATATATCTTATCATAAAGGGCTGTATTATCACAATTTGGATTCACTAAATCCTGACCTTTTATAATCTTTTCACATGCATCTTCTACAGAATTATATATACCAACACCAACTCCAGCTAAGATAGCTACTCCTAATGCTGGTCCCTCTGATGCTTTTATAGTTCTTAGAGGATGATTAAATACATCAGCTAAAATTTGTCTCCAAACTTCACTTTCAGCTCCTCCACCACTTACTCTAACATCAGTTATTTCAACTTTCATGTTCTCTATAATATCTAAACAATTCTTTAAGCTGAAGCTAACACCTTCTAGTATACTTCTGACAAAATCTCCATGATTATTTATTAAAGATACTCCAACAAATCCACCTTTTACATTTGGATCTATATGAGGTGTTCTTTCTCCCATAAGATATGGCATATAAATTACTCCATTTGATCCTGGTTTTGAACCTGCAGCTTTTTCTGATAAATAATCATATATATTTATATTTTTTTCTTTTGCTTCATCAATTTCTTTTCTACAGAAGTTTTCTTTAAACCATTTTAAAGAAAGTCCTGCACCTTGAGTTACCCCCATTACATGCCACTTATTAGGAACTGCATGACATAAAGTATGAACTCTACCTTCTTTATCAAATCTTGGAGTATCTGTTGAAGCAAAAACAACTCCTGAAGAACCAATAACTGTTGAAATTATTCCTTCACTTACTATTCCACTTCCTACTGCTCCTGCTGCTTGGTCTCCAGCTCCTCCAACTACAGCAGTACCAGCTTCTAATCCTGTCTTTCTTGCTACCTCTTCTGTAACATGTCCACTTACTACTACTGATTCATAAACATCTGCTAATATATTCTTATCTATATCTAATTTTTGAAGTAACTCATCACTCCAGTTTCTTGTATTAATATCTAACATTTGCATACCACTTGCATCTGAAACTTCAGTTGCAAATATACCTGTTAATTTAAATCTTATATAATCTTTTGGCAGAAGAATTTTATATATATTATTATAATTTTCTGGTTCATTATCTCTAACCCATAATAGTTTAGAAAGTGTAAAACCTGTTAATGCTGGATTACCTGTTATTTCAATTAATTTTTCCTTACCTAAAACTTCAGTCATATATTGGCATTGCTTTTCAGTTCTTTGATCACACCAAATAATTGAATTTCTTATAACATTATAATCCTTGTCCACTAATACAAGACCGTGCATTTGTCCACTTAATCCTATACCTTTTATATCCTTTGCATTAACTTTACTGTTTTTTACTACATCTTTAATTCCATTAAGACATGCTTCCCACCAATCCTCCGGATTTTGTTCTGCCCATCCTGCTTTTGGTTGAAATAAATCATAGCCATAGTTTGCAGTTTCTATTGTATTCCCTAATTCATCAAACAATGCTGTCTTTGTACCAGATGTACCTATATCTAAACCTAATAAATATCTCATAAAATCCCCCGTATTATCTTAAAATTATTTTTGCAACAAACATTTAAAAACTATTATTAAACAACTTTTTAAATATCTTTTTATAAGTTATTATAATACCACTTTTATACTTTTGCAATAACTTTTAAAAAGTTTTGTATACATTTTCAAAAATAAAATTGATTTGTCTATTTATATCTTTCTTCCTTAAAATTAACATAGCCCATAATATCAATTCTTTTATGATATTATGGGCTATATATTATAACATTATTCTAATTTTAGCTTCTTTCAATTTTAACCTTACTTCCTCCCATTCCTGCTTCTGCTGGAGTAATTAAAAGCTTAACAGGAACTCTATTTTTAATAGACTCAACATGACTTATTATTCCTACCTTTAATTTATCATTATGAATTCTTTCAAGGGAACTCATAACAACTTCTAAAAGATTATCATCTAAAGTACCGAAACCTTCATCTAAGAAGAATAATTCAAGTGGTGCAGTTCCCTTAAGTTGAATTTCTGCTGATAATGCAAGTGCTAATGAAAGTGATGCTAAGAAGGTTTCCCCTCCTGAAAGTGTAGAAGCATCTCTTTCAGCTCCACCATTTTTATAATCTCTAATTATAAATCTTCCATCTTCATCAACTTCTAATCCATAATTTCCATTAGTTATTTCTTTTAACTTTTTACTAGCTTCAAGTGAAACATACTTAAGTCTAGTAGCTGCAACAAATTCAACAAACTTTTTACCCTTAAATAATTTATCTAAATCATTTAATAGTGCAAGCTTATGGTCTAACTCTTCCTTTTGTTTCAATAAACCTTTTAGCTCTATCATCTTTTCCTCTATTACCTTAAGTTCTTCTTGAAGCTTAATTTTTATTTCATTAAATTCTTTAACTTTAACTTCTTTTTCTTCTTTTTCCTCTTGTATAGCAATCCATTGCTCCTCACTTAATTCTCTATTTCCAATTTTTTTAGAAATACTTTCAATTGCTCCTTTAATCTTTGCTAAACTATCATTATAATTATCAATTTTAACTTTTAAAACTTCTATTTCACTTTTTTCTAAAACATTATTCTTAACTTCTTCTATACTTAAAAACTTTTCTTCCTTTAAAGCCTCATCAAGCTTTTGTTTTTCTTCATCTTTTCTTTTATACAGCTCTCTACCTTTTGAAGCAATACTAATTAGCTTAGAATTACATTCTTCATAATTCTTATCAGCTTCTTCTTTCGCTTTTTCTGCAAGTATATAATTCTCTTCAACTCTCTTTATTTCACTCTGAATATTTTTTAATATTTCTTCAATATTATCTATATCCTTAACTTTACTTTTTATCTTTATTAAACTTTCATCTTTAATTTTTATTTTTTCTTCTAATGTTGTATTAATCTTTGCTAACTCTTGATTAGTATCATTTAAGTCTTTTATTGCATCTTCTCTATTTTTACTTAATTCCTCTAATCTATTTCTATAGCTTTTAATGGTTTTTTCAACCTCTTCTCTTTCATTCTCAATTTTATTTATTTCATCATTCTTAGCTATAAAATCTTCAACTTTAGTCTTTTCCTTAAGATAACTCAATTGTCTTTCAATATCTTGTAACTTTTCTTCTTCCTTTTTCTTATCTTCTAATAGTTCTTTTATTGTATTTTCATCACTATTAATTTTAGTTTCTAATTGTGTATATTTAAGTTTTAAATTATTACATTTCTCTTTTAAAGTCTTATTTATATTTTCATATTCTTCTTTTTTAACATTATACTCATTTAGTTTAACTCTTAAATCACTTATCTTTAACTGAAGGTTAGATACCTCTTCTGCATTAAAATCATCACCTAAATTTTTAATTACCTCTTCATTCTTCTCTACATTTTCTTTAAAAAGAATTAACTTAGCTTCTATATCCCTTATATTATTAGATAATTCATCAAAAGATTTTTCTTTTAAAGCCATGCTATTTTCAAGACTATTAATATCTCTAATTTCTATATGTCTAATATTTTCTTTATGATGTTCCATAGAACCACAAACTGGACAAACATCTCCTGATTTTAACTCTTCCCTCAGTTTATAAGCTAAATTTTCTCTTTCTATTTCAAGAATATCTACTCTTAGCTTCTTAATTTCATTATCTAAATTAATATACTCTTCTTTTTTAGGCTTTAACTCTTTAGTTAATTCTTCAATTGCATTTTTATTTTTTAATATCTCTTCTTTTGCTCTTTTAAATATATCTAATTTGCCCTTAAGATCAGAATATTTTTCTTGCATATCAAATAAATCATTTTGATTTCCTGGGCAATTCTTTACTAAGCTTTCTAAAACATTTTCATTTTCTATTAATAAATTATTCGTCTTATCTAACTCAAGTTTTAAAATATTTTTTTCTTCTACAGATTTTTTTATCACTTCATTATTAGATTCTAATTTTACTTTATAATCTTCAACTTTCTTAAAGAAATTATTATAATCTCTAGTAATAACTACTCCTTGCTGAACATTTTCTTTTAATTCTCTATCAATATTTAAAGTATCCCTATATACTTCCTTTTCTTTTAATAGATTATTTCCTTTCTTTAATCTATTTTCGGAATCTATTAGTTTATTTTCATTTTCTTTTTTCTTTTTAAGTAAATCTTCTACAACTTTATTAATTTCTTTTATTTCACTTTCTAAAGCTACTAAAGCTTTTTTATCTTCTATTGCCTCTTTTATTTTCTCTTCTTGTATTTTATATTTCGGCAACTCATTATCTTTATTTATTCTAGCCTTATTCCATACTTCTTCATATTTATCTCTTTTTTCTTTAATCTCTTCACATTGCCCTTTAATTTCACTTAATTCTTTTTCTGTAATTTCAATATTCTTTAATGTTTCTTCATAGGCAATTACAAATGGATTAACCTTACTTGCAGCTTCAGCATTTTTTACTATCTCTTTAAATGAATTTATTTCATCTGATTTTTCAATAAGCTCATTTTCTCTTTCTTTATAGTCTTTAACTTCAAGTTGCATTTTCCATAGTTCTGAATTTTCTTTAAAAGATTTTTCAATTTCCTTAAGCTCTTTATTAGCTTTTTCTAAATTTTCAATACTTATATTTAACTCTTCTTCTTTCTCTTTTTTCTTATCTTCGCTTATATCTTCATAGCCCATAAGCTGTCCTAATAAAACACTATTTTCTGTTTTTTCCTTATTAATTTCTTTAGATAATTTGCTTGAAAGTTTATCACCATATTCTCCTAAATTAAAAAGTCTTTCTAACATTTCTCTTCTAGGCTTTCCTTCAAGCTTTAAGAACTCTGAAAACTTTCCCTGTGGTAATACAACTGTTCTAGTAAAATCCTCTAAACTTAATCCAATTACCTCTTTACATTTATCCGTCACAGTTTTAACCTTATCTGCTAAAACCTCTTCTCCATTCGTTATATCAACTATTTTACACTTACCAGACACAGGATTTCCTGATTTTTTATCTCTTTTAAACTCTCTATTAACTAAATATCTTTTAGTTTCTGCTCCTGATATTTGAAATTCAAAGCTAACATTTAATCTGTCACAATTTGTATTTATATAATTAGAACTTTTTCTTGAAACATCACCATATAGTGCTAACGTTATACCATCTAAAATTGTAGATTTACCACTTCCTGTTGGACCAAAGATTCCAAATAATCCACGATCAGTTAACTTTTCAAAATCTATAGTTTGTTCTTCTATAAAACTATTTAATCCTTTTATCTTAAGCCTAATTGGTCTCATTTTCATCCCCCTCTTCATTTATTAATTTTAAAAGTAAACTTACAATTTCATCATCAGCTTCTACATTTCTTTCTTTTTTATAAAAATCTCTAAATATTTCTTCAAAAGATTTCTCTTGAATAGCAATATCATTTTCAATATCATCTTGGGAATTTTGAATCTTTGGTATTATTTCTAAAATATCCTTTTTAATTTCCTTCATTTTCTTTATTTCATCTTCTCTTATATATCTGTCACACTTAATCTCTAAATAAACCCAGCAATCTCTATCTTTATTTTCTTCGCATCTTTCTATTGCATCATCAATACTTTCACACTTCCAAATTTCTATAGGTTTATATACCTTAAATTCTACTTCACTTATTTTACATTCTTCTTTTGGTTCTACATCAATAATAAAACATTTCTTATTAATATTTATTTCCTTTTTATTATAATGAAGGGGAGAACCTGAATATCTTGCCTTCTTATTGGTACCTGGTACAACCTGTGGTTTATGGACATGTCCTAAAGCTATATACTGTGCTTCCTCTGGTAAACATGACCCATTAACAATATAACTTCCACCAAGTTGAATACTTCTTTCTGAGCCACCTTCTTCACTTCCCATAGCAAATAAATGTGATACTGCTAAATTAATAGTATCTTCTCTATAGTTTTTCTTTAAAGAATCAAATAAAGATTTTATTCTTTCTCCATAAGTTTTTAATCTATCTTCATCACTATCCATCTCTCCATAAAGAACTTCATTTAATCTCTTTTCACTTGGATATGGTACTGTTAATATTACTGCTTTTTCATTATTAATTTCTATCTCAACAAATCCTTCTCCTGAGTTAATAACTTTATGCTGTCCATATTCACCACATTGTACAATAGTTTTAGGGGTCCCCACCATTATTATTCCATGCTCCATAGCAAGTGGCCCTGCTGCAACTAATCTTTCTGGATTATCATGATTTCCTGCAATAACTAAAGTTAATCTTTCTCCATTTTTAGAAAGTTTTTTTAATGTATTATAAAACATTTTTTCAGCTCTTGCCGGTGGATTACTACTATCATAAACATCTCCTGCAATTATAACTAAATCAACTTTATTTTCTTCAACTATATCTATAAAATCTTTTAAGAATAATTCTTGCTCATCCATTCTACTTTGGCCTTCTAAGTTCTTTCCTAAATGCCAATCTCCAGTATGTAATATTCTCAAAAATATTACCTCCTTTTTTATTCCACTGTATAAATTTTATCTATTTTTAATTATACAATTAAGTAGTATATGTAATCAAACTTAAGTGATGATCTAAATCTTAGATTTAGTTATCAGAACTTACTCCTACAAATGAATGTGAGTAGTGAGTTTCCTTTAAACAAAAAAGATGATACATTTCTGCATCATCTTTTTCCTATTATCTATTTAACTTCTTTACACCAGCTTGAAGAAATTCTTGAATTATTTATATATCCTAAATAGCTATGTCCAACTTGTACTTCTAAACCATCATATTGGTCTATTTGATTATCATTTAACTTTTCTACTCTCTCATCACTTGCTAGATAAACATCCTTACTAAAAATATACTTATTCCCTTTACAAAATATCATAGTTATCACCTCATGAATGTTATTTTCATGTCATATTATACACCTTTTTACTAATATAACCATTCAAGTTGTAATTTTCAATTTTTTGAATAATTTTATTCATAAATTTTCCTATTATTCAATTTACAGAAAATAAAAAATAATTGAAATTAAACAAATTTAACTTCAATTATTTTAACTAATTATGTTTCCTCTATTTTAATAAAAATTCTTTTATTACTTTTATTTTTAATATTATATATGCAATTACACTTCCTATAATAGAGCTTAATGAAAATGGAACAATATAAACAAATAATGCAACTTCTCTTCCTAATAAAACTGCTGCTACTGGATAAGCAAGTAAAGCACCTATTATCCCTGTTCCAACAACTTCACCAACTACTGCTAATTCTATTTTTTTAAATCTCTTATATACAATTCCCGCTAAAAATACTCCAACCATACTACCTGGAAAGGCTAATAAGCTTCCAGTACCTAAAATATTTCTAAGTAACGATGATACAAAAGCACAAGAAACCCCATAAACAGGACCTAAAGTTATTCCAGCAATAACATTAACAAAATGCTGTACTGGCGATGCCTTTGCTCCTAATACTGGTATTGAAAATGTTCCCAGAACTGTTGCTATAGCAATTAATATTCCACTTAACACTACTTTTTGTGTAGTTTTATCTTTATTTTTAGTTATCTCCATATTTCCTCCTTTAATATCATTAATTAAAATAAGATTATTATTTTATATTTTCTCAATCCATTTTTCACATTCTAATTTTATGTTCTCAGCTCCAAGTATTGCAGATACAACTGCATACCCATCTACATTACACTCTTTTAATTTATAAATATTACTTAGTGATAATCCTCCAATAGCTACTACTGGTAATTTAATCACTTCTTTTATTTCTTTTAATTTTTCTATAGATACAGATTTTGCATCAAGCTTAGTTCTTGTTGTAAACATAGCTCCGACACCAAGATAATCAGCCCCATTTTCTTTAGCTGTTAAAGCCTCTTCTACTGTTCTTGCTGATACTCCCACTATCTTATCTTCTCCTATAAGCTCTCTAACTTTATTGGCTGGTATATCACTTTGTCCAACATGAACACCATCAGCATCACAAAGCATTGCAATATCTACCCTATCATTAATAATAAACTTCACATTATATTTTTTAGTTAATTCTCTAAGCTTAATTGCCTTTTCTAAAAACTCTTTTCCACTGGCATTTTTTTCTCTTAGTTGAAGCATAGTTACTCCACCTTTTAATGCTTCTTCAATACTATTGTAAAAATCTCTATCTCTTAAAATATCTGAATCTGTTACTAAATAAAATTTTAATTCTTTCATTTTTATTCCCTCTTTATTTCAATATTTATTTGCCATATTCCAAAATTCCATCTCATAAAGACTAGATTTTATAAAAATATCTTTTAGCTTTTCCTTTTCATCTTCTGATATGTTTTCACATATTTCATCAATATAATCAATCCATTCTTCAGTACATTGTCTAAACTCTTCTGAAGCATATCCCTTTATCCATGGAGAATAAAAATTTTCTTCTAATCTATTCTTATATGTTTCATATAGATGTTTTCCGATGTAGTAATAGCTCCAAGTACAAGGCATTATTGTCATTGCAATATCTTTCGAATCACCTTTTAATGCAATTCCAAGCATATAATTTGTGTAACTTGCAGTTGTTAACTCAACCTTATACTTTTCTACCTCTTCTGTACTTAACCCAAACCCTTTTAAATAATTAACATGAACTGCAGTTTCATCATCTAAAACCCCTTTTATTGATTCATGATAAAACTTCATTTCTTTCATATTTCTAGCCTTAACTAATCCCATTGCAAAAACTTTAGCATAATCTTTTAAATATAAATAATCTTGAATTAAATAATTTTTAAACTTCTCTTTATCTAAAGTTCCTTCACCTATTCCTTTTACAAAAGGATGTTTTAAATATTCATCCCAAATCTCTTTAACTTCATCAAATAACTCTTCTGAAAACTTCATACTATTCAATCCTTCCATACTCTTTTAGTTTATCAATGTTCATTTCATAAACATTATTCATAAGCTCCTCTTTAAAAGTTCCTATTGATATATTATCTTTATCTGCTAACTCTCCACTTACTGCCATAGTAAGAACACCCATAGCAACTGCTTCTACCTTTTTAAAATTATCTCTTTCTCTACCTTCCAGATTGTTATATGCCCCTAAATAACTACCTATCAAACTTCCAGTCATACAACCAGTACCTGTTACACTTTTTAATTTTGAAGTTCCATTAAATATCTTTATAACTGTGTTACCATCACTAATGAAATCAATCTTTCCAGTAGCTACTACTATACATCCAATCTTTTTAGCTATCTTTTTAATAACTTCTGATATATCTTCTCCATCATCAAAGGAGTCAACGCCTTGACCTCTTACATCTAAACCACCTATAAACTTTATTTCAGCCACATTACCTTTAACAACATCAAATTTGATTTCATTTAAAAGTTTATTTGTAAAGTCAGTTCTTGTTTTCGTAGCAAAAACTCCTACTGGATCTAAAATAACGGGTTTATTAAATTTATTAGCTGCTTTCCCTGCTTTAACAAATAAATCTAATCTACTTGAATTCATAGTTCCTATATTAATAACTACAGAACTTGCAATACTTACAACTTCTTCAACCTCTTCATTTGAATAGCTCATTAATGGACTTGCTCCCAATGCAAGAGTAATATTAGCACAATCATTTATAGTAACTTCATTTGTATAATGAATCACTAATGGATTTATTTCTTTTACTTTATTAATTAATTCAAACATCTTATATCTTTCTTTCTTATTTTAAATTTTGAAACTTATAAAAATGATTTACTGGCCCTACACCTTTTCCAATATCAAAACTTTCTCTTATGGCTTCAGTTATATATTCCTTACTTAACTTCACTGCTTCAACTATGTTATATCCTAAAGCTAAATGTGAAGTTATTGCAGATGATAAAGTGCATCCTGTTCCATGAGTATTTTTTCTATCTAATCTTTCTTGTTTATAAATCTCAAAAGTATCCTTACCTATTAATACATCGACAGCATCTCCTTGAAGATGTCCACCTTTCATCAATACATATTTAGGACCTAATTCTAATATTTTTTGCCCAACTTCCCTCATATCATCAACAGTATTTATTTTCATTCCTACTATTTCCTCAGCCTCAAGGGTATTTGGTGTTATTATATATGCCATAGGTATAAGTTCTTCAATTAAAGTTTTCTTTGCTTCTGGTTTTAGTAATGAATATCCACTTTTAGATATCATAACTGGATCTACTACTAGATACTTAGGATTATATTTTTTTAAAGTATTAACTATTGTATTAATAATCTCTGGACTAGATACCATTCCTATTTTTACTGCTGCAGGCTCTATATCCTCAAATACAACTTCTATTTGCTTTTCAATTATTTCTTTACTTAAATCTTCTACAAGAAATACTCCTTGTGTGTTTTGAGCTGTTACTGCAGTTATTACACTCATTCCATAAGTTCCAATTGCACTAAATGTTTTTAAATCAGCTTGTACACCTGCCCCTCCTGATGAATCTGAACCTGCTATTGTTAATGTTGGCATTTTATAATTTCTCATTTCTCTTCTCCTTTGAACTCTTAAATTTAAATATGTAAATAAAAAAGCAGCTATACTCCACTGGAATATAACTGCATAATCACAAATAATATATAAATCTTTTCTACACTCTATTAATATAAAACATTGGTTTTATAACAAAATTTTACACTCAAATTTGTAGATTTATTTTAGATATACATTAATAAGCTTTCCTACGCTGGTATTATCCAGATCAGGTACAAGGGTTAATAATAATTTATTTCTCAGCCTTATGGCACCCCTAGCATTTTTATTTAATTATTATATTTTAATTATATTACTTCTTAATTTGTTGTCAATATTTTCTAATATTTCTCTTTTTATTTTTTTAAATTATGTTTGCACTTTATTAAGTTATTTATTATTATATATATTAATATCTACATATACTAATAAAAAATAAGGAGGTTTTTTAATGTCAAGAAGAGCAGCATTTTTTGATATAGATGGAACAATATATAGAGAAGGACTTATTACTGAAGTATTTAAAAAAATAATTAAATATGATTTAGTTGATGAAAATAAGTGGTTTAAAGAAGTAAAGCCTGCTTATATTAATTGGGATAAAAGACAAGGTGATTATGATACTTATCTTTTAAAAATGGTTGATGTATATATAGAAGCTATTAAAGGATTAGATAAATATCATATAGATTATATTGCTAAAAAAGTTATTGAACAAAAAGGAGACAGAGTTTATACATTCTCAAGAGAAAGAATTAAATGGCATAAAGAAAATGGAGATATTGTTATTGCTATTTCAGGTTCTCCTATAGAACTAGTTAGAGAAATGTCTTTAAAATATCATATGGATGACTATAGAGGAACAATATATGAATTAGATAAAGATAATAAATATAATGGATATATTACTCCTATGTGGGACTCTGAAAGCAAAAAGAAGGCTATTAAAGAATTATGTGAGAAGTATGACATCGACTTAAGTAAAAGCTATGCTTATGGTGATACTGCTGGTGATTTTACAATGTTCAAGTCTGTTGGAATACCTTATGCTATGAATCCAACAAGAGAACTTATAACAAAAATTATGGATGATGAAGAATTAAAAAAGAAAATTAATATTATTGTTGAAAGAAAAGATGTAACTTATCAACTTGATGTAAACTGTCTAAATCTTTTATAAAATTAATAATTAAATTTAATTAGGAACTCAATAACGAGTTCCTAAAAATATATTCTATTTAGTTTTATATGTAAACTTTATTTTATCTTTTTATTAAAACATTATCTAACATACTAATCTGCATTTCCCTTAACTTCATAAAATAATTAATTGCTAAACTAGCTATCACTAGTATAATAAATGTAAATTTGAAGTTAGTTAATAACATATAAATTAATAATAACCATATAATTTGTGACATTTCTTTTGATTTGAATTTTAATGATAATCCTTTAATAACAAAAGAAAGTGAATCTTTTAATATAAAGTATATAATCACTACTCTTATTGCCATTACAACAGTTTTAGAATATACAAAATTAAATTCAAATCCTGTTATCCTTAATACTTCATATAAAATTAAATATGCAATACCAAATATATAAGTTTTCTTACTGCAACATATATAAGCCCCATACTTTTTAAAGTTACTAATAATCATATACTTTTCATTAGTATTTTCATTTAATATATTGAGCTTTTTACCGATAAATAAGGCTCCTATATAAGCTACCAATATTGTACTTATAGGAATTGTAGCAACAAATATACTAAATACAATGGCCATATACTCTTCATTTAAAGGAAATAAAGCTCTATAACTATCAAACTCTTTCATAAAGCTATAGCCTGTTAACTTTGAAAAGTATATATCAATTAATACCATAACAAAGCAACCTAAAATTGATGAATAAAGAAAGTCATCAAATATAGTTCCTTTTTTTCTTATGAAATATCCACATATTAATCCCATTATTATTCCTTGACTCATCCATATTGCAGATGCTATATCTCCTACTGCTAATGTTACAATAAGCAATGAAGTTATAGACGATAATAAAGTATATTTACTTCCTAACCTCATATATGTTAAACAAATAAAAAGTGGAACAATCATATCAAGATATAATGTATATGCTATCCCCGTATAAATTGCCATCATGCTAGTTACAACAAACAAAGCAGATAACATTGCTGCTTCTGTTAATTTTCTTGCGTTCACTTTAATCCACCACACTTATCTTTTTTTAAAATAACTCTCTAAAATTTTAAAAAGTTATTTTATTTCTTAAGTTCTTTAATCAATTATACTCCTTTATTTTAAAGTTAAAATTAAAATTTATTTTAATTTTCTTTTATTAAAGCCTTTTCTTTATAATAATTATTTAATCCTTCAAATGTTGGATTGATACCTAATTTAAAACATTCTTCTACATATGCTTTTAAAACATAAATACTCATTTATTTAACACCTCTTTTTAAGACTTTTTTATTGATTTATGTTTTAATATATGTAATAAGAGTTATGTAAATTACTAAAAATAATAAAAATAATAAAAAAATTTAATTTGTAGGTGAAAAATGAACTATATAATTTTTGATTTAGAATACAATCAGCAGCATCCTGATGATATTAATCCATCAGAGCCTAAACCGCCATTATTATTTGAGATAATTCAAATTGGAGCAATAAAAATGTCTAAAGAGTTAAAACCAACTTCTGTATTTAATTCTTTAGTTAAACCTAATATACACTTAAAACTTCATCCTTATGTAGAAAACTTAACTAAAATTAATATGGATGATTTAAATAAATCCCCAAACTTTAACTCTGTTTATACTGACTTTATTAATTTTATTGGTAAAGAAGAAAATATTCTTGTTGTATGGGGTAATTCTGATATAAAAGAATTAATTAAAAATATAGAATTTTATAATCTTGATTCCTCTAAAATTTCAAATAAATATATAGATATTCAAAGTTATGCTAGCAAATTATTTAAGCTTCCTAAAGGACAAAAAATAAGTTTAAAAAATGCTGTTGAAGCTCTTAATATTCCTGTTGAAGGTGACTTTCATGATGCATTTTTCGATGCCCACTATACTGCTGAAGTTTTTAAATCTATTTATACAAAAAAACTTTCTCCAAGTACATTTATTAAAAGCACCGAAAAAAGACCTAAAGTAAAAAAAGAAAAGCTTGATTCTCACGCTTTAATAAAAGAATTTGAAAAGATTTATAATCGCAAAATGTCTAAAGAAGAAGTTGAAATCATTAGATTAGCATATTTTATGGGTAAAACTAAACAATTTATTTTAAAAGATGAATAATTTTCCAAAGAATTAGGTAACCTAATACTAAAGGAGGCTATCTCAATGTTGCTTGTTTTAGTAAATATTATTTGGCTAATTATAAAATTAATATTTTATATGCTATTTTTTTTAATTAAAGCAATACTTAAAATATTTATTTTTATTTTTAAAAAGCCATTTTTAAGATTTCCATTCTTAATTATTAGTATTGGTTACTTACTTCATATTAACTTTAATATATTAGCAACTATATATTTTATTTATTTAATGCATTTATCTGCAATAAAATTTAATATTTATAATAAAATTTATACTGATTTAAATTATATTTATAACAAAATACGTAATTCTTATAAAGTTTCAAGTTGTTTAAAATCATTAAAAAATGATGGTATTATATTAAATAACATATATTTAGAAAGTAACAATGATAATTCTTGCTCTATAGATGAGCTTGTAATTACTAATGGTGGTATTTTTGCCATTAAAACATTAAATTATGCTTATGATGATTATACTGAATTTAATATTCCTAAGGTACTATCCTTAAATAATAGTAAATACAAAGATGACACAGTAGTAGATCTTAGTTTGATAAATTCTATATCTGAAGAATGTTTGAAATGTTATACTATTTTGCAAGACATCTTATCTTGTGATATACCAATAACTAACATTATTGCTATTCCACAAGAAAACTGTGTTGTAAAAGAAGATTATTCATTAGAAACTCCAATTGTAACCGCTAAGGATTTACCTTATTATATAAAAAATAAAATAAATAAAAATGTTAATTATTCACCATTATTAATAAAAGAAAGTTTATTAGAAAATAAACTTTGGACTTTTGATATAGTTATTTCAAGGCTTCAAAACTTTCTTAATCATAGTAAAATTATTATATTGTTTTTTACTATATTTCTAGGTATATATTATGTCTATATAACTTTTATATCTTATATATTTTTTAAACTAATTACATTATAGAATATAAAAAAGTAACTAACTTTTTATCATTAAAGATATCTAAGTTAGTTACTTTTGTTTTATAGTTAAGTTATCCTAGCATTTCATATTTATCCATATTAGTTTGTTTTACAATTTTATTATAAACAACCTTTATATCATCTGCATTATTATCAAAAGCTAATGCTTCTACTAATGCATCTAAAATAATAATTACTTCTTTCTCATCTAACTTTATATCCATAAATTTTCCTCCATACCTTAATATTATTTACTAAGTTCAATAAATTTCTCTATATCTTCTTCTATAGTTTTTAATGAATTTCTCCAAAACTCTTTATTATGAATATCTATACCAACTTCTTTTGTTATATCTGCAATTTTATTTTTTCCTGTAATTGATAAAAGTCTTTCATATTCACTTGTAAAACCTTCACCCTTCTTTAAATACTCAGCATATAATCCCTTTGCAAATAATAATCCAAATGCATAAGGGAAATTATAATAATTATAATCTGCATCATAATAATGTGGCTTCCATGCCCACATATAAGGATGTAGATATTCTGGATCTAAACCATCACCATAAGCTTCTCTTTGTGCTTCTAACATTAATTCTTTTATTTGACTAACTGTTAATGCACTTTCTTTTCTTGCTTCAAAAACTGACTTTTCGAATAAAAATCTTGAATAAATATCTACTATTACTTGTGTACAATCACAGATTTCAGCTTCTAATATAGCTAAAGCTTCATCTTTATTGGCTTCCTTAATTGCTGCTTTTTTTATTATAGTTTCACAGAATGTAGAGGCTGTCTCAGCAATAGGCATTGGATACTCTGAATTAAGTATTGCTTCATTTTTTAAGCATTCTCCATGGAATCCATGTCCAAGTTCATGTGCCATAGTAACTACATCACCAAAGCTACCACCATAATTTAGCAATATTCTACTTTCTCCTATAAAGTGAAGTCCAGCACAAAATGCTCCTCCAACTTTCCCCTCTCTAGGTTCTACATCTATCCAATTGTTATCTATAGCCTTTTGGGCAAAATCTCCTAAATTATCACTAAATGTTCTAAAGTTTTTAACTACAAATTTTGCTCCTTCATCATATGTAAATTTCATATCAGCATTTGATATTGGAGCATATAAATCATAAAAAGGTAATCCATTTTTATGTCCTAACATTTCTGCTTTTCTTCTTAAATACTTTCTAAAAACAGGTAAGCTTTCTTTCATAGCATCTAACATTGCATTTAATGATTCTTCATCCATTCTTGAATCTAATAAAGTTTTTTCTAAAGGTGACTTATATCCTCTAAAGTCACAAACTGTTAATACTTCTCCCTTTATTCCATTAAGAGCAGCTGCAACTCCCTCTTCTACCTTCTTATAAGATGCTATTTCTGCTTCATAAGCTCTTTTTCTTACTTCCTCTGATTTATCCTCTGCCATATTTAATACTACTGTTAATGGATACTCTTTTACTTCATCATTTTCTTTAATTTCAACCATAAGTGATGATATTAAATTATCCTTAAGCTTACTCCATGCATTAGAACCTGTATTTTTCATATTTGCAATAATGCTTTCTTCTTTATCACTTAATAAATACTTGCTTTGTTCCACAATACTTTTTAATACATATTCATGTGCTTTAAGTAACTCTGATTTTTCAATTATATGTTCAATATTATCAATAGTACTTATATACCTTTCTACTTTAGTTGAAGCCTCAACCATATGAGTTAACTTTTTTTCAAATATATCAGAATATCTTAATGCTTCTGTATCTTTTGTATTAACACTAATACTTAACTCTATAAAGGCACCTATTTTACTAATTAATTCAGTTAACTTTGAATATCTCTTTATATACTCTTCCAACTTTACTAATATATCATTATTATCTTTTACGATTTCATTAGCCCATTCATTAACTTCGTTAATTTTATTTGTAAGTTTATCCATATCAATTTTAAATTCTTGACTTTCAAATGATGGATATAACTCTTTCAAGCTCCAATTCAAACTCATTTATGATCCTCCTCTTATTTTTACAAATTCTTATTATAATTATATACTGTTGTTGAAAATAATTCCAACAAACATATAAAAAAAAGTAAAATAAATTGCAAAATTCACAATTTATTTCACTTTTGTTAAATTTCTATTTTCTAACTCTAACTTGAAGTTTTTCTATCCAACCTTTATTATACTTCAATGAAATATAACCTATTATACTTATAATTAATGCTCCAACTGCATCTACAAATAAATCTATCATAGTATCCGTTAAAGCAGCTCTTCCTATTAACTGTGTACCATTTTCTAAAGCAAACTTTTGCATGTTAAGACCTAACAAACCATCAAAAGTAAATTCATAAAATTCCCAAACAACTCCTAAAGTTACTGCAAAACAAAAGGAAAATAAGGCTACAAATAAAGGACTTAAATTCATAGGAACTTCTTCAGTCTTATTTAATAAAGTTACAATTGAAAAACCTAATGCACCTATCATTGCTCCACTAAATGTATGTAAAATATTATCCCAATTTGAAACATTATAATAAAAACTCTTTACTTCACCTAAATATATTGCAGAATATAAGAATATAGTATATAAAATTAACATATTTGATGGTATTTCAATTCTTAACTTATGTTCTAACATTCCTGGTAGTAACATTGCAACTACCCCTAAAATACATTGCGACAGCATTAAAGCATAATCACTTTTTACACGAATAAATGGCTGGTTAGGATCTGCAACTGTTGGTGCTTTATTAATTGCAAACACTAAAAAGACAATTGTAGAAACTAATGTTATTATCACAAAATAACTTAAAATTTTCTGCCAATTAATTTTACTTTTCTTCATATGCTTTCTCTCCTTCATTTAAAATTTATAAATATTAATTTGTATTAGTTCGAATTATAATTCTATAATAAATATGAGTAAAAGTAAAATATTATGTGAATTTTATCTATATTTTATATATATTTGCTTATTTTTTTGCTTTTTATATATTTACATCCAGAATATTTTATTATATTATTATTAATAACATAAGATAATTAACAGGCATTGATGGAAAGAGTAATTTTAATGATATCTTTAAGCGAGTAAGGGATGGTGTAAGCCTTATAAGATTAGTTTTAATGAAAAACGTTCCTGAGCTTCTAACCGAACAGTTGAGTTTTTTAAGGAATCACCTTTTCTTTACATCAAAGGTGTAAGTTCCATTTGCCAAATTAAAATTTGGAATCTCACTTAGTAGACTTAGACGGGACCCTACCGTTACAATGGGACAGTCTTAAATTTATATTTAAATTTAGCACTGATAAAGAGGCTTTATGCAAATTAGGTGGTACCGCGGAATTTACCTTTCGTCCTATATTTTTTAGGATGAAAGGTTTTTTTATATTATTTAGGGGGTTGTTTTTATGACAAAAGAATTAAAATCTAAAGTTTTCATACCTGAAAACTACAAATCTAACTTATCATTAATAGAAACAGAAATAGCAATAAAAAAAGTTAAAGACTTTTTTGAAACTAAACTTGCTGAAACTTTAAACTTAACAAGAGTTTCTGCTCCATTATTCCTTGAAAATAGCTCAGGTTTAAATGATAATTTAAATGGAGTCGAAAGACCTGTAAGCTTTGACATGTTAGCAATTGAAGATAGTAATATAGAAATTGTTCACTCATTAGCAAAATGGAAAAGATTCGCTCTTCATAGATATAAATTTGAAGCTGGATCTGGTTTATATACAGATATGAATGCAATTAGAAGAGATGAAGAGTTAGATAATATACACTCTATTTATGTTGATCAATGGGACTGGGAAAAAGTAATTACTAAAGAAGATAGAAATATAGATACTTTAAAGGATACAGTTAGAAAAATATTTTCTGTATTTAAATCAACAGAAGATTTTGTTTCTAGTGAATATCCATCTATTGAAAAGATTTTACCTGAAGATATTACCTTTGTTACTTCACAAGAATTAGAAGATATGTATCCTTCTCTAACATCTAAAGAAAGAGAAAATGCTATTACTAAAGAGCATAAAGCTGTGTTTATATTAGGTATTGGAGATGAGTTAAAATCTGGGGAAAAGCATGATGGAAGAAGCCCTGACTATGATGACTGGAAACTTAATGGAGATATTTTATTTTACGATCCATTATTAAACTCTGCTATAGAACTTTCTTCTATGGGTATTAGAGTTGATAAAGCGGCCTTAGAATATCAACTACAGAAATCTGGATGTGAAGACAGACGTAACCTTCCATTCCATAAAGCATTATTAGAAGAAAAACTTCCTTTAACTATGGGTGGTGGAATCGGTCAATCAAGAATATGTATGTTCTTTTTAAGAAAAGCTCACATAGGTGAAGTACAAGCTTCTATTTGGGATGAATATACTCATAAACAATGCGAAGCTGCAAATATTGAACTATTATAAAATCTATATAAATTTTTTAATACAAAAAAACCACAATAATTATAATAAATTATTGTGTTTTTTTATTTATTAATTATATTTTAAGCAACCTTCACCATATACACCTAAAAAAAATTATTCTAAGAAAATATTGACATTTTTTATTTGAAATTGTAAAATTACTCTTGTATTAGTAATAGTTAACTATAAATTTAGTATTACTAAACTTTTTGAATATTTTTTATAGGAGGTTTTATGAACACCGCATTTTTATTAAGAAAATACTTATCCGTTGGATGGATGTAAATCAAATTATTGGAGGTTTTTATTATGAATATTGAACAATTAGGAAGACACATTTTAGTGGAGTATTACAACTGTGACAAAGAATTATTAAAGGATCATGAGGCTATTGAAAAACATATGAATCAAGCTGCTTTAGAAGCAAATGCAACTATAGTAACTAGCTGTTTTCATAAATTCAATCCTTGGGGAGTAAGTGGTGCAGTTATAATACAAGAATCACATCTTACAATACACACATGGCCAGAATATGGTTATGCATCAGTAGATTTATTTACCTGTGGTGATAGCGTCAATCCTTGGAAAGGATTTAAATACCTTGAAAAGGCATTAAGTGCAGATAGAAGTGAATCTACAGAAGTTTCTAGAGGGCTAGTTGATAAAATTAGAACCTTTGGCAATGGTGAATATAATAATTTAACAATAACTCATAAGATGGAGGTTTAAAGAGATGAATATGGAATTATGGTATACTGAAAATCAAACAGAGAATGTTAACTTTTCAATGAAAGTAAAAAATCATCTTTATTCTGCTAAAAGTGATTTTCAAAAAATAGACATAATAGATACCTACGAATTTGGTAGAGTATTAGTTATTGATAATTGGACAATGGTTACTGAAAAAGATGAGTTCATTTATCATGAAATGATAACACATGTGGCGTTAGCTACAAACCCAAATATAAAAAATGTCCTTGTAATTGGTGCTGGTGATGGCGGTACCGTTAGAGAATTAACTAGATATAATAATATTGTTAATATAGATATGGTAGAGATAGACAAGCTAGTTGTTGAAGCTTGTATTGAGTATCTACCTTTTACATCATGTAAATTAAATGATCCTAGAGTTAACTTATATTTTGAAGATGGAATTAAATTTGTTAAAGACAAAAAGAACTTATACGATTTAATCATAGTTGATTCAACAGATCCTATTGGTCCTGGTGAAGGTCTATTTACAACTGAATTTTATACTAATTGCTTTAATGCATTAACTGAAAAAGGTATATTAATTAATCAATGTGAAAGTCCTTATTATGATAATAATGCCTACGAGATGAAAAGATCTTATGGCAAATTAAATAAATTATTTGATATTTGCAAAGCATATCAATACCATATGCCAACCTATCCATCTGGTCATATGATATTCTGTTTTGCTTCAAAAGTATTAGATCCTGTGGCTGATTTAAACTCTGAATTATGGAACTCTTTAGGATTAGATACAAAATACTACAATACAGATATACATAAAGGGGCATTTGCTTTGCCTAATTATGTTATAAAAATGCTTAACGATACTTTAGAATAATATATAATCCAAGAAAAAGTAAAAAAATCATAGCTAAAATAGCTATGATTTTTTTATTTATATTATGCCAGCAATAATTCCTCCACCAACAACTTTGTTTCCTTGATAGAAAACAACAGATTGACCTTTTGTTATTGCTCTTTGTTTTTCTTTAAATCTAACTTTAACTTTTCCATCTCTTAAAGGTGAAATAACCGCTTCTGCTGGTTTTCCTGAATATCTAACCTTTGCTTCAACTGTTATTGGCTCTTCAAGCTTATCAAATGGAATAAAGTTAACATCCTTAGCAACTAAGTCAGTCTTAAATATATCCTCTTCTGGACCTAATACAACTTCATTAGTTCTAGGATTTATATCAGTTACAAATACAGGTCTTCCAAGAGCTATTCCTAACCCTTTTCTTTGACCTATAGTATAGTAAACTATTCCTTTATGTTGTCCTAATACATTTCCGTTTTTATCAACAAAATTTCCTGGAACAACCTCTAATGGTCTAGCTTCACTTATGTATCTACCATGATTATTATCTGGTATAAAACAAATTTCTTCACTATCTTTTTTATTATATACTGATAATCCAATTTCCTTAGCAATTTCTCTTATTCTATCCTTAGTGTATTCTCCACAAGGCATAAGAGTATGTGCTAATTGCTCTTGAGTAAAGTTATATAATGCATATGTTTGGTCTTTTCTATCATCATCTGAACGAATTAATAGATATCTTCCATTTTCATCTTGTTCAATTTTAGCATAGTGACCTGTTGCAACATAATCAGCACCTATTCCTTGAGCTTTTCTTAATAACTCATCAAACTTTAAATGCTTATTACATGCTATACATGGGTTTGGTGTTTTTCCATCTATATATTCTTGAACAAAATAATCAATAACTTTTTCTTTAAAGCTATCTCTAAAGTTCATTACATAAAATGGAATACCAATTTTATTAGCAACTCTTCTTGCATCATCTACAGCTGAAAGTGAACAACATCCACCTTCTCTTTCTGTATAATCTTTATCTTCTTGCCATATTTGCATTGTAACACCAATAACATCATAGCCTTGCTCTTTTAAAAGGTAAGCAGCAACGGAGCTATCAACTCCGCCACTCATACCTATAACTACTTTTTTCTTCTTTTCCATCAAATCACACCTTAAGTTTTTTATTCGTGTCCGTGTACTGCATCATGTAATTCATCATGATCTGTTTCTTCGAATTCCCATCCTTCAGTGCTTAATCCAGCATTTCTTCTATAGTCATTTATTGCTTTGTGTATAGCTTCTTCAGCTAATACTGAACAGTGCATTTTTACTGGTGGAAGTCCATCTAAAGCTTCAGCAACAGCTTTATTTGATAATTCCCAAGCTTCTTCTAAAGTTTTTCCTTTAATCATTTCTGTAGCCATTGAAGATGAAGCTATAGCTGATCCACATCCAAAAGTTTGGAATTTAACATCTTTAATAATGTTATCCTCTACTTTTAAATAAACTCTCATTATATCTCCGCACTTAGCATTTCCAACTTCTCCAATACCGTTTGCGTCTTCAATTTCTCCTACATTTCTTGGATTTCTAAAATGGTCCATAACTTTATCTGTATATATCATAATTATTTTTCTCCCTTCTTAACAAAATCACTCCATAATGGTGACATATTTCTTATTCTTTGTATAATTCCAGGTAATACCTCTAAAACATAATCAACATCTTCTTCGCTTGATCCATCACCTAATGTTAATCTTAATGATCCATGAGCTAATTCATGTGGTAAACCTATTGCTAAAAGCACATGTGATGGGTCTAATGATCCTGACGTACATGCACTTCCACTTGATGCACATATTCCTTCGAAATCTAATGATAATAAAATTGATTCACCTTCTATATAAGTAAATCTTACATTTACATTACCAGGTAATCTCTTATCCCCTCTTGGTCCATTTAAATATGAGTATGGAACTTTTTCTAATATTCCATCTATAAGCTTATCTCTAAGAGCTGAAATTCTTTCCATATGAGCTTCTAAGTCTTTTGTAGCTAACTCTATAGCTTTACCTAATCCAACAACTGCTGCAATATTTTCAGTCCCTGCTCTTCTAGCTCTCTCTTGACCACCACCGTGGATTAAGTTGTCTATTCTTACACCTTTTCTTATGTATAAAGCTCCTATCCCCTTAGGTCCATATATTTTATGACCAGCTAAAGATAAAAGGTCAATATTCATTTCTTTTACATCTACTGGAACATTTCCTACTGCTTGAACTGCATCTGTATGGAATAAAACTTTTCTTTCTCTACAAATTGCACCTATTTCTTTTACAGGTTGAATAGTTCCTATTTCATTATTTGCAAACATAATTGATACTAAAATAGTCTTATCTGTTATTGCATTTTTTAATTCTTCTAAATCAATAAATCCTTCTTCATTGACATCTAAGTAAGTTACTTCAAAACCGTTTTTTTCTAAATATTCACAAGTATGAAGAACTGCATGGTGTTCTATTTTAGTAGTTATTATATGATTTCCTTTTTTTCTATGTGCTGATGCAATACCTTTAATTGCCCAGTTATCTGCCTCAGATCCACCCCCTGTGAAGTAAACCTCGCTCATATCACAATTTAAAGCATTAGCAACTTGCCCTCTAGCTTTATCTATTGCCATTTTTGTTTCTCTTGATATTCCATAAAAAGATGATGGATTACCAAATTTCTCTGTAAAATATGGTAGCATTTCTTCTAAAACTTCTGGCTTCACAAAAGTGGTAGCCGCATAATCCATATATACTGTTTTCATATATTATTCACTCCTCTGTAATGTTAATGCTTCATTTTTTTCTTTAATTTTATTATAATCATCTACTATATCTTGTAACGTTACGCCTTCCATAACTTCATCTATACTATTTTTTATTTTAGTCCATAAAAGCCTAGTTGCACAACAATCTATATTATTACAGGCAACCCCTTCAATACAATCAGCAATCTCTATAGGACCTTCAAGTACATACATTATATCTGAAACCTTAATTTCTTTTGGCTCTCTTCCTAGTATATATCCTCCTTGAGCACCTCTTATACTATTTATAAGTTTTGCTTTTCTAAGTGGAGAAAATAACTGTTCTAGATAATATTCAGATATTCCTTGTCTTTGCGAAATAGTTTTTATTGATAGGGGAGAATCTCCATAATGTATCGCAAGCTCAACCATGGCCTTTACTCCATATCTTCCTTTAGTTGATAATTTCATTTTCTCACCCCTTATTCAGACTTTTTTGCTCTGCTTTATATTTATATCTTACTAAATTACTCTGCTTTTGTCAACAATGATTTAATTCAACTTTTAATTTAATAAAAAAAACTTTTTTATGTCAAGTTTTTTAGTTAATTTTTATTAAGATAAAACAAATTTTTTTAATATAAATTACTCTTCAAGCATTATGTCTAAGATTTCCTTATCAGTTTCCTTCATTCCCTCTTTTCCTAATCTACCTACTGCAGTTATTGTTTCTTCAATGCTTTCTTTTAAAATACCAGTTTTAGGACTATAACCTTGATCTTCCATAGCAAGATAATGGCCCATCATACTTGCATCAACACTTGTAGCAATCTTAGCTGCACATGATGCTTTTGCGCCATCACATACTATTCCTGAAATATTAGCTAAAGTATTTGCAACAGTTTTATTAATTTGCTCTAATGTTCCACCCTCTAAATATGTAATTGCCGCTCCACTAGCACATCCTGCACTTACAGCTCCACAAAAGGCTGAAAGTCTCCCTATTCCAGTTTTTTGATGTATTGTCATAAGATTAGAGAATATTAACCCTCTATATAATTGTTCCTCTGATAAGCCTTTTTCCCTTGCATATATTATTACAGGAATTGACGTTGCCATCCCCTGATTTCCACTTCCTGAATTAGTCATAACAGGCAATGAACTTCCACTCATTCTAGCTTCTGAAGCTGATGCTGCATAAACTTTAAGTTTAGTAACAATAGAATTGGGATAACATTTCATAAGCATCTTTCCTATACCTACTCCATATTCTCCTTTTAAGCCTTCCTCTGCTATTGTTATGTTATATTCAATTTGTCTATCTAATAATTCTTTTACATCATTAATATCTACATTATTTGCAAAGTCAAATATATCATTAACATTTAAAATGCTTCTATCAATAAATACTCCTAGATACTTACTTGGATCTTCATTCCCTTCAAATAATACTTCACCATTTTTAATTACTTTAGAAATATTGTTATGTGCATATTTTATTTCTACTATTGCACTATCCTCTCCTGAATATACTTCCATTATTATATGTAACTGAATATCTGTATCTAACCTTTCAACAAAACAATATTCTTCACTCATAAGCTTATTAGCTTCTATTATATGTTCTTCTTTAACTTCACTAATAACCTCTAATTCCTTACTTGAATCCCCTGCTAAAACACCAATAATAGCACTAGCTTTAATCCCTACTAAATCTCCAGTGTTAGGTACTGTTACACACATTGCATTTTTAATTATGTTTCCACTACATTTTGCTGTAACTTTTTCCGGTATTTTCCCTAAAACATCTCTCGCCTTAGCTGCTGCATATGCAATTGCAATAGGCTCAGTACATCCCATTGCAGGTACTAACTCTTCCTTTAAAATTTGTAAATAATCATTATATTTATCTTTTTTCATCGTTTCTTCCCCCATGTTATTAAATTATTTTTCTACTTCTTAACTCTATCCCAATAATCTTTTGTGGCCTTTTCAAACTTATTGTCCCCATATTCATAATAAGTTCTATGTTTTATATTATCAGGTAAATATTGTTGATGTACATAATGATTTGGATAACTATGTGGATACTTATATTCAACCCCTCTTCCCATTTTACAAGCACCACTATAATGTGCATCTTTTAAATGGTTAGGAATATCACCTATAGTCATATTTTCTAAATCATTCAATGCAGAATCTATTGCTAAATATGCTGAATTTGACTTTGGACTTGTTGCTAAAAGTATTGTAGCCTCTGCAAGTGGAATTCTAGCTTCTGGAAATCCTAATTCTCTAGCAGAATCTACTAATGATTTAACTATTAAACATGCTTGTGGATATGCTAATCCAATATCTTCTGCCGCAATTACTTGAAGTCTTCTACAAATAGATATTAAATCACCAGCTTTAACAAGTCTAGCCAAATAATGAATTGCAGCGTCTGCATCACTACCACGAATTGATTTCTGAAATGCGCTAAGTATATCATAATGTGCGTCACCATCATTATCGTAAGAAATTACCTTACTTTGAGTTGAATCCTTAACAACACTTAAATCAATTACTACAAATTTATCACTATTAGGTTTAGTTGAATTTAATGCAATTTCTAACCCATTAATAGCCTTTCTCACATCTCCATTACAATAAGAAGCCAAATAATCTATAGCTTCTTCCTTAACATTTAGTTTTATTTCATTATACTCTTTACTTTTAATATCTATGGCTCTATTAAGAGCTTTCTTTATATCCTCTTCTTCTACAGGTTTAAATTCAAATATAGTTGATCTAGAAAGCAAAGCCTTAAAAATATAAAAATAAGGATTTTCTGTAGTGGATGCAATTAATGTTATTCTACCATCTTCTATATATTCTAAAAGTGATTGTTGTTGCTTTTTATTAAAATTCTGAATCTCATCTAAATAAAGCACTACACCATTAACACCTAAAAAGGTATCTAACTCCTTTGTTATCTCTTGAATATCTTTTAATGAAGCATTAGTTGCATTAAGTTTATAAAACCTTTTACCAGCCTTTTCTGCAATAATATTTGCTACTGTAGTTTTCCCTACTCCTGGTGGTCCATAAAATATCATATTTGAAATTCTACCACTCTTTACTATTCTATCTAAAATTTTATTCTCTCCCAATATATGTTGTTGACCACAGACTTCACTTAATTGTGTAGGCCTAATTAAATCTGCTAATGGTTTCATTTTTTCACCTCAAAGTATTTATATTAGTTATAAGTATATCACAATATTCTACATATATTTACTCATATAATGGTAAGATTTTAAAGCTTCTATTTTTTAACTTACTATATAATATAACAAAATTTTAAATAAACATAGTCTCATTGTTATTTTTATCTTTATTATTGTATATATATTTCCAATTCTATTATTTTATAAGATAAATAAAAAGAAAGCCAAACTGACTTTCTATAATATTCTTATTTTATTTTCCTTAAGCAACATCCGTTTTACTTAATTATTTTCATTATACTCACGAGGGTTTTTAAGTTCTAAATCCCATATACCAAATTCCTTTCTTAATTCTTCAAATCTAGAATATGTTAAAGGTCCTAAAACTTCTTTACTAGCAACATCTATAATCCAATAGGTATCACTTTTACTTAACTCCTCTGCACATATAAAACTATTATTCCAAGCTACTTTCCCAACATCTTCTATTATTATTTTTGATGAGTTTCCTTCATCTGCTATATCAGTAGTACCAGCATGATATAACTTAAAATCACCAGATAAATTATATTTCTATTTTCATTAATACCATAAAATAATCTTGTTCCTCTGTTACTATAAAAATATTATACACAAAAAGGAGGATTCAATTTTGAATCCTCCTTTTCTCTCTGCTACTATCTATGATAGCTTGTACTATTCTTTTGGATTATTAGTATTTATATATTCTTATTATAGAAGTTAAATTTTCATTTTTTAATAATATTTACTATCTATAAAACTCTTGCGTAGCATATACTTTATTTCCTATCTTATATACTCCAACTCCTATGCTTGAGAAGTTAGTAGATAAAATATTTGCTCTATGCCCTGCTGAGTTCATCCAGTTAGTCATAAATTGTTGCGCTAAGGCATCTGCACTTACATTACCACCAATATAAGCTATATTTTCTCCCCATGCTTTATATGATACTCCATCATTTTTCATTTGAGTTGTTATAAGATTTCCATTTAAGTCTTCATGACTAAAATAATTATTATCTCCCATATCTTGAGATTTAATTCTAGCATATTTTTGCATTGTATTATTATATGTTAATGCTGGAACTCCTGCCTTAGCTCTTTCTTCATTTACTTTATTATATATAGCTTGTTCTACAGCAGCCATAAAGTTCGTATCTGCATTAGTTGAGTTATCCTCTGTTGAATTATCCGGAGTCTCATCAACTACTGGTGTATCTGGAGTACTTGGTGTCTCCTCTGGAACGCTTGGTGTCTGTTCTGGAACACTTGGCGTTTCATCTACTGTTGGTGTATCTGGTGTGCTAGGAGTTTCTGTATCTCCTGTTGGTGGAACAACTGTATCTCCTGGCGTTTCATCTATACTTGGATTATTAGGAACATTTGGTGTTTCCGTATCTCCTGTTGGTGGAACAACAGTATTATTATCATTATTGTTACTATTATTATTGTTATTTCCATTATGATTAGGCTTGTCCACTGTGCCTCCAATAATTATTATTCCTCCTGAACAATTACCCCACCATATTTTTTTAAAAGTTACTCCTTGAAGTAAACTTCCTGATATACTACACTTATTTGACTTTTCTAGAGAAGCTTCCTTAGTAGCTGCAAAAGTTGGTGTAACAGCTCCCCCTATTAAAGATAATGTAACTATACTAGCAATTAGTTTATTTTTCATCTGTACCACTCCTTTTTATTTTTTCGAACAGTTTAATTCTGCCCAATATCTTATTAGTTCAAAGTACTTTTTACTTTCACTAACGCCGCCAGTTACAGTTATATCATAGCTTGTCTGTTTTTATTATAGTAGATTACCTCCTTACATACCTTATCTTTTATTGTTAAGATTTTATTTCCTTTTTGTCCACTAATATTATAATTAAATTTCCGCATATTTTCTTACTTTATGACATCTTAGAAATATACACCATGTTATATATTACTAGATATTTTTAATCATTTTTTATAAAATTTTTGTTTTCATTTTGTGCAATTTTCAAACTATCATATTCTTTCACGCTTTCAATGTAAAATTTACCTTCTTTTTTTGTCAGTACAACTTCTACTGGAACATCATTTCCTTCTGCTGTATCATAACCTTGCTCTACCCCATCACTTTCTAAAGTTGTTGCTTGAGCCTCCATATCTATCAATAAGCATAAATTATATTTACCATCCTCTTTCGTAACTCCAATAACTTCACTTTCATATTTATTTAAAACTATATCTCCTATATAATAACTATAAAATACTACATAATTAGATTCATTAAAAGTTTGACTATCTATATATTCACTAACCTCATCGTCATAATCTCCATCATATGATAATACCTTATCAACTATCTCTTTCATTTCCTCTATATCTTTTTGTGAAATACTACTACTACACATAACCATTGTTAAGTTAAACATAACCATCACTATTACCATTATATTTGCAATAAATTTTCTCATAACTTTTCCCTACCCTTCATTTATTAATTTCTATACTATTCTTATGTAATGTTATTTAATTATATGAATCTTATATAATTAAATTTAAATTAAGCTCTAAATCTGGCTTTACTTAAGTAATCAATTATACTAATATAAAAAAGCAGTAATGTATCTTAATGATACATTACTGCTTTTTCTTATTAAGTATTTGGATACTTAATTCCGCTCCAATATATGTTATTCTTTAATATAGCCTTATCTGAAAGAGTAACTCCGTCTAATGCCCACTTCTTAAACTCTTCAAATCCTGTTCTATCTACTATATAACCAATGTGTTCTTTACCACCTGGTGCATTTTTATCTATATATTCAGTAACATACTTATAAGTATTTTGAATTACTTTAATTATGCTATCTTCATCTACCCAAATTATAAAGTCTTCTGCTAATCTTGGATTTTTCTTACCTGTTCTACCCATTATAGCTAATCTATAATACTTTTCTTTACTTCTAGTCCATGCTCCTGTAGGGCAGTTAATTACACATTCACCACATCCAATACATTTGCTATGATCTCTTACTGGCGTGTAGTTTTCAGCATGTAAAGCAGCTGTAGACTTTTTAGTACATGCTCTAACACAAGCTCCACAAGATATACATTTGCTTTCATCTAATTGTGGCTCAGTCATTCCTATAATACCAAAGTCGTGCATTCTAACTTTCATACAGTCATTAGGACATCCTGTTAATGCAACTTTAAAGTGTAAGTCATGTGGGAATATTGCTTTTTCTATTTTTTTTGCAAAATTAGTTGTATTATAATTTGCAAATGGACAGACATTATTACCTATACAAGCACTTATATTTCTTGTACCTGCTGATGTATATCCCTTACCTGGAATTTCTTGATTAATTTCTAATCCTTCAATGATTGGTTGAAGTAATTCATTAACCTTGTCCATATCCTTCATATCTATTCCTGGAACTTCAAAACCTTGTCTTGTAGTTAAATGAACTGTTCCATTACCGTATTTTTCAGCAATTTCTTGAATAAGACCTAAGTATTTAGCATTTAAATGTCCACCAGGTACTCTTATTCTTGAAGCTGTAATTCCTCTATGCTTTGTAACTCTAAAAGCATTCTTTTTAAGCTTTTTAGTATTGATATCCATTAATTACTTCCTCCTAATCAATTAAAGATTTTCCTACTGTATAATTAAATACTGGACCGTCTAAACAAATATAAGTATCATCTATCTTACAGTGTCCACACTTACCTATTCCACAGCACATTTTTCTTTCTTGAGAAATCCAGATATTCTCTTCTTTTATTCCAAGCTTTAAGAATTCTAAAACTGTAAACTTCATCATCATTGGAGGCCCAACAACAACTACTTGTACATTATCCATATCTTTGATTTCTAATTCAGGAATATATTTAGTAACTAATCCTACTTTACCTTCATAACCTTCTTTTGCAGTATCAACTGTTAATATAAGGTTCATAGTCTTTTCCCAAACCTTCATATCTTCTTTAAATAAAACATCTTCTGGTGACTTGAATCCTGTAATAAGAGTCATTCCCTTACAGTCATTACTATTCTTTGAGAAGTATTCTACTATTCCTCTTACTGGTGAAAGTCCTGTTCCTCCAGCAACTACTATTACTTCTTTATTTTTATAATTTTCTATATCAAAGCCATTTCCATAAGGTCCTCTTAAGAATAATTTATCTCCAACATAGTTCTTAAATATTTCATTAGTAACTTTACCAACTCTTCTTATTGTTAAGTCAACGAAATCTTCTCCAATTCCACTTACTGATATTGGTGCTTCTCCATACTTAGGTAATGATACTTCAAAGAATTGACCAGGTTTAACATCACCTTTATAAGCCATTCTAAAAGTATACTCAATTGGAGTGTGCTCAATTACTTCTAAAATCTCTGATCTAAATGGTATGTATTCATTCTTAGTCATTGTTCTTCACCTCGTTCATAGCATCTTCTAACTTGTTTATAATTGTTGAGAAACTGATATATTCTGGACAAATATCATCACATCTACCACATCCAACACACATGTGATATCCCCATTTTTTCTTATAATCATATACTTTATGAAGAGTCTTAAATCTCATTTTTTGAGCCTTTTCTTTTCTAAAGCTATGTCCACCTGCCATATCTGTATATCCATCTACATGACATGAAGCCCAAACTCTTCTTCTTTCACCTGCGTTTTTATTATCTTTATATGTAATATCTTGCATAGTAAAGCATGTACATGTTGGACAGACAAAGTTACATCTACCACAAGTTATACATCTTTCATTGTATTCATTCCACATTGTAGATTTCATAACTTCTAAACTTAAATTTTCTGGAATATTAACCTTAACTGGATTTTCTGTAACAAAATCTGGTTTAACTTCCTTTTCTTCTTTTTCTATAGAAGATATTATATTTTCAATTTCTTCATCCTTAATATCTAAATATACATCTTGTCCATCAACTTTAATGTATGCATTATATTCATCAGTTTTATTTGATCCCATGCTTACACAGAAGCAATTTTCAAAGCTCTTTTCACAACCAATTAAAACGAACTTTGCTCTCTCTCTCATTTTTTTGTAATATATATCTTCGAATCCATTTCTTAAATAAATATCATCTATTCTCTTTAAAGAATGTATTTCACAACTTCTTAAGAATATTAAAGCTGGTCTTTCATCAACTTCAGCTTCTTTACACTCATCTTCTGTAAAGAAAAATAAAGTTTGTCTTGTAGGTAAAATAGTTTCTTTATATGAAAAACTTGATTTCTTATCAAACTCTATTTCTTCAAAACTTTCAATTTCCCCATATCTAACTCTATCAGTATCAGAAAAAGTCCCTGCACCAACAAAAACTTTTGGAGCATAGATTTTATATGTTTTCTTTAACTCATTTAAAGCTAAATTCATATTTTCTAAGTTAAGTTTATATCCCATCTAAAACACCTCTTAGCTTATTTTTTCACTTTCTTGTTAATTCATTAACAAGATCTATGATTTTATTATATTTTTTTTCACAAAAAAAAGATGTGACATTTATCACATCTTATTAATTTTCTTCGTTTAGTAATTTTTAGCAATAAAATTTAATTTTCTTTGAAAAATTTTACCAACCTATCTCTATCTTGAACTATTATTTTCTTATTTTTATTAATAATTAAACCTTCATTATTTAAAATCTTTAAAGCTCTTGATATTGTTTCTCTAGGTGCTCCAAACATATCTGCTAAATATGTAATAGTTATATTTAAGTCAATTAATGTACCTTCCTCAATTTCTATTCCATAATCTCTTGACAATTTCCATAACTTAGCTGCAACTCTTTTTTCAACTTTTATTGGAATAGAATTTTTGCCCTGCCTATATAATCTTCTAACTTTCATTGCTAATGAATTAATAATTATTTTAGAAAGTTCAAAATCATCTTTCATAATATCTAAAAACAACATTCTGTCAAAACATAAAATTTCTGCCTTCTCAAAGGCTTCACAATTAATAGATGATGGTAAATCATCAATTATTACCTCATTTACTATGGTATCTTTTCCCAAAATAAATATTACTTTCTTTTGAGCTGATTCACTTTGCTTATATAGAGCAACCTTTCCACTTTTAACTACATATATGTTCTTTATAACTTCCTTATCTCTAAATAAATGCTCTCCCTTTTTTAACTCTTTCACAAAACAAATTTCATTTAATTTAAAAATTGTATTCTTGTTTACTTGTGAAAATAACGAAAACTCACTTAATTTAAAAACTTTCTTTCCCAAAATTTTATCTCCTAGTATTTTTATTGTGAATATTATAGCACAATTATCTAAAAATATATCTTTTCATTTTATAAATATTATAGATATATACTATTTAATTTATAGTTATAATAAATACTTTCATCCTAGAATATATAAAAAATACAAGTATTAGGATAAAAAGCGCATATACCTCAATAAGATACTACTCTTTTATACCCTTTTTATTAATTATACATCTTTATGGCTACAATTCCCACTCTTAATTTAAACTTATATTTTTCTAAAGAAGTTATTGCATTTATATTAGTATCTCCACTTGTAAAAGTAATATTAAAATATACTCATTCATTTTCTTAAAACTTTATCTTTTCATTTCCTACTTCACCTTAAAATAAAGAACAAATCTAGCATAAAAAAAGCCCTAGCTTTTGCTAGGACTTTTTCAAAATATATAATATTGATTATTTATTTTTCTTTTCTTTTTTACTTGGAGCTGCTTCAGCTTTAGCTTCGTTTTTAGCATCGCTTCCATAGTAGCTAGTGATATACATTTCTTTTAATTCAGACATTAATGGATATCTTGGGTTAGCTCCTGTACATTGGTCATCGAATGCTTGCTCAACCATTTCATCTATTGTTTCGAAGAACTTAACTTCGCTTACTCCTGCTTCTTGAATTGTCTTAGGCATATTTACTTTGTTTTGTAATTCATCTATAGCCTTTAATAATAATTCAACTTTTTCAGCTTCAGTGTTTCCACCTAATCCTAAGTGATCTGCTATTTTAGCATATCTCCATGCTGCATTTGGATATTTGTATTGAGCAAATGCTGCTTGCTTAGTTGGAGCATCAGTAGCATTGAACTTAATAACTTCTTTCATAACTAAAGAGTTAGCCATACCGTGTGGTAAGTGGTGGAATGCACCTAGCTTATGAGCCATTGAGTGATTAATTCCTAAGAATGCATTACTGAATGCCATACCTGCCATACAAGATGCATGAGCCATTTTTTCTCTTGCTTTAATGTTAGTTGTACCTTCATTATAAGCATCTGGTAAATATTTGAATACTAATCTGATTGCTTCTAAAGCTAATCCGTTAGTGTATTCTGAAGCCATTACTGATACATATGCTTCAATTGAGTGAACTAATACGTCGATACCAGCACAAGCTGTTAATCCCTTAGGAGAAGTCATCATTAATTCAGCATCAACGATAGCCATATCTGGAGTTAGTTCGTAGTCAGCTAATGGATATTTAACTCCTGTTTGCTCATCAGTTATAACTGCGAATGGAGTAACTTCTGATCCAGTACCAGCTGAAGTTGCTATAGCAACCATCATAGCTTTTTGACCCATTGTTGGGAATTTGTATATTCTCTTTCTTATATCCATGAATGTCATTGCTAAATCGTGGAAGTTAACTTCTGGATGTTCGTACATAACCCACATAATCTTAGCAGCATCCATAGCTGATCCACCACCAAGTGAAATTACAACATCTGGTTGGAAGCTAGTCATTTCTGCAGCACCAGCTCTAGCACATCTTAATGTTGGATCTGGTTCAACATCTGAGAATATTTTATATTGGATTCCGTTTGCTTCTAAAACTTCTGTAACTTTGTTAGTATATCCCATTTCGAATAATACTTTATCTGTTACGATGAATGCTTTCTTTTTACCCATTTCACCTAATTCAGCTAAAGCTACTGGTAAACATCCGTATTTGAAGTAAGTTTTTTCTGGAACTCTAAACCAAAGCATATTTTCTCTCCTTTCAGCAATGCTCTTAACGTTAATTAAGTGCTTAGGACCAACGTTTTCTGAAACTGAGTTTCCTCCCCATGATCCACATCCTAATGTTAATGATGGTGCTAACTTGAAGTTAAATAAGTCTCCGATAGCTCCTTGTGCTGCTGGCATGTTAATTAATGTTCTAGCAGTCTTCATTCTTTCTCCGAATGTTAATACTCTATCTCTGTTCTTTAATTGATCAGTGTATAGAACTGATGTATGACCCATACCACCTAATTCGATTAATCTATCTGCTTTATCTAAAGCTTCTTCAAATGATTTAGCTTTGTACATAGCTAATACTGGAGATAATTTTTCGTGTGAGAATGGTTCTTCTAATTCAACTGAAGTAACTTCTCCAACTAAAACTTTAGCTGTTTCTGGAACGTTAACTCCTGCCATTTTAGCAATCTTACAAGCAGATTGACCAACCATGTCAGCATTTAATCCACCTTTTTCATTTAAGATTATCTTTCTAACTTTATCTATTTCTTCGCCTTTAAGGATATATGCTCCTCTTTCAGCCAATTCTCTCTTAACTTCATCATAAACTTCTTCTAAAACAATGATTGATTGTTCTGATGCACAGATAACACCATTATCGAATGTCTTAGAAAGTAATATTGAGTTTACAGCCATTTTAATGTGAGCTGATTCATCAATGATTGCTGGAGTATTACCTGCTCCAACCCCTAAAGCTGGTCTTCCTGATGAGTAAGCAGCCTTAACCATTGCTGGACCACCTGTAGCTAATATTATATCTGATTCTCTCATAACGTTTTGTGATAATTCAACTGATGGTTGATCTATCCATCCGATTATTCCTTCTGGAGCTCCTGCTTTAACTGCAGCTTCTAAAACTATTTTAGCAGCTTCTATTGTAGAATTCTTAGCTCTTGGGTGTGGAGAGATTATGATAGCATTTCTAGTTTTTAAAGCTATTAAACACTTGAATATTGCTGTTGATGTTGGGTTTGTTGTTGGAACTATAGCAGATATAACCCCGATTGGTTCTGCTACCTTAGTAATTCCACTTGTTTTATCTTCTTCTAAAACTCCACAAGTTTTCATGTTCTTGTATTGGTTATATATATATTCAGCAGCAAAGTTGTTCTTTACAACTTTATCTTCAACTATTCCCATTCCAGTTTCTTCTACAGCCATCTTAGCTAACTTAATTCTGTTGTGGTTAGCTGCTAAAGCTGCTTGTCTGAAGATTTCATCTACTTGTTCTTGAGTATAAGTAGCGAATTTCTTTTGTGCTTCTCTTAATTGTTTAATTCTTGCTGTTAATTCTTGAGCGTTTGTAACTTTCATTTATTACATCCTCCTAAATAATCAATATTTATAGTAATTTTCATTGATATCTTAATTTCTAGGGACTTTGTTAAGTTTTTGTTTTGATTGTTAATTCTTTAACTTGTCCACACCCTTATTGTACTCGCTTGTTTATTTTTTGTCAAACTTTTTTTTAAACTTTTTTTTTTATATTTTTTATTACTAGTTTTAATTTGTATTAAACCCCACTTTTTTCAAGTATGATAACATTTTCATCATCTTTTAATTTTTTTTGACATTTTTTCATTATTTCTTTATTTATTTTTTTTATTTGAATTTTAATAAAACTAACTCAACTTATATCTTCCCTTTATACTTTTCGTTATATTAATAACAAACTTACGATATCCTAATTTATTTCGATATTATATTTTGTTATTGAATATATTTTTATTCACTACATAAAAAAAGTTGAAACCTAAATCATCCTTAACTTAATATGATTTAAGATTTCAACTCTTTTATTTAATTTCACTACGCTAGTGATGTTAATAAACTTCTATCGCTTACTTCATCAATAACATTAGCCTTACTGAACATCTCCATTAATTTTTCTGTTGTCAACTCTCGCTTGTCTTTGCCTTTAATATCAAAAATAACTTTTCCTTCATGCATCATAAGCAACCTATTACCACATTCTAAAGCTTGCTTCATATTATGAGTTACCATTAATGTAGTAATATTATTTTCCTCTATAACTTGTTGGGTAATTTCCATTATCTTAGCTGATGTCTTAGGATCTAATGCTGCTGTATGTTCATCTAATAACAGAAGTTTTGGTTCTGACATTACTGCCATCATAAGAGTTAGAGCTTGACGCTGTCCTCCTGATAATAGTGTTACCTTATTATAAAGTTTATTTTCAAGACCTAAATCAAGCTTAATAAGCAACTCCTTATAATATACAATTCTCTTTTTATTAATTCCAAAAGAAAGTCCATAGGTTTTTCCCTTATTATCTGCTAAAGCTAAATTTTCTAAAATAGTCATATTAGGAGATACACCTATTGATGGATTTTGATAAACTCGTCCTATTTCTTTAGCTCTAACATACTCTTCTTTAAATGATACATCCTTCCCATCTATTGATACCATTCCAGAATCAATAGGAATATTACCACTAATTAAATTTAATAAAGTTGATTTTCCTGCACCATTTGATCCTATAATAGTTATAAATTCACCTTTCTTTACTTCTAAACTAAAGTTATCAAAAACCTTATTTTCATTTATGGTGTTAGGATTAAATACTTTGCATAACTTCTGAATTTTCAGCATTGTCCTCACCCCCTTCACCATTATCCTTTAATCTTTTTCTTTTATTCTTTATTTTAAATACACCACTATTTGATGCTAATGCTATAGCAACTAATATAGCTGTTAATATCTTTAAATCATTTGGATTTAATTTCATCCACAAGGCTACTGCTACTACTAATTTATAGATTATTGCTCCAAATATAGATAAAGTTGTAACCTTTATTATAGATAATTTTCCAAATATTGATGTTCCTATTATTACTGCTGCTAATCCCATCACAACAATACCAGTTCCCATTGTAATATCTGAAAAACCTTGATTCTGTGCTGTTAAAGCACCAGATAATGCTACTAATGCATTACTTATAGATAATCCTAAAACCTTCACTATATTCTTATTTACTCCTAATGATGATACAACCTGTTCATTATCACCAACAGCAACTAATAAAAAGCCTGTTTTTGTTTTTAAAAATAAATCTAAAATTACTTTTATTAAAATTACTATAGCTAAAATAATAAATATTGAATTAATTGCAGAATTTTTAAAAATATAATTAGTATTAAAAAGTGGTATGTTTGATTTTCCCATTATTCTCAAATTTATTGAGTATAATCCCATCATAACTAATATTCCTGACATCAAATTACTTATTTTTAATTTCACATGCAGAAAACCAGTTACAGCGCCAGCACAGGCACCACCTAAAGTAGCTGCTAATATAGTAATCCACGGATTTATTCCTTGAACTAACATGGCTGCTGAAATTGACGCACCTAAAGGAAATGTTCCATCAACAGATAAATCAGGAAAGTCTAGTATCTTATATGTTATATAAACTCCCATTGCCACTAAGGCAAATAGTAACCCTTGTTCTAAAGCATTAAGTATTACTTCCACTATTTAACCCCTCCAGTTACTTTATTTGCTTTTGTATTCAAATTTTCTGGAATTGTTATATTTAACTTTTCTGCTACATCTGTATTAATAGTAACAGACATATCACTTAAAGTGCTTATTTCAATATCGCTTGGCTTTGTTCCATTTAAAATTTCTGCAGCTTTATATCCCGCTTCTTTTCCTAACTTAAAATAATCTATACCAATAGAGCAAAGCCCTCCTTTAGATACTCCTGCTTCTTCACCGCATAATATAGGAATGTTTTTATTTACACAGATATTTCCAACCAAATCATATGCTGAAGCTACTGTATTATCTGTAGGTGCATATAATGCATCTATTGATCCTATTGCCGCATTTAAATTTTGATTTATTTCATTAACAGTTGTGACAGATATTTCTTTAATATCTATTCCTTTTTTATCTGCTTCTTTCTTAAGTTCTTGAACTTGTGCTAATGAATTTGCTTCTGATGAATTATATATTACACCTAATGTTTTTATATTTGGAACTAATGTTGTTAATAAATTTAATTGTTCTTCCATAGAAACCATATCTGAAGTTCCTGTAACATTTGTACCTGAACTTTTCCAACTTTCAGCCACTCCTGCTTCAATAGGGTCCGTAACTGCAGTAAATACTATTGGAATGTCTTTTGTAGCATTATAAGAGGCTTGAAGGCTTGATGTAGCTATAGCAAATATCATATCTACCTTAGATGTAACAAATTGATCTGAAATAGTTTTAGCAATGGCTATATCTCCTTGTGCATTTTGATAATCAATCTTTAAATTCTTTCCTTCCTCAAACCCTTTTTCCTTCAAAGCTTCTAGAAAGCCTTCTCTTGAAGCATCTAATGCATCATGTTGCACCAATTGATTTATTCCAATTGTATACATCTCATTAGCTTCACTTAAATTTTTGCTTGCACCATCTGTTTTTTCATCTTTATCTGATGAAGTTGTCTTAGCACAGGAAATTAATCCTGCAATAATTAAAATTCCGCTTAAAATTAATGCTATTTTCTTCTTTCCTACCATATTCCCATCCTCCTTAAACTCAAAATAACTCAAACCCTCCTACTAATCTACTTTACATAACGATAAAAATTCCCTTATATTTTCTTCTTTTGTTTAATTATAATAATATTTATTTATGTTTTTATCACTAAAAATTGAGTTATTTTATTAAATTATTATTATTTATATTATCATATTTTGAATATTTTGTAAATATTTTAATTTTATTCCTTTTATTTTTTATAAAAAAATAGATTAGTATAAAATAATATCTATACTAATCTACTATATTATTCAGGAACAGCCCTATGTCCAATCCCAATTACAACCTCATCTAAATGTAAAAGTCCTACACTTAAAAATATACAAACACTCATATGCTGTCCTTTTCTAGCTATTCCAACTTTACCTCCAACATTTTGCCCACTAGCACGTTCTCTAATCTGCATTAACGCATCTCTAGTTGCTCCGATAACTCCACCTTCATGTAAATGCTCATCTCTTATAACATTACTTCTTTTAGCCGCTACCAAAGCACGTTCTAATATCTTAGAGGTAGATTCATTAATATTACCACCTATATTAACTGCTGTAACTAATACGCCTACCTTTTTATATAAACTCTTTAAATTCTCTTCTTCATCTCTTGTGGATATTGCCATTTGCGTAGCTATTTTGGCAACCTCCATACTTGAACTATAAGTTATTCCCATACTATTCTTTCTATACCCCTTTAAGTTAAATATTTAAGTATCTTTCTAAAATAAAGTTGCTGAGTAAATTCAACTAACCAAGAAGATTATATTTTTCTTCAAAAAAGTTGGTCATTCTCTTTAATGCTGTTATAAGTACAGTTTCTTCTGTCTCTGGAAGCTCTTGAATAATACTTTTTATCATATCAGTATGGAATTGTGCATGACTATCAAATGCCTTTTCCCCTTTATCTGTTAATTTTATTAGTACAACTCTTCTATCTTCTTCTATTCTTCTTCTCTCAACATACTCTTTTTTTATTAATCTATTTATAGCAGTAGTTAATGTTCCTACCGTAATCTCTAAATCTTTTGCTACCTCTGTCATAGTCATCTCTCTATTTTTACCAATAGCCTCAATAATATGGTTTTCAGTAACAGATAAATCACTACATTCCCCTTGCTTTATAGCAGCTGCTTCGATTTTTAAAATATCATTAAATAATTTTACTAATAACATATTTAAAACGTCCTCAGACTCTTTACGTATCATTTGTTTCACTCTCCCAAAAAATATAAATATATTATTATTATAAAATATATTTACACCTTTTATCCAGTATTATTTGAAATTATTTATCATTTACACGTAACTTGAATTAAATAAGAGGAGCCATAGGATTTTCTCCTCTTATTTTTAACTCTAGATTAACATTAAACCAATAGATATTACCATAATAATAAATGCTATTATTCCAAAACAAACTGACTTTTTAAGTAATTCATATTTTGAATATCTAGTTATCTTTTTTATATTTCCTTCTGGGTAAATAAGTTCTACTTCGTCTCCCTCATTTAAATCTGACATTTCATCATAGTCGTGATAATCAATTCTTAATTTTTCATTGCCTAAATCAATTTCTAATACCGGATTTATATCTACGTTGTATATTTTATTTCTTTCGGTTCCATAAGTTATATAACTGAAAGATTGTAACTCAACAACTCTTGCTTTTTTCTTTACACCATTATTAATTAAATTCATTTGATTGATAAATAATTTTACAGAAATTATCATGAGTATAGAAGCACCTAGTAACATTATTGCACTAAACATTTCAATTCACCCCACAAATATATTCTTTTAATTTCTTAATATAATTTTTATCTTCTATATATTTTATGACGCTAAAATATTGATGTTTACTTTATACAAAATATTTCATTATTCCGTACTTCTATTAATTATTAGATGTAATAATTTCATTGTTAATTCACTTTAATTACCTTTTTTTAACTTAAAACACTCTTTAATTATCAAATGATTATTTTTAAAAAATTTTCCTATTTTTTTGAGATTATTAATAACTTATTATTTATGAAAAAAGGAATGTAATTAAACATTCCTTTTTACTATAATTGATTTATCCACAGCACTTTTTATACTTTTTACCACTTCCACATATGCATGGATCATTTCTTCCTATCTTAACTTCATTAACAACCCTAGCATTTGCCTTTTGTATTTCATCTTCTGTATATCCCCTTAGAGACCACTTTCTAATACTTTTTGCAAAAAGTTCTAATTCATATACAAATATATTTCTTTCTTCTTCTGATTGTATTTCATATGCTTGTAAAAATATATCAATAGCCTCTGACTTTTCAACTTCATTTTTTATAGCAACTATAAAACCATCCATTTCTTCTTTTAATATATTTTTATCAATAACAAATAACTCACCAAGTACCTTTTCTAATTTAGCACCTTGCTTATTTTCTTCAACGAAATCAATTTTACCTGCTTTTATTAATGATTTTTTATCAAATTTATAGTAATCATTTTTACATTCTTCTTGAAGCTTTAATATTTTTTCTGTATCTTCTACATCTATGTTGCAAAGCATATCTCCATCAATAACATAATCATATCCAAGTTCTTCTCCATTTGCTATTAATGTATTTATATATGCTTCATCAAAGCTTGTTCCAAATATATTTTCTATATTAGATTTAATGAAATCAATTTTACAAATACCATAATAATAAACCATTCCTGAAATAGCTTTTATTACTTCTTCATTTAATCTAGCTCTATCTTTTAACTCTTTATTTAACTGAAGACTAATTACACCTTTTAACTCCTCTGGCATAACTACAAAAGCCTCATCATTTTTTACTCCAGAAAAAGCTAAACCTCTATTTCTTAAATAATTGATATAAATCATTTCGTTGCATTGGTATTTCTTTAGTCCGCTCTCTTTAAGTAATTCTTCTATGTATCTTAAAATACCTTCTTCCATTAACTCTAAAGCAACTTTAGTGTTTTCTAATATTACATTCATTACCCTTTCAACAGCATCTGCCTTCTTTAATGTTGTAATACCTCTCACTGAATATCTCTTAGCTATTTTAACTAATTCATCTTTAGTCATTTTTTCTAAGAAAGTTTTTAAAGTACAGTTTTCATCTATATCTTTCCACATTTTTTCTACATTTTTATTATCAGCCTTCATTATTTCTTCTTGAAGTTTATTTTTATCTTCCATTTAATTTATGTCACCCCGTATCATATTCTACAAAAAAATCACTTCTTCTATTATATATGTTTTTTCGTCATAGTCAAAATTATTTTTTACCAAAAGATCTAATATCCATATATTGATTGTTATCATTACCTTTTATTTACTTGTTCATTTTTTAAAAAATATGATACAATGATTTAGCAATAAATTTTGATTTTCAAACTATTTGGTTTTATTTTTTTAACAAAGGAGATTAACAATGAAGAAAAAGAAACTTTTAGGTATATCCCTAGGAATTATTGCTGTTATTATAGTAATATCTCTAAGTCTTATAGGAAATTACTTTTATAACTTAGCTTTAAATCCAACTACACCAAAAGATATAGTATTTGGAACTCCTGAAGAAGCAGCAACAACAAGTGGACAAGTTCTAGATTCAGATATTTCTTGGTTATTAAATGACTCAAATTATACTGATGAATATATAACTTCTTCGGATAACTTAAAGCTTCACAGTTATAAAATAAAAAATGAAACTTCATCTGACAAATGGGTAATAACTGTACATGGTTATACAAGTGAAGGAATAAATATGAGTTCATATGCTAAGAAATATTATGATAATGGCTATAATGTACTTATTCCAGACTTAAGAGCTCACGGATTAAGTGAAGGTGATTATATAGGAATGGGATGGGATGATAGATTAGATATTATCTCATGGATAAATTACATATTAAATGAAGATCCTAATGCTGAAATAATACTTCATGGAGTTTCTATGGGAGCTGCTACTGTATTAATGACTTCTGGTGAAGAAATACCTTCTAATGTAAAAGCAATAGTTGCAGATTGCGGCTATACATCAGTTTGGGATGAATTTGCTTATCAATTAGATGATTTATTTTCATTACCTGAGTTCCCAATACTTAATGTTTCATCTATAGTTGCAAAAATAAGAGCCGGTTATTTCTTAGGAGAAGCTTCATCTATAGATCAAGTAAAAAAATCTAAAACTCCAATTTTATATATCCATGGAGATCAAGATGATTTTGTTCCTTACTATATGATGGAAGAGCTTTACAATGCAACAAGCTCTGAAAAAGAAATGTTAACAATAAAAGGTGCTGAACATGCCAAAGCTTCTGAAGTAGATCCTGAAACTTATTGGACAACTGTAAATAACTTTATAAATAAATATATAAAATAAAAGTTGATATTTTTATCAACTTTTATTTTATAGTCTACTACATTTAAAATGAGGACTCAAAAAATTAAATTTTGAATCCTCATTTATTTATGCTTAAGATTATTTATTCTTCATTAGTAAATAATCCAGCACCCTTTATAATTTCTTGCTCTTCAAATAATCTTGAAACAGCCTCTCTATAATCTTTAGCTTTTTGTGCTTTCTTAATTTTTTTATAATATTTTTTATTATCTGTAAATATATGTGACATATATCCCCAAAGTTCTTTCATTCTATACATTGCATTTTTATCTTCATTTAAAAGAATTGTATAATTTTCAAAAATTTCATCATGGAATTCTTTTAAAATTTCTTTGCTAATAAAATTATTTTCTCTAATTTCACCAATTAATCCTGGATTGGCTAATACTCCTCTACCAAGCATTACTTTATCTATTTCTGGAAACTCTTTTACTATGTCATTATAATTTTTAGTAGTAAAAATATCTCCATTATAGCATATAGAATGCTTACTTAAAGATAAAGCCTCTTTAAACATTTTTAGATTTGGTTTATTTCCATAAAAATCCTCTCTAGTTCTAGGATGAATTATCAATTCTTCAAGAGGATACTTATTATAAATTTCAATAAGATTATAAAATTCTTCTGGCATTTCTTTGCCTAATCTAGTTTTTATTGATATTTTCATATCACTGATTTTATATATTTCATCTAAAAATTTATCTAATTCATCTGGATACGCAAGAAATCCTGACCCCCTTTTTTTTGAAACAACAGTTCCTGCTGGACATCCTAAATTTAAATTAATTTCATCATATCCTAATTGTTTTAATTTATTTGCAGTTAGTATAAAACCTTCTGCATCATTAGTTAATATTTGTGGAACTACATTTAAACCTTCATTATTTTCTGGTAATAAATCTCTTAACTCTTTAGTTTTAAGACTTAAACTTTGATTAGGAACAATAAAAGGCGTAAAGTATTTATCTATATTATGAAAGTATTTTTCATAAGCATTTCTATATATGTGCCCTGTAATTCCTTCCATTGGTGCTAAATAATATTTCATATAATTACTCCTCGTTTGTAAATATTCTAAAAAACATTATATCAGCCAAACCCTTTATAATCTACCTCTAACTAAATTGTTCGTTATAGCTTGAATGCCGTGATGACGAAAATTAATGATATTATCTCCAGGAATTAGTGTAATTTTTCTCTATCACTAGCTTTTAAGCTAAAGGATACAATTTCCTACGTAACCACCTTAAGAGTTAACGACTTCTGCTATATTTTATATAATAAATTATTAACTTCTAAATATATATTTTAAAATAAACTAAGAGTATTAATATACAAATTAACTTTAATATAAAAAAATTTGTAGCACAAAACATTAACTATAAATGGGGAGGTATAAGCATATACATGAAGAAAGAAAAATGAAATATTTATTTGGAGGTATCATTGAAATTAAGCCGTAGAATTTAATAATTGATGGAGTAAAGTTGCGTAAAGAAGTTTTTACTGTTTGAGCGAATAGCGAGTTTAAAAACTTTAGCAAACTTTATGGAATCAATTATATAAATTCTAGGTGAAAATTTCACCATTACTGGAAAATAAATATTTCATTTTTCGCTTCCATGTGGTGCGCAATATATTTCAATTGCTTTTGCCATGAATTCTGCAGTTCCTTCTCCATATTTATCTATATTTTCTTTAAATCTTTCATCTCCTATATACATTAAACCTAAACCACTTAAAATTTCCTTTGTACAATTATAAAAGTTTGAAGTTATATATGCTCTCCATTTTTCAACTAAGCTTTGTACAATATGACTATTTGGATCTTCATTCCTATTATCAGCAAACTCTTTTAATATTTCTATCATTTCTTCATTAATTGTAGTCCATGAATTTTTATCATAACTACTTGTCTTTTTCTCATATTCTTTATATGCATCTGTATTACCCCAACGATTTTTAACCTCTTCTGAGTACTTTCTTTTATTTTCTTCTATCTTACTATTATCAAATTCTTTAAAACTCATGATATTATCTCCCTTTATTGTTTTATTTATTAAGGCAATTAACCCATCAATTCTTTTTCTTTTTTCCATAAGCAATTCTTTATGCTTATTTAATGCTTCATTTTTATTGTAGTTAGGATTTATCATTATTTCTTTTATTTCATTTAACGGGAAATCTAATTCTCTAAAAAATAATATTTGTTGCAAGGTTTCTAAATCTTTATTGGAATATACTCTATATCCAGCTTCAGTAGTATCACTTGGCTTTAAAAGTCCAATTTCGTCATAATAATGAAGAGTTCTTACTGTAACCCCACTTAATTTTGCTACTTCACTTATTTTCACTTTTCTGAATCCTCCCTTTTTCTTATAAATTAATCAGCAGCTTTAATTTACTTGCTATGACTATGACTTGTTTTCCTTACTACACATCTAACTATAATCTATAACGTAACGTTATAGTCAATAAAAATATTAAAAAATAATATTTTTTTAGTATCTAATATAGAAAAATTTACAATTTATTAATAGCAATTTATTTCATTCTTGCAGAGGGCTTTATAGAATATTATACTTATAATTAGTAACATATTTTGCTATATACTAATAAATATAATTTATAATGAAAGGATTATATATGAGAAAAAAAGATATATTAGAGCTAAAAAAACGTTTTAAAAAAGACCACTGTACCTTTACAAAAATGTGTGGTTGTTACGTTAATGGCGAAAAAAATATTTTATTAAAATTCAGAGAAACATTTTTAAATTTGGAAGAGGATGATTATTTCAAATACTTAGAAATTGCTAAAAAAGTTTTATCTGGAACTATTGGTAACAATATTTTAGAGCTTAATTTTGAACTTAACGAAGAGCATATAAATGAAAAACAACTTTCTTTTATGAAACTAAAAAATAGTGGATTAAAAGATGACGCTTTACTTGATGAATTCTACAATTCAATTATAGAAAATTATGATTATACAGGTAATTTTTTAATTCTTATATTCCATGATGCTTACGATGTTATTACTAAGACTAAAGATAATGCAAAGTTAGATGAGTCTGAAGAGGTATACGAATATATTCTTTGTGCAATATGTCCCGTTGAACTATCTAAAGCTGGACTTAGATACTTTGAAGAAGAAAATACAATTAAATCACGTACAAGAGATTGGGTTGTTGAGGCACCAAGTAATGGATTTGTATTTCCTGCCTTTATAAATCGTAGTTCAGATGTTAATTCTATTATGTATTATACAAAAAATGCAAAAGATACACATCCTGAGTTAATGGAAAATGCTTTAGGATGTCCAACAAAACAAACTCATACAGAACAAAAAGAAGTATTTAATGATATTATCCGCGATGCTCTTGGTCCTGATGAAAAGAAATCTGATCATTTCTTTATGGAAATTCAAGAAAGTTTAAACAATAAAATTGAAGAACATAATAGTATTTATGAAGAGTCTGATGTACCAATAGTTTTAACTAATGATATTGTTCAAGAAATATTATCTCTAAGTGGTGTTCCTGAAGAAGTTACTACTAAAATAGAAAAGTCATATACAGAAAACTTTGGCGATGCTCCTCCTGTAGCAGAAATATTAATAGACAACAAGGCACTTGCTGCAAAAGCTCAAAAGAAAAAAGAAGAAATGCTTGAAAGGCAAGTAAAAATACTTGAAAGCAAACTTGAAAGAGTAACTCAAAGCTCTTCACCAAATTCAGAAATAGAAAAAGCTTCATTAGAATTAGAAGATGAAGCGGCTATAGAAGTAGATTCTTCTAATATCACTTCAGAAGATGTTAGTGATTCTATATCTAAGGATAACTCTGATATTAATCTTAATACTAATACAGAGCTATCTGATAATTTAGATGAAAACATAGAGAATTCTACTAATTTAAATGAAGATTATGATATTGTACTGAAAGTAAAACCTGAAAAAGTACCACAAATTAAATCTCAAATAATTGATGGCAAAAAATATCTTGTTATTCCTATTGATGAAAATGAACAAACTACTGTAAATGGAATTGATAGCTTAGTTTAATATAATTTAATAATAAAAATGGTATGTATCATGCTTTCTGACACATACCATTTTTATATGTTTAATGCTCTATTAAATCTACCTTTTCAACTTCATTTATACACATTATATCTGTTAATATATCACTAATATCAAGTTCATCATCAAGATTTATTTTAAATCTAAGTCTAACACCTTCACCCTTAGATCTCTTTTGCATTTCAATAGATACTATATCTCCCCCAACATTTCTTATCATGTCCTTTATAGCCTCAACTGTTACTGATATATTCTCACTTATTCTAACTTCTATATGGGCATGTGAATTTCTAGATATAGTAATTAAATTTTTTATTCTAAATATATCATTTAAAAATGCATATGCAACAAGAGTAACAAGTATTGAAGCAAGATATATACCTGATCCTACCGCTAGACCTATTATAGCTACTAAACATATAGATGCTGCTGTAGTTAACCCCTTTACGCTTCTTTTATCTTTTAATATTGTTCCTGCACCTAAAAAACCTATACCTGAAATATATTGTCCAGCCAATCTGAACACATCATTATCCCCACCATTAATACGATAGTATTCTAAAGATGTTATCTGAATTAATACGCCTACAAGCCCAACCATAACGTGAGTTCTTATTCCTACTACCATTCCTTTTTTCTCTCTATTATATCCTATTGCTCCTACAAGAATTACACATACAATTATCTTAAATATAATAACTATTGATACTTTAAATGTTTCACTATTAATAAACTCACTTATCATAAAATATTCACCTCCAGAAGCTCAATAAAAACTATATATTTTTATAATTTAATTTATTATCTGTAATATAAATAGATTTTTAATATATTTTGTATTCTTAATTTTTATTAACTGAACACTTAAATATATTATTTCATAAACTAATATATTTAATAATACAAAAAGAGAGAACATTTATGAAATTTAATAATATCCTAAAAAATATGTATCGTAATATTATTTTTTCAAAATCTGTAATATCTCATAAATTTAGAATTCCTTCAAATTATAATGATACCTCTACAGACTTTGTAAATAATAATAATTTATCTAGCACTACTAAATATCTTATTTGGGTAGATACTAATAATTTTCAAGTAAATATTTTTTCAGGCTCTAAAAATAACTGGAAACTAGTAAAGAATTATATTTGCTCTATTGGAAAACCATCTACGCCTACCCCATTAGGAACATTTAAGGTTGGTGCTAAAGGATTTTCATTTGGCGAAAACCATGGGTATATTTGTTATTATTATACACAATTTAAAGGAAATTATCTTTTCCATTCAATTATATATAATCTAGATAATACAGTTAGAGACGGTCGCCTTGGATATAAAATTAGTAATGGCTGTATTAGACTTGCTAAAGTAAATGCTAAATGGATTTATGATAATATACCATATGGAACTACCGTTTTTATAAGTTAAAGAATGGATTATAAAAGTTGAGAATCAATAATAAAACTATATATTTATAGTTTAAGCTGTATCCCACATATTTGGTAGAATACAGCTTATTTTTATTATATACGTATATAATAACTTCTCAATATCATCTCTAATTTTGATTTCTCTACTGTAATTTAAATTGATTTTCATGTTTATTTATTAAATCTTCAATTATATATGGGAGCTTTTCAATAATATGAGATGCATTAACACAAAACATATCTTTTGATAATATATCTCCACAATATCCATGAATATATGCTCCTAATATTGTTGCCTTTAAAACCTCATATCCTTGCCCTATAAAGGAAGTAATAATTCCTGTAAGTGCATCTCCCATACCTCCTGATGCCATTTTACTACTTCCTGTTGAGTTTATATAAACTTCTCTACCATCAGTTATTATAGTATTATATCCCTTTAATAATACTACTACATTATATTCTTTAGCAAAATTAACAGCAATATCAATTCTATTTTCAACTAACTCTTTAATATTAATACCTGTAAGCCTAGACATTTCTCCCATATGGGGTGTTATTACAATCTTTCTATTACTATTCTTTAATAATTCTAAATTATCTTTTAATACATTTAATGCATCTGCATCAAGAACTACAGGACATCCTTCCTTAGAAAGAATATTCCTTACCTGTTTAAATGTAAATTCATCATTTCCCATACCAGGTCCCATAGCAATACTATCACTATTTAATATAACCTCTTCAAATGTATTATCCTCATATGACATTGACATAGCTTCTACTAATTTAGTTTTTAAAATATCTACTACAGATTTCTTTGTACAAAGAGTAACTAACCCTGAACCAGTTCTTACAGCTGCCATAGTTGAAATATATGCTGCACCTGTAAATTTTTCAGATCCTGCTATAATAGTAACCCTTCCAAAATCACCCTTATGTGAATACTTATTTCTCTTTTTTATAATATTTTTTATATAATTTATTTCTGTCATGTATTCTTTATTATGAAATTTATTAACTACATAATCTGGTACACCTATTTTTTCAATTATTATACTCCCTGTATATTTTTCACTTTCATAATCTAAAAATCCCTTTTTATAAACTTCAAAAGAAACAGTTTTATCTGCTTCAATAGAATTACCTAGAATCCCAAAGCTATCGCATTTCATTCCTGAAGGTATATCTATAGAAAGTGTGTAAGTACTTTTTTCATTTATTATTTTAGTTACTTCATCATATATTCCTTCTATTTTTCTGCTTAGACCTATTCCAAAAATTGCATCAATAGTCATGCTATTTTCACTTAGTGCTTCCCTTAAATTTATAATATCTTCACTTTTAATAATATGCTTTATATTAATTCCCATATTTTTTAAAATATCATAGTTTGCTTTACAGTCTTTACTCATTGAATGATTACCTACTATGAATATATCTACTTTCATATTCATACTAAAAATATGACGTGCAACAGCTAGACCATCTCCTCCATTATTTCCACTTCCACATACTATAGTAAATGATTTAAATCTTTCAAAATCTATATTTTTAATAACTTTTAATGCAGCATTTTCCATAAGCACAATTGAAGGAATATTCAAATCATTTATGCAGTAGTTATCTATATTCCTTATTAAAACTGAGTTTCCTATTTTCAAAATCTCATCACCTTTTACAAAATTAATTTATATATTTATAATTATATCATTATTTAACTACTGCTAATTTATTTTTATAACTTACTTCCTTGTTATATTTCTAAAATTTTTGGACATTTGTCCTTATTTTTTTATTCTACCTCTTTCTTAAAAGAATTAATGTGTTATAATTACTTTACTTAACTAATAAGGAGAATTGCAATGAACAACTTACCTTATTTTTTAGATACTTGTCCTAATTATATAAAAAATAAATTTATGTATGTTAAATTTAATACTTTTGATAAAATACTTATACAAAATGAAGATCCTAACTTTGTATATATAATAAAAAAAGGAAAAGTCAAAGTTTATTCACTAACACCAACTGGAATTAAATATCTAGAAAGGACTTATTGTGAAAATGATTTATTTGGTGAGCTAGAAGTATTTGCTAATAAGCCTATATTAAATTATGTAGAAGCACTTGAACCTTGCGAAGCAATTAAAATTTCCAAAGAATCCTTTTTAGAATGGATTAAATATGATAGTGAATTTTCTTTATATATTCATATAGAGCTTTCTGAAAAAATGTATCATACTTCTATTAATAGTAAAGCAAATGTTGCTTATAATTTAAAAGATAGAGTACTCTTCTTTTTATGGAAGTTTTTAAATGAACATAATCTAAATACAGTTCATAAAGACATACTAGTAGAAGGTGTAGGTTCTAATATTAGAAGTGTTAATCGAATTATTAAAGAGTTAGTAGATGAAGATATTATTGAATATAATAAAGGATCTATTAAGGTAAAAGATATAAATAAACTTGCTGATATAAATTTCTCCTCTAATAGTAATAATAACTTAGTAAGTATTTTTAATAATAATTCAGGAGGCAAACAATGATAGATAAAAAATTATTAATAGAAAAAGCTTTCGATGCTCAAAAATATTGTTATACACCATACTCAAACTTTAATGTAGGTGCAGCTTTACTTTGTGAAAATGGTGAAATTTATCAAGGATGTAATATAGAAAATGCTGCATATACACCAACAAACTGCGCTGAAAGAACTGCTTTCTTCAAGGCAATTTCTGAAGGTCAAAAGAATTTTACTGCCATTGCAATTGTAGGAAATAAAGCAGGCATAAAACCTGGAGATGGAGATTTCTGTGCACCTTGTGCTGTATGCAGACAAGTAATGGCTGAGTTTTGCGATTTAAAAACTTTCAAAGTAATAATTGCTAAAAGTACAGAAGAATATTTAGAATATACATTAGATGAACTTTTACCATTAGCATTTACAGGTAAAAATTTAGAATAAACTATTAAAAGCTATTGATTTTTTAATCAATAGCTTTATCTCTATATAAAATTAGAAATATTCAATTAGGCTTCTTTTAATAAATTATACATTCTTCTAACTAATATTATAATCCATAATCTTAAAGCTAATGCTAAAAATACTATACATACCCCTATTACTGCTGAATAAAATATCATATTTATAGTATTTCCAACTGTAATTATAGAAGCTATTATTAGATAAATACTTATTTTATTATTATAGTTATCATATAAATCATTATTTTTTATTTTTAATATTTCACTACTTCCAACTAATAATTTATATATCATAATAATTTCTACTATATTAAATACATTCATCCATATAATATTAAAGTATATATTATTTATCATTTCTGAACTTATCGAAAAAGTTATAAGCAACTTTATAAAAGCTATAAATATTAATATAGAAGCACAATTAGCTGATTGTTTTAATGATTCTAATTTATACTGATCTATCAACTCTTTTATTCCGAAATATATAACCATATAGCTAATAAAATCCGGTAAAAGCTTAATACTACCCAAATTTATATGAAATATTAAAAATATAAATCCCCAAAATATTTTATTATATCCCGAATTCATTTCTATAACTCCCCTCTTGCCTTTAAATATTTATATATTCCATAGGAATTATAAAAAGAATCGTAATTTCTAACATTAAAACTTTCCATATTGTTATACCTATAAATATATTCATCATTATACTCATTTATAAAGTGTATCTTAGGACTTATGTTATATAATGTATAACTTTTTAAAATATCATTACTTCCATTATACTTTGATTTTATTGTTACTATTGAATTTTCTTTTATAGTTTGTCCTTTCTCATATTTTATTTCATCAACACTATTAAACTCTGTATAAGTAATATTAAAATCAAATATTTCTGAGACATCTCCAAATAAAGATGATTCTATATTTTCTATTTTAACATCTTCTTTTATTCTAAATGTTGTTGATGACGTTCCATCACTAGAACCAGTATAGCTAATCCCCTCTAATGCTACTGGTCTATTACTACCTTTATATAATACTATCTTTCCTAAATCTATATCCATATTTGATCCATCATTAAATTCTATTGTTGCATTAGTTAATACAATTTCTTTTTGGTTATCATCATATTTAAGTTCTGGACATGTTACATATACTGTATGAAGTCCATACCTTCCAAACTCATTTACATTTAGGTTTTTCTCTTCATAAAACCTCATTCCATAAGATTGATTATATTCTGTTGCAAAAAAATATGTATCTGATAGTTCCTTAAATGTTATCCCTGTAACATATTTATTATCATCTACATTCGAGATATACTGTAAAATTAAAGAACCTTCATCTAATGAATATGTACCTTCATATTCATTAATAGCTATTTCGTAATAATTCTTTAAAAACACCTGCTTGTCTATTCTTAACTTGCTAATTGATATTATAGATATTATTGCCGTTAACACTATAACTATTATTGATATCCTTAGTATTTTATTATGATTACTCATGTCTCCCCCTAATTATTCTTTTTTATACATTATATACCAAATGATTGCTTTAATAAATAAAAAAGCTATTAGGAGTTATCTTTAATTTACTCTCTAATAACTATTTATCTTATATACTATAATATTTTTCTATAAATACCTTATGACTTCTAGGTATATTTTCTGGCAATTCGTCATAACTAAAAAAACATAAGTCCTTTGTTTCAAAATTATCTATACTTAATTTACCACTATAACTTTTACATACATATCCTATAGTTATAAAAAAAGCTTTATCTCCATGAGGAAACTCTATAAAACAATCTTCTCCTGAAGTTGTTCCTAAAAGAGTTAACTCTTTTATATTTAATCCAGTTTCTTCTTTTGCTTCTCTAACTGCAGTAGTTTCAAGAGACTCACCTAACTCCGTAATTCCACCTATTAATCCCCATTTGTAAGGGAATGTTCCTCTCTTTTGTAATAATATTTGATTATCTTTATTTATTATCAATACATTTACCCCAGTTAGATTTATTGAGTCATGGCCTACTCTTTCTCGTATATATTTAACATAATCCATATTTATAACCTCACTATTCTTCATTAGCCTAAACAATATAGCTAATCTTCTCTCATATCTATTATACCTATAACTTTTTTTTATTAAATAAAAAGAAAGATAATTTTCTAATTTAGGGCATAATATATAGGTCATTTCATTAATATTTATGTCTTTAAGGTGGATTTATATGAAAAATAACAATAACAAAATACAAAAGATACCACCATTTGAAAAGCCTTTATTTATAATGATAATAACTTTTGTTGGTGGATATATGAATGGATATACTTATATTACAAGAAATAATATATTAGCTAATATGCATACTGCTAATATGTCTAAATTAGGAATTAATATTGCTCTTGGAGAATGGTTAGAGGCACTACACTACTTCATTCCAATTGTAACCTGTATATTAGGTGCTGCTTTTAGTAAATTAATTGAAACTATACTTATAAACTTTAATTTTAAAGGAGATTGGAGAAAGTTTGCTCTTGTTTTAGAAGGAATTGCATTATTTTTAATAGGGCTAATTCCTAGTTCTTTTCCTGATATTATTGTTACTAATTTAGTTTCTTTTTTAATGGGATATCAATTATGTTTATTTAGAAATTGTCTTGGTGTTCCTTTTAATACAACTATATGTACTGGTAATATTAGAACTGTTGGATTATTCTTATTCGATGCATTAGATAAAGAAAGCAATGACTCTTTTAAAAAATTAATTACTTTTACAATACTTACTTTTTCTTTTGCAGTTGGTGCTATTCCTGGTACTTTAATATCTCTTGCTTTAGGTATTAAATCTGTATGGGTTTGTAGTTTTATATTATTTCTACAAGCTTTTTGGATATATATTTATGAAAAGAAAGTTTAAACAAACTCATCTTTTTTAAATACTATATAGTATGAAATCTAATGATAGGAGATGAGATACATGTCAAGAAATTGTTGTAATAATGAATCATCTTACTGTAATAATAACTGTTGCACCCCGTGTAATGGTTGTAACAACGGTGTATCAGGACTTGGCGGTTTTGGCTTTTATATACTAGCAATATTTTTGCTATTTGGTGGTGGCGGCTTTGGTCCAGGTAGCTTTTGGGGTGACTATGGCAAGATTTTTCGTTGTAGCGGATTTAATAACGGTTGGTGTGATAATAGTCAATTTAACAATGGTAGCTTTACTAATAATATTTCTAATACAAACCTTTCTAACTCTAACCTTGCTGGCCTTCTTGGAGGGCTTTCTAATAATAGTAACTTTGATATTAGTAATCTTACTGATTCTTATAATTAAGCCACTACCAAAAAAGCTATTAGGATTAAGTTCCTAATAGCTTTCTTTAAGCTCTAATAATGTACATTTATCATGAGTATTGTTTCCCTCATAACTGAAACTATATATCAAAACTTAATTGAATTTCATTATTTTTTTCTTCAAAAGTTCTCATATATTTAAAAACCTCTTCTACTCCACAAATAATATTATTCTTCTCACAAGTTTCTTTAATAATTTTCATCAATTTTTCATGATTTTCACTTAATACTTCATAACTACTACCATATTTTTTTATATATTTTTCTTTTAACCCTTTAAAATGCTTATCTAAGTTTTTATAATAATACTCTCTATTTCCATCTCTTAATGTTACTCCAATACCGAATACTATAATTCCTTTAACTTTAGCTTCTATACAATAATTTAATATTCCTCTTATATTATCTTCGGTATCATTTATATATGGTAAAATAGGAGTTAACCAAACCACTGTAGGAATACCGTTATCCCTCATTATCTTTAACACTTCAAAACGTTCTTTTGTGCTAGAAACATTAGGCTCAATTATTTTGCATAACTCTTCATCATAAGTTGTTAGTGTCATTTGTACAACACACTTTGCTTTATTATTTATACTTTTTAACAACTCTAAATCTCTTAATATTCTATTTGATTTAGTTAGTATTGTTAACCCAAACCCATGCTTTTCAATTATCTCTAAACACTTTCTTGTATTTTGTATTTTTTCTTCTAATTGAATATATGGATCACTCATTGCACCTGTTCCAATGATACATTTTCTCCTTTTTTTCTTAAGTGCATCCTCTAATAACTGAGGTGCATTAATTTTAACTTCTATATTTTCAAAGACATGATTCATTCCATAACACAGACTCCTGGCATCACAATATATACATCCATGAGTGCATCCTCTATAAATATTCATTCCATTATTACTGGAAAATATTCCTTTTGCCATTATCTCATGCATATAACATCTCTTCCCTTCTGTAATATTAATATTTCTACTCTTTTATAAAAACAATTTCATTATAACCTGTCTTATCATCTTTAATTGTTTCATATTTCCATCCCATTATTTCCTGTATAATAAGCTCGAAAGTAGTATTAATTATACATCCTTCCACTAAATGACCACCAATTACAGATAAATCTTCCTTTGAAAAAGCAATATGTAGATGAGTTCTTTCAGAACTTACAGTTCCATTTAAAGACACTATTTCACAGTTTTCATTAATCTCTCTTATATTAATACCTCCAGCATCACGTATTCTTAACTTAGATACACATCCTACTGATGATAATATAACTGCAGCCTTAAGATTTTCTTCTTTTGCTATTTTCTTTATTTCAATTAATAAGTCATCTCCACGCTGAAGTCTTTTGCATATAATTCTACCGTTCATTTTATTTACCTCATTTTATAACTTAATTTTAATAGCCTTACTGAACACTACTAATATTTTGAAAGTATATTATTTATTATATAATTATATTTTTACAAACAAAAGGCTACTAGGATTAATTTTTCTTTTCCTAATAGCCTTTATTAGCATTATTTAACTATCCATAATAGATAGTTCATTCTTCATATTTATTAAGTTAACTCATACTCTCTCAATCTTACAACTATGCTCTTTAAGTTTGGAATCATAACATATAGCAACAGCTAAAACTTCATTATTTTCCTTTTTGAACTTTTGAACATATTCTTTTTCCCTAATTTGATTTAATGCTACATCAACATTTTCATCCTTTTTTAACTCAACAATAAATGCTCTATCTCTCTTTCTTATTGGATGAAAACTAAAATCTGTATATCCTTTTCCACTCTTTTCTTCTCTTTCAACTCTATAAGTATCTCTTGCACTTAAATATGCTAATGTTAAAACGCATGATAAACTATTTTTATCATTATATTGAAGGATTGGTATTTCTGAATTATGAATTTCATGTAGTATTCTTTCTACTGTTTTACTATCTCCATTAACTGTAGCTTTTAACATCTTCCTTGAATTATCTATAATTTCAGAAACATATCCAAAAGATTCATCTCTTAAAGCCTTTTCAAATTCTTTCATTAACTCTCTATTTGGAATTTTTAAATATCCATCATGGTAAGATAAGAACCCTAATACTATCATTGCTGAATAAATCTCTTCTTTAGTTCTTGGTTCTCTTTGGCCAGCCCTAAACTCTTCGTCAATAAATATATCTATCTCTTCACCAGCTACCATTTCTATAACATCATCTCTAATTTCTAAAATATTATATTTTAAATACTTTGCTACCTCATCCATAGCTCCTGTATTTGTCCAGTAACTTTCACAATATCCATTTTGAAGCGCTTTTACTACAGATCTTGGATTATATATTTTATTTCCCTTAGTTGTTAAATAACCATTATACCAATTCTCTAATTCTTCAAATTCAATTTCATCAGTTTTTTTACATAGATTTAAAACTTCATTATGTGTAAATCCAAAAAATTCATCATAAATTCTATCCTTCAAGAAAGTATGCTCATCAAACATATTTAATGCTGAGCCACTTGAATACTTTTTAATAGGTAATACACCTGTCATATAGGCTAATGCAACATAGGGTTGGTCCTTTAAAAGCTGTCTTATAAATTCTAAAAAGTCATTTTGATTCTCTTCAAAAAGGTTATTAGTAAAAATATAATCCCATTCATCAAATATAAAAACAAACTTATCTCTAGTTGCATTTAACATATGACTAATAGTATAGTAATCTTTTATTTCTAAATCTGGATACATACCTTTTATATCATCTATTAGACCATTTTGTATTATACTCATATATTCATCATAAGTTTTATTCTTATCTGGTATTGTATTAAAGCTTATATTTATTACATTATATTTATTTAAATTTTCTTCATAACTTTTAGCTTCTCTTATTTTAAGGTTATCAAATATATCTTTTGAATCTACAGCCTTTGAATAATAAGCTCCTAACATATCTGCAACTGATGACTTTCCAAATCTTCTAGGTCTTGTAACACATATATACATATCAGAAGTCTCTATTAATTCATTTATTTTTTCTATTATTAAAGACTTATCAACAAAGTATTTGCTTCTATATAAGTTTTTATAATTTACTAATGGTTTATCTGAATTTAAATATATACCCACACTATCGCTCCTAATATAATTAATATATTTTAATTATAACCTAATTATTATGCTAATAAAACAAATCATTAATTTCTATATATTGATATAATAGAAATATTGTAGATATAGTATTTTCAGGTTACATAAGTTCTTCTTTATCATATCTATACTTAAAGTCTACTATAGTATCTAATTATATCTTGATGTATTAATTTCTTTAACTAAAAAATCTACAACATTTCTGCTGTAGATTTCTTAGATTAGAGCTTGATCATTACATCTCTTTTTATTGGATAATATTGATTTTTCTACGAACATTCTACATTTCTCTCCTTCTTCCTATTAAATCAAATTAAATTTAATTTGTGACTTAGTGATTTGTGAAAATTTTATCACATTTATTTATTTTTTCTATAATATCTAATTAATATTATATATAAATAAATCCATAACATTTCTATCATGGATTTATTATAATAATCAAATTTTTATATGGTTGCATATACACACTAAACTATTATATATCTCTTCTAAAATACTTACCTTCAAAATTAATCATTTCAGTTAATTTATAAACCTCTTCCCTAGCTTCTTGAACAGTTCTACCTCTGCCAACAACAGATAACACTCTTCCTCCACTAGTTCTTAAAACTCCATCTTCAAGTTGTGCTCCAGCTAAGAACACCTTGTCCTTAATACTTTCATCAATAGTTATTTCAAATCCCTTTTCAAAAGTTCCTGGATATCCATTAGAAGCTAAAACTACATTAACGCAAGCTCCGTCATACCACTTAACTTCAACTTCATGTAATCTACTATCTAAAGCTGCTTCAACTAAATCAACTAAATCACTTTCCATTAAAGTTAAAACAGATTGAGTTTCTGGATCACCCATTCTTACATTGTATTCTAATAAATAAGTTCCCTTTTTAGTTATCATAAGACCAAAGAATATAATTCCCTTAAAATCAAATCCTTCTTCTTGAATTCCCCTTAAAGTATTAGCTACTATATTTTCTTCAAAGTCTTTCATTACTTCTTCTGTAACAAATGGATTTGGTGCTAAAACTCCCATACCTCCAGTATTCGGTCCCTTATCACCATCAAAGATTTGCTTGTGATCTTTTCCTGAAATAAAAGGTATTAAAGTCTTACCATCAGTAATTGAAAGAATTGAAGCTTCTACACCTTCAAGAAATTCTTCAATAACAACCTTCTGCCCAGCACCCTTAAATATATCAGAAATCATAAAATCATCAATTGTATTCATGGCTTCTTCCTTAGTTTCTGCAATTACAACACCTTTACCGGCGGCTAATCCATCGGCTTTAATAACTATTGGATATTCACAGTTTTCTAGGTAATCTTTAGCTTCTGAACACTCTGTAAAAGTTCCATATTGAGCAGTTTTAACTCCATACTTCCTCATAAAATCTTTAGAGAAAGCTTTACTTCCTTCTAATTTAGCCCCTTTTGAATCTGGTCCAAAGCATCTAAATCCTGCAGCCTTGAACTTATCTGTTATGCCTTTTGTTAATGGATCTTCTGGTCCAACAAAAGTTAAATCTATATTATTTTCTCTTGCAAATACTACCAATTCATCAATATCAGTAATATTAACATTTTCACATTTATTTTCAATTGCAGTTCCACCATTACCAGGTGCTACAAATATCTTACTAACTTTTTCACTCTTAGCTAACTTCCAAGCAATAGCATGTTCTCTTCCACCAGAACCAACTAATAATATTTTCATAATATTAACCTCTCTTATAACAATAAATTACTTCCAATTAATGTATGGACCCCGGAGGTCCTTCCATATATTGTATTGACCTCCGAGGTAACTACTAATGTTTAAAGTGACGAACTCCTGTAAACACCATAGCAATTCCATGTTCATTACAAGCATCAATTGATTCTTGGTCTCTCATTGAACCACCTGGTTGAATTATTGCTTTAATTCCATATTTAGAACATTCATCAACTATATCTCTAAATGGGAAGAAAGCATCTGAAGCTAATATAGTTGCTCCTTCCCCTCTTCTTAAAGCATCCATTGTTGGCCAAATTCTATTAACTTGTCCTCCACCGATTCCTACAGCAACACCATTTTTAACTGTAACTATAGCGTTTGATTTAACATACTTAACTACCTTCATACCAAATACTAAATCTCTCATTTCAGTTTCAGTTGGAAATTTTTCTGTAACAACATTTAATTCTTCTAAAAGCTTAGTATCTTCTTCTTGAACTAAAATTCCTCCATCAACAGTTACCATAAACTTCTTATCACATGGCTTAACGTTACACTTAATAACTCTTAAGTTCTTCTTAGTTCTTAAAATTTCTAAAGCATCTTCATCAAACTCTGGAGCTGCAACTACTTCTAAGAATATTTTCACCATTTCTTCAGCTGTAGCTTTATCAATCTTCTTATTAATAGCAACTATTCCACCAAATATTGAAGTTGGATCTACATCATGTGCTTTAGTGTAAGCTTCTACAGCAGTCTTGCCTATTGCAACACCACATGGAGTATTATGTTTTAATGCACAGCAAGCTATTTCTTCAAACTCATTGACAACTTTCCATGCTATATCTAAGTCCTTAATATTATTATAAGAAAGCTCTTTTCCATTTAAGATTTCAAAGTCATTCATACCGCCGTCAAATTCATTTGAAACATAGTATGCAGCGCTTTGATGTGGATTTTCACCATATCTTAAGCTTTGCTTCTTCTTGTATGAAATTGAAAGATATTCTGGATATTCTTCTTCATCACTTAACATAAAGTTAGAAATAGCTGCATCATAAGCACTCATTAAATTAAATACTTTACCAGCTAATTTTTTTCTTAGCTTATAGCTAACATCTCCAGTTTCTTCAATTTCAGCCATTACAGCTTGGTAATCGGAAGCTTCACTTATAACAACAACATCTTGGAAGTTCTTAGCTGCTGCCCTAAGCATTGTTGGTCCACCAATATCTATAAATTCAACCTTTTCTTCAAAGCTTAAATCTTCTCTTACTTTTTCAAAGAAAGGATATAAATTAACTATAACCATATCTATAGTTTCAATATTTCTTTCTTTTATAGTATTCATATGTTCTTCATTATCTCTTATAGCAAGTATTCCTGCATGAATAATTGGATGAAGAGTTTTAACTCTTCCATCTAGCATTTCTGGAAAATTAGTAACTTCATTAACTTCAGTTACTGCAACTCCATTTTCTTTCAAATGTCTATAGGTACCTCCAGTTGAAATAACCTCAACTCCCTTTTCTGCTAAAAACTTTGAAAAATCTAAAATTCCAGTCTTATCAAATACACTAATTAATGCTCTTTTAATCATGTAAAAATCCTCCCTATTTCAAAATATTTACTCTACCGTCTATAATCTCAATTTTATCTCTACTTATTAAATCAATTGCTTTAGGTAATAACTTATGCTCTTCTACTAATACCCTCTTTTGAATATCTTCTGCTGTATCATCAAAATATACTGGAACTACTTCTTGAAGTATTATTGCTCCACCATCTACTTCTTCATTAACAAAATGAACTGTACACCCAGTAAACCTAACCCCTGAAGCTCTTACTGCATTATGTACATGCATTCCATACATTTTATCTCCACAAAAACTTGGTATAAGTGAAGGATGAATATTTATTATTCTATCTTTAAACTCTTTTAATATTTCCCCATCTAATATTGAAAGATAACCAGCTAAAACTATTAAATCAACTTTGCCTCTAGTTAATTCTAATATCTTATTAGAAGTTTCATTTCCATACTCTTTCCTTGAAACAACATATGTAGGAACCTCAGCATTTTTAGCTCTTTCTAAGCCATAAATACCATATTTACTTCCAATAACCATTTCAACTTTAAAAGTCCCTTGTCCATAATCTAAAATTGATTGGAGGTTTGACCCTCCACCAGATACAAGCACTGCTATTTTAAGCAAACTCCTTCACCTCCAGCTGTTACGACACCAATTTCATAAGCTCTTTCACCTAATTCAATAAGTTCTTTTATAACAGCATCAACGTCTTTTTCATCAACACATAATACAAAACCAATTCCCATATTGAATGTATTATACATATGCTCTCTATTTACACCTTTGTTAATCATATCTTCAAAGATTGCTGGTAATGGATAACTATCTTTGTTTATTTCTGCAGTTAATTCTGAACCATTAAACATTCTTGGAACATTTTCAATAAATCCTCCACCTGTTATATGAGACATACCCTTAATATCAAACTTTTCAATTAAACTTAATATTGGTTTAACGTATATCTTAGTTGGAGTAATTAATGTCTTCCAAACCTCTTCTCCATTAAACTCTTCATTTAAATCTGTGTATAATTTTCTAACTAAAGAGAATCCATTTGAATGTACCCCTGAAGAAGCAATACCAATTAACTTATCTCCTGGTTTAATATTTTTTCCGTTTATTATTTTATCTTTATCAACAATACCTACTGCAAATCCTGCAATATCATATTCTCCTTCTTTATAGAAACCTGGCATTTCAGCAGTTTCTCCACCAACTAAAGCACAACCTGACATAACACAACCATCAGAAACACCTTTAACTAAATCAGCAGCAACCTCTGCTTCAAGCTTTCCACAAGCTATATAATCTAAAAAGAATAATGGCTTTGCTCCATGACATAAAATATCATTTACACACATAGCTACACAATCAATACCAACTGTATCATATTTTTTAGTTTTAAATGCTAATTCAAGCTTAGTTCCAACACCATCTGTACCAGAAACTAAAACAGGTTTTTTATAACCTTCTGGTAATTCAACCATTCCAGCAAAGCTCCCAAGACCATTTAAAACATATTCACTCATTGTTCTTTGTGCATATTCCTTTATAAGCTTTACTGACTTATAACCTTCTTCTATATTAACTCCAGCATCTTTATAAGTTATCATTTAAATTACCTACCTTTCAGTTTCTATTGGTGTTGCAACTGGATATATTCCATTAAAACATCCTACGCAATATCCTTGATCTGCATTAAAGCATTTGTACATACCATCCATAGTTAAATATCCTAAAGAATCACAACCAATTATTTCTCTTATTTCTTCTAATGAATTATTAGCCCCAATAAGTTCTTTTCTATAAGGAGTGTCTATTCCAAAATAACATGGGTATTGAACTACTGGTGATGCTACTAAGAAATGAACTTCTTTTGCTCCAGCTCTTCTTAAAGATTCAACTAAGTGTTTTGAAGTAGTTCCTCTTACTATTGAATCATCTATAAGAACAACTCTCTTATCTTTAATATTTACTTTTAAAGGATTTAACTTAACAGCTACTGCCCTTTCCCTAACTTCTTGAGAAGGAGTTATAAATGTTCTTCCAACATATCTATTCTTTACAAATCCAGTATCATAAGGAATTCCTGATGCCTTAGCATATCCTATAGCTGCTGGTATACCTGAGTCTGGAACAGCAACAACTACATCTGCTTCAATTGGGTTTTCTCTATATAATTGTTCACCTGCTCTAACTCTTGATTCATGAACATCTAATCCATCTATTATAGAATCCGGTCTAGCAAAATATATATATTCAAAAGCACAAGTTTGGCATTGAGTATTTTCAGAATATCTATATGAATTTATTCCACTTTCATCAATTACTATAATTTCACCTGGTTCAATATCTCTAACTAATTCTGCACCAATTGCATCTAAAGCACAGCTTTCAGAAGTTAAAATATATCCCTCTTCAATCCTTCCTAAGCAAAGAGGTCTAATTCCATGTGGGTCTCTTACACCTATAAGTTTATTTTCAGTTAAAATAACCATTGCAAATGACCCTCTAACAGCTTGAATAGCATCTAATACTGCTCTTTCAACACCTTTTTTAGCACCTCTTGCAATTAAATTAGCAATTACTTCTGAATCTATTGATGTATGAAATACATGTCCTCCATCTTCTAATAACTCCTTAATAACATCTGCATTAACTAAAGTTCCATTGTGTGCCATAGCTATTGGTCCTAACTTTGTTTTACTTAATAATGGCTGTGCATTTTCAATTCTAGTATCTCCACTTGTTGAATATCTAACATGTCCAATTGCTGTAAAACCTTTTAAAGAATTTATATCTTCTTGAGAAAATGCTTCTGTAATAAGCCCCATTCCTTTTTTTATATTTATATCCTCACCATTAGCAACAGCTATACCTGCGCTTTCTTGTCCTCTATGTTGAAGTGCATATAAACCATAGTAAGTTATAGATGCTACATCTATTTCTCTATTAGAGTAAACACCAAATACTCCGCATTCATCTTTAAATTTATCATTGCTTGGATCCATTATTATATTGTCTAACTTTGGATTCATATTTTATAACCCCCGATTAATCAGTTTTTGAGTCACTATCTAAACTATTCCTGAATTCTCTTTAATATTTCAACATAAGCATCTTTAACATTACCAAGATCTCTTCTAAATCTGTCCTTGTCTAACTTTTCTCCCGTTGTTGCATCCCAGAATCTGCATGTATCAGGTGAAATTTCATCTGCTAAAACTATATCTCCTTTATATCTACCAAACTCTAATTTAAAGTCTATTAATCTTATGTTAGATTTTAAAAACATATCCTTTAAAATATCGTTAATTTTTGCTGTTAAAGAATAAATTTTTTCTAATTCTTCAAAAGTCGTTGCTCCAATACCAACTGCATGGTAGTCATTTATTAATGGATCTCCTAGAGAATCATCTTTATATGATAATTCAAATACTGTTGTTTTAAGTTCAGTTCCTTCTTCTAATCCTAATCTCTTAGCCATAGAACCAGCTGCAACATTTCTTACTATTACTTCTAAAGGTACTATTTCAACTTTTTTACATAATTGTTCTCTATCATTTAGTTTTTCAATAAAGTGAGTTGGAATTCCTTTACTGTTTAACATTTGAAATAACATTGAAGTAATTGCATTGTTTAAAACACCTTTATCTTCAATTTGACCTTTCTTTTCTCCATTAAAAGCTGTTGCATCATCTTTGTAATAAACTATTACTTCATCAGCCTTATCTGTAGCATATATTTTTTTTGCTTTACCTTCGTACATCATTTCTAATTTTTCCATTATAAATCCACTCCTTCACCATTTTCAGCAATAAATTTTTCTTTCATATTTTTTCTATATTCAACTAATTTAGCTTTTAATTCTTTATCATTTACTGAAAGCATTTGTACTGCAAGCATTCCAGCATTATAAGCATTGTTTATTCCAACTGTTGCAACTGGAATAGATTTTGGCATTTGAACTATTGAAAATAATGCATCTAATCCTTCTATTGCACCTTTACATGGAACTCCTATAACAGGCATTGTTGTTTGAGAAGCAATTACTCCTGGTAAATGTGCCGCAAGTCCTGCTCCTGCTATTACAACTTGACAGCCTTGCGCCTCTACTTCTTTTAAAGTTTCCTCTAACTTTTCAGGAACTCTATGTGCAGATAAAACAAATGCTTTATACTCAATACCAAATTCCTTTAAGCAGTTAGCTGCTCCTCTCATTATTTCTGTATCTGACTTAGAGCCAAAAAAAATCGCTACTTTCATTTTAATTCTCCCTACACTTTAAATTTTAATTCACTATTTATTCAAGAAACTCCCTAAGGAGTTTCCACCTTAACTTGCTACTTGTCACTTGAAACTTAAAACTATTTAAAGTATTCTACTCCTGATTCGAAAATCTTTTGATCAAAGTTTCCTGGTACATTCTTATATAGGTTTTCTCCAATTCTCTCAGAGTGTCCCATCTTTCCAAGAACTCTACCATCTGGACTTGTTATACCTTCTATTCCTAGCATTGATCCATTTGGATTGAATGGCATATCTAATGCTATATTCCCTTTGTTATCAACATATTGAGTTGCTACTTGTCCATTTTCTATTAATTGTTTTAATAGTTTTTCCGGAGCAACAAATCTTCCTTCCCCATGTGAAATTGCTACATTGTGTATATCTCCTAAATTAACTCCACTAAACCATGGTGATTTTTTAGAAACAATCTTAGTTTTAATTATTGAACTCATATGTCTATTGATTTCGTTATAAGTTAATGTAGCCATATCTTCTTCAATATCAATTATTTCACCATAAGGAACTAATCCTAATTTAACTAGTGCTTGGAAGCCATTACAAATACCTAACATTAATCCATCTCTATTCTTTAATAAATCCATAACAGCATCTTTAATTCTTTCATTTCTAAATACTGTTGAAATAAATTTACCTGATCCATCTGGTTCATCTCCTGCAGAGAATCCTCCTGGTAACATTATTATTTGACTTTCTCTAATTTGCTTTTCTAAGCTTTCAATTGATTCTACAAAAGCATCATTAGAGTAATTTCTAAATACTAAAGTTTCTGTTTCAGCTCCAGCATTTCTAAAGGCTCTTTCACAATCATATTCACAGTTTGTCCCCGGGAATACTGGAATTATTACTTTTGGTTTAGCAACCTTTATAACAGGTGATTTAATATTTGATTTGTTATATAAAACTTCTTTTACACTTTCATTTTTATTGGTAGTTTTAATCTTAAATACTTTTGATAATTTTTCTTCGTAAACTTCTTCTAAAGCATTTAATTTTAAATCTAAATCATACTCTTCTGAAACTATTACTTCATCTTTAACTGTGCATCCTATTGCCTTGTAAGCGCATCCTTCAAACTCTTCATCTATCTCTACATTTTGCTTTACTTCTAAAACTAAACTTCCATAGTTTAATCCGAAAAGCTCTTCCTTAGTTAGATTGTAGAATTTAACCCCAATTTTATTTCCGAAAGCCATCTTAGAAAGTGCCTCTGCAACTCCCCCAAACTTAACTGATGATGCTGATATTACTTTTCCTTCTAAAATAAGCTCATGTAACTTCTCTAAATTCTTTTTATATTGTTCTACCTTTAATGTATAATCTTCATTTCTTTCAGCCATTAAAAACACTAGCTTTGAACCTACTTCTTTAAACTCTGCTGAAATTATATTTTTTGCTTTTTCAACTCCAACTGCAAAAGCTACTAATGTTGGTGGAACATCTAAACTACCAAAACTACCAGACATTGAGTCTTTACCCCCAATTGCAGGTATACCTAAATCTATCTGTGCTTGATATGCTCCAAGTAATGCTGCAAATGGTTTACCCCATCTTTCTGGACTCTTCCCTAATTTTTCAAAATATTCTTGAAGAGTTAATCTTGCTTTCCTGTAATCTCCGCCAACAGCTGCAAGTTTTGTTACAGCTTCAATTATTGAATAATATGCCATATGGTATGGACTCCACATTCCTAAGTCTGGATTAAATCCATAACTCATTATTGTTGCTTCTTTACTTATTCCATTTAATACTGGAATTTTAGCAACCATTGCTTCTTGTTCTGTTGCTGCGTTCTTACCACCATATGGCATAAGAACTGTTCCTCCACCTATAGTAGAATCGAATCTTTCAACTAATCCTTTTTGTGAAGCAACATTTAATTTCTTTAAGTTATTTATCCATTCTTCTTTAACATTTACTTCTCCAACTGCTAAAGGATATTCATTTGGTAATTTTACTTCTACATTAGTTACTTGCCTTGCTCCATTTGTATCTAAGAAACTTCTCTTAATGTTAACTATTTCTTTTCCTCTCCAATACATTCTTAATCTTTCTGTATCAGTAACTTCTGCAACAACAACAGCCTCTAAATTTTCTATCTTAGATAATTCTATAAACCTATCTACATTTTCTTTATTAACTACTACAGCCATTCTTTCTTGAGATTCAGAAATTGCAATTTCAGTTCCATCTAAACCTTCATATTTTTTAGGAACTTTATCTAAATTAATATCTAATCCTCTAGTTAACTCTCCAATTGCAACTGAAACTCCACCAGCTCCAAAGTCATTACATCTTTTAATCATCTTAGCAACTTCAGAATTTCTAAATAATCTTTGTATCTTTCTTTCTGTTGGGGCATTACCCTTTTGAACTTCAGCTCCACATTGATTTATTGAATCTTCAGTATGTTCTTTTGATGAACCTGTAGCTCCCCCAACACCATCTCTACCAGTCCTTCCTCCAAGAAGAATTACTATATCACCAGCTTTTGGCTCTTCTCTTACTACATTTTCTTTCGGAGCTGCTGCTATAACTGCACCAACCTCCATTCTTTTTGCCACATAATTAGAATGATAAACTTCTGAAACTTGTCCAGTTGCTAAACCTATTTGATTTCCATATGAACTATATCCATGTGCCGCTCCTAATGTAATAGTTCTTTGTGGCAATTTTCCTTTAATAGTATCTTCAACAGGTACTGTTGGATCTGCTGCACCAGTAACTCTCATTGCTTGATATACATATGTTCTACCTGAAAGTGGATCTCTTATAGCTCCTCCTAAACAAGTTGCTGCTCCACCAAAAGGTTCAATTTCAGTAGGGTGATTGTGTGTTTCATTTTTAAACATCACTAGGTATTCTTCATTTCCCTTATCTGTCTCTATGTTAACTTTTATTGAACAAGCATTTATTTCTTCAGAGATATCTAAATCCTCTAACATTCCTCTTTTTCTCATCTCTTTCATAGTAATAACTGCTATATCCATTAATGTTTCGTCTCTATTAGTTTCTCCATAAACGAAGTCTCTTGATTTTAAGTATGCTTCATATGATTTTTGTGCTGCATTATTTAATTCACCTATTTCAAAAGTTACATCTTCAATTGCAGTACTGAATGTTGTATGTCTACAGTGATCAGACCAATAAGTATCTATTACCTTTATTTCAGTAATAGTTGGTGTTCTATCTTCACTTTTGAAGTAATCTCTTATCATTAATAAATCATCCACACTCATTGCAAGTCCCAATTCTTTGTGGAATTCTTCTATTTGCTTTCTATCTTTACCAACAAAATCATGAAGTACTTCTACATCGTTAGGTTCTGCTAATTTTGAATAAAGTTCAATATTATCTATTGCTACTTCTCTAGAATCTACTGGATTTATATAATATTCTTTAATTTTTTCTACATCTTCTTTGCTTAAATCACCTTTTAAAACTATTACCTTAGCCGATTTAACTTCTACTTTTTCTTCAGCTCCTAATAACCCTATACATTCAGAAGCTGAATCAGCTCTTTGATCATACTGCCCAGGTAAAAACTCAACTGCAAATGCAATCTCATCTTCATCAACTGGAAGAGTTCCCTCATATAAATTATCTACTGTCTTTTCAGCAAATATTGTGTATAAGGAGTTTTTATAGTAATCTTCTTCTATTTCACCTAATATATATTTATTTACAACTCTTACTTCTTTAAGATTATTTATTCTAAGATTACTTTTAAAGTCTTCCATAAGACTTTTAGCCTCAACATTAAACCCTTTCTTTTTTTCAACAAAAATGCATTTAAACCCTAACATAATCTACCTCCATAACTCCGCCAATAAAACACGAACATTTTTAGTATTTTAATATTAATTTTTCGCCTTAATCAAATTTTACCAATCCTTTTTCTTCCTGTCAACATCATTTGAATATTTTTAATTATCATTCGTTATATATGCCGAATGATAATTTTATTTGTATTTATTATTTTCGATTTTGTTCGACTTTTCCTGTTGATTTAATCATTATTTTCATTTTTTACAATAATTTTATTATTAACCATTATACTTTTAATATTTAATTAAAATGTTATATAAAGAAAATAATATATTATTTTCTATTTAAAGTATTAATAAAAAGAAAATTAGTAATACTATAAATAAATTGTATTATTTATCTGTTTTACTAACTTTATAAATTAAGGAGTGAATCAAATGAGACTTCCTAATCACATTGGAATAATTCCAGATGGAAATAGACGATGGGCTGAAAATAATGGCCTCACTAAAGAAAAGGGTTATAAATTAGGTATAAATCCTGGTTTATTATTATTCAAACTTTGTCAAAAATTAGGCATCAAAGAAATTACATATTATGGTTTTACAACAGATAATACCAAAAGACCAGCTAAGCAAAAAGAAGCATTTACACAAGCCTGTATAGATGCTGTAAAATTACTTTCTAATGAAGATGCAGAATTATTAGTTCTTGGTAATACAGAGTCACCATGCTTCCCCCAAGAGTTACTACCATTTACTGAAAGAAAAGTTTTCGGTAAAGGTGGAATAAAAGTAAATTTCTTAGTTAATTACGGATGGGAATGGGATTTAAATTTATCAAGAAAAACAAATAATAAAAGAAAAAATTTAGATTTGGCTTTACAATCAAAAGATATATCTAGAATAGATTTAATAATACGTTGGGGTGGAAGAAGAAGATTAAGTGGTTTTTTACCAATACAATCTGTTTACTCAGATTTTTTTGTAATTGATGATTTTTGGCCTGATTTTAAACCTCAACATATATATGATGCATTAGATTGGTATGCTACACAAGATATTACATTAGGTGGTTAATTATTAATAGAAGGAGTCATTTTAACTCCTTCTATTAATAATTAATTATCTTTCTTTTAGTTACTCTTATAACTGTCATATATAATTCTTAACTAAAAAAAATCGCCGCAAGATAAATCTTGCGACAATAATCCTACGTAACCTTAAAAGGTTATTATTATTCTTCTCTTTTCCTATTTTTTTATTCATATTATTTTTAATTAAAATTTATCTACTTGACACAAATTAATATAAACATTAAAATTTAATGACCGTATTTATAAGGAGAATGATAAGATGCTAATTGGAAAAGATCTACATGATGAAAAAGTATATTTAAAAAATACAATTGAAAAAATAAATGAACTTTTAAAAAATTATGGTGCTTCTAGTGAAGAACAAGATAAAGAAATAATTAAGCATAGAAAATTTCTTTGGGACAATAGAAATGAGCTTGATGAAATTGAAATTAATGAAAACTGTGGACAAGTAGCCTTAAACGAACAACTTCATTCAAAAAAAATTTCAAGAATTAGAACTTTAGAAAAACAATTATCTAATCCTTACTTTGCAAGATTAGATTTTAAAGAAGATGGAGAAGATGCTGAAAGTTTTTATATAGGATTATCAACAGTAGAAGATGAAGATAACTTTGACATTTTTGTGTTTGATTGGCGTTCCCCTGTTGCTAATATGTTTTACGATTTTGAAGCTGGTCCTGCATACTATGATGCTCCAGTTAGAAGAATTCACGGTGAAATCGAATTTACAAGGCAATATAATATAAAAAATGGTGAAATAGTATTTATTCATAACTCTAATGAAAGTTTATGTGATGAAGCTTTAACTTCTATGTTAAGCGGAAATGCAACTGATAAAATGAAAAACATAGTTGCTTCTATTCAAAAAGAACAAAATGATATTATTAGAAGTGATGATAGCAAAGTATTATTTATACAAGGAGCTGCTGGTTCTGGTAAGACTTCTATAGCACTTCATAGATCTGCTTATCTATTATATAAACATAGAAAAAATTTAAGCGCAGAAAACATTTTGATTTTCAGTCCAAATGAAGTTTTTGCAGAGTATATATCTGATGTATTACCTGAGCTTGGAGAAAGTAACATTCGTCAAACTACTTTTGAAATTTATTCAAAAAGATTTTTACCTGCAAATTATTTATATGAAACTAAAAATGATCATTTAGATTATATTTATTCTAATATAAGAGATTTAAATAAATTTAATAAAAGAACTAAATCTATGGAATATAAAAATACTTTAGAATTTATGAATGTATTAAATAATTTCATTTTAGATATTCCAAAACTTATAACAAATGCTAAACCAATAATAATTGAAGGTTCTCAAATAGTTAGTAAGAAATCAGTTGAAAATACATTCTTTGAAAGATTTAATGATATTCCATTCTTAAATAGAATTGATGTTATTAAGCAAAGTTTATTTTCACAAGTTGAAAATAAATATTTATCATCAAAAGATAATTCACATTTTGATTATGTAGAAGATAAAAAAACTTTCTATGATTATTGTAAAAATCAAGTTGATATTCAAGTTGATTCTATGATAGATACATTAGATAGTGTTGCTATATACGAATTACTTTGGGACAATATAGAAAAATATACTGATTTAGATTTAACTGATATAAAAGAAATTACATTAGCTTCTTTAAATAATAATGAAGTTAAATATGAAGATATTACTCCAATAATTTATATTAGAGCTGCTTTAGAAGGCTTTAGAAGCTATGGAAATATGAAACATGTTCTTATAGATGAATGTCAAGATTATAGCCCTTTATTCTATGAAATAGTTAAAAAGTCATTCCCAAATGCATCCTTAACTATTATGGGTGATTTAAATCAAAGAATTGATAAACATTCTAATGTAAAAAGTAGAGATGGCATTACTAATGTTTTCAACGATATTAAAACTGTAGTATTAACTAAAAGTTATCGTTCAACTGCAAATATAACTAACTTTACAAAAGACATTTTAGATACTCATGAACCTATTGAAGCTGTTGATAGAATTGGAGATAATCCTACTATTTATTTAGTTAATAATAACTTAGATGAAAGAATTTCTGAAAAAATTATAGAAATGAAAGATAAAGGCTACAAATCAATAGCTATTATCTGTAAAAATAAAGAAAATTGCGAAAAACTTTATTCTTCATTAAAATCAATTGGTACTGATGTAAATTTAATAGTAAGTGATAAATGTGAATTTAAAATTGGAGTTAATATAATATCATCTTATATAGCAAAAGGCTTAGAATTTGATGGTGTAATTTTAGCTGATGGTGAAAATTATTTATCTAACGAAGATAAACACTTATTCTATACAGCTTGCACAAGAGCTTTACATGAATTGCATATATTCACTAATACTTCACTTGAAAAAATATTACCAAAAGATTCTTCACTTTATTCTATTATTAAATAATATTACGCACCCATGGAAGCGAAAAAATGAAATATTTATTTTCCGGTAATTGTGAAATTAATATTTCATTTTTTTCTTTTTACATGTGTTTGCTTATAACACGCTACTTTATAGTTAACAATTTATTATATAAAATATAGCAGAAGTCGTTAACTCTTAAGGGTGGTTACGCAAGAAATTGTATCCTTTAGCTTAAAAGCTAGTGATAAAGAAAAATTAATGATATTATCGGAAGGAATATTGTAATTAAGTTTTAGAATTTAATTGTTTTTGGAAGAAAAAGTCCGTTAAGAAGCTGAGGTAAACGATAGTGAACTTCGAAGCTTTAGGACTTTTTCTGGAAAAAACAATATAAATTCTTAACGCAAATTACACTAATTCCTGGAGATAATATCATTAATTTTCGTCATCACGGCATTCAAGCTCTAACGAACAATTTAGTAATTAATAACTCTTAATTCAAAGTATGCTTGTGGATGTTTACACACTGGACATACTTCTGGTGCATCTAAGCTATCTACTATATGTCCACAATTACGGCAAATCCAAACTGATTTTGTATTTTTAGCAAAAACTGATCCATCTTCAACATTTTGAAGAAGCTTTAAGTATCTTTCTTCATGAGTTTTTTCAATTTTTCCTATAGCTTCAAATAAATAAGCTATATCATTAAATCCCTCAGCTCTTGCCTCCTTAGCCATTCTATCATACATATCTGTCCATTCATAATTTTCGCCTGCTGCTGCATCCTTTAGATTTTCCTCTGTTGTCCCAATATCCCCACCACATAAAAGTTTAAACCATATTTTTGCGTGTTCCTTTTCATTTGCAGCAGTTTCTTCAAATAAAGCTGCTATTTGTTCATATCCTTCTTTTTTAGCTTTAGCTGCATAATAAGTATACTTATTACGAGCCTGACTCTCTCCTGCAAAAGCTTCCATTAAATTTTTTTCAGTTTTTGAACCCTTTAAATTTGGCATATTTCTATCTCCTATATAACCTCTATTATTCATAAGATTATATGTTATTTCACCTTAAAATTATTACTCTTTAATATTCATTAAACTAAGATTAAAACATCTAATTTTTTTATTCTTTATTTACCTTTTTTCTATATTCAGAAATATATACTCCTAAAATAATTAATACTCCACCTAGTATGGCTATAATTTTTATATTTTCATTTAACATAATTGCTGATGCAATCATAGTTACAAATGGAATTAAATAAATAAAGTTATTAGACTTAACTGCTCCAATTACCATAATAACTTTATTCCATAAAACAAAACATATTGATGATGCTAATATTCCTAAAAATAATAAATTTAATATTATCTTTAAATCTAGTAAAACCGTCATATCAACTTTACATCCAGTAAAAAATAATGTGGGTATCATAGTTATAATTGAATAGAAAAATACTTTTCTAGTTATATAAATACTGTTATACAAATGTCCAATCTTTTTTATTAATATTGAATATATTGCCCAGGAAAAAGCTGCAAATATGGCTAAAAAATCTCCTATTGGGCTAAGTTTTAAAACAAACTGTCCATTAAATACTACTAGAGCTACTCCTACTAAAGCTACTAATGCCCCAATATACCAATTTTTCTCAACTTTTTCATCTTTCATAAAAATATGTGCAACCATTGCAGTTAAAAGAGGCGCTGATGCCACTAATAATCCTACATTAGATGCTAAAGAAAATTTTAGTGCATAATTTTCTGATAAGAAATATAATGTTCCACCAAAAATTCCTGTTAGTAAAAATAATATCTCCTCCCTTATTCCACTACTCTTATGAAATTTGGGATAAACTAAAATTAATGATATGTACGCTATTATATATCTATAAAACATGATCTCTGCTGGTTTTAACTCATTTAACAACATTTTTGTAGATATAAAGGTTATACCCCATATAAATACTACTATTATTGCTATTAGATAATAAACTCCTTTTTTCTTCATATAATCCCCTCCTATTTATCCTTTAGATTATACCACAAAATATTCCAATTAAATATTCCCACTTAAATTTTCTAATAAAAAAAAAGAAACCTCATTTGATATTTTATCAAATAAGATTTCTTCTATTAAAACTGTTCTTTATAACTAATTATTCCTTGCTACCCTTAAGCATTTCTCCAATAGCTGCTATGCTACCAAGTGAAGATAGTGTTTCATTTGGTAGTATAAGCTTATTAGCTGGATTGTTAGCCATTTCTTTAAGAGCTTCAACTTGTTTTAATGCTATAACTGTTTCATTAGTTCCAGAATTAATTATAGCTTGGTTAACTTTCATAATAGCTTCTGATTCTGCTATAGCTATTTGTTCAATTGCCTTTGCTTTACCTTCTGCTTCAAGTAATTGTGATTCTTTTAAACCTTCTGCTCTTCTAATATTTGCTTCCTTTTCAGCTTCTGCTGCAAGGATCTTAGATTGCTTTTCTCCTTCAGCCTTTTCAATTTGAGATTGTCTTAAACCTTCTGCTTGAAGAATCATAGCTCTCTTATCTCTTTCAGCTCTCATTTGTTTTTCCATTGCTTGTTGTATTTCAGCTGGTGGAATTATGTTTTTAATTTCAACTGATAGTACTTTAATACCGTAAGCATCTGTAACTTCGTCAATAATACCTAATAATTGTTGATTGATACTATCTCTTCCTGCTAATACCTCATCTAAAGTCATATTACCTAAGGATATAATAACTTATATCTATGATAAAATATCTTATCCATTGATTTTACTACGTTTGCAACTAGTGATAAAATAGTATAGTGATAAAATTATAAAAGATAGACTTAAATTATATATAAAGTGTAGTTATCCACATTCTAACTATTTTTTAAGAAAAAACATATTATTCGTGTAACAGAACACGAAATAATATGTTTTATTAATAACTTATAATTATTCAATTTTTATTCTTTACTATCTTTAAGCATTTCAGCTACAAAATAACTCATCTTCTATTATTTTAACTTTTTCTAAATCTTCATAATATCTTTCTATTGCACTGTCTGTACAACTTATTCTATTTTTTTTATCTCTTTGCTTCATTCCATGTTCATTATAGAACAAACTGAAATCATATATTGTACCAAACAATCCAATGCATGCTTTATCCCATTCATAAAGTTCTTTCGGTGGGAAATCCAAATCAGTTGATAATAAATAACATTGCGTTATTCTTTTTCTTAAATCTTTTGTTTTATAAACAAACTCTTCTTCATCATATTCTCCATTTCTATACTCATTATATATACTGATAAACTCTTCAGCATCAGTAACTAACTCCTCTAAAATTCTCTTTATTTCTGCTATGCTACTTTCCTTTCCACTCATATTTTCTTTTTCAAGTTTCTTTAAAGACTCATAGTATGGAAAAATCTCATAATGAATATTATTTATGATAAAGGTATTTTTATTATTTACTTTGTACCACCATTCTTTATCTTGCTTATCATCTACCCATGTAGTTCTACAAATAAACGTCTTACTAAGCATATCATATTCATCACGTCCAAAAAATATCCATATAATACTTGCATCTACTCCTTTGAAATATTCCTCACTTTTTAAGCTATTATAAACATCTATTCCTTTTATCTTATCTTTAATTTCTAATGATATTCTCCCAATCTCCTCAATAGAAAACGGTTCTTTCAATATTACATTAACAGAATATCTTTTTACTGTACTATGGACTGGATTAACATTATGAATAATATATTCATCAGTTTCTTCATATATTTTCTTTATACAATATGGCGTATACTCACTTACTTTGAAATATACTGTACCACCCATATTAGCTCTAAAGATTGGTTCTTGTCTTCTTTCAGGATTTTTTAGATTCCATATTTCCAAATATAATTTTACAAGTTTTTGAATATCATATAGTGATTTTTTCCCTTGCTTCACTATTCCTTTATCACAGAATGCATTACATAAAAAATAAGTAAAAACACTCATATCTTTTGTTGGATGACCATATGAGTATTGTTGTGCATTGCTTGATGCCAGTACTGCATAACCCTTACTGGCAAATTCAGTTATTGTTTGCTGTATATTAAATTTTGAACTACCACTAACCGAAAAATTGCCCGATAAACATGCATCTAAGAATATTACCTTACTCTTGCATTTCATCTTTTCAAAATAGTCAATAATTTCATTAGTTAAAAAGATATTATCACTAAAAACAAGATAATGTTTATCTGCAATTGTTGCTCCATGTCCTGAAAAATAAAAAATTATAGTATCTTCTTCATGTAAATCCTGAGATACTTTTAATAGACTAGTTACAAAATCATTACATGTTACAATACCTGATTTACCAACTGTATATATATTTTCACTTTCTATATTCAGCCCCAAAGATAATGCTTCTTCAATAGCGATAATATCATTTTTACAAAAATACAAATTACTAACTTTTTCTTCAAAATATTCACTTACTCCTACTACCAAAGCTTTAATTGCCATAAATACCTCCAATTTTCTAACTACTTTTTATTATTTTCCCATTCAACAAAAGGATATTGCTTATTCTTTATTGGCAATATCCTTTTCTTATTATTTATCTTTCTCATCACTTGATTTAGTATTGTGTGATAAATCATCAGATATCCAAGCTTCTCTAATTGTTATTTTTCCTCTAATATTATTAATTTTGACTCCATATATAGTACCTTTTTCTGCTTTTGCAAAAGGTACTATAGGATTTAATCCCCCATCTTCACTCTTTGCATCTTTGATGAACCTCTTTATCTTAAAATTATGTTTTTTCCCAAACTTATCACCCATTCCAATTAATCCCTCCATTCATATTTATATTATAAATTTAGAAATTGCCATAAAAACTAGAGATGCAATAAAATAACATATTGCTTTATTTAAAAAATAATTTTTACTAATACAAATATTACATAAATTATTTATTGATGTATCTATGGATTCTATTATTTTCTCAAATAAAATTCTATTACTTTTATTCTTGTAATACAAATCCAATATATATTGTGGATTAGCTATGTCTCTAAAGCCTTTCGCTTCTTCATCACTAATTTTAATATTATATTTTCTTTTTAAAATTTTTTGTATACATTTAGAAGATAACAAATTATCCTTTTGAATAAAAACGGTAGTTCCTACTGAAATAATTATACAAACTAATATTAATACATAAATTATTATCTTAAGTTTACTTAAGATATTATCATTCCACGAAATACTACCTCCATCCGTCCATATAACTGAAAATAATGCTATTGATACAGCTTGACCTTGTAATAAATATAGACCCTTAGTCTCTATGTGTCTTTTCCTTTCATGTAACTGTTGTAGCTTCTGTAAAGAATATGAAAGAATAGTATCTAAAGAGTGTAAATCATCTTTACCTTGTAAAAAAGTATTAATAGCTTCATCCAACGGGTTCGGTTTTGAGGTGCAAAAAATTTTTTCACAATAAAAATCACAGTCACTTTCACAACAAAATTCACATTAAAATTATAAAGTTAAAGGTCGGCTATAATGCCGACCTTTATTAATTCACAATGCTTTAAATCTATTACATAACTTATAAATAATACAACCTAACAAACAACCCATGAACGAAAAAATCACTGGTATTATAAGAACTGATGACAATAGTTGACTTTCAGCAATTACACTTGGAGAGTTTGTCCAAAAAAGATTAAGATATAACACAAAACAAAATAAAAAACCAGCAATGGTCATCCCCATAGGTAACCACTTAATCCAAGACTTTTTTACTTTACTTAAAATCAAAAATTGGACTACACAAAAAATAATCCCTATACCTCCAAAATATAAAAAATCCATAAATTCCCCCCTGAAATTATTTTTAACACAATTGTTTAACAATAAACTAACTCGTATAAGATTAAAGATATTCATCAATTATAGCTATATTATTATTTCTTATTTTTAAAGTTTTTATAAAAGTTAACACTAAGCTCTAATACAAAATAAATTGGTATCGATATTAGCAATATTGTAAAAAAATCACGTGTTGCTGAGTATGATGTAGTATTAAACCCTTTAATACAAATAGTTGCAATAATATAGGACATAGGTATAAATAAAATATTTCTAATAATAATTTGTACTTTTTTAAACTTATATACAATTAACATAATGATTAAAAGTATAATCATTAGTAGTATTGCAATACGTAAATATGAAGAAAGAAATAATCTTGGTAACGTTAATACTCCACCATTCCCAGCTAAGTTCTTCCCATATATTAAAACATCATCAGATTGACCTGCAGAATAATAATATATTGTAGAAATTTTTTCATTATTAGGATTTAATACAACAGTCTCAATTTCTTTATTATCTAATAATTTATCCCAATAAGTTTCCCAAGTAGATATATGATAAACATAGCTAGAACCATCTTCAGAAAGATGTTTATCTATATCATAACCAGATACCATATCACCAAAATCAGCAAAAATTTCTCCGTTATCTTTTTTATTAATAGATACAACATCATTAGAATACGGTATATAACTTGGCTCTGTTAGGTAATTAATAACTATTATTGAAATGATTACAGTTAGCATTACTGAAAAAATAATTGCTTTAAATTTATCTCTAAATAATTTTGATTTTACATTTTTAAAACCGTTACTATTTATATCGATAGGTATGTTTTCGGAAGTTTTCATTTCATCAAGTTCTTTTTTGCAATCAATACAATCATTAATATGCTCTTCTACTAGAATTTTTGTATCTTCACTTACAATTTTTTCAACATACAATGGTAAAATATCTTTTATAACATTACATTTAATCTTCATTTATAGCCCTCCATTTCTCTTTGTTAGTGTAAAGTTTTTTACACTACTTTTCTTTTAAATTCTTTATATATCAAG
>ERZ791879.122-NODE-122-length-86813-cov-8.370237_pt1 | contig 86813 bp, 75 predicted proteins | sample MGYA00510162_ERZ791879 | MGnify/ENA primary metagenome ERZ791879 (study PRJEB30046, sample SAMN00792113) | human gut metagenome | study: EMG produced TPA metagenomics assembly of the A metagenome-wide association study of gut microbiota in type 2... | reverse complement strand
TGGTAGAAAGAATAAGGTATCAGGGATAGCAAGTATTGCTGGGATATCCTCAGTATCATAACAGTAGCAAGAGAGTGGCTTTGCCCCTCTCAATGACCCCCGGGGGTTTTAAAATTTTCCAGAGACAAGTTTATGTTTAACATAGACTTTGTTTCTGTCTTTTTGTTAAAAAGCCACATTTCTTCGGCTTTTTATTGATGTTAGGATAAAATAATAGATGCATCAAGCCAAAATCCTTTTAATTTTCAATTAATCTAACTGCTGTTTATAAAAAGTATACTGAATTTTTATTTATAAATAGATATTCAAGGTATAGAAATAATAATATTGAGGTGAAATATGGGTAAAGGTTTATTATAGCAAGAGAGTGACTTCGTCCCTCTCAAACTCCCGAGGGTTTTAAAATTTCCAATAATTTTTTAATAAATATTTATGAAAATCTTCCTATTTTCCCAATAGTTTTAATAGTTATAGCTTTTTTTAGAAGTATTCAAAGTAATGGATATGAAATTTTATCTTCATGCTTTTTCTTGATAATTTGTGTAGTTTTACAATATATTTTAGTAATGGCAATTCCAGAGCTTTACTTATTAACTTATTGTAAATTTAAATATAGTGAATTTACTGTGGATATTCCAAAAAGGTTTTAAAAAAAACACTAATAAAAATATTAAGAAAGTATGGATAAGCTTATGGAGGGTGGGTAATTATGAAGAGTTTGAATATTGATGATTGGTATGAATTGAAAAAAGTAGCAAGGACTAGGCTAGGACCAAATGAAATTTCAGGATGGTTTGCAGCTTCATTAATGTATTCATTAGTAATATTAGTTACAAGTATTTTTGGATGTACACAAATCAGAGATCTAAATAAGGAATTTTGGATGCCAATAATGATAGTAGCTACAATATTTGTTATTATTCAACTTATAATAGGTGTATTTTTTTCTAATATGAGAAATGTATATGATCATCAAAAAATTGAAGCTGTTTGTTTATCAATAACAGCAACGAAGCTTTCTATAGATGGTTACTTATTTTTATTTATTTTAGCAGAGGGCAGAAAGATAGAAAAATCACTTATAAATATATTTATATTAGCAGCATTGGCTGGAATAATTTTAATGATTATATCAACAATTAGAGGAACAAAGAGGGTAAAGCAAGGTCATTTTAGAGAAGGTGGAAATGGCTTATATGATTTTAAAAAGTCAAAGAAATATATTAGTTTTGTAGGAGTATATTCAGCAGTTATTTTAGCAACTATATTATTTAAAGTTATTAATAATTATGAAAATAATATTATGAAGGTAATAATTGTTTTAATTCCGTTGCTTGTAGTACAATATGGGGTTTCAATAGCAATACCTGAATTTTATTTATTAACATATTGTAAGTTTAAGTATGATGAATTTATTATACCAGTACCAAAAGGACATAAAGAGTTTTACAATAGGCAGTTAAAAGTAAATAAAAAAAGCAAAAGTAAGAAAATAAAAAGTTAAAAAATACAGATATGCTTAAAATCCCCGAGATCTTTGAGAGAGACGGGGATTTTATTAAGTTTACACAAAGTTTTTTACATGGTCAATTTAAACTTCAGAGGAGGGTAGATAGATTTAAAGCTCTCTTAATTTTTTAATATCAAGAATAGTTAATGAAGTTTTTAATTATTTTAACATTTCTAGAATCTCATCTTCAGGAGTTGAAGAATCACAACGAACTTCAATTTCTCCATTTTTACTAACAATAAAACCAGGAACAGTTACAATATTATATTTCTCTCTAAATGATTTAAGTTCATTATCAGATGAATTATCGCTATCTACATAATAAATAGTTGTATTAATTTCACTAACTAATCCACTAAGTTTTTTAGCAAATTTACGACAGTATGGACATGTTTCTCTACCAATATATACAACAACTAAATTTTCATTAGATAATAATTTATCTGCTTCTTCAGAAAGAATTTTCGTAAATAAACTTACATCTTCTTTATAGCTATATTCTTCACTCATTTTATTTCCTCCTAGTATATTTTTTCTAAATAGTATATCAAAACTATATTATTCCATTAAATAAAATAATTATTTAAAAATTATTTAAATTTAGCTCTTAAATTTTCAACATAAATATGAACTAATAGAAAGCAATTATCTAGTTAGCAATATAATTTTAAGAATAGAATAGTAGATCTAAAATTCATATTAGAATCTGTTTTACATTAATATTATTAACTATATTTAATAGTATTAATTTATATAGAGAAGTATATGTATAAATAAATAGTAGAAATAATAAAGTAGTGAATTTTAAAATATGAAAATGTGAGAATTGATATGAGGAATTTATATTTTATATAAAGAATATTATATAAAAGGGGGGATATTATGTTAAAAGAAAAAATAAGTGAAAAGTTTAAAGAAATAAAATCAGATATTAATTATTGGATTGATGTAACATTTACAAATCCTAAAGCGATAAGAAGTTGTTGGAAATGGTCAAAGAGAATAGGAATAGGATGTGTAGGATTTGCACTAGCTTGTACGGTAACAGTTCCTAAAAGTGAATATAACACTACAGTAGATAAATTAAATTCTAAATACGAAAGTAAAGTTATTGAGTATGAAGATATGGAAGCTAAATATAAAGATAAGGAAGATAAATATAAAGATGAAATAGATAGGTTAACTTACAAGTTAGATTTATTAAATAATAAGACAAATAACTTAGAAGAAAAAACTAAGGAATACACTTCATTAACCCAAGAAGAAAAGAAAGTAATTGATGAGAAAATTGTAGAAGTAAAACAAGAGACTAAAGATAAAATAGCAGCAGAAAAAGCACAGAAGGAAGCTGAACTTAAAGCAGAGGAAGAAGCTAAGAAAAAGGCTGAGGAAGAGGCACAAGCCAAGGCACAAGCAGAAGCACAAGCTAAGGCTGAATCAGAAGCACAAGCCAAAGTACAACAAGAACAAGAGATTCAACAAAACAATCAAACACAAATGGTATGGAAAAGTGAAACAGGAAGTAAATATCATAGTATACCTAATTGTGGTAGAATGAATCCTAATAATGCAACTCATATAACTTTGGAACAAGCTCAATCACTTGGACTTGGTAGATGTAGTAAATGCTTTTAATACAATAATATTTTGTATTAAGAAAAATATAGGAAAACAGAGATAGATAAATTTTAAATTCTTAGTTTTTAAAATCAATGACAGTTAATTATAGGTAAAAAGGATAAGGAAACATATTATAATATTAGCGATAGTAGATGTATTTATGGAATGAAAAATCTATCTCTCCCTATTTTTATACTTAATTTTTGGAATTTTCACACAGCATGCCGGAGTTCTTGAGAGGTAGAAAGCCACTCTCTTGCTATGCACATCACTTAATAGAATTTTCATTAGGTGGTGTGCATTTTTATTTTAGATTTACTTTTATAGAATGGATAAATCAAAAAAAGTTTGCTATCAAAATTTCATATGAGTTATTTAGATTATTATTATATCTTGCTTTTTTGAAAGGATTTATTAGGAGTGAGTAGCTTTATTTACTTTACAAAAATGTAAACTTAATTAAAAAAATACTTTACAAATATATAAAATTATCTTATGATTATATCCATAAGGTAATTTTTGGAGGGGTTAGCATGATTAGTATAAAAGAAAGATATATTAATGCAGTGAAAGATGGAGATCAATTTTTAAAGGAAATTGGCTTTAATGATTTTTTAGAAATGAATAGTGTTTTATTGAATAATAATGGTTTTTATATAAGTAATAGTGAAAATGAGATAAACATGGCTTTAGAAGAAAGAGAGGCAATTTGGAATAGTAAAAAATCAAATAAGATTATATTTATGCCTGCTAGCGTAAATATTAATTATAATTTGGAGTTAAACGAAAAATTAAATAAATATACAAGTAAGGATAATAAAAGTAATGAGTGGAAAAGTATTAATAAAACTTTTAATGAAGAAGTAATAGAAGTGAAAATTTTAAGAAGTAGTATTGATGTAAATGAGATAATAAAAAATTATAATAATTTAAAAATAAAGGAAGGCTATATTTTACAAATTTATAAATTGAGATTTAATGGAATGGAAAAGGCACAGATATTTGCTTTTAAAAATGATAATGTATTAGCTGATATAACTTCTGAAAATTTAATAACTAATGATTTTGAAATAGTAAATTTAAAATTTCAAGAAGCAGAAAAAAGTTATTTAGATGCAATAGAAGGTGAAGATATTCCAGAGTATTATCTACAGTTAGTATTATTAAATAATAAGTTAAATGAAATTTGCAATTATGATACTAGTTATGAGTTAATTACAGAAAGAACTTTAGTAAAAGAACATAACTTAATAATTGAGGCACCTAATTTTTATTATGATGATAATGGCAAAGCAACAATTGAATATTTTAAGAAATATAATACTTATAAAGGTGCGTATAAGAGAGTAGTTAATAGTTTTGAGAAAAAAGATTCAAGATTTAAGATAGTAGATCAGTTTGTTGCTTTATATATGTAAAAATTAAAGTTTAAGATTTATTTATATATAGTAAATAATTAATTTAAGTAAAAAGAGGAGCTTTTATATGTGGTATAAAGAATTAAAGGAAATAAGATTAGCTATAGGAATGCAAGCTAAGGAATTAGCAGAAAAAGTAGACAAAAGTGCAACATATATTTCAAGAATTGAAAGTGGGGCTATATTAAATACTTCTTTTGATATAGTATCAAGTATTGCTAGAGTTATTGCTGATAATGAAAAGATAAAATCAGGAGAGATAGATTTAAATAAATATAGTTCAGATTTTTCAAAACTTGTACTAAGCTACAGATATGAAACGATGAAAGATGTTTATGACTATGTAAGGAAAAATAAAGAGGTTGAACAATATTCAAATATAGTTAGGTATTTAAATAAAGGTGATATTGATTTATTTGAAACAGTTGCAAGATATAGAGTAGCAGAGAGAAATTTTAATGATGCAAAGAAGGAACTTGAGCAAGCTATATTAATGGACTCTAAGAAAAATAATTTTAATCAAGTAGTTAAAATGTATGAAAAAGAGGGCTATAGATTGGTTTTGACAATGAAAGATAAAATAGAAGTAGAAGATGTTATTAAGGGAAACTATAATGACTTTCTTGAAATATTAACTAATGAAATGAGATGTTTAACAGAAAATATTAAATTGGTCGGAATAGATGAATTGATAGAAATGAAGCAATACCCTTCAGAGATAGATAATGATTATGAAGATAAAGAAGTAATATTAGAAGAACCTGTTGATGGAGAGGAATTTTAATTATTAAATAAGTAGTAAGTTCATATAAAGAGTAAGTATATGTATATTAGGAGGATATGAGAATGAATACAGAAAAAAGAAAAAGATATTTTGTTGGAATAGTTATTAGTGATTTTATGGGTGAAGAGTACTGTTATTCACAGATATTAAGTACTACAGATAAACAAAGAGGGAAAAATACAATTTTAGATATAATGCATACAAATTCGATATTACCGGAATATGCAATAATTTCACAGAAGATGTGTTTTGAAGAATATAGAAAAGGTTTAGAAAATTTTATAGGATGGCACAATATTATATTAAATAATAATGGAAATATTGAATGGAAAAAGAAGTCGCAAGAAGAAATTGATGATATATTTAGTTACAATCAACTTATACCTTGTGATGTAGATAATGAATATTATGAAGAGTGTTATGAGGAAGATGAATATTATGAAGATGATGATGGTGCTTGGGAAGAAACTTTAAGAATAAATGAAATTTTAATAGCTCAAGGCGATTATTAATATTAAAATTAGAATATTATAGTTATCGTACAATAAGATAAATTTGGATAATATGGTATAATGTTTAAAAGTAAATAGTTTTAAAGGAGATGAATTTATGGATGAGTATAAAGTATATGATAGAGAGGAATGTTGGAGAAGAGATAGGTATTTAGCTGAAGTAAGTAAATTGAAAATTGAAATTTTTATAGCTAAATTTAAAAGAATGATATTGAAATTACAAAATAGAAGACTTAGAAGAAATGTAGAAAGATTAAGAGAAAAATAGATAATTAAATAGTATTATTAGGTAATTGTAGATGAAGTAATTAGCTACATAAGATAAGGAGAGATATTTATGAACATAGATGAATTTAAAAAGTTATCTAGTATAGAGCAAAAAAAGAAAAAGATTATGGAGTATTTTAATATTAATGAGCCTGTACTAATAGGAAGTATAAAGGATAGAATTCCTAATAAATTATGGATACATGAGATTAGTAGTATAGGAGGGGAAGAGATATTAAATAATCCATTTAATGAGTTTGAGGAACTTGTCGTTTCTGTAAATCTTAAAGATGAAAATCCAGATTTAAATATTAAAGATAAAGTATATTTTAAGTTTGATATTAACTCATCTGAAAATATTTTAGGAATTTATCCTATAGTTACTCAAGTTAAAAACATAGTAAAATTAATAGATATTGAAAAATCAGATTTACCTTTAAAGGAAGCAATAATAAAGAGTTTAAGAAAAAGAATAGAAAATGAAAATATTAATAAATTAGTAATCAAAGAAGATATTCAAAAAGTTTTATCTGAAATTACAGATAAGTGTGAAAAGGAATTAATTACTTTAGAGAAAAAAAGGAAAAATGAATTAAAAAAAGTAGATGAATTAGGGCAAAAATTAAAAAATATAAAGAATGAAATAAAAGAAAATAGAAAAAGGTTTAAAAAATACGGATTTGATTTTGAAAAAAACAAGGATGAAAATACTATAGAAGGCAAGACTAATATATCTAAAGATAAGCATATTGAATATATTCAGAAATATTTAACTTGTAGAGAAAGTAAAAAATTATATTATAGCAAAACAACATTAGAACAATTTTATGCAGGATTATGTACTAATCAATTACTTGTATTAAGTGGACAACCTGGTACAGGAAAAACAAGCTTAGTGGAAGGATTTTGTGATGCTATTGCTGCAAATTTAAAGATTGTTTCAGTTCAACCTAATTGGACAGATAATCAGGATTTATTAGGATTTTTTAATCCAATAGAAGGCACTTACATTTCTACTCCATTTTTAGATGCAATAATCGAAGCAGAAAATAATCCTGATCAATTACATATTATATGTTTAGATGAAATGAATTTAGCTCATGTTGAGTACTATTTCTCAGAATTTTTAAGTAAGACGCAATCTGAAGAGAAGAAAGTTACTCTATATAGTGAGTATTTATATAGAGAAGCTAGAGAAGAGCTTTTGGAAAAAATAGAATTTTTCATTGGAAAAAGGGAAGAGGATAATTCTAAAATAGATGAAAATATTAATTTATTAAAGAACATTTCTTTTGAGGAGCATTATAAACTAAAGAAGAAATGGAATTCTCTTAATAGATATCAACATGAAATAAAAATACCTGATAATATTAGATTTGTTGGAACTATTAATAAGGATGAAACTACAAAAAATCTTAGTCCAAAGGTTATTGATAGAAGTTATATTATGGAGATTGATAACTATACTAAAGAGTTAGTTGAAGAGATATCAAAGGATGCCGGAAAAGAAAGAAAAAAATATAATGAAAATTTATATATTAATTCTCAGCAATTTAATATCAATAATATAGATATTTCAAGTGAGTTGGAAAATAAATTAGTTTCAATTACTAATATACTTGCAAAAGTAGATATAGCTTTAAGTAATAGATTATATAATCAAATTAAAGAGCTTAATGGATCAGGAATATTTAATGAGTGTGATATATTTGATGCAATAGTAGCTACTAAAATATTACCTAAGATAAATTTTGAAATAGATAACGAGGAAAATGATATAAGAGCGGAACTAAAAGATTACCTAGAAAACACTTCTGTTTCTAAAGTAATATTTGAAAAAATGAATAAAAATTCCGATGAAAGTGGAATGGGAATATTAACTTTCTGGAGGTAAGGCATAATGAAATTAATAGCTCATATGATAAATGTTTCATATTATAAAAGTATAGATAATGATGTTTTACCAGAAATATTAATGAAAAAGTATTCTGGAGGGTTTTCCAATATTAAAAATATAAGCTTGTTACCTAAAGAAGATTATGAGGAGGGTACTATCTTAGGAGAAGAACCTAAGGAAAATTGGAGTATTGAAACTCATTATATGGGAAGAGGTATTAAATCTAAGAAGGCAATTTATCAAATTGCCTTTGAACCTGTTTTAGAAAAGGATGAAAGCTTAGATGATTTTTATTTAAGGTTACGAGCAAGCAAAGGTAGTAATAATATAGATTATTTAAGATATTGTAATAAAAGCAATTTGTTTTTTTATAGTGAACCTAAGCAAAGGAAGAAGGAGAAGTACTGTTCAGTAGCTAATACAGCAGGAAGATTTATAGTAGAAGTAGTTAAATTAGAAAATAATACAGTATTAAAAAGTATTGATGTAATAGTAAAACCGTCTTCTTTATCTTATGATGATTATTTAAAGATGATTCGTGATTTAAGAGAAATTAGAGAAGATATTGTTATTAATAATAATAGTAAAATAAGTGTAGGTCAGCGTTATATAGATAAGAAAAATAATATTGAAGAGATTATAAAAGAATTACAATCAGCAATTAATGGAATAAATAATAAACCAAAATCAAAGTTAGAAGTGCAATATGTTAAGAAAAAGTATAATCAAATAAATAAAATAACTAATAAAACCTTATTAGAAAAAAGTATGTATCCATACAAGAATACTTTTACTTCTATTGATTATAAAGAAAGCTTTGATCTTTATGAAAATAGAATATTGAAGCAAGTATTGATTAATTTAAAGGAAAAGATTAAAGAATATGAAGAATTTTATGATGATTATATAAGTGGAGAAGAGAGAGAGAATGCCAAAGTAAGAAAGCGTTTTAAAGAAATTACATCTCTTTCAATAGAAGAAAAAAGTCAAGATTTAAGGAAAAAGTTAATAGAGCGAAATGATTTATTAGAGAAGATAATGAATGAAGATATTAAAATTACATATTCAAATACTAATTTGATAATTTTTAAGAATAATGATTTTAAGAAGTATAAGCTAGGAATAAATTATGATGAGAATATTAAGAAGTTTGTTTTAAAATTTAAATCTTCTATATATAAAGAATCTGACAATAAGTATTTTACAGATATAAGAGCTGGAGAGTGTAATTCAACTATAAGTAATATTAATACTTATAATTCATCTTTAGATATTTCATTGATATCTAATAATATTAATGAAATGATTTTTTTAGTTAATAGTTTAGAAGAAAAGAAAATAATGTACGGTAAGGCTACAAGGATTTTAATAAAGTTTAATGCAGAGAAAATAAGTAAATATAATGGTACAGTCTATTTAAGGATAAATTCGATACAGAGTATAGATGGAGTTCCTGTTAAAGTATATTCAATAGATGAAAAGCGTAAGTTTTTTGAGAGATATTTTGATGATAAAAATGATGAAGAAAACTTTAATATGCTAAATTCTATTATAAAAAAAGAAGAAGAAATAAGTAATATTAAGAAAAAGTTTAATGATGATGATTCATGGAGTATATTAAAAGAAAAAGTAGATAATATGTTAAGCTTAGATATATTTAAATACGTAAAGCCTAAAGAAATTAATCTATTAAGGCCGACTCAAATATTTATAAATGATAATTATTATAGAAAAGCTTATAAAGTTATTAAGAAGTATAATGATAAGGTTTCTATAGTAGATATGAAAAGTCCAGATACTATACTAGTTAAATCAACATGTGATATTTATGAAATATGGTGTTTGTTTAAGATAGTTCAGCTTTTAATAATAAATCAAAAATGGACATTACTTAATAATAAAACTGTTTTGAAAGATATAGATAATTTTTTAAATTCAAAGAATCCTTATGAAGAAAAGGAAGTTAAATTTAGGTTTAATAAGGTATTAAAATATGGTTATAGTATTGACTTAACTTTAATTTACGAAGGGCGAATTTATTATAAAAATAATAAATATAAAACACCAGACTATCAATTTATATATGAAGTGAAAAACGAAAGTAATGAAGTTGTTAATACTATGAGAGCATATTTAGATGCTAAGTATAGGAATTATAATAACCAAGGTGATAAGGCTTATACAGATGATATTGAAAATGTTGCTATAAATAAATATATTAAAACATTTGAGAACACGATAAATAAAGCAACTTGCTCAATGATAGTTCATAGTCATAATAATGAGAAATATGTAAATTGGGGTTCTGATAATGAGGAGAGAGAGATTTTAATTAAAGAAACAGGAAGTGAATTAAAGGCCCATGGATATGGAGCTTTTTATTTAGTGCCATCGGATTTAAGTAATTTAAATAAATTTTTAAGGTTATTACCAGAATACCATTTAAAGTTTAATTCTAATTTAGGTGATGATGAGAATAATAGCTTAGAAGGATATCATATGTGTTGGCAGTGTGGGGAGGTTGAAAATATAGATATTAAGATAAAGTATACTAAAGGTGGGAATTTAAAGTATCACTATACTTGCAATAACTGCAATGAGTTTTGGGTTAAAAATCATTGCTTGGATGAGAAAGAGCATAAATTAATTAAGCATAGAGACAATTATCATTTGTTAAAGAAAGATACTAGTAATCCATGGCATTTAATTTGTCCGATATGTGGGAATGATGGAATAAAAAAAGGCTGTAGTAATGTTATTAATGAGCTACAGTTACCAGTATTAGATATAGATAGTTTTAATAATAATCAAGAAATAGCGATAGAAGAAAGAATACCTTTTTAAAATTAATAGGAGAAAGTTTAGAGGTAATATTATGTATGGAGAAAAAGAAGGAAATATACAGAATAGAAGAGGAAGTAATAAATGATTTACCGCCAATGAATGTAGGAAATATGATGCTTTTCAAAAGCGAGGAAAGTTCTGTAGATGAACCTGTATTTTATATTAAGGAGACTTCTAATAATATTGGAAATATTATTAGAAGTGCTCATAATTTAAAGATTCAGTTAAAAGATATTGTTATAAGTGGAGCATATTCTAATCCATTGATTATAATGTTAAGGTTAAATGATGATGATGAATATATTTATGGGCAATGGTTTAATAAATATAATAATACAGATAGGGAATTAATAAAGGAAATTGTTTTTCAAGATAAATTAAATTTTTGTATTGTTAATATAGATAATAGAGTTTATATGAGATTTAAGTGTAGAAATATATATAAAGCTTCTATTTGGGAATATTTTAGAATTTCAAAAGATGATAAGAGATGGTCACAAGAAATGTTTGAAAGTGAAGTTATTGCAATAAATTCGAGATTAAAAAGTAAAAAAGAGTTATTTTTATTATAATTAATACAATGAATTTTATATAGTAAAAATATAATTATTAGTTTTAAACTAAATAATAGAAATATTATTTTTTAGATAAAGAAAAGTATTAATGAGGTCAATTATATATGAGTATAAAAGATATTTTAGAATCAGAGAAATATTTAAGTAAGTTATCTAGAAATATATTAATGGATAAAACAAAAAAAATATTTTTACCGCTTGAAAATGAGATAAAAGAAGTTGCAAATTATTATATTGCTATTGAAGATGCTCTAAAAAATAATAATCCTGGAGAGGTTTTAAGATGTTGTAGACTAAGTGCAGAAGCTATTTGCAAGCATTTATATTATATAAGATTAAATGTATATCCTAGTAAAGCTACGCTAAATGATTTGATATATAATCTTATTAAGTTGGGTGAAATTAATAACTTAATTGAGGCGCAGTTTAAAAACATACAAAACCTTGGAAATGTTGGAAGTCATCATGATTTAAATAAGAAAATTACAATGGAATATATAGAACCTTGTATAAAGAGTGTTGCTTATATAATAAAGTGGTATTTTAAAAAGTTTAATATTTATTTAGATGAAGAGCAATATAATAAAGACTTAGATGAAATTGAATGGATTAAAGCAAATGAAATAAATACTATTGAAGCTTATCAAGCATATATTTCTTCAAATAATATAGAGAGAAAATATTTTGAAGAGGCCTTAAATAAAATTAGCGAACTTGAAATAATTAGCGCAGAAGATGACGAAGTATGGGGAGAGTGCAAGAAAGTAAATAGCTCTAAGGTATATAAAGATTATTTGTTAAAATATCCTGGCGGGAAGTATGTTAAGGAAGCATCTAAGTTATTTACTATTTGTAAACAAAATGAAATTTATGATAAGCAGAAATGGGATAGAGCTATTGAAGAAGATACATTATTAGGTTATGAAAAATATATTAGTGGTGATAGTATAAAGAATTATTTAGATTTAGCTAAGGCAAAGATTAATGAAATTTTAAATAAGGGTCTAGAGAATATTTATAATGAAGCTTTAGAGAAATACAAAAAGGCGGAAAGTGATTATGATTATAAGGAAATAGTAGATTTAATAGAAGAAGCTTCAAATAAAGGACATATAAAGAGTAATGGATTATTAGGAGTTTTGTATTGTGAAGGAAAAGGTGTTAAGAAAGACTATAGTAAAGCAAAAGAATTATTAGAGGTAGCAGCTGAAAATGGTGATGTTTTGGCTCAAAGGTATTTAGGAGATTTATATTTTAGTGGTAAGGGAGTAGAAAAAAGTTACGAAGAAGCATTTAAATTATATAATGAATCTGTAAGTAATGGAGATATTGAATCTTCATTTATGGTTGGATACAGTTATTTAAATGGATTAGGTGTAAAGAAGGATATTAATAAAGCTATTAGTTTTTTAGAAATAGCAGCTTGTAATAATAAGGTAAAAGCTCAAGTAATTTTAGGACAAATATATTATAAAGGAATTCAACGTGATCAAGATTATAAATTAGCTTTTGAATGGTATAGTAAAGCAGCTAAAAATTCATCACTTGAAGGTATATATATGTTAGGAGTAATGTACTATTACGGAAAAGGGGTAGTAAAAAATATAAATGAGAGTATTAGACTTTTATCTATTGCAAATAAATATAGATATTTTAATGATGAATATATTTTAGAAAAGGCAAAAGCTGAGAGAGGAGAAATGTTATTTGAAAAGAATAAGTTTAAAGGAAAAGATGAACTTAAACTTATAGCTGATTCTTTTTATTATGGAAATAAAGAATCAAGATGCTATAAGACTGCATTTAAATTTTATAAACTTTCTGCAGAAAAGGGAAATATGAAAGCAATGAGTAGTTTAGCACATATGTATTTAAATGGTATAGGAACGTCAAAAAATACTAAATTAGCGTATGAGTGGTATATTAAGTTGGCGGAATTAGGAGATAGCGAAGGTCAGGTAATATTGGGAAATGCTTATAAAAATGGTATTTATATAAATGGTGATAATAGTAAGGCTGCCATTTGGTATATAAGAGCATCAAATCAAGGTAATATTGAGGCTATGATAGAGTTATCTTTTTTATATAAATATGGAACGGGTGTAGAACGAGATTTAAATATAGCATATGAGTTATTAAATAGAGCTAGAAAATTAGGAAGTGGAGAAGCAAGTATACATCTAAATAGACTAAAAAATATAAAAAAGTTATAAAATGGTCAATTGTTTGGAAATTATTCATTAATAAATTAATAAAAAAATATATATAATATAATTAGAAGCAAGAATGGTTCTTTAGCAAAAATGCTAATACTACCTTGCTTTTTTTTTATTTAATATTAGGGGGAAGGAGTTATAGAGAAGATAATTACTAATTGTGTAGAAGAATATTTAACTGATGATGTAGTTAATAGTTTTATTCATGCATTAATTTATTTTATAATTAGTGAAGAGGTTTTCAGTGAAGAAGATTGAGTATAGGAAAATGATAAAAGGTTAAAAGAAGTTGATGATTACCTAAGGTTATCAGCAACATATTGGTATATATTATATAGGTCTATAGCATTGGACATTATAGATGTAGATAGCCATGTCGAGTATTGTAAATTATTATTATAGGTAATAAAACTGCACCCCGGTAGACTGTGCGAAAACCATAGAAATATGGAGTAATAAGTATTATTAAACATTAAATGTTAGTAAACGCTTATTATGAATTATATCCATGGGGAAGATAGAAATCAAATGAGAATAGAAAGTTTAGAGTCTTTTACTTCATATGATAGTGAAGTTAGAGTTATTGATAAAATTGTTGATGCCATGGATATAGAATCATTATGTTTTAACCTTGGCAATAATAAAGATTCTGGCAGACCGAAATTTGATTCTAAGGATTTATTGAAACTATATATCTATGGATATAAGATCTTCAAGAAAATTAGCAAAACACTGTGAAATAAATAAAAAAGTTATTTGGCTAATTAAAGATATTAAATCTAAATATAGAGTTATAGCAGATCTTAGAAAAGATAATATTGATGCATTAGAATCTATTTTTAAAAGCTTTGTTAATTATTGTATTAATTTAGGGTTATATAGTAGAGAATTAGTAGCACTTGACGGTACGAAGCTGGAAGCTTCGGCATCGAAAAGAAAACATTATAGTAGAAATAAATTAATTAAAATGAGAGAAATTGCTAATAGTAAAATTAAAGAATATTTGCATGAGATAGAAGTTTCAGATAGACTAGAAAACCAGAAAGAATTAGATAAAGAGCTTATTAATATTGAAATTGATAATCTGAAAGAAAAATTAAAATATTATGATGAATTAGAAAAAAATATGGATGAAGCAGATGTTAATGAGATTAATCTTACAGATAATGATGCTAGAACAGTAAAATTTGGAGCACATCAAGGAACTGATGTTGGATATAACGTACAAGCAGTTGTAGACTGCAAGAATAAATTAATAACAACTTTTGAAGTAAATAATTTATCTCAAGATCAAGGGCAATTATATACTATGAGTAAAAAAGCTAAGGATATTTACAAGGTAAAAACGTTAGAGGTTTTAGCTGATAAAGGATATTTCGATTTAAATGATATACATCAGTGTGAAAGAGAAGAGATAATTACATATGTTTCAAAGCCTTGTTATTCTAATGGTATAGGAGATAGTAGATATTTCTCTGAAAAATTTAAATATGATAATAAAACTGATACTTATATTTGTCCTGAAGGAAACAGATTATATCTTATTACAAGGAAAAAAGATTCAAAGATTAAAGAATATAATAATTCAGAAGTTTGTAATAGATGTTCTAATAAAAGTAAATGTACTAAAGCTAAAAATGGAAAAGTAATTAGAAGAAATGAAAGTAGTCAATCAGTTGACAATATGATTTTAAGATTAGAAACTTGCAAAGATAAGTATTCTTTAAGAAAAAGTATTGTTGAACATCCATTTGGAACTTTAAAAAGAAATATGAATTTTACCTATCTACTTCTTAGAAATTTTAAAAACGTAAGAGGTGAGATTAGTATTGCCTTTTTTACCTATAATTTAAAAAGAGTAATAAAAATATTAGGTGTAAAAGGGATATTAGAATCCCTTTATACCGTAATATTATTAACTATATTTAATAATGTTAATTTATATAGAAAAGTATATGCATAAATAAAGTATTGGTTAATTAAAATTATAATTTATGCACAGTCTGCCGGGGGTCATTGAGAGGGGCAAAGCCACTCTCTTGCTACAGGCATAATTTCATCAAGAAGATTGTTAAATTGTATCTTTGCCTTTACTCGTATTGAAACTATTTGATTATATTGTCTCGATAAAAACTTTAAATCATTATATTTTTCATCTTCACCTTCATATTTCTTAAGACTAAATCTTTTTTTAATAGCGTATTTAGCTATTCTAATAGCATCTTTTTTATCTGTTTTAGCTTTTCTAATCTCTATATCCCCATATTTTTTCATTAGATAAGCATTAACTACACTAACATATATCCCTTCTTCATATAACTTCTTCAATACTGGATAATGATAATGACCTGTAGATTCCATAACTACGAACACTGTATCTTCTTGATCCTTAATCCACTGAATAAGCTTATTAAGTTCATTCTCACTATGTTTAAATTCTTGTGGTTTCATAATGATTTCTCCAGTATCATTTATTGCAGACACTGTACTTTTATTTTTAGAAATATCAATTCCAATTCCAATTCCTATTATTATTAATCATCTCCATATGTTATTTACGATTGGTTCCAACATCATCCTATTGATTCATATTTGTTATTTACACGGGTGTTTCTCCCAACTTGCTTAATCGAATATTGAATAGGATGTGTTGGTCAACACTTTGTGTAACGGGCGTTTTATCCCAAATCTATCTTCGTTGACCACTCAAACCTATCATAAAAAAAATAAGCATAGATGTCTATCACTAAAGTAATTTTCATCTATGCTTATATTGTACAAATCTATCTACTCTCCCATAGCAATCCTTATTTATAAGATAAATTATTTCTGATCGATCACGGACTGGATTTGTTTCATCAGCTGATCGTAGTTTGACTGATCATCGATTCCACCCATCAGAGGCTTACCAACGATATTTCCATCTTTATCTACAAGAATTGTTGTAGGGAATGCCATGATGTTTCCGGCATATTTTCCAACTGTTGAATCAGAATCGAAAGTCAGGTTCTTGTAGGAAGCCCCCTGTGCTTTCATGATTTCCTTCGCTTCTTTGATACCATCTTGATTGTCATCTAATGTGTCTGTATTGATACCGACAACTTCACCGCCCATTTCCTTAAGTGTCTCGTTTAACTCATTCAGCTTAGAGAGCTCCCCGACGCAAGGTTTACATCCGCTGAACCAGAAGTTTACAACTGTGACTTTATTATTAGCGAAAAGACTATCATCTACGGCATTTCCATCCAGATCTTTCCCTTTGAAATCATGGAACACGTCTGTGGATTCATCAGTTTTTGAGGAAGCACTATCTGAGGATTTAGAGGCAGAAATCTTTTTCTCAAGCTTTGCAATCTCTTTTTCGATACCGCGGATTGTTTCAATGTCTTTGCTTAGCGTATCATACTCTTCTTCTGAGAAAGAATCTTTGTTTGAGTCTACTGCACTTGCAAGGGAGTCCGCATAGTTTTCAGTCATAGAATCTTCAGAAGTGTTCTTGCTCATAAAGCCAAATGCTTTGTCCCAGGCTTCTTTGTGATCAGCAAAGAGCTGATTCTCCTGCTGGTAAAGATCATTCAGTTTTTCGTTCAGTTCATCTGTACTGCCAGCGTCTGCTGTAGAAGTGGATTCCTGTTTCTTGTTGTCAGTTGATGAAGAATTAGAAGAACTTCCACAACCTGTGAATGCAAAAAGCACGGAAATGGCAAGTGATGTAGCAATTACCCTTTTTAATTTCATTGAGTTTATTTTGAGTGTTTTGTTTTTCATGATTTTAAATCTCCTTTTAATGGTTTTATTTTATTTACTGTCAGTCTGTTTCTTATTTGAAAATCCGTAATGATAGCAGAGCGCATCAGTCGGACAGGCTTTCATACATTCTCCGCAACGGATACACTCCGGATGATTAGGTGTGTCTACCACATTGACATCCATTTTGCAGACACGACTACATTTCTGGCAGCCTACGCATTTCTCATGATCCACTTGGATCTTAAGAAATGATACTCTGTTGAACAGAGAATAAATGGCCCCAAGAGGGCAGATCCATTTACAGAATGGACGGTAAAACAGGATACTCAGGACAATGAAAAGCACAAGGATCGTGAATTTAAATGTAAAAAGATGTCCGAGTGCAGAACGGATTCCTGAGTTGGCAAGTGACAGTGGAATCGCACCTTCGAGTACACCCTGTGGGCAAATGTATTTACAGAAGAAAGGATCTCCCATACCAAGTGAATTGGTCACAAATGCCGGAAGCAGGATCACAAAAACGAGCAGGATCACGTATTTTAGATATTGCAGAGGTTTCAGTTTTGTGGTGGAAAATTTCTTGCCTGGAATCTTATGCAGCAGATCCTGAAACCATCCAAATGGACAGAGGAAACCGCAGATAAATCGTCCTAACAGCACTCCTAACAGGATAAAAAATCCGGTGATGTAGTAGGTGAACTTGAATTTTGAAGAACCGACTACAGCCTGGAAAGCTCCGATCGGACATGCGCCTGTGGCAGCAGGACAGGAGTAGCAGTTCAGTCCCGGTACACACAGTGTCTTTACATTTCCTTGATAGATTTTCCCTTTAAATAGATTCGGGATGTGAATGTTGGTCAGCAGCGTTGCAGCTGCCTGAATCCATCCGCGGAAGCGGACTAGAAAGTTTTTGTTTGATTTTATTTTCTTATCCAATTCCGACACACTCCATACATAATTTTATTGCCTTACTAAGTACAACGGCAGCTTCTCCGCGGAAGATTCCGCCAAGGAAAAGTACAAGACCGGCTGAAAGTAAAAGAATCTGTGTTGCTTTTTCAGCTCTCATTAAAATACTCCTTTCAATGTTGTTTCAATGTTCAAAGTCAGTTTATTGACCTTTCGATATTTGCATTATACAATAGGGGGTGTAAAATTCTTGTTAAGAAAATGGAGAAAAATAAATTGAGATTATTAGTTGTTGAAGATGAAAAGAAATTGTGTGGTATAATTGCGAAAAGTCTGCACCAGGCTGGGTATGAGGTAGACGTGTGCAATGACGGAGAGGAAGCATTGCACATGATCTATGCGGAAATGTATGATCTGATCGTGCTGGATATTAACTTGCCGGGGATGGACGGTATGGAGATTCTCAGAGAACTTCGTAAGGAAAATGAAGAGACAAAGGTACTGATTTTGTCTGCTAGAAGTCAGATTGCAGATAAGGTTGATGGGCTAGATGCAGGAGCGAATGACTATATGGAAAAACCATTTCACCTGCAAGAACTGGAAGCTCGTGTGAGAAGTCTGACAAGAAGAAAATTCATACAGAAAAATGTCTGTTTGGAATGCGGCGACCTTCGTTTTGATACAAGAGAGCGGGTAGCGTATGCAAAGGAAAATCTGGTTGAATTGACAAGGAAAGAGAACGGAATCCTGGAGTACCTTCTTCTGAATAAGGGAAGACCGGTCAGTCAGGAAGAGTTGATCGAGCATGTTTGGGATTCTTCCTTGGACAGTTTCAGTAGTTCTATCAGAGTGCATATGTCTTCTCTGAGAAAGAAGCTGAAAGCGGGACTCGGTTATGATCCAATCGTGAATAAGATCGGTGAAGGTTATAATATAGGAGGATATGAAAAAGCATGAGAAAAATATCACTTCAGTGGAGACTGACGATTTTGACGACAGTGCTGATCACTATGTTGTGTGGATGTCTTACATTTCTTTTATATAAGAACGGAGTCTATTATTTTGACGCGCTTCAGGAGACGGTTACCGATCAAAGTGGAACACCGGAAGAGGTGTACATTGACATTCCGGATGATGAATGGGATGATTTTGCGGCTCAGTTTGCCGCGAAGATTTATAATTCAAAATTTGATTATAGAAACAGAAGTCTCCTGATTACTGCTGTTGTGGCGTTGTTTGGCGGAGCAGTGACTTATTTTGTCAGTGGCCAGGCATTGAAACCACTCGGAGAATTTTCAGAGACGGTAGAAAAAGTCCAGGCACAGGATCTGACGGATTATACGATTGAAGAAAATAAGATCTTAGAACTAGATAGACTTCGTACTTCTTATAATAAAATGCTTTTGCGTCTCTCGAAATCATTTGAGATGCAACGTCAGTTTACCGGAAATGCAGCGCATGAGTTGAGGACTCCTTTGGCATTAATCCAAGCACAGCTAGATCTCTATCATACGATGGATTATTCGAAGAGTGGAGAGGCGGCGGAAGAGACAATTCAGATGGTGACAGAACAGAACGAGCGTCTTAGCAAGCTAGTCAGAACACTTTTGGATATGAGTGAACTGCAGACGGTAGCACGCAACGACAAGATTGAACTTCACGGGTTGATAGAGGAAGTGCTGACAGATCTGGAACCGCTGGCGCAAGAGAAGAACGTTGAACTGATACAGAAATCGCAGAGTATGATAGATGAAAAAGAAGAGGGTGAAGCTGAAGATTTGGTTCTGACAGGAAGTGATATACTGATCTATCGGATGCTTTATAATCTTATAGAAAATGCGATCAAATATAATCATACGGATGGAAGTGTTACGGTATCGGCAGAGAGAAAGGAGAATGAAGTTGTTCTGACGGTTGCAGATACGGGAAATGGAATTGATGAGACATTTAGAGAGCAGATTTTTGAACCGTTCTTCCGGGTGGATAAGTCAAGAAGCCGTGAGCTTGGCGGGGTGGGTCTCGGACTTGCAATGGTGCGTGATATCGTGCGGGAGCATGGCGGGAAGATCGAGGTTTATGGAAATGAGCAGGGTGGAATGACATTTGAAGTGAGAATGAGTATAGAAGGGAATATAAAATCTGGTTTATTTTAATTATCCGATGATAAACAGTCGATTGATATTTAAGTTAACATGCGTTTTTTCAAAAAAATTATTTGATTTGGTCTTATGTCAATATTTTGGACACAAAGAGTCAAACTTTTATGATACACTTTCAGCTAATAATTTACATTGATCTTGAGTCATATAATTAATAGCTGAGTGTATTCTTTTTCTATTATACCATCCTTCAATATATCTAAAGATAGCTACATTAGCTTCTTCAAAGTTAGGGTATATATTCTAAATCTCTTTTTAAAACGTTTTCTAAATCTTCTGCTATTTTATTACTTGAATAAGGTTTGTATTTTTTTACAGTTATTGAGCAAAAGCTAAGGGCAACCATTATCGATCATATCCTCTGACCTTTCCCATAGTGGACACATTCTTTATACTATAGCTTTTAAAAATGAAATATATAGCATGGTCATTTCCTTAAAAGATAGAACGGGTGTAGTAAGTTTTCCATGGGAAACATTTCTGGTGGCTTTTTATTATACTCAAATATAAGTAGTATACATAAATATGATAAAATATAATAAAGAAATAACAATGGAGGGAGCAACATTGAAAGAAGGACTATACGAACAAATAATAAACAAAGAAATACAACAACAACTAAACAACCTACAACAAGAAAAATTCATTATAGATAAAGATAAAATAGATAAAGAAGAAGCAAAAGCAATCCTTTCACAATACATATCACAAATAATAAGAAAATCCCTAAACTACATTAGAGATAAAGAAAAAGAAGATAGCGAAAAACTAATAAAACAAATAGAAGCTTGTAATGACATAATTAACATATTAAGCAAAGTATCAAATGAAGAAGACATTAAAAAATATGAAATAGATAAAAATGGAGAAATGATAACAGCTCTATACTCAAAAGTAAATAATAAAAGAGCATTAAACAGTAAAAAAGCAACAAGACCAGTAACCCCATTATCACAAAGTTCACTATTCACAGGATCAGGACAAGAACCTAACATGTTAGGAGAATTAAATAAAGAAATACTATCATGTGATTCTATAGATTTATTAGTTTCCTTTGTAAAGTGGAGTGGAATAAGATGTATTATTGAAAGCCTAAAAGAAGCAACAATAAACAATAATAAAAAACTAAGAATAATAACTACTTCATATATGGGAGCTACAGATGTTAAAGCTATTGAAGAGTTAAGTAAGCTACCTAATACAGAAATTAAAATTTCTTATGATACAGATAGAACAAGACTTCATGCAAAGGCTTATATGTTTAAAAGAGAAACAGGCTTTACCACTGCATATATAGGTTCATCAAATCTTTCAAATGCTGCATTAACTTCAGGATTAGAGTGGAATTTAAAAATAACAGAACAAGATTCTTTTGATATTATAAAGAAGTTTGAAGCTACCTTTGAAAGCTATTGGAATGATTCTGAATTTGTTTCTTACAATGGAACAGAAGAGGATAAAAGAAGATTAGAGATATCCTTAAGAAAAGAACAAAAGGATACTGATAATGATTTAAACTTTACGTTTGATATAAGACCATATGCTTATCAAAAAGAAATATTAGAAAAATTGCAAGTTGAAAGAAAGATTTTCAATAAAAATAGAAACCTAGTTATTGCTGCAACTGGTGTAGGTAAAACTGTAATTTCAGCCTTTGACTATAGAGATTTTTGTAAAGAAAATATGGGTAAGGCTAATAGGTTATTATTTGTAGTTCATCGTGAAGAAATATTAAAACAAGCAAGAGATACCTTTAGAGCAATATTAAAAAATAATAATTTTGGTGAATTAATGGTAGGAGGAAGAACTCCTGAAAACTTAGATCATTTATTTGTTTCTATACAAAGTTTAAATAGTAAAGATTTATGTGAAATAACATCAGAAGATTACTATGATTTTATTATAGTTGATGAATTTCACCATGCAGCTGCACCATCATATCAAAGATTATTAAGTTATTATAAGCCTAAAGTATTATTAGGATTAACTGCAACTCCTGAAAGAAATGATAATAAAGATATATTTAAATATTTTGAAGATAGAATATCAGGAGAAATAAGATTACCAGAAGCAATAGATAGAAAGTTATTAAGTCCATTTCAATATTTTGCAGTATCTGATTCAGTAGATTTATCGAAGCTTAAATGGCAAAGAAAAGGCTATAATATAAGTGAATTAGATAAAGTTTATACAGGTAATGATATAAGAGTTAATAATATACTTACAAGTTTAAATAAATATATTACAGATATAAATGAAGTAGTAGGGCTAGGATTCTGTGTAAGTAAAGAACATGCAAAATTTATGGCTTTAAGATTTAATGAAGCTGGAATTCAATCATTAGCATTAACAGATGAAAGTAAAAAAGAAGATAGAAATAATGCTAAGGAAAGATTAGTTAATGGAGAAATAAAGTTTATTTTTGTTGTTGATATATATAATGAAGGTGTCGATATTCCAGAAGTTAATACTATTTTATTTTTAAGACCAACAGAGAGCTTAACTGTATTTTTACAACAGCTAGGAAGAGGATTAAGACTTAGTGAAGGAAAAGAATGTTTAACTGTTCTTGATTATGTTGGGCAAGCACATAAAAATTATAACTTTGAGGAAAAGTTTAGATCATTAATTGGTAGAAGTAATAAATCTGTAAAAGAGTATATTGAAAATGGATTTTTAACTTTACCTAAGGGTTGTTATATCCAATTAGAAAAAGGAGCTAAAGAATATATTTTAAGAAATATAAAATCTGCAGCTAATATAAAAACAAATTTAATTAGTAAGCTTAGAACATTTAAAGGTGATACAGACTTAGAATTAACTTTAGAAAACTTTTTAGATTATCATAACTTATCTTTAACAGATTTTTATGGAAAGTCTAAAGACAGAAGTTTTTCAAGAATGTGTGTACTTGCAGAAGAAAAAGAAGATTTTTATGATGAAAATGAAGATATAATAACTAAAAAGCTATATAATTTATTATTTATTAATTCAAGAAGATTAATAGAGTTTATTATTAAAATAATTAATAACTATGATAATATTTCAGAAGTTGATTTTAATAATGAAGAAAAATTAATGTTAAATATGATGTATTATATTTTCTATAATGATGCACCTAATAAAGTAGGATTAATTTCTATAAATGAAGGAATTAATAAATTACTTACTAACAAAACTATGATGAAAGAAGTTTGTGATATATTAAGCTATAATTATAAACATATTGAATTTATAGATAAGAAAGTTGATTTAGGTTTTGATTGTCCTTTAGATTTACATTGTGATTATACAACAGATGTAATTATGGCTGCCTTTGGATACTTTAATGAAGAGAAAAAGCCAGCTTTTAGAGAAGGTGTTAAGTATTTTGAAGATAAGAAAACTGATATATTCTTTATAACATTAAATAAGAGTGATAAAGACTTTTCACCATCTACACTTTATGAAGATTATGCCATTAATGAAAAGTTATTTCACTGGCAAACTCAAAGTAAAACATCAATACAAAGTACAACAGGACAAAGATATATCAATCATTTAAAAACTGGTAATAAGATAGCTCTTTTTGTTAGAGAATATAAAACTAGAGATGGACTTACATCACCATTTACTTATTTAGGTACATGTGAATACAGAAGTCATAGTGGTGATAAACCTATTAGTTTTGTATGGGAGCTTCATGAAGAAATTCCAGCAAGTATGATTAATAAAGCTAATAAATCAATAATAATTTAAAAAGTAAAATATAGTTATTTAATTTTTATAGTTGAATATAGAATTAAAAGTAAAAAAAGAATTCCTAGGTGAATTCTTTTTTTACGTATGAAGTTAAAATAATTTACTTATAAAAATAAATTTAGCTTTAGTAAAACTATTCGATAATATATGCACTAACGATTTCACCATAATAAGCTATGTGGAAATCTTTATTTGCTCCATGGAATGAACTGTCTACATCTTGTGGATAACAAGTATTTTTAATTTCTTCTGTAATTTCATTAGCATCTTGTTTTTGCTTGTAGATAACTTTACATTCAAGTGTTAGTGGAAGTTCCTTAATTCCAGGAACAGAAATACTATTTGGTTCTTCAAGAGATAAGCCAAGATCAGCAATTTTATCACTTACATGACCAGATTTTGTACCACATACACCTAATATTTTTTTATTGAAATTGCCTAGTGGTATGTTTATAGTAAACTCAGGATTCTTTTCAAGCTGAGACTTAGTAAAACGATTTTCTCTTACAAACACTGTAAAGATAGGCTTGCCCCATTCAATTCCTAAAGTACCCCATGAAATAGTCATAGAATTAACTTTATCTTCTGTTTTTGTTGTTAATAAAACCCCACTTTTAACAGCTTTCATAATTATATTTGCATAATCAAATACTTCAATTTCTTTTTTCATAATAACCTCCATGGACATTAAAAATAATTTAAGTTTATTTCTTATATATATAATTGTATAATAAAAAATAAATAATGGTAGTATGCACTTTTTTGTAAGATACTATCTAAAAGGAAAGTATAGTTTATCAGAGAGGGGAAAAAGCTTTATGCCTGTACTTAGTGAAATTTGTACATGGGGCCATGAGCATATAAATGATGAAATTTAGTATTTAATCAGTAATAATTTAAGGGTATTGGGGGAGTTTATTTGAAAAGAAGTAGATTATTATATTTAATATTAACAATAATAGTTATGATATTAGGATTATTATCAAGAAAAATAAGTGGCTTACCTAAAATAATAGAATTATATTCAGGAGATATATTATGGGCACTTATGGTATTTTTAATTATTGCATTTATATTTAATAAAAAATCGACAATATTTATTATTTCCTGGGCAATAATTTTCTCATATAGCATAGAAATAAGTCAGTTATATCATGCACCTTGGATAGATGCTATAAGAAATACAACTTTAGGTGGACTAATCTTAGGCTTTGGATTTTTATGGAGTGATTTAATATGTTATACAATTGGTATTATAATAGGAATAATAATAGAAAAACTATTAAATAAAAAAAGGAGAAAAATATGAGATTAGGAGTTATTTCAGATACACATGGAGTATTAAGAGATGAAGTAATTGAAAAACTTCAAGGCTGCGATTATATAATTCATGCAGGGGATGTAGGCGGCAAAGAAATAATAGATAAATTAGAAAGTATAACAAAAACTTTTGTTGTACGAGGAAATAATGATAAAGATCAATGGGGAGCTACCCTTCCAGAGTATAAGGAAATAGAAATGGATGAAGTTCTGATTTATGTTGTACATAACAAGGCAGATATACCAAAAGATTTAAAAGAAGTAGACTTAGTTATTTATGGACATTCACATAAATTTAGTAATGAAAAGATTGATGATATAGTTTATTTAAATCCAGGATCTTGTGGAAGAAAGAGATTTTCACTACCTTTATCTATGGCAATAGTTGAAATAAACTTAGATGATATAAGAGTTGAAAAAATTGATTTAAATTAAAATAGAAGAAATCTTAGTTGAAAAAGAATAAGCTAAGATTTCTTTTTTAGTACATGTTTTTTTGAAATGTATACATGTATAAAATAGCACCTTCAGATATAATATTGATAGATAAATTAAAATAAAACTATTTTGGAATTATAATCCATAATACTGTATAATAAAAGTATACAGTATTGAAATTAGGTTCAAATGGATATTGATTCATTCAAAATATATATTATTTTTTCAGAAAACGAAAGTACACTATATATAGTTAAGAATTTTCAATAGTTTAAAGAATATTTTTAATATAATAGTACAATGTAATTAGTGCGAAAAATGGGGGAGGGTTATATGGACGGTACAGCATTTATAATAGGAATATTATTAGTAATACTTACAATTATGTCTAATAATTTAAGTGAAATGAAAGAACAGCTTTATAGAGTAAATAAAACATTAGAAAAGATGGCATTACAACTTGGAGTTAAGGAACTAGATTATGTGGATGATGATGAAGTACTAGAGTCAGTGAAGTATTTAGTTAAGAAAGGTAAAAAAATAGATGCAATAAAGCAATATAGAATTGCAACTGGTCAGGGATTAAAAGAATCTAAAGAAAAGATTGATAACTTATATGAAACTTTAAAAAGTAATGGTGAAATATAGAAAAATAATGGAGATAGTTACTGATAAGAAATAAAGCTAGCAAATTAATGAAAAATTAATTTTGTTGAAAAACATAAGAATAAAGTAATTGATACAATACATTTTAGTACTTCTAATAAAGAGATAAAAATACGTACTAATAATGTAATAACAGACTTAGGACGAATAGTATAAGGGGTACCGTATAGGTAGCTCTTTTATATTATCAACAAAAGAACGTATGTACGTATAAGAATGCATGTTCAGGGGTATAATATTAATAACGAAGCTTTGTTAATATTTATAATTGAGGTACGAGATGGAGATAAAAAAGGATATTAATAATATTCATGATAAATCATATAAAGACTTTTTCAGTAATAGTAAAATCTTTGTTGATTTAATTTCTAACTTTATAGATACTAATTGGGCAAAAAATATAAAAGCACAAGACTTATCATTGGTAAATAAGAGTTTTATTTTAGCAGATTATGAAGAAATAGAATCTGACATAGTATATAGAGTGAAAAATGGTAAAGAGGAAATATATTTTTATATACTGTTAGAATTACAATCAACTGTAGATTTTAGCATGCCAATGAGATTATATTTTTATATATCAGAAATATATAGAGAAATAATAAAAAATACTACTAAGAGGATTATAAAAGGTAAAGATTTTAAACTCCCAGCTGTAGTTCCTATAGTATTATATAATGGAGAGAAAAAATGGACTGCAGAAAAAGAGTTTAGAAATATAGTATTTAATAATGAAATATTTGGTAAAAATATAATTAACTTTGAATATTTATTGTTAGATGTTAACAGATATAATAAGGAGGAGTTAATGAAAATTGGTACTATAAGTGCTGCAATATTTATGTTAGATCAAAAGGTACACTATATAGAATTTGTTAATAGATTAAAGGAAATAGTTTTAACATTTGATAAATTAACTGAAAATGATAAAATGAAATTAAGAAATTGGCTTAGAAATGTTATAGATGAAGAGTTTAAAGCTAAGTTTAAAATAGATGAAATAATTACTGCAAAAAAACAGGAGGTTGAAAAAATGACTTCAAATATTTCCAGAACATTAAGAGAAGAATATGAAAGAAATAAGCGTGAGGGACTTAAAGAAGGATTAGAGGAAGGAATTAAGGAAGGATTAGAACAAGGAATTAAAGAAGGAATATTACTTACAAAAAAAGTATTAAAATTGTCTATGGAAGGTGTATCCATTGATGAGATAGCAAAATTATGTGAAATAACAGAGGAAAAGGTAAAAGAGATTCTAGAGTAAGATAAAGGCTTTGCATTTACTGCAGAGCCTTTATCTTACCCTATAAATATTAATTACTTATAATGAACATTTAGCCTCAAAATATGGACTTGAAAAATCATAGCTATAACATGAAGTAATAATAATAGTTTTTTCAGAACACATTATATTAGAAAACATCTCATAAATCTTAGTTAAATTAAATTCATTAGTTTTTTTACATAAAAAATTCCCTGAATCAACTTTAATAACATTCTCCAAATTACAGTATTTTTTATCAACTTCTACGGCCACGAACTTATTAATATCATCATCCTTTATATTCATAATAATACCGTAATCATGTTTCAATAATATATTTTCATTCAAGGCCTTTGTAAATAAAGTATCTAGAATTTTATAATAATTATCATTCATTTCATCTTCAAAAAGAGGTAAGACATAATAGTATTTTTCATCTATATGAAATGATTTTTCTTCATTATTATCATAGCTATTGATTCTTTCTACTTCCTTTTTTAAAGTATCTAAAAAGGTTAGATTGTTTTGAAGTTTAATGATTTTTTCCTTTGTTATTTTTCTACCATATTCAATTAAATTAGAATAATCCATAGTGTTATCATCTTTAATAGTTAGCTCTTTCACATCTTTAAGTGGGATATCTAAAAAAATACATAGTTGTATTATTTCAACGATTTTGGTTTGTTCAAAATTATAGTATCTATAATTAGTATTAGGATCAACATATATTGGTTTTAATAATCCTATGGAATCATAATAACGAAGAGACTTTATGCTGCATCCTGTTTTTTTTGATATATCTCCAATAGTTAATAAATTTTTTTTCATGAAAATCTCCTTGACTCTACCATTATGGTACACTTTATACTAATATACGGTTTTGATTATTATATGTCAAACTTAATATTTCAACCAAAGATAAGAGGAGGAGATGGGATGAACATACAATTATCCGATAATTTTAATTATAGTAAATTAATCAAATTTACTTTACCTACAATTTTTATGATGATATTTACTAGTATATATGGTGTTGTAGATGGTTTATTTGTCTCAAATGTAGTGGGAAGTGATGCCTTTGCAGCAGTTAACTTAGTAATGCCAGTTATAATGATTTGTGGAACATTTGGATTTATGATAGGAACAGGGGGAGGAGCCTTAGTTTCTAAGAGAATTGGAGAGAGAAATTCTAAAAAAGCAAAAGAAACTTTCTCCATGTTAATATATTTATTAATAATAATAGGATTAATAATTGCTGTTATAGGATTTATATTTATTAAACCAATTTCTAAAGCTTTAGGAGCTGAGGGAGTAATTTTAGAATACTGTGTGATGTATGGTAGAATTCTACTTATTAGTCTTGTAGCATTCTTACTGCAAAATGCTTTTCAAAGTTTCTTAGTTGTGGCAGAAAAGCCTACTATGGGCCTTGTTATTTCTATATTTGCAGGAATTACTAACATAGTTTTAGATTTCTTATTAATTATGATACTTGATATGGGAGTAGTTGGAGCAGGTTTAGCAACATGTATAAGTCAAATTGTAGGTGGATTTGTACCACTTATATACTTTATGATGAAAAATAAAAGTCCTTTAAGGCTTGGGAAAACTAAATTAGATTTTAATTCTATTGGACAAAGTTGTTTAAATGGTTCTTCAGAGATGTTTACCAACTTATCTATGTCTATTGTAAATATGTTATATAACCTACAATTAATGAAATATGCTGGAGCAGAAGGAGTAGTTGCATATGGAGTTATAATGTATGTATCATTTATTTTCAATGGGGTTTATATAGGATATTCAATGGGTATTACACCAGTTGTGGGCTATCACTATGGAGCAGATAATAAGGATGAATTAAAAAGTTTACTTAAAAAGAGCTTTGTACTTATTTTAATAGCGTCATTAGTACTTACAGGGCTTGCACAATTATTCTCAGAAATACTTGCTAAAATATTTGTAAGCTACGATATAGATTTACTTCACCTTACAATTAACGCAATTAGAATATTCTCTCTATCTTATTTAATAAGTGGATTTAATGTTTTTGCATCAGCATTCTTTACAGGACTTAATAATGGTGTGGTATCTGGATTTATAGCATTCTTAAGAACTTTCGTATTCCAAATAATAATGATATTTGTATTACCTTTATTATTTAATGTAAATGGTTTATGGATGGCTGTAATATTTGCAGAAGTATTGGCTTTGTGCGTAAGTTTTATATGTTTTATTAAAAATAAAACTAAATATGAATATATTTAGTTTTAAATTTTAGAATAAATAAAATAAAGGCTTTGCATTTATTGTAGGGCCTTTATTTCTATATAGTAATTTAGTAGGGGTATAATATGGCTATAATTCATAAGTTTAGAAAACATATTTGATACTTGGAAAATTATTAATTATTATATAAGTATAAAATAATTAATAAATAGAAATGAAGGGATTAAAGATGATTGAGAATCTATCAATAATGAAGTTAACAGATGAAGACTTTGAAGGGGCATATGAAGTTATTAAAACTACTATTCCATATGCATTTGACTTATGTCATTTAGATGATGATGATGAAGTTAAAGCCATGATAAATGAAAAGAGAGATTTATTGAAGCAATCAATTAATAAGGATGAACCAATATTTTTTATTGCTAAACATAATGATAAAGTAATTGGTACAATATCTTTTGCTCCTTGTAGTGAAGATATAAAAATATGTACTAATAATGAAATAACAGATTTAGGGGAAATGGGAGGATTATACATATTACCAGAATATCAAGGTAAAGGAATAGGATCTACTTTGATTAATTACCTAATAGCATATTTAAAGAAACAAGGAATAGAAGAGGTTTGCTTAGAGAGTGGATACAAGCAAGCACAACCAAAATGGATTAGAAAGTTTGGAGAGCCTTATGTGATAGCTAAAGACTATTGGGCACCAGGGTTAGATAATATGGTGTGGAAATATAAGATATAAAATATCCTTATATTTCGTGAAAGGAGTTTAAATAATGGAGCCAATAAGAAATGTATTTATTACATTAGAGCAATTTTAAGAAATTCAAAGTAACCATGATGGTGAGTGTGAATTTTTGGAAGGAAATTTGGAGGGTTAATTATGGAAGAATTAATAAAAAAGTTAGATAAAAATAAGCAAATAAAAATGTTATTAAAATCATTTCAAACAGAGTTTGAAAGTAATTTTGAAAAAGCTGATGATATAAATGAATTCTCAATGATAAATTATAGAGATACTATATTTAGGAGATGGTTATTTTCACCACTTGTAGAAGATACATATATGTCACCATATTACATATTTAATAGAATAGCACAAAGTTATAAAAAGGGTGATTATTCAATTGCTCCACATATTAATATTATAATAGAATCTAGTAATATTACTTTTGAAACTAAGTGGAATATTTATTCTAAAGATGAAAATCCGGTTATGGAAGACTTAGATAAATTAATAGAACATTGTAACCCAACCATCATAAAAAGAGAAAATAATAGATTTGTTATAGATGGTGGAGAAACTTTTATAAATAAAATAAATTATAGAAGTGGATACTACATAGATTATTTATTAGATTTATTATTAAGACTTAATATAATAAAAGAAATTAAATCAATAGGTTGTCAATGTTATCAAGTTAGTGAATCATGTAGCAATTATAATGGTTTAAGTAATGAAGAAAAAATAAATAAAATAATAGAAGCTAGCATTGAAATATCAAATAAAAAGTTAGAGGAAATATGTAAGATTGAAAATGCTGATGTAGCAAAAGACTTATTAATTAATGATATTTCTTATGAAGAATATGATAAGTATATGGAAGGAATGGTTAGAGTTTATAAGGAGATTAATAATCATATAAATAAATTAAAAGCTGATAAAGAAGATATTTCAAAAATAATAGAAGAGTTAACACAAGAAGATTTTATAAACATAATGGCAGATAGAGACTTTTCAGTGTTTTTTGATATTAATTTTACTATGATATTTGGATATTATCTTGGAATTATAAATCCTATATATCAAGGACCTTTCTTTATAGAAATATTTAATAAAACAATGCAAGTTTTAACTAGAGAAGAAAGTGTATTAAATGGTTTATTTAGTTTGCAAATTGCACATAATCTTACTACATTTGGAGAGAAAATCTTAGAAAATACAATTGATAAAAATAGAGAAAATAGTTTCAAAGATATTCCGATGAACATTATGAATAATGGTATTAATTTTTATATAGAAAATAAAGAAGATATATTAGAAGAATATATAGGTATGTTAGAAGGTCTTAATGAAATATCTAATATTATGGACTTTGATTTTGAGGAAGACGATGATGAGGATGAATATTGGCAAGATGATGATGAAATGATAGCAGATTTATTTGGTGAACATATGTCCAAAGAGATAGTGAAACATTTAGTAGATTTTTATGATTATTTATTTATAAATAAAAAATTAAAAGAAAAAACAGCTAACAAGCACTGTGAAAATATTGAATTTTATATAAGTAACTATCTTAATATGAGAAGTTTAGATGATTTAAATAGAATTACAAAGGATTCAATGCACATATTTATGTTAGAGTGGTTTATTCCAAAGGTTGCAACAAGTAGAAGTAATGTTAAGGATCAATTAACATCATTAAGTCAGTATATAAAGTTTTTAGTTGATAAAGGGATTTTAGACAAAAAGCTATTACAGGATTTTAAGGAGATTTCAAAGAATAAAGAGAATTATCTTGATTATTTTGATGAATATATGTGTGGGGATGACTGGAATATATTTTAAGAATATAGAGAACTAAAGTTATGGGTAAGATAGAGAGGTAAGAACAATGAAAACAATAGAAGTTGTAGCAGCAATAATAAAAAAGGGCGATAAAATATTTATCACTAAAAGAAGCTATGGTGAGTTTGCTGATATGTGGGAATTTCCAGGAGGAAAAATAGAATTAGGGGAAACCCAAGAACAGGCTTTAATAAGAGAAATAAAAGAAGAGTTAGAATTAGATATTACTAATCTAAACTATCTAACTACTGTAGAATATGATTACCCTAATTTTCACTTAACAATGCATTGCTTTATTTGTGAAATATGTGGTGGAACATTAAACTTAAATGCTCATAATGATGCAAAATGGGTTTTAATAGAAGAATTATCATCACAAAAATGGATTCCAGCAGATGTTGAGGTAGTTGAAAAGCTAGTGGCGGTTACGAAGTAACAGCTGCTAGCTTTTAGTTTTATTTGAATTTATTAATAATACTACAATATTATTACATTTAAGTGCTTATACTACACAAAATTACAAATCATAACATATTTTAAAAATTTATAAAAAATAGTATAATATTATTATTATGTTTTTTATAAAATAATTTACAAGGAGTGCTAAAAATGAAACATTTATTTACAGAGAAAGTTGTACCAATAGAATCAGATAACAAGGCTATAAAAATAGACCACGAAAAATGTATAAAATGTGGTCTCTGTAAGCGTGTATGTGAGAAAGAAATAGGAGTTGCTAACTTTTTTGATTTGGAAAAAACTAATGATATAGCAATATGTATAAACTGTGCACAATGTGCTCAAGCATGTCCAGTAGGAGCTATAACTCAAGTGGAAGATATAGATAGAGTAAAAGAAGCTTTAAAAGATGAAGACAAAATAGTAATATTTAATACAGCACCTGCAGTTCGTGTTGCTTTAGGTGAAGAATTTAAAATGGATGCAGGTTCATATGTGGAAGATAAAATGGTACATGCCCTTAGAGAACTAGGAGGAGATTATGTATTTGACATTACTTTTGGAGCTGATATGACTATAATGGAAGAAGCAAATGAGCTTGTAAAAAGAATAGTTGAAAAGAATGAAAATATACCTCAATTTACAAGTTGCTGTCCAGGATGGGTTACATTTGTAGAAACTTTTTATCCTGAGTTATTAAATAATTTATCTACTGCTAAGAGTCCAATTTCTATGCAAGGAGTGACTATCAAAACATATTTTGCTAAAAAAGCAAATATTGATCCAAGCAAGATTGTAAATGTTACTATAACACCATGTACTGCTAAAAAGTTTGAAATAGATAGACCAGAGATGAATGATTCAGCTAAATTTAATGACATAGAAGGTCTAAGAGACAACGATATTATAATAACTACTAAAGAGCTAGCTAAATGGATCAAAGAAGAAGGAATAGACTTTGAAAATTTAGAAGGTTCTAAGTTTGATAATATGTTAGGTCTAGGTAGTGGTGCTGGAGTTATATTTGGTAATAGTGGAGGTGTTACAGAAGCTGCTGTTAGAACTGCATATCATTTAATAACAGGTGAGGATCCAACTAAAGAGCTTTTAAACTTTGAGCCAGTAAGAGGATTAGATGGAGTAAAGGAAGCATCTATAACTATAGGAGATGTTAATTTAAAATTAGCAGTAGTACAAGGAACTGCTAATGCAAGAACATTAATTGAAAAGATAAAAAATAAAGAAGTTGATTATGACTTTATTGAAGTAATGGCTTGTAAAGGTGGTTGCATAGGTGGAGGAGGACAACCTAAAACTACAAAAGTAATAAACGATAAAATAAGACTTAGTCGTATAGAAGGATTATACAACAAAGACCAAAAGTTAAAGATAAAGTGTAGTTACCAAAATCCAGATATAGTAGCAGTATACAATGAATTTTATCAAGAACCATTATCACATTTAGCCCATGAACTTTTACATACATCATATTATTCAAAAAAACATATGCTAGGTCTTGATAACAAGGAAGAAATATCTTCAGATGAAATTGTATAATTTGTAATACATAATATTTCTTGTATAAAGTTTTAGATAAAAGGAGCTATCTCAAAATAGAGAATAGCTTCTTTTTTTATAGATAATAATAAAAAGTTATAGAAATTAGTATATAATTTAATTAGGGGTGAGAATATTGATATATAAGTCTGGGAAAAATGGATATTACAAATCTTATGAATATGCAAAAAGAATATTAAGTAAAATGAAAAAAATAACTGCATTTAAGGCATTTAGCAATGAAGGCCATGATTATTATGAGGTAATAGGTAATACTAAAAATTATTATAATTTGATTTTATTTGATGAAGATTCAAATGAGTATTGGTTTGACACTAACTGCGGGTACAAAGGAATGGGAAGTGTTTATAGCGAGAAAATTTTAAGGTTAGTAGGTATTAGAGAGGATTATAATATAGCTTTTGAAAAAGAAATATATAAGTTCAATTTATCTCCAATTAATAAGTTGAATCTTTTAGTTGTTGAAATTAATTTATTAAATGATATTGAAAAATACTTTATAAATTCTTTAATAAGTTTAGATTTTGAAAATGCATATTTAAGGTATAGAGCTTTAGAGAGTATGCAAATATTTGGTGTTATAAAGTCTATTAATAATGCTACAGGTGGAGATTTATATATGAAGTATTTTTATAATTATGACTTAAGTGAAAACGTTTGCGAGAAGTCTGGTATTAATAATATATTATTTTTAGATAGTTCTTTAGATAAGGAGGTTAAGTTAAATATAAGTAATAATATAAAGAACTTATTAGAATCAAAAAATAATATTTTTATAAAAGAAATTAAAAAAACAGAATATGGTATACACACTTATTAAATTATAAGAAATAAAATGATACTAAGGGAGGAATCAAATATTTACTCTGTAGATAAAGTAAACTCAAAAATATGTAGAATTTTTAATATAGGATAAGTATGACATATATACTTACCCTAAATTTTTTTATAAATTAAATTTAGAATTTATTTATCTAATAATAAATTTCTTAGTTCTGTATAATCACAAACTTCATAAGTAGGCTTTAAATCTGTTTTATTTTCTAATTTATTTGGATTATACCAGCAGGTATCTATATTATAATTAATACCACCTTTTATATCAGAATTTAAATTATCTCCAATCATAAGAATTTCATCTTTATTAAAAGTACCAAGATTATTTATAGCATGTCCGAATATGTCAGGATGAGGTTTTGCTATACCTATACTTTCTGAAATTACTATATCTTTAAAGTATTTTGCTATTACAGATTTTTTTAGTCTTCCTTCTTGGACAGAAGTAAGTCCATTAGTAACAATAGAAAGTATGTATTTAGAACTTAAATCTTCTATAAGCTCAGTAGCTCCATCAAATAAAAATGAGCCAGCAGCTAAGTGTTTCATATAAGCATCTGAAAAGTCATTTTCATTAAAGTTCAGATTTAATTTTTCAATTAATCTTCTAAATCTTTCTGTTTTTAGTTTTGCTTGAGTAATAAGACCTTCTTCAAGCTCTTTCCAAATAGCTGTGTTTATTTCTTTATAAGTACTAAAATGATAGTTTTCATCATAATCAATGTTAAATTCTATCATAGTATTTTTAAAGGCTTCTTTTTCAGCTTTTTTAAAATCAAATAATGTTTCATCTGCATCAAATAGTATAACTTTATATTTCATAAATTAAATTCTCCTATAATATAATATGTAAAATTGTCAACTAATGAAATTATAGCTTTTAAAAAGAAAAATAGCAAATTATATAATAATATGAAAGATATTCATAATTTAATATAAAAAACTAAAAGAGTTCATCCTATAGATTTATGCTCTTTTAGTTTTTTATTTTTATATTAAAGTAGTATAGTATCTAGATGTATCTACAACTACTTTTGGATTATTTTTAAAATAATTAATAATTATTTCAGGCATTTCAATTAAAATTTCTTTAACAACGTTGCAATTTTCATAGAATTCATATCCACCAGCACCACTTGCTCTATAGTTATTCATAACTAAAGTTAAAGTTTGATTATCTGATAATTCTTCACCTTTATATTTAATAGAAGTAACTCTATTTCCAACTTCCTTATTTAAATCAAAAGCATAATTAATATTTGTAAAATAGTCATAATTATAATGTTCAACTTTAGGTTTTAAAAATCTTTCAGATATAGTTACATTACCATTATTATTTTCAAAGTAACTAGCAGCTCTCTCTAAAGCTAACTTTAATATTTCTCTATTAACTTCAAGAACAACTAAAGTATTTGGATATGGATAAGTAGATAAAATATCTCTTACAGTAATATTTTTACCAAAGCCTTTTATTACATTTGCAAAAGCAGTACATGCTATATCAGCATCACTACTTTCAAGTTGGATTTGATTTATAAAATTAGCTAAATTTGAACCATTTAAAGCCATATCTAAATGAGTTGTAGGCTGAAGTTCAGTATCTAAAACACCAACAGGAGTATCTAACCATTGTTGAACTTTATTTTCTAATGGTAAGAATTTATCATACATTTCTTTATTAGGATTTAATTCTATGTTTTCTAATGATGAATTAATGTTTATTGAACCAGTATCATCTATAGTAAGTTTTAATTCTAAGAATTTACTACCATTATGCGGAGTTTGAGCTATATGAGTTCCATGAAGATTCATATTAGCAATAGGTAAATGTTGATGTCCAGTAAGAAGTATATCAAAATCAAATTCTTTACATATATTATAAGCTATATTTTCTTTTGTAGTACTTAATTGCTTGTGAGATTCTAAATCATATTCAAATCCACCATGATATACACCTATAAGTATGTCACATTGCTCTTTTACAGTATCATAATATTTTTTTATTGAATCAAAAGTATCAATAATATCTATATTTTCTATATTTTCAGGACGTTCCCATCTAGTAATAAAATCAGTAGTAAATCCCATTATGCCAACTTTTAATCCATTCTCCATTGTCTTTATTTTATATGGAAGAATTGGTAGCTCATTAGTTTTATCTATAACATTAGTACAAAGACACTTAGCATTCAGGTTATCTAAATATTTTTTTAAGTATTCTTTTCCATAATTAAAGTCATGATTACCCAAAGTAATAAAGTCATATCCACCAACATTCATAATAGTTGCAATTGGATGTATATTAAATTCTGAATTACTTAAGTAATTTGTAAATGGGGAACCTTGAATAGTATCTCCACCATCAATTATCAAGGTATTTCCATCTTTATTGAAATTATTAATTATATTAAGTAAACCAATATTTTTTTCATTCTTTTCTATATAATCTGTTGGATAAACATATCCATGAAGGTCGGATGTAAAATAAACTTTTAATTCTTTCATTATTAGTACCTCTTCGTTAGTTAATTTTATATAAGTAATATTGATTATATCATATTTTTTTTTAAATAATTTAAAAAAAATTGACTTAAAAAGATTTGTAATATAAAATATTTGTAAACCAAAATATTTAAAATAGTTAACAATTAAAAGGGGGAATATTATGAAAAGAAAAACTTTAGACATTGTATATTGTGGTATATTTGCAACAATAACGGCAATACTTTCACAAATTGCAATACCTTTGCCTGGGGGAGTACCATTAACATTACAAACATTTGCAGTTTCTTTAGTTGGAATTCTTTTAGGTAGTAAAAAAGGATTTATATCAATATTAGTTTATATATTAATGGGAGCCATTGGATTGCCGGTATTTTCAGGATTTTCAGCAGGAATTGGTGCAATAGTGGGACCAACAGGTGGGTTTATTTTATCTTTTCCAATTATGAGTTTTATTATAGGATTAGTTTGTGAAAGAACAGATAATAAAATTCTAATTTTTTTAGGAATGATATTAGCTTCAATTCCTAACTACCTAGCTGGAGCATTTCAATTTTCATTAGTAACAGGATCAAGTTTCTATAATGCTTTTTTAGTAAGTGTATTACCATTTATCTTAGTAGGTATAATTAAAGCAGCATTAGCAACTATAATTGGTTCTATGTTAAGAAATCATAAATCAATAAAAGGAGTTATTAGTTATGATAAAGCTTAGACCACATCATTTGTTATGTATTCAAGGATATAGTGGAAAAGGATATAGCAAAGAGTTTGTTGAAAATATGACTGAAATAGTGGAATTAATAAAAAAAGAAAATGCACAAGTACAGTTGATATTTTCGGAAGATGATATTTGTAGTAAGTGCCCTAACTTAGCTGAAAATAAGATATGTAAATCAGATACTGTTAATATTATTGATAAAAAAGTAATAAAATATTTTAAGTTAGAAGAAAAAATATATAAATATGACTCTTTATTAAAATATATAAAGAGTCATATTACTAAGGAAATTATGGATGACATATGTGGTAATTGTGAATGGTATAGTATAAGTAAATGTAAGAAAAGAATCCTTGTAGAGATATAAAATAGAGTTTTTAAATAAAATTTGTAAAAATATTACATAAGTGGTAAAATGTATTATGATGTAATTAATACATATTTAAATTTTAGCAATATTATAGATTGATAAACTATGATAAGAAAAATAAAAAATAAACAAAATGGTATGAGAGTTAGGGGAGAAAAACAATGAAGGTTATTAGTGTATGCAATCACAAAGGGGGATGTGCTAAAACTACAACAGTAGTAAATATAGCAGCTGAGTTAGTTAATTCAGGTTATAGAGTTTTGATAATAGACAATGATTATCAAGCTAATTTAACAACTAGTGTAGGATTTAAGCCAGATAATGAGTCATTAGTTAATTGTCTTAAGGGGAGAAAATCTTTAAGAAAAACAATAAAGAAATGTGCAACCTTAGATGGGTTAGATATTATTCCTAATAATTCAGAAGTTGGTAATTGTGATTTAGCTTTAATAAAAATGAAAAATTGCAAAAGGCTATTAAGTAATTTGATAGAAGAAGAGAATTTAAAGGATGATTATGATTTTATATTAATAGATTGTCCACCAAGTCAATCAATTACTACTATTAATGCATTAGTTGCTAGTGATAGTATAATAATACCAATGGAGCCTTCTTTATTTAATATGCAAGGTCTTAAAAATATATCAAAGACAATAAAGTTAATTCAAAAAACATTTAATAAAAAGTTAAAGGTTGAAGGAATATTATTAACAAGAGTAGACTCAAGAACAAAGCTTAGCGAATCTTTTAGAAAAGAGATAAAAGAGCTTTATCCATATAAAGTTTTTGATACAGAAATTCATCAAAGTAGTATAATAGTGAAAAGTCAAATTAATGGATTACCAGTATCTATGTATGATCCAAGATGCAAAAGCACAAAGGAATATAGAAGTTTAACTAATGAGATTTTAAATATAAGTATTACTAAGAAGGTTAGTAGTGTATCAACTATAAGAAGCAAAAAGAATATTAATAGTGGAGTAGCTAAAGTTTGTTAAAATAAGTGCTATTATAAGGAGTAACAGAGATGTTACTCCTTTTTTATCAACTATTATGAGCAATTTCAATTATTAACATATATTAAGTAATTTAGTATTAATCTTAATATTTTTTTTTATTTTGAATAGAATTAATAATAGAAATAGATAATTAGGAGGTATACATGGATTATGATGTTATTATAATAGGATCAGGAATATCAGGTCTTACAGCAGCTTCTTTACTAGCAAAGAGAAAATTAAAGGTTTGTGTAATAGAAGCACAATATAAACCAGGTGGCTCTTGTGGGATATTTAAAAGAAATGATGTAGTATTTGAGCAAGGAGCGGCAATGATTTATGGATTTAATGCAAGAGGATTTAGTCCACATAGATTCGTTTTTAATGCTTTAGAGGAATCAATAGATATAATAAAGCATGATGAGCTTTATGCTATTAATTTTGGAGAACATAGGATAGTTTTCCATCAAGATATAGATATGTTTATAGAGGAATTAGCAAAAGTCTTTCCTAAGGAAAAAGAAAACTTTAAAAGGTTTTATAAGGAATTATCAAATCAATATATGAAAATAATAGCGGAGAATCCAGCCTTTATATCACCAGATGCAATGAAAAAAGAAAAGGGATTAAAATCTTTATTAAAACATCCAATAGAGTATATAAGATTCTTAGGATACATGAATAAAAATACTAAAAGTGTATTAAAAAAATACTTTAAAGATGAAAATGTGTTTAATTTATTTGATAAATTAACATCTACATATTGTTATACCAATGTTGAAGAAACTCCAGCAATATTATCTTCAGTTATGTTTGTAGATAATCATTTTGGAGGTAGCTATTATCCAGCAGGTTCAACATTAAATTTAGTTGGAAAGTTAGAAAAGGTGATAGAAGAGAATAATGGACAAATGATTTATAACACTGAGGTAGAAGAAATAATAGTAGAAGATAATAAGGCAAAAAAAGTTAGTTTAGATAATGGAAAGGTAATAAGTGCTAATTATATTGTTAATTCAGGAAATGTATGGAATTTATATAATAAGTTATTAAAGAATAATGCAAGTGAAGAAATTAAAAGTTGGGCAAATTCATTAGAACCAGCATATCCATCTGTAGTATTATTTGCCCTTGTAAAGGAAGAGGCAATTCCTAAAGGAACATTACCAATAGAAATGTTAATTGGTGATAAAACTAAGTTAGATGAAAATGAAGTAACTGTTTATATTTTAAGTATAGATGATAAAACTTTATGTAAAAATGGATATCATACAATTATGGCAATAGGACCTAGCTTTAAAGAGTGGCCAAAAGGTTTTAAAAATAATTATAATACGGATAAATATAGAGAGATGAAGAAGATAGAGAAAAATAGATTATTAGAGATTTTAGAGAAAAGATTTCCTGGTTTTAAAGAAAATTTATGTCATGTAGAAATTAGTACTCCAACGACTTTAAATAGATATGTATTAAAAGAAGGTGGAAGCGTAGCTGGGCCTAAACAAAAGTTAGGTCAGCATATGCTAAAAAGATTAAAAGCCAAGAGTGAGATAAATAACCTTTTTAATTGTGGAGAATCAACTGTTATGGGTACTGGAACACCAGCAGTTACTATATCTGGTATAAGTGTTGCAAACCTTATATTAAGGGAATTAGGTTTGGAAGAATTTGAATATGAAAAAGGAATGAAAAATTATGTGAATATAGTTACTAAACCTTTTAAATATGAGCAAATAAAGATAGGGGAAAATGAATATGAAGATAAGTTAGCTAAGTTAGCGTTAAAATGCCAATTTTGTGAAAAACCATCTTGTGAAAAAGTATGTAAAAACAATGTTCCTATTAGAGATATAAATAGAAGATTGGCTGTAGGTAACTTTTATGGAGCCAAGAATTTATTAAAAAATTATGATATTAATCCATGTTTAAATTGTGAAAGTAAGGATTGTGAAAATAAGTGTATAAGAAAAGGTTTCGCAAAAGAAGTAAGTATAAGAGAAATTAATAGTAAGCTTTAGGAGTTATATTATGTATAGCCTTCAAATTGAAAATTTGCATAAAAAGTATAATGACTTTGAGGCAATAAGGGGTATAAATTTATCAATAAATAAAGGTGAAATATATGGATTATTAGGTCCTAATGGAGCTGGTAAAAGTACTTTAATAAAGATTATATGTGGAATTGAGAAATTTACATCGGGGAAAATAATATTTGAGGAAAAGGAAATAAATATAAATAAGTATAAAAGAAATATTGGTTTATTACCACAAGATATTGCTATATATCATGATTTTACAGCAAGAGAAAATGTATCATTTTTTTGTTCTTTATATGGATATAGAGGAAAAGAACTTAAGAAAAGAGTAGATAAGTCATTAGAGTTTGTTGGACTCTTAGGGATAGAAAATAAAAAAGCTAGTGAATTTTCAGGAGGAATGAAAAGAAGATTAAATATGGCATGTGCAATAGCCCACAGTCCAAAACTAATAATAATGGACGAGCCAACTGTTGGCATAGACCCTCAGTCAAGAAATCATATATTAGAATCTGTAAAAAAGTTAAATCAAGAGGGAGCTACAATAATATATACATCTCATTACATGGAAGAAATAGAGGAGTTATGTAATAATATCTCGATTATTGATCATGGGAAGATAATAGCAAGGGGAACTAAAGAATATTTAAAATCTAGTATAGTTTGCCAAAATATATGTACTATATATGTGAAAAAAGAAATTTGCAATATAAAAAAATATATAAGTAGTATAAAAGGAATCAAAAAGGTAGAAGTGAAAGGTAATGAAATTAAATGTTACTATTCTAAGGATTTGAATATTATTCCATATATTATAAATACAATATCTAATAATAGTGGAATTATAGAAAATATAAAAAGTGAAGATCCAACATTAGAAACTGTATTTTTAACATTAACAGGAAAGCAATTAAGAGATTGATATAACTGAGGTTAAATATGATATTAATTAGTTTAATAAAGAAAGAAGTCTTACATTTTTTTAGAAATAAATCTAATGTAGCTACAATGTTTATATTTCCAATAGTTCTTATAGTTGTTATGGGTTTTTCCTTAAATGGTCTTATGAATGTTGATCATAATATATTTGGAAATGAAAAGGTGTATTATAAGGTTAATAATATAAATTATGATAGTAGGTATTTACAAGTTTTTAATAGCTTTAAAGAAAGCTGTGAAAATAATATGAAGATAGAATTTGAAGAAATATCAAATGAAAGTGAAGGTAAAGGTAAGGTTAATAACTCTCAAGGATTAGCTTTTGTAAATATATATGAAGATAAATATGATTTTTATAGAAGTGAAAATAAAGAAAGTACAGCTCAAAAGATATTTAGAAGTGTATTTAATCAGTATTTAGAAAAATATGCTGTAATAGATACAATAATAGATGAAAATCCTAATATTTTAGATGATATTATTGATGATAAAAGTAATTCAATAGTAAGAGAAGAAGGGATAGGTAGTGAGGGAATAAGTTCATTTACCTATTATACTTTTGCAGAGCTTGTATTAATTATATTATATGTATCACAAATAACTAGTGTGTCAACTTATAATGAAAAATTTGAAAATACACTAGAGAGATTAAAATTATCTAAAGCAAGTGATTCTAGTATTATATTATCAAAAATTATTTTAGGATTAATAGTGGGAATATTTCAAATAACTATAGTTTATTTTGTTAGCACAGTTTTTCTAAATATTAATTGGGGTGAAAATTTAAAAGTAATGATGATGGTTTTAATATCTCTAATAATTTTTAGCTCAATTTTAGGCTTGACTATTAGTTTTTGTTTTAAAGATAGTAAAACAGCATCAAGTATAATAAATATATTATTAATAGTTTTAGGATTTTTAGGGGGCTCTTATGTTCCTATATCTTTAATAAAATCAAATGTAGTAACTAATATTTTATGCAAAATGACTCCTACCTATTGGGCAAATATATCTTTATTAAGTTTAAGTTCAGAAATTAGAAGTAATTATTCAATAATATCAATAATTATATCTTTAGAATTATCTATAATATTACTATCAGTATGCATTATTAGTAGTAACTTTAAAGGTGGTGATAAGTTTGTTTAGAATAATGATGAACACTACAAAATTATTGCTGAAGAAAAAGAGTTTTATTGTAATGGGGATAGTAGCACCAGCAGTTGTTATAGTTATTTTTAGTTTTGCATTTGGTAAGAATATGAATTATAAGGTAGGTATAATTGATAAAGATAATACTTATATTTCAAAAGAGGTAGTAGATGTTATAAATAATATAGAAGATATAGATCTAGTTGATATAAGTAAAGATAATTATGAAATGTTACTTGCATCTCATCAAATACAAATAGCAATTATAATAGAAGATAATTTTAGTGAAAATGTATTAAATTTAGGTGATAGCAAAATTACTATAAAATCCATTTCTAATAGTGATTTTAAGGAAACATTAGTATCAATTATAAAATCAAGAGTAAGTAATTTGAGTTTGATAGCTAAAATAAGTAATAAAGATATAGAAAAATTTAAAGCGAAAAATGAAGTTTATAAAAATAACTTACTTAAATACAACTTAAATGAAGTTAAAGAGAGTAAACCCGCTATAGATAATTCTATAGGAATAGTTATAATGATGATTTTAATAAGTGGATCCACTATAGCAAATTTCTTAATTGAAGATGAAGAACATAATACTAAAGAAAGAATTTTAATTAGCGGAATAAAGTCACATAAATATTATATAGCTTTGTTTATAGTATTTTATTTAGTATCTTCTATAAGTAGTGTTATATATTATGTTCTTTGTAGATTATTAAATTTAGATTTTGGTATGAATAACACAAATAATTTTTTAATAGTTATGCTTTTTCTAAATTTAGTAGCTATAGCTTTAAACTTATTTATTGTTAGTTTTACAAGAAATAGATATATTGCTAGTACAGTTAATATATTAATAGTTATACCAACTTGTATGTTATCAGGAGTGTTTTGGGATTTTGAAGTTATGCCAAAATATTTAAAAGAAATAGGAAAATTAATGCCACAAAGATGGGTATATAGATGTATAGAAAACCTACAGATATACGGTGATTTAAGTTATATATATCAATATATTTTTAATATGATATTAATATCTTTATTTTTATTTGTCTTAAGTTTATTTATGTTTAGAATGAGGAAAGCATAGTAATTGAGAATAAAAATATTAAATATAGCTGAAATTAAGTATATGCAAAAATTTATATAGTAAAGAGGAAGCTTTAGATATGGCTAGATTTACATGGAAACAAATATTGAATAAAAAGCGTATTAGAGATTATAAAAGTAATAAAAAGAACTTAGATTGTAGAGATGAATTTGAAAATGACTATGATAGAATTTTATTTAGTGCATCATTTAGGAGACTGCAAGATAAAGCACAGGTATTTCCTTTAGAAAAATTAGATTTTGTTAGAACAAGATTAACACATTCTTTAGAAGTATCTTCAATTGCAAAATCTCTTGGGATAAGTATTGGATATAAATTAATTGATATTACTAGTAAATCAGATGATGAAGTTAATTCTACGATGGTAGAAGATATGAGTAATATATTAGCTTGTGCAGGACTTATACATGATTTAGGTAATCCTCCATTTGGTCATTTTGGAGAGGTTGCTATTAGGGAATGGTTTGAAGAAAAGTTATCTAAAAATGATGATGATACTTATACTTTTAGTTATGATAAATATACCTTTAATTTAGATAAACAAGAAGCTTTAGATTTATTAAATTTTGAAGGAAATGCACAAGGATTAAGGATTTTAACAAAGCTTCATTTTGTTATAGATAGATTTGGAATGAACTTAACAACAGGAGTATTAAGTTCAGTTATAAAATATCCAATTTCGTCGGTTGAATTAGAAAAAAGTAAATTAAAGAAAATTGGATATTTTAAATCAGAAAGTGATGTTTTTAAAGAAATAGCAGATGATACTAATATATGGTGTAGCAGAAATCCTTTAGTATATATTTTAGAAGCTGCTGATGATATAGCATATCTTTTAGGAGATTTAGAAGATTCTTTTAACAAGAAGATAATATCCCATGATGTTTTTAAAGCAAAGTATGAGGAATTTATTAAAGAAGAAGGCTATGAAGAGAAAACTTTAGAAGAAAGTTTATCATTTTATTTATCAAAAAATTATGATATAGCTAAAGAGGAATATGGCTATGAGGATCCTGGAGAATATGCATTAAAGTCATTTATAATAAAGTTAAATAGGTATTTAAAGGATTCAGTTATAGAGGAATTTATTAATTCTTATGATGATATTATGAATGGAGTTTATGAAGGCGATTTAATAGGAAATTCAAAAGCTAAAAATATTTCTATGTTTTTAAGAAATATATCTAAAGAATATGTTTATACTAATGAGAAAATAGTGGCTAATGAAATAGTTGGATACAATATAATTCATACGCTATTAGATATATTTATACCAGCTGCATTAAATAAAGAGGTTAAACCTTATAAAGGATATGATGGTAAGTTGTATTCTTTAATTTCTAAGAATTATAGGTTTGTTTGTGAAAATAATATAGAGCAAAGTGATTGTAGTGAGGATTATTCAAGATTATTATTAGTAACAGATTTTATATGTGGTATGACGGACTCTTATGCAGCTTATCTTTATCAAGAAATTAAAGGTATGAAAATATAAATTAATGGAGGAATGTTATATAAATAACATTTTTACTAATTGATAAAAGTTTATTAATATTACCTTTATTTGTGATATAATTAACATATCATTAAAAATGGGGTAATACTAATGAAAATAAAAATAATTTGTTTAGAAGATGAAAAGAATATTAAATTTAATAATATTTCATCTAAGTTTGAAATATTAGGTGATAATAGTTTTAAGAAGAGGGCTAAATATTATAATATTGAAAAAAATATAGTTGAAGTTTACTATTTGATGGAAAAAGAAGAAGGCATAAATAAATATAATTTAAATAGTAATTCAGATATGATTTTAGTATTAGCAAAATCTTTAAATCATAAGAATATAGAAAGAATTAAGAAAATAAGAAGTAACTATAATATAATAGTTGCAGTTGGTGAAGTTAATATATCAAACAAAGATATAAAAGAAGAATTTAATAAGTTAAACAATGTAATAATAATAAATAAATTAAAGAAAGAAAATACAATAGATTTAAACTTATTAGTAATAATGATAAGTAACAAGGAAATGTTTTTTAATTTAAATAAGCAAAAAAATACTATTTTAATTGATAGTGATGAAAGTATAGGTAAAATAGTTTTATCTATATTAGAACAATTTAATTATATAGAAAATAATAGAGAATATAATTTATATATATATTCCAAAGAGGAAGTTGGAGTTCAAGAATTAGCTTATTTAGAAGATCCTATAAAGGAGTATATTTATAATGATGCTATATTAAGAGTTAATACAGTAATTGATAAAAATTTAAAAGATAAAAGTTATTTTCTTGTAGCTACAGGTAAATAATATTAGTTTAGTGTTAGAAGCTTAGTTAGAATGAACTAACCTTATAAATTATAAGGAGAGAGTTTGCTCTAATTAGGCTTTTTTTGTTAATAAAAAAACTATATTGTTAAAATAATAACTTAAATAATTTAAATAATTATTTAAATATTTAAATAAATTGTAGAAAAAAGTCGGTGCTTGTACAATTATTTTTGTAAGAGACATTAGATATCAATATGAATGTTAAAAAATATACAAGGAGAAGATTATATGTTAGAAATTATAAAAAAGACATTAACGGACAATGCAATTTTAGGAGCTATATTTTCATCAGTAGCAATAATTCTTTTAGGATTCTATTTAAGAAAGAAAGAAATTTTAAATTCAAATGCATCTAAAATGTTAACAAAACTTGTTCTTACAATTTCATTACCAGCATTAGCATTTACATCATTTATGAAAGATATAAATGGAGAACAATTAAAGCAAGGTATGAGTATATTAGTTTGGGGATTTGCAATTTATATTGTATTAATACCAATAACTAAAATAATGTATGCAAAAGTAAAAGGCGATAAACAAGATGTTTATAGAGTTCTTACTATATTTGGTTCAACTACATTCTTTGGTACACCAATAGTTACTGCAGTATACGGGGCAGTAGGTACTATGTATTCAAATATATTTAACATAGCTTATAGAGTATTCTTATATTCTTATGCATTTGTAAAAATGTCAGGAACAAAAATGGATAAAGAGAATTTAAAAAAGAATATGAAAGAAATTTTCTTAAATCCAATTATATTAGCTACATTCTTAGGATTATTTATTTGGTTATTCCAAGAAAAGCTTCCTCAAATAGCTGTAGCATCAGCAGATGGAGTTACAAACTATGCATTTTTAAGAATAGATCAAACTTTACCATGGCTTTATAAACCACTTACTTATTTAAGCAATTTAGCATCACCACTTGCATGGATTTCAATTGGAGCTACATTAGCAGAGGTTCCATTTAAAAAAGCAGTATCACAAAAAGATGCTTGGGGATATAGCTTAATTAAAGTATTCTGTGTACCAGCAATAAACTTTGTTTTATTATTAGCTGTTAGTAAATTAGGAATATTACCAGTTTCTTTTGAAGGAATGGCAACAACAGTAATAATGATGGCAGCACCAACAGCTACAGTTGCAGCAGCTTATGCAATTAGTTACGATAGAGAGTCATTATTTACATCAAATTGCTCTTTATTATCAACTGTTGTAGCAGTAGTAGCAATGCCAATTCTTATAGTTATATTAGAAATTATAAGAAATATAGGATTATTTGCATAAAATCACTGAGTGAAATCTTAGAGTTTAAAATAAAGAAAATAGGACAAGCTATTCTATAAAAAGAGTGGTTATTGTCCTGAATCGTATTATTTAGATTGAGATAAAAGGAGATAAAAATTATGATAAAGTTAGTTTGTTATGGTGTTAGAGAAACAGAAGTTAAATACTTTGAAGAAATAAACAAAAAATTTGGTTATGATATTAAATTAGTAACTTTAGGTCTTAATCATGAAAATGTAAAAGAAGCAATTGGAGCAGAAGCTGTAATGGTTAGAGGTAACTGTAAGGCTGATAGACAAAATTTAGAGCTACTAAAAGCTAATGGTTTAAAATATCTTTTAACTAGAACTGTAGGATTTGACCATGTTGATTTAGAAGCAGTTAAGGATTTAGATTTAAAATGTGCTAGAGTTCCAGGATATTCTCCAAATGCAATAAGTGAATTAGCAGTTTCTTTAGCAATGATGTTATTAAGACATACAGCTTATACTGTAAACAGAACAAGAGAAAAGAATTTCGTTGTTGATTCATTTATGTTTAGTAAAGAAGTTAGAAATTGTACAGTTGCTGTTTTAGGAGCTGGTAAAATTGGATTAACTACAGCTAAGTTATTTAAAGGATTAGGGGCTAGAGTAATAGCTTATGATGTATTCCAAAGTGAGGCAGCTAAAGAAATAGTTGAGTTTATGGAGTTAGATGAAGTATTAGCACAAGCTGATATAATATCAGTACATATGCCATATATTAAAGATGTAAATTACCATATGATAAATGATGAATTCATATCAAAAATGAAAGATGGAGCTATATTAATTAATACTGCTAGAGGTGAAGTTCAGGATATTGAAGCTGTAATAAGAGGTATTGAAAGTGGAAAGTTAGGCGGTTTTGGAACTGATGTTTTAGAAGGTGAATCTGCAATATTCTTTAAAGATTTAAGAGAAAAAGAATTAGAAAATGATTTACATCAAAAATTAGTAGATCTTTATCCAAGAGTATTAGTAACTCCTCATATGGGTTCTTATACAGATGAAGCATTAACAAATATGATAGAGTTTTCTTATGAAAATTTAAGAGATTTCTTAAATGAAGGTACTTGTAAAAATAGCATAGCATAATTAATATTATAGGGGGTGTTTTTTAACATCCCCTTTTTATGTATGGAAATAATTTATAAAGAAAAAAATAATATTGGTGATATATATGAAGATGAAGTTTAAAAGTACTATAATTTTAGGTGCTGTAACAATTACATTTATTCCATTAATTTTATCTTATATTATTTTTGTAAGTTCAAAGATATCAGACACAAATGAAGATATTAAAAATACTTTGAAAGAAATAGGTAATATTATAAGTAAAAATGAAGTAGTTAGAGAAAAACTTTATAATAGAGATAATGATAAAAGTATTCAAGACTATACAAAAATATTTATAGAAAACTTTAATGATGTTGATATTATTGTTGTTGGAGATATGACTGGAGAAAAATATTCTCATTTAGATGAGACACAAATAGGTGAAATATATGTGAATGAAGATAATAGGGATGTTATAAATAAAGGCATAAGCTATTATTCTATAATGGAAGGTTCTATGGGCACTACATTAAGATGGTTTGAGCCTATATTTTATAATAATCAGCAAGTAGGATTTGTTATGGTAGGTAAATATGAAAAAGATATTGCTATAATTACATCTCAAACTAAGTTTACCTATAGCTTATTATTTGTTTTTTCTATATCGTTATCAATAATAGGAGCTAAAATATTAGCGGATAAAACCAAAAAATCAATATTAAATATGGAACCTCTAGAAATTGCAGCTTTATATAGGGAAAAAAATATAATTATAGATAGTGTAAATGATGGAATTATATCTTTAAATAAAAATAAGGAAATTGTAGAGATAAATAAAGGTTGTTATAAGTTATTTGAAGATTTTAAAGTAGAAGATATTTTAGAAAAAATTAATGTTTATATAGATAATAGAGAAGAAGTTGAAATGAAGGAATTTGTTATAAAAGGTAAAAAAATATTTATAACAATTAAAAATATTAAATTAGGTGATAATTGCCTTAGAACAATAATTACTTTAGTTGATAAAAATCCTATTAATAAAATAGCAAAAGAAATAACTGGAGTAGATGAAATAATTAAAAATTTAAGGGCAAATGTTCATGAGTTTAAAAATAGTCTTTATGTAATTTTAGGATTACTTGAAATAAATGCTTATGATGATGCTAAAAAATATATTTTAAAAATACAGAAGATTCAAGAGAATACTATAAGTAAGTTTTCTAGTATTGAAGATAAATATGTTAGAGGATTATTAATTAGTAGAGAATCAGTTGCTAAAGAAAGAAAAATAGATTTTGTATTAACACAGGAATCATTTTTAGAAGAGAATCATGGAATTATAGATTCAAATGATATAGTAACTATCCTTGGAAATCTAATTGAAAATGCATTTGAAGCATGCTCTTTATGTGGAGATATTAAAAAAAGAGTAGAGGTATCATTATATGAAGATGAATCTGTTATAGAAATTCAAGTTCGTGATAATGGAAGAAATATTGATGAAAAAATAAGAAATACCTTGTTTCTTGAAGGAATATCCTCAAAAGGAGATGGACGAGGAACAGGATTATATTTAGTTAAAAATAGAGTTGAAATTTATAATGGAAGTATAGATATTGAAGAGTTTGATGATGAAAAAATATTTGTTATAACTATTTTAAAGGGGGTAGACAAATAATGAATGTATTAATAGTTGAAGATGATCCAATGGTAGCTTTAATTAATAAGAGGTATTTAGAACAAATTACAGGAGTAAAAACATTTGGTCCTGTAATGTATGAAAAAGAAATAATTTCAAGCTTAGAAGAAAATAATATTGACTTAATATTGATGGATGTATTTTTACCAGAAAAAAGTGGGATAGATATATTAAAATCTATTAGAGAAAAAAATATTTTTACAGATGTAATAATGATAACTGCAGCAAATAGTACAGATGAAATTAAAAAGGCATTTGCATATGGAGTAGTAGATTATTTAGTAAAACCTTTTGAATTTGAAAGATTTAAAGAATCTATTAATAAATATAAAGCAAAAAAGAAATTATTACTTAATGATGAAATATTAACTCAAAAAGATATAGATACTTTACTTATAAACAATTCCTTAGAAAGTCAGGTTAAACTTCCTAAAGGTTTAAATGAGAAAACATTAGATAGAGTAATTAAATTTTTAAATGAAAATTCTCATGAAGTTTGGACATTAAGAGAAATTGCATATGAAATAAAAATTAGTAACGTAACTATTAAAAAGTATATGGATTATTTAGATAGTATAGGGAAAGTTGATTCAGAAATGACTTTTGGTAATGTTGGGAGACCAGAATATAAGTACTTTGTGAAAAAATAGGGCTGAAAATAATAGGAAATAAAATATAAATATGGTATAATATGAGTATAGTATATGAGGGGGCTACATTATGAAGTATGAGAAATATAAATATTTGGGATTTTTAGGGTTATTATCATTAATAGGACTTAAGGGCTTTGTTACACATAATTATTTATGGTTTATTTTATTTATAAATTATTTATGGTTTACTTTCTTTTATGATAATAGCATAGTATATAAGTTACAACTTAATAAGAAGTAAAATTTTATGTTTATTATTAAAATAGTTATCTATAAAAACAACAATTATTGATTAGTTTCAACAATTGTTGTTTTTTATTTTTAGAAGTATTTTAAATTTATAAATATTAAAAATTAGAATATAATTAGCATAACATTAACAAAGAGAGAAAAACTAATAAGGAACTTTATATAAATAAGTTAAATATTAGAAAGAAAGGGGTTAAATTATGTTCAAACATGAGAAACATTTAATTCGTGAAGTTAAAGTTGAGAGACCTAATTCCACATATGCTAATATAATGCAAGAGCAATTAGGAGGAGCTAATGGTGAATTAACAGCAGCTTTAACTTATTTTATTCAAAGCTTTAGAGTAGAGAATAAAGAGATAAAGGATTTATTTTTAGACATAGCTGCTGAGGAATTTGGCCATGCGGAAATGGTAGCTACAACTATAAATTTATTAAATGGTAAAGATGTTACAGCACCTCCAGCAGAAGTAGGTGCTATTGAAGCAAGTACAACCTCAAGATTAACACCCTTGCTTGCTAATTCATCAGGATATTTATGGACTGCAGCATATGTAAATGAAACAGGAGATTTAGCTGCGGATTTATTAACTATCTATTACAACGTGAAGAAGCTCATAATACAATGTTTAGAGAAGCTTTTAATAAAATACTTGGAACAGGATCATTAAAGGAATGGGGAGATACTAAAGATGCAAAGATATATCTAGATTTATCTACACCAGGAAAGTATTTTGATGATTTAAAGAATCCTGAAGCACCTGCTTTTGAAGAGCCAGATCCAGGAAAGAAATAAGAATTTATATAAAAGAAAGCAACAATTATTAGATTAATATAAGTTAATAATTGTTGTTTTTTTATTTTCCATATAATTCTCTTCTCTATTTTATATAAGTAACTATAAAATGGGATTTGTTATAATTAACACCAGAATACTATAATTTATTTCTAAATAAATGAATGTATAATGTCACTAATATAGAAAGTTGTATAAATAAAACAATACTATTAAAATAATATTTGAAGTTTATTTTTTATATAGGGAGAAAAGGAAATGATTTATGAGAAGATAAAAATAAGTGATATATGTAGTAAATTAAAAGAAAGTAAGGCTGTTATAAGTGCATATATTCCTGATAATAGTGAAGAAATTAATATTAATAAAAAAAGAGCAACTATAGTAATTTGTCCAGGTGGTGGATATGGATTTACTTCAGATAGAGAAGCAGAACCTATAGCTTTAAAATTTATGGCTCAAGGCTTCAATGCAATTGTACTTAGATATAGTGTTGCACCAACAAGATATCCTAATGCCTTATTAGAGTTAGCAGAAACCTTTAATTATGTACGCAAAAAAGAAAATCAATGGAATGTAGATAAAGAAAAAGTTATTGTATGTGGATTTTCAGCAGGTGGACATTTAGCTGGAAGTTTAGGAGTGCTTTGGAATAATGAATTTATAGAAAAAGATTTAGGAGTAAATAAAGAAAATATAAAACCCAATGGTATGATATTATGTTATCCAGTTATAACTGCTGGAGAGTTTGCTCATAGGGGATCTTTTGATAATTTACTTGGAGAAGAAGAAAGTGAAAAAAATAGATATAAATTATCTTTAGAAAATTTAGTATCTAAAGATACACCTAAAACATTTTTATGGCATACATTTAGTGATACCACAGTCCCAGTTGAAAATTCATTATTATTTGCAAACTCATTAGCTAAGAATAAAGTTCCTTTTGAGCTTCATGTATATCCAAATGGAGGACATGGAATGGCACTTTGTGACGAGAGTACTGCTATGAATGGTAAAGAGGAGCATATAGATGAGCATCTAGCTACTTGGTTTAATTTAGCATGTCAGTGGATAAATAAAATTTAATATATATTATAAGTTGCAAAAAAAAGTATAAAATATATTTGTAAGTATTTATTTAATATAATTATTAGTGATATGTAGGTGAGTTTATAGTGAAGGATTATATTTGTGAGTTATGTAAACGTGAAGGGATTATTAAAATTACTGAGCATCATCTAGTACCAAAAGAGGTTGGAGGAGGAAAATTACCTGTGGCATTACTATGCCAAGATTGTCATAAGCAAATTCATGCTTTATATACTAATAAGGAGCTTGCAATGAGATTAAATACAATAGCAGCTTTAGAAAAGGATGAAAGAGTTGCAAGATATTTGAGATATATAAAAAATCAGCCTCCAAATAAAAACATAACTATAAAAAAGTCACGAGCAGTAAGAAAAAAGGGGATAAAATAAAGATTATATGTGATAAAGTCACATTTAGTAGTTTTCAAGGGCAACAATAGCTAGTTTATTGAATATAATTTTAGTAAAGACCAAAATAATAGTTTAAAAAAATGTCTTTTTTATAAATTATAGGAGAGAACTAAAATGAAAGTTATTAAAGAATCAGAATTTATTAATGAAATAAATGAAGGATTAGTTTTGGTAGATTTTTATGCTGAATGGTGTGGACCATGTAAAATGCTTTCACCAATATTAGAGCAAATAAATGCTGAAGATGAAAATGTAAAAATTATTAAAGTAAATATTGATGATTCAAGGTTTTTAGCAAATTATTATCAAATACAATCAATACCTACATTAATATTATTAAAGAATGGTCAATTTTTGCATAGAATTACTGGATTTAGTCCTAAAAAAACAATACAAGAGTTAATAGAAAAAGGAAAATAGAAAATATAAAAATGTTTTTTTACTATCTAAAAAGGCGTCTTAAATTAAAATTTAAGACGTCTTTTTATTTATAAAGTAGGCAAAATAGTTAAAATTCGCAAGATATTTATATAAATTAACAACTTGAATAAGGAAAATAATAGAAAATTATATTAAAATATAAATATGTAGTGTAAAGGTATACACAACATTGAGTTTTATATCAATAGATATTAATTAAATAGGGGGGTATCATTATGATAAAAAACAAATCAATGAATAAGAAAATAGCTCTTATTATAGCAGTGGCAGTAACAGTTGGACAAATTCCAGTATCAGCATTAGCTGAAAATAACACTACGCTAATAGTAGAAAATAGCGAAGTAGAAAATGTAGAAAAGTCATCAGAAGAATATGCTTATAATCAAGAGTATGATAATTATTCAAGTACATCTTGGACAAGCTTAATAGGAAATGGAACTATTGTTAAGAATATGGATAATGGTGTACCGGATACTGAAGGAAAGACTGGATATCTGGAAATTTCTAGAGATACTACTGCTAATAATCAGTTAGTATTTTTAGAAAATCAAAGTCCAAGCATAAAGGATTTTGAAGCTGAAGTAAGATTTCAACTTAATCCAGAAGAAGGTAAGGCAGCTGGAAGGTTTGGACTTGTATTTAGAGGACAAGATGCTAATACTTATGGATTTATTGGATATAATGGTGGAGAAACTGCGCAAGGAAAATGGCTTATTGAAACTCCAACAGCATGGAAAGATGATATTGAAGGACCAACAATTGAAGCTGGCCAATGGGTTACAATGAAGGTAAAGGTGCAAAGAAATAATATAACTTTAACTGTTAATGATACTGAAATATTTAATGATGCCGTTAATATGGGTAATTTCCCTGAAGAGGCTGGTAAGTTTGGATATAGAACTTGGTTTGATAATAAAACTATAAATGTTGACTATTTAAAAGTTAAGTCACTTGATAATGAAGTTGTAACAGATATAAAAGAGGTAGAAGAGACAAATATATCTACATTATTAAATGCTAAGCCTGAATTGCCATATAAAGTTAATGTAACATACTCTGATGGTACAAAAGGACAAGAAGTTGTAATTTGGGATTATATTGACCCAGCTAACTATGCAGAAGTAGGTAACTTTGTTGTTGAAGGAACTATTAAAGGATCGGCTGAAGGAACACCAAAGGCTAAAGCTAATATTACAGTTAGAGATAAAATAGAATATTCAACTGATTTTGAAACTCCTGAAACTAGTGGAGATTGGCAAGTTTTAAAACCAACAGGACTTTCTGCAACAGTAGCAGATGGAGCAGTAAAAGTTCCTATGAACGGTGTATCTGTGTCAGCAGATATGAATTGTCCTGACGTTAAGAACTTTGTATATGAAACTGATTTTACTGTAAACAATGATTCAGGAAGAATTGGATTGGGTTTTAGAGTAAGTGATGTTAAAAACTGGGGAGCTGTTTGTTATGATGCAGGTTCATGGGTATGGAAAGCAAGTACAAATGGTTCTGAATCTTACGGTTCTTTCCCAGGTTCAAAGAAATTAGAGGGAAATAAAACTTATAGAATGAAACTTGAAGTTGAAGATAACAAAGTTACATTATCTATAGATGGAGAAGTTATAGGTAGTGCAACATCAGATAAATTCCCAACTTCAGGAGGTAAGATAGGATTAGTTGGATGGTTTGGAAATAAGACTGTTACTTTAGATAATGTTAGTGTTAATGAGATTACTTCTGAAACAGATACAGATTTACCAGAAGTAACAGAGCAAACTATTGAATCAGACATAATGACAGTTAAATTAGATAATACTTTCCCAAGAGTTATTGAGTATAATTGGAAAGCTGATGATTCAAAATTAATTGGACAAGAAACAAGATCTAATAAAGTTAATCTTAATGGTAAAAACTATACTCCAGAAGTTAATTGTGTTGTAGAAGATAATAAGGCTACTTATACAATGGCTATTGATGAAATTGGAGTTACATTAACAGCTGTTATGTCTGTAGAAGATAATAAAATAAGACTAGAAATAACTAATATTGAGGAAACTGGTGACTTTATAGTTAAAAAAGTATCATTACCAAATCAAAGCTTTGCAGAAGTAAGAAGTGATAATGGTGGTGCTATTGCAGCTGTATTATCAACAGGAGCTTGGCATCAAATTACTGATGAAATAAGTACTGTTGAAGATTTAGAGCCATCAAGTAAAGCTAAGACTTATGCATTTATTAATGATAATGATTTTGCTATATCATTAAATAATAATGTTGTGGAATACTCTAGTAGAATACTTTTAAATACTGAAAATAGAAATGGATATAAGAGTACTAGTATTGGAACTGGAGCTTGGACATATAGAGAAGTATTAGACTCTGAGTCAGATGTAGATTTTTATAGTGATGAAGAAAATTTATGGGCAGAAGCATATATAACTAAAGATATGAATGAGGATGAGACAATAAACTAGCAAGATGCTGCAATTGAATATAGAAATAGAGTTGAAGCACCATTAGGAGCCGAGGATTTAAAAAATAGTCTTTCCTATATTGCATTTAATATAGGTTATACTCAAAGTCCATTCTTAAGAACTTTAGATACAGTTAAGAAGTTATATAATTATACAGATGGATTTGGACAAATGGTACTTGAAAAAGGATATCAAGCTGAAGGGCATGATGACTCAATTCCAGACTACGGTGGACATATTGGTATAAGACAAGGTGGAGTTGAAGATTTCAACACCTTAATAGAAGAAGGTGCTAAATATAATGCTAAGTTTGGTGTTCATATAAATGCTACAGAATATCAATTAGATGCATTTCAGTATCCTGATAATGGTTCAGTAAATACTAATTCTCCAGGCTGGAACTGGTTAGATCAAGCTTATTATGTTAATCAAAGAGCAGATTTAACTACAGGTGAATTATTCAGAAGATTAGATATGTTAAAAGAAGATTTACCTAATTTAGGTTGGGTATATGTTGACGTTTATACAGGTAATGGATGGAATGCTCATCAACTTGGTGAAAAGCTAAATGACTTAGGATATCAAGTTGCAACAGAGTTCCATAGTCCTCTTGAAGAACATGTAACTTGGACTCACTGGGGAGCAGACCCTGCATATCCAAATGAAGGTGGTACAAGTGAAATATTAAGATTTATTAGAAATAGTACTAAGGATGGATTCTTATCAGATCCTATTTTAAAAGGTAATAAGCATCTATTATCAAGTGGATGGGGTAATAACCATGCAATTGAAGGTGTAAATGGTATAGAAAGATTCTATAACCAAGTATTACCTACCAAATACATGCAACACTTTGAAATAATGTCTAGAACTGATGATGAAGTTAAATTTACTGATAACTTAGTAGGGGTTAGAGAAGGAGCTAATATTAATTACTATAAAAATGGTAAGTTAGTAGCTACTACTCCAGAAAGTTCATATAACAGCATTGGTGAAGGAAAGACTAAGTTATTCTTAGAATGGAATTTTGATGAAGGGGAAGATACAAAGATTTATCACTGGAATCCACTTGGAACATCTTCTGAATGGGAATTACCTGATGGATGGGAAAACTTATCTACAGTTGAATTATATCAGTTAACTGACCTTGGAAGAGAACATGTTAAATCAGTTCCTGTTGTAAATGGTAAAGTTCAATTAGATGTTGAACAAAGTACTCCATACCTTGTAACAAAAGGTGAGGTAGCAGAAGAAAGAATTGATGATTGGGGATATGGATCACAAATAAAGGACCCAGGATTTGACTCTCAAGAATGGAAGACTTGGTCAAAGGATTCTGAAGATGGAAATACAGATCATATTTCTTTTGTAAATGAAACTGCAAGTAGAAGAGCTGGTAATGATGTTGTATCAATATCTAATAAGCAAGGTAGTATATCACAAAGTATTGAAGGTTTAGAACCAGGTAAGACTTATTCTATATCTGCTTGGGTTAAAAATGATGGTAATAGAAAAGTTACTTTAGGTGTAAACTGTGGAGATGAAGAATTAACTAATGTAATTACTAGAGCATCATTTGCAAGATCTGGTGAAGGGCATAAATATTTAGATGATAGATTCCAAAGAATGGAGATTGAAGTTACAGTACCAGAGAATGTAGCTACTGCAGATATTTATCTTAATGCAGAAGCTGGAGAAGGTGATGTAATAATAGATGACTTCAGAATTTGGGAACATCCAGGTCATACTAATAAGGATGGATATGTATTCTATGAAGATTTTGAAAATGTAGATGAAGGTATTACACCATTCTTCTTAGCACCAGGAAGAGGTACATCAAACAGATCTCACTTAGCAGAAAAAGATTTACTTGGAAGACAAAAAATGAGCTGGGTACTTGATGGAAGATTCTCATTAAAGACTAATCAACAATCTGGTGAAACAGGTCAAATGTTAGTAACAGATGATTCAACATTTAAGTTAGAACCGAATAAAACTTATGAATTAGGATTCCTATATTCACTTAAAGATGCTACACCAGGTTATACAGTAAATATTAAATCAAGAAGTGAAGGAACTTTATTAAGTATACCTCTTGAAGCTACAGGAGTTGAGAGTGGGCAATATACTAAGACAAGCTCTAAGAGTCAAAAGTTCACAACTGGAAATAAGGATGATTATTATATTTCAATTGATAAGGGAACTGGATATGCAGATTTAATATTAGATAATATTTATGTTGTTGAAATTGATGAAAGTATTGAAAGTCCAGTAATTGATAAGGTAACATTAGGATCATCTATTACAGAAATAGGTGTAAATGAAAGCATTGATTTATCTTTATTATCAATAAAGGCTTTAATGAATAATGGAGCTCCTGCTAATATAGGTGATGGAGAAATAGAGTATGTTGTAGGAGATAATGAAGTTGCTAAAGTAGAGGATGGTAAGTTAGTTGGATTAAAGGATGGAAATACTACATTAACAGTTAAAGTATCATTTAATGATAAAACTACAGTAGTATCTAACTCTATAAACATTAAAGTTGGTGAAGGATCTGAAGATGGAGGAGAAGTTACACCACCAGTTGAAGATGTATTTAAGATGCATTTAGAAATTGCTATAGAAGAAGCTAATAAGGTTACAGATGAAGAACTTTCAAATGTTGTTCCTGTAGTTGTTAAAGAGTTTAAAGCTGCATTAGCTGAAGCAGAAAGCTTACTAGAAAGCGGAAAATATACTCAAGAACAAGTAGATAAGGCATTTGATAGATTAAGTAGTGCAATGCAAATGTTATCTTTTGAAAAGGGTAATAAGGAGCAATTACAACAATTAGTTGATAGAATTAACCAATTAGATGCTAGTGAATATATAGATAGCACTTGGGCTAAATTACAAGTTGCTTTAGATAAAGCAAATGAAGTTATAGCTGATGAAAATGCATTAGAAGCAGAAGTTTCTAAGAGTTACGATCAATTAATAAAATCATTCTTAGAATTAAGATTAAAACCAAACAAAGATAAGTTACAAGATTTAATAAATAAAGCAGAAAGCTTAGATGAAAGTAAATATACTAAAAAGTCTTGGAAGGTTTTAGAGGATAAGCTAGCTAAGGCTAAATCTGTAATGGAAAATGGAGATGCCACTGATAAAGATGTTACTGATTCAGAAAAGGAATTAAAAGAAGCAATAGATGGATTAGTTATGGCAGATTCAAGTAACAATAATAACAATGGCAATAATAATGGTAACTCTAATAGCAATAATAACGGAAATTCTAATAACAACAGTAATAATGGAAATGGCGGAAATAAAGGAAACAAAGGAAATTCTAATTTACCAAAGACAGGAGGAACTCCAGCAGTAGCAGTAGGATTATTTGGTACAATTATTGCAACTATTGGTTCTGTAATGTTTAAGAAAAAGAAATAAATTTTAATAATTGAAAAAATAAGGTGTATCAGAGTTATACTTTGATACACTTTATTTTATATTTATCTACCAATTTCCTGATGAGCCACCACCATTAGATGAGCCACCGCCAAATCCACCAAATCCGCCACCAGAGCCAGAACCACCACCAAATCCACCACCACCACGTCTTCCACCATTAAAGAAATTATTCCAAAATAGTAATTGTAATAGTGTTGACATAACACGACCTCTATTAAAAATTAGATCTAAAAATATTAAAATTAGAAATCCAATTCCAATAAAGCCTAAATTTTTATTTTTAGAGGTGGTTGACTGAGTTTCAGAGGGTAGTTCAATATTTAATGATTTCTCTAATGTAACTCCATATTCTTCAGCGATATAATCACAAAATTTACTATAGCTATTTAAAAGACCTTCTCCATAATTTCCTTGTGAGAAGCTTGGTTTAGCTAAAGATTCCATAACTCTATTGCTTAAGGCATCAGGAATAGTACCTTCAAGTCCACGTCCTACTTCAACTCTGTATTGCCTATCATTAATGGCTAATAATATAAGAAGGCCATTGTCTTGTTCACTTTTTCCTATGCCCCAAGTTCTAAAAAGTTTATTACTATAATCTTCAATAGGAATATTATTAGTGGAATCAATTACTACAATTACAGCTTGAGCGCCTGTTTTATCTTCTAGCTCTTTGCCTATTGAAACAATTTTTTTCTTATAATCATTATTAATTGTGTTAGTATAATCATTAATATATTTTAAAGTGGTTGGGGTTGGATAATTACTGCTAGCATTAGCTATGTAATATACACTGCATAATAGTAATAATAAAAATAAAGTAAAAGCTTTAAGTTTACTTTTTAAATTTTTCATAATCTTTAACTTGAGAAGTTAACTTCAGGTACTTGTTGTGCACCTTCAGTAGCCTTATACAAAGGTTTTTCTTGAAAACCAAATAATGATGCAACTATTTTTGTAGGAAAACTTTTAACTTTTGTATTATATGTTGTAGCAGCAGTGTTATAATCTTGCCTTGCTATAGCAATTCTATTTTCAGTACCTTCTAGTTGTATGGAAAGGTCTTGAAAGTTTTGATTTGACTTTAAGTCAGGATAATTTTCAACAACTAATAATAATCTTGAAAGAGCACCACTTAATTCGCTATCTGCATTAGCTTGTTCAGTAATATTATTAGCACCAGCTAATTTACTTCTTGCATCAGCAATTTCAGTAAAAATATCTTTTTCTTGAGAGGCATATCCTTTTACTGTATTTACTAAGTTTGGAATTAAATCAGAACGTCTTTGAAGTTGTGTGTCAATATTTGATTCAGCAACATTGACATCTTGTTCTAAGGTAACTAGATTGTTATAGCTTGATATCATAGGAATTGCAATTATTATTAGTATAATAATAACTACTATTAAAGATTTAACCCATGTCTTCATAGTTTCATCTCCTTTCTAATATTTAGTATGCGTATAAATTAAATTTTTAAATCATAGAAAAATGGCTTAAAGGCTATATTTATTAAGAATTATAATTTATATTTAATATATAATTAGCTGCATTTAGGAGTAAGACGTAGAAAATGAAAAATATTAAAAATATTAAAAATATATTAAAAGAGTTAAAAGAATTAACATATGAGAAAAAGATAGATTTAATAAAGAAAAAACTTAATTTTATAGATAAGCTTATAAAGGGAAGGGTATTTGAAGAGTATTTAGCATTTTTATTTGAAGGAAATGGATATATAGCAACTATAAATGGTGGCTCCCATGATGGTGGAGCAGATATAATACTATCTAGACCAGATAATCCTAATAAGACAGTTTGGATAATACAAGCAAAGAATACTATGAGACCTTTAGGTAATCCTGATATTGTTGAAGAATTATTAAAATTTGAAAAAGAAAGTGGTAAAAAATATAACTGCAAATACTTTATGATAATTTCTTTAAATGGATATGTAGAAAATGCAAATATGTTTAACAGGACAAGCATGTCATTAGAAGATTTTGATTATGTAAAAGAATTAATAAATAACTATACTGAAAAAAGTAAAGTTGGAATATTATTACCGGATTTAAAGCCTCATAATAGATATACTTATAAAGAAGTTAAAGCTATTTTAGAAAATAATAATAGAGTAGCAGTTCCGAATGCAACAGGAACAGGGAAAAGTTTTATTATACTTCAACTTTTATTTGATTATAGAGAGAAAAAATCTATTGTTTTAGCACCTACTAATGAAATATTAGATAGATTAAAATTAATAGCACCATGGAGTATTACTAATTGTAAATTTTATACTTATAGTAAATTTTCTTCTTTATATTCAAAAGGAAAATTAGAAAACTTAGATGTTGATTTAGTTATTTTAGATGAACTGCATAGAGCTGGAGCAGTAAGTTGGGGAAAAGCTGTTAAATATGTATTGCATGCAAATAATACTGCTAAGGTTGTAGGGCTCTCAGCAACTCCAATTAGATTCTTAGATAATAATAGAGATATGATTAATGAGTTGTTTTATGGAAATTCAACTACTCCAATAAGTCTTTCTGAAGCAATAGTTAGAAAGATTTTACCTATGCCTATTTATGTTTCGGCAATGTATGATTTAGATAAGGAAATTGATAAAAAGCTTAAATTAATGAAGAAGTTGAACATATCATTGGCAGATAAGAAAAGATATATAGAAGAGCTTAATATATATAAAAGTAAATGGGAAAAGGAAAGTAGAGTTGAAAGTATAATAAAAAAACATTTACCTAATAGCAAAAAATTAAAGTTCATAGTTTTTTGCGAAAATAATAAGCATTTGAAAGAAATGAAAGATGAAGTTATTCAGTGGTTTAAAAGTGCATTAAATGAGAATTTTAAAGTAAATGATTTTATTATAACTTCAACTAATACAAAAAATAAAGAAAATTTATCTGCTTTTGAATGTGAAAATAGTGAAAATGAAGTTAAACTACTTTTTGCTATAAGTAAACTTAATGAGGGTATACACATTAACAATATAACTGGAATAGTTATGCTTAGAAATACTAAATCTCCAAGTGTATACTATCAACAGTTAGGACGTTGTCTTACAGCAGATGCAATAGATAAAAATCCAATTGTATTTGATTTTGTAGACAATATAGATAATTTAGAACTTGTTAACTTTAGAAAGAAGCTAGAAGAAGCAAATGAAAGGAATAATCTTTATAGGAGACAAATAGGATTATATGATGAAGAGATACGTCTTTCATTATATGAAGAGCACGAAGATGTTATTTTACAGTTAAAAAATATAGAAAGAAAAATTACTTATAATTGGGATGAATCCTTTGAAAGTCTATTAAAATTTAAAGAAATTAATGGTCATTTAAATGTTCCTAAAGATGATGAATATTCAAGATTATATAGTTGGGTTAGCCTTCAAAGAACTCTTTATAATAAGAATATATTAAATGAGGAATTCATTAATAAGCTTGATTCTATAGGATTTATTTGGAATATTAATATTTATAAGTATAAAGAAAACTATAGGAAATATGAAAAGTTAATTATTGATTCTCATGAGAAAGAAATAAGTTATTATAAGATTTTAAATGAGAAATATTATATTCCTATATATAAACAAGAGTCATTAATATCAGAATATGAAGATGGATGTATTTTACCAGAAAAAGAATTCATTATGAGATGGTGGGACAAGCAATTAAAAGATTTTCAGAATAATAAATTAGATGATGAAAGAAAATCAATAATAATCAATGAATTTAGAGAAATGTCTAGGTTTGAAGAAAATAAGTGGATGGTTAGCCTATATAAAATAATTAATTTTTATAATAGGATTAAAGAAAATTATGAAATAGATTGTTACTTAAATAAAATAGCTCCAGATAAGAGAAGGTTTATAAGTTTTGTAACCTCAATATATCACAGTAAAAGAATAATAGAAAACACTATAGAAAGAAATTTGCCTAACTCTTGGAAGGATAGAGAGATTAAACTTGATAATGAAGAGTGTAGATGTAGAGACTTCATAATATCATTATTATTAGAAAATAAATTTATTTTTGACATAGAAGAATTTATAGATGATATAAATTATATTTATTTTGAAGATATGATTAATATTAATAAAAAAAGCATTAAATAATGTTTTAATTAATAAGTATTATAGTAGTAATAGATTATTATATAATAATATCAAAATATTTGGTAAATAGGGAGAGCGTTTATGGATAGCTATAGGGTTTTATTAAATGGTATTACTATACCTAGTATAGGATTTGGGACTTATAAATTGGGAGATGAAAGTGAAACTATAGATGCTATTAAATGTGCATTAAAGATAGGATATAGGTTTATAGATACGGCATCTTTTTATGGAAATGAAGAGGGGATAGGTAAAGGAATTAAAGAAAGTGGAGTTAACAGAGAAGATATATTTTTATCCACAAAAGTTTGGAATGATAGTCATGGATATGATAAAGCAATAAAATCATTTGAGGAGTCCATGAGAAAATTAGATATTGATTATTTAGATTTGCTATTAATACATTGGCCAACAGAATTGAATAGCGAAACTTGGAGAGCATTTGAGGATCTTTATGAATTAGGGAAAATTAGAGCCATTGGAGTAAGTAACTTTAAAATAGGACATTTAGAAGCTTTGAAAAAAACAGCAAGAATAATGCCTATGGTTAATCAAATTGAGATACATCCATGTTTTTCTCAAAAGGAATTAGTTAATTATTGCAATAATTATAAGATACAAGTTATAGGATGGAGTCCAATTATGAAGGGACAATTATTAGAGGTTCCTTTAATGATGGATTTAGCTGAAAAATATAATAAGAGTATTGCTCAAATAGCTTTAAGATGGCATATACAAAAAGGTATTATTCCTATTCCAAAGTCATCTCACTGTGGAAGAATGACTGATAATATTGATATTTTTAATTTTGAGTTATCAGAGGAAGATATAAGAAAAATTGATAACTTAGATAGAAATGAAAAAGTATCAGATACTCCTCCAAATACAACATATGATAATTTTAAATGGTAAACTAGAATTTTTGAAATACTTATATTATGTAGAAAGAGATATGAGTTTTAAAGGATTATTTAAAAATAAAAGTATCACTTCTCAACATAATTGCATTTATTGATAGTATGGAGAGAAGTAGTGGGAGATGATTAATATATGGAAATAACTAATTTTGTAACTGAAAATTTCCTTTCATCATTTGCAGGGACGTTATTGGCTGTAGAGTTAGTAGTATTTACAACAAAGAGTTTACCTTTAATAAAAAAAATACCTACAAAGTTGTATACTTTTATTCTAGCAGTTATACATCTCATTATTGTACAAGTTTCAAGTGGAAAGGCTGATATAACAGTAGAATTTGTTTATATATTATTTATAAACTCATTAATAGTAGAAGTGATTTTATGTGGTGGATATGATACTTTAATGGGTAAATTTAAAAATATAAAAGATACTTTAAATCAAGAATCTGAGGATATCAGTCAGATCAATAATGAAATTAGTAACGGAACTAGTATTAATACTAAAGGTATAGCTTCAAATACTGCAGCTGAAGTGGAGAAAAACGCTAATACTGAAGAGGAGAAAACCGCTAATACTGAAGTTGAGAAAACCGCTAATATAGCAAATAAATAGTATATGTAAGTGTAGAAGGTGATTATTTTTAAGTAATCACCTTTTTCATTAAGAATGTTTTTTTGATGATTTTATCTTTTTACTTAGATATGAGCCAATTCCTAAGCCAACAAATAATAATATTATGGGAGCTAATGCCATCCAGAACATATTATCAGTTAATAAGAATGCTATAATTCCAATAACTAGACCAATAACTAAACCAATAAGTGTACCATATGATAAGTATTTTTCAGCTTTTTCATCTGCAAGAGTTTTTTTATTTTTCTTCTTGTTACTCATTTATTAGCCTCCTAATAGAAAGAATTAATGGTTATATATAGAAATTATATAACAAAAATTTACATATTGTAAAGCTGGATTAATTAGCAGTTTCATAAATAGCTTTAGATATTTGAGCAATTTTTTCTTCTGCATTTTCTAAATCATAAGTATAAATTACTAGGATGTATGGAGAATCATCAAGTATTATTCCAACATCATGTATATAGGAGTCATAGCTACCTACTTTATGTGCAGCTATTTCTTGGGGAATATATTTATCTAATCTATCGTGAAATTCAGTTTTAGTTAATATATCTATTAAGTGAGAAAAATTAATATCACTTTTATGTTTGTATATGTACTTTAATATTTTGAATTCTAAATCAGCAGTTATATAATTACCTTTTGCAGAAAAATCTATGTCTAATAAATCATAAAGTTTTTGTCTTACAACAGCATGTCCACCTAAGTAGCGTCCAAGCATATTTGTAGCTATATTATCTGAATAAACTATTGATAAATCAAGTAGTTCTTGGATTGTATATGAACCAATAGATGAATAAGTATATAAGATTCCTGTTCCCTCTTCATAGTCAGATGAATTATAAGAAATATATGTATTAAGATCAATTTCACCTTGAGATGCAAGATAATAAAATAAAAGATTTAATCCAACCTTATATGTACTAGCTGCAGTAAACTCTAAATCTTCATTTATTTTTATTGTTTCATCAGAGGATAAATCATAATATACTAGTCCAACATTGTCTATTTCACTACTTAAAAAAACAGAAATTCTATCAGATAATGAATAGGAAGTATTAAAAAGAAAGTTTAAACGCTCTTCATAGGATAAGGATGAAAAGCAAGAAAGTTCATCTTCGCTTAATTCAACTGTTTTAATAGTAGCCTTATAAGTAGTAATTTTATTAATGAGCTCTTCTGATGAAGAGGTGAAATAACTTACTGATCTACTATTAGAAGTAGAGATAGAAGTAGGAATTTCTTCTAGAGTGTTAAAATAGATTGAATTCCAGTTATTATAAAATGTCCAAATTAAGAATATTGCTATTAGTATAGTTAGAAAATAAAATAATAAATATTTTTTTAATAAGTTTAATTTGTTATTTTTTCTATTCATAATATTCAATTTCAATAGTTCTCCTTAAGTAGTATAAATATAAAGGTATTCTAATATATAAACCTTAAAATAAACTTAATAGATAAGGTAGGATAGTATATTGTTGTTTTATATTAAAAAATTAAATATAAGAAACTGAAGTTTAAATGAATTCAATATGTAAAAGTAAGTATTATGGTAAAATTAAATATATATAACTTATTGGAGGAAAATATGAATTACAAAATTTTAGTGGTAGAAGATGACAATCAAATACAAGAATTAATAGTAGAGTTTCTATCCTCACAAGATTACATAGTAGATACAGCAAATGATGGGGTAGAAGGATATGAAAAATTTAAAGCAGGAGAATATGACTTAGTAATTTTAGATGTAATGATGCCAAGGCTTGATGGACATTCGTTATGCAAAATGATAAAGAGTATAGATAAAGAAGTTTCAGTAATATTTTTAACAGCACTAGGTGATGAAGAAAGTGAAATAAAAGGTTTTGACTTAAAGGCAGATGATTATATTAGTAAGCCATTTTCATTTAATATATTAATTAAAAGGGTAGAAGCTGTTTTAAGAAGAAAGAATAAGGAAAAATTTGAAGATGAAGTTTTAAAGTTTGAGGGATTAAGGCTTGAGTTACAAACATTTAAATCTTATGTTGAGGAAGAGGAAATTGAATTAACTTTAAAGGAGTTTAATATATTAAAGTTAATGATAAGTAGTTATCCAACAGTAGTTTCTAGAGAAAAGTTAATTGAAAAAATATGGGGTTATGATTACTTTGGAGATACTAGAGTTATAGATGCACATATGAAAAATATAAGAAAGAAGATAAAAAAGGATTATATTAAAACTATTAAAGGTGTAGGATATGTTCTTGAAAAATAAATGGAAAAACTTAAGTATAAAGAAAAAGTTATTTATATGGAGTAGTTTAATAATAATATTAGCATTTACACTCTTATACATATGTATATATTTCTTTATGCCAAGAGTCTATGAAATTTATAAGGTTAAGAGCGTTAAATCAGAAATAGAAGAATTAAAGGTTAAGCTAGCAGATGATAAGGATATAGATATAGATGATTTATTAGATAGCTTTTCTTATAATAATAATATAGATATTATTTTAGTAAGTAAGGATAAAAATAATTTAATTGATGATATAGTATATTCATCATTTAGAGAAGGAGCAAATTCTCCTAACAATATACCATTTTTATATAATAATAAGTATGAAATATTTCAGGGATTTGGCAAATATGGTTTGCAATTTAGGATAGATGGAAGTTTAGATACAGCAAAATTTGTATATCAATTAATTAATAAAACTGGAAGTCTAAATATAGATGAAGCTGTTTATATAAAAAGCTTAAATAAAATATATCATATGATAGTACATTTTCCTATAAGCCCAGAAAATGAAGCGGCAGATAGTATTGTTTTATTTTTCCCATTTGCTATTATAGCAATTATAATTATTGCTTTTACAATAGCTAGTTTCTATGCTCTTTTAATAAGTAGGCCATTGATTAAGATTAATAAGGTTGCTAAGAAAATGGCAAATTTAGATTTTGATAACATTATTGAAATAAATGGTGAAGATGAAATAGGTGAATTATCTAATAGTCTAAACTTAATGAATAGGAATTTAAAAGAGTCTTTTGATAAGCTAGAAAGAATGAATTCACAGCTTACAGAAGAAATAGAAATGGAAAGAAAATTGGAAAAGGAAAGAAGAGAATTTATTGCAACAATTTCCCATGAGTTAAAATCACCTATTACTATAATTAATGGGCAATTAGAAGGTATGATTTATAATATTGGAAAGTATAAGGATAGGGATAAGTATTTAAAAGAATCCTATGATGTTATACAAAAAATGAGTGAGCTGGTACAGGAAATACTACATTTAAGTGAAAGAGAAAATGGTGAGTTTAAATATAACTTTACAAATGTAAATATAAGTAAAGTTACTAATTGTGTAGTTAGGGAGTTAAGATATTTTATTGATGAAAAGAGTTTAAATTTAGAAACTCATATTAATGAAGATATTTTTGTAATTGCAGATGAAAAGCTAATAAAAAAAGTAATTACTAATATAGTTAAAAATGCAATTACTCATTCGCCTGTTAAGGAGAAAATTATTGTAAAGTTAACTAGTGATGAATTAACTGTTGAAAATACAGGTGTAACAATTCCTAATGACCAAATTGATAATATATTTAATGCTTTCTATAGGGTTGATAAATCTAGAAATAGAAAGACAGGAGGAACTGGATTAGGACTTTATATAGTAAGAACTATATTAGATAAGCATGAAAATATTAGTTATAAGATTATATCTAAAGATAATTCAGTGATGTTTAAAATATTATTTGGTAAAAAATAGATAATACAAATTATATTATCTATTTTTTTGAATTTACTTCTTTTCTACATCTAAATATTACATGCTTAAGAGCATTCCAATTAAATGGTATTAAAGGGTAAAGATATTTTTCGTCTGTAATTGTTTTTGTTGTAACTAGAAGAATTAAGTTAATAACTATACCAAGTATAAATCCCCATGTACTAAATAATCCGGTGAAAAATAGCAATATGATACGACAAAACTTTAAAGCAAATCCTAACTCTATGCTAGTTTGAACGAAACTTGATAAAGCTACTATTGACATATAAAGGATTGTTTGGGGAGTAAACCAACCAGTTTGAACAGTATAATCACCTAATATCAAACCTCCTATAATAGAAAGAGAGGTTCCTAGGGTATTAGGAGTATTAAGCGATGCAAGTTTTAATCCATCTATAGCAAATTCAGCTAATATAAATTGAAGAAATATAGGTAATATATAAGGATCTTTAGGTAATAAAAAGCTGAGTTTACCTGTTAGCCATTGAGGATTGTCTGTTAATAATACATAAACAGGAGTTAAAAACATATTAACAAATAAAACTGCAAATCTTAAAAGCTTTAAGTAGTTACCAGTTAAAAAAGGTAAGTAATAATCATCTATAGATTGAATAAAGTCAAATATACTAGATGGTAGTATTAAAACGGATGGAGTATTATCAATTAATATTACTATTTTTCCTTCAATTATTTCAGAGGCTGCTACATCAGGTCTTTCTGTATATCTAGCTTTGGGAAATGGATTAAACTTATCTTTAGGACATAAAGATTCTATAAAGCTTTCATCACCTAATGTTAAAGACTTTAAATCAACATTCTCAATTAGCTCTCTTACTTTATTTAATGTTTTTCTATCAACGGTACTATCTAAATATCCAATAGCTATATCAGTTTGAGAAATAGAGCCTATACTATGCATTTCAAAACTAATTTTGGATCTCTAATTCTTCTTCTAATAAGGGCAGTGTTAAAAACTATTGTTTCAACAAAACCATCATGAGATCCACGAAGAACTTTTTCCTTATCAGGTTCATCTACACCTCTTGAGGGGTAAGTCCTATAGTCAAGTACTATTGCTTCAGGGAATTTTTCACATAACATAATAGATTGGCCTGAAAGTACAGCTTTTATGATATTATCTAAATCAGTATCTGTACTAGCTTCTATAGAACTAAGAGCCTTTTCAATAAGATCATTGGCTGAAGTTATTGCTTTAAAATCGTCGGCTTTTAAGTTGTACATATCTCTACGTACATATTCCATGTTTGTATCTTTTACAAAGCCATCCATATAGTAGCAATAAAATTTTGTGTTATGAACATCAATAATTCTCTCAAGTATATCGAAAGTTTTTCCAACATTGAGTTCTTTTCTTAGTGTTTCTAAGTTAGTTTTAAAGTCACTTGTTAATTTCATATTTTTCTCCTTAGTACATAAATAATACCTTTAGTTTTTACATTTTTTTATCAAGTATGCAAAAATTAAAGGTATTAATATTAAGGATAGTTATATGTAATTATAAGAATTAAATATTTTTTATTATTTAACTGGTATTAAGTTACCACCATATAATTTCATTTCATTAAATTTAATTTTAAAAGCTTTTTGGTATGATTTTATAGACTCTAAATCACGTCTTGTACCTATACAAATTGAAGAACCTGAAAGGTTTCCACGTGCTGTTCTTCCAGCTCTGTGTAAGTATTCATCAGGATTTTCTGGGAAATCCATGCTTATAATATGAGTTACTTCTGGAATATCTAAGCCTCTAGCTGATACGTCAGAAGAAACTAAAACATTAAATTTTCCATTTCTAAAAGCTTCTATTGATCTTTGTCTTTGTTCTTTTGAAGCATTTCCGAAGATAGCTGTAGATTTAACTTTATGATAATCTAACTTTTCATTAATGTTTTGAAGTTCTGTACTATTGTTAATAAAGACTATAGCTCTTTCAGGGTTTTCAGCTGCTAATAGTTTTCTTAAAGTTTCAAATCTATCTCTAAATTCACAAGTAATAAACATATGAGAAATATTTGGGTTTAGAACTGACTTAGATTCAGACTTTACTATATGAACTTCTTTAACTAATGATTTAGAAATTTCTAAGGCTGTATTATTCATACTTGCAGAGAAGAACATAAGCTGTCTATCTCTCATAGTAGCCTTGATTATATCTTTTATTATTGTAGATTTATTTTTAGCTAATAAACTATCAGCTTCATCCATAACTATAGTTTTTATAGTATGAGCAGATATTTTCTTCTTTTTAATTAAATCAAGAACTCTTCCAGCTGAACCTACTATTATATGAGGTTTTATTTCTTTAAGTTTTTTTATTTGTTTTTCAATATTAGATTCACCCATTATAGTAAGTGAAGTTACATTCATATTTGAGTTCTTTGCAAGCAGTTTTATTTGTGCATCAATTTGCATAACTAACTCATGGGTTGGAGCAAGTATAATAGCTTGCATTTCTTTTTTTTCTGTATTTATTTTTTGAAAAATAGGACATATGTAAGCTAAAGTTTTTCCACTACCAGTATGTGATTCGGCGATAATATCTAAGTTTTCCAATGCTTTTGGAATAGTTAGGCTTTGTACTTCAGTTGGAGAAGTGATTCCTTGAAGTTTTAAACCTTCTATTATATTTGAATTTAAATTAAGTTCATTAAATGACATATTCATTATTTTCTCCTCGGTATTTTTTAGTATCTATATTAGTATACACTAAAAATAATTTTAGTATAGAAATTTATACATAGAAATTAAAAATTATTGGGAAATTAATAAAATTAATATAGTATATTAATTTAAAAAAAGCAAAAAACAAAAATGAAATATAAAATAAAAAAATGAATAAAATGTTAATAGCATGTTTAAATTTTATTAAAAAAAATTTTTATTTAAGCATAGAAAAAACGTTTAACTATATAGAAAATTAACGATTAACAGGGAAAAGAGTAAAAAAATCACAGAAAACTAAAACTTGAATTTTAGTACCAAAGTGCTAAAATGTACTCTATTAGTAAGTAAATATCAAAGGAGTAGGACGAAATGAAAGGCGCATTTGAAATTTTTAGAAGAGATTTAAAAAACATCTTTAAAAATTATGGGGCAATTATTGTTGTTATAGCATTGTGTATTTTACCTTCTTTATATGCTTGGTTTAATATCAAGGCATCCTGGGATCCATATGCAGAATCAGCAACAAGTGGTATAAAAATAGGAGTTGTTAATAAGGATGCAGGAACAAGTTTAAATGGTAAAGAGATTAATTTAGGAAATGATGTTGTAGATCAGTTAAAAGATAATAAACAAATGGGATGGCAATTTGTTAGTGAAGAGGAAGCAACTCAAATGGTTGAAGAAGGAAAGTATTATGCAATGATAACTATTCCTGAAGATTTCTCTAAAAATTTAACATCTATTATTACACAAGATATTCAAAAGGGAAATATAATTTATACAGTAAATGAGAAAATAAATGCAATAGCACCTAAACTTACAGATAAGGGAGCAAGTGCCATACAAGAAAATGTAAGTAAAGCAGTAGTTTCAACTGTAAGTGATACAATATTTGGATTAGGAAATGAGATTGGGATAGAACTTGAAAATCAAATACCTAAGATTAGTACAATTTACAATTCACTAGTAGAAGTACAAAGTCATTTTGGAAATATAAATGATGTAGTTAATTTAGCAGGAAGTGGTGCTGAACAACTAAAAACATTAGTAGGTGAAGTTCAACAAGATATTCCTAAAATAAAAGAAACTATTGAGAATGCACAAACTTTAAGTGGTGAGGTTAAAGATTTCTTAACTTCTTCAAAAGAAAGTTTAAATAATATAGCACCAGTAATTAAAAATGATATTAAGTTATTAAATGAAATAGCTAATGATGTTTCTAAATATACTAGTGCATTAATAGATGCAATAAATGCTGGTTCAGAAAACGCTCCAGCAATGATAGATAGTTTAATTGATAAATTAAGTAGTATAAATAAGAGTGCTGATTCATTAATAAGTATTCTTGAAACTATGAATAAGTTTAATCCTGGAAAATTTGATGATATAATTAGTAATTTACAAAATGTAAATAATAAGGTGAGTTCTGCTATAACTGCTTTAAACACAGTAAAAGATAATTTAGCAAATGGACAAAAACCAGATTTAAATTTATTAAATAATGTTGTATCTTTTGCAAATGATATTAGTAGTATATCAGGAAACTTATATGATAATTTTGATTCTAATATATCAGCAAAGATAAATAGTATTTTTGATCAGGCGTATACTACAGCGGATAATGCAGCATCTGTATTAAGTGCAGCAGAGGAAAAGTTACCACAAGTTTCTGACTTATTAAGTACTGTTTATGAAGGTGCAGATAAAGGTATTGAAGGAATTGAATTTGTCAAGGAAAAGCTTCCAGAAGCTGAAAATATGATTAATGATTTAGTTAGTAAGGTTAGTGGTATTAACAATAGTAAGGATTTACAAGAAATAGTAGATTTATTAAAGAGCGATGTTCAAAAAAGAAGTGACTTTTTAGCTAATCCAGTAAATATAGTAGAAAATAAATTATTCCCAATGGGTAACTATGGTACAGGAATGACACCATTTTATACAGTATTATCATTATGGGTAGGATTATTATTGTTAGCTTCAATGTTAACAGTTGAGGCTGAAGGTGAATATTCAGCTATGTCACAATATTTTGGAAAGATGTTATTATTTATGAGTATAGCAATAATTCAAGCTATAATAGTTGCTGTAGGAGATTTATATATATTAAATATATATTGTGTAAATCCGTTATTATTCGTATTAGGTAGTGTATTTACAAGTATTATATTTACATTAATTTTATATTCACTTTGCTCTGTACTTGGAAATATAGGTAAAGTTTTAGGTATTGTATTATTAGTAATACAAATTGGTGGATCAGGAGGAACATTCCCTATTCAATTAACACCAAAGTTCTTCCAAGTTATTAATCCATTTTTACCATTTACTTATGCTATTTCATTTGCAAGAGAAGCAATTGGTGGAGTTGTTCAAAATGTATTAATTAAGGATATAGTAGTACTTTTAATATATGGAGCAATATTTATACTTATCTCATTATTCCTTAAGAAACCAATAAATAAATTAACACATGGTTTCACAGAAAGTTTTGAAAAGAGTGGAATTGGAGAATAGATTAATAATTATTAAATATTAATTTAGTGGAGTATTTAAAGTTTAAAAGGTATTTAGGCTTTAAATACTCTTTATTATTTTTATAAATATTTAGGAATATTAATAATAATGAAATGAAAATAGTGATAAATTGAAAGTAATTAAGAAAATATTTTAACATTATTTAGGTTAAACTAAATTATAATATAGTATAGGCTTTGGAGGAAGTATAAATGAAGAAGGATATATTTTTAGCAAATGTTAAAAATGGAAGTGAAATAAAAACCTCACTAATGGTTATGAGAGTGATGTTTAGAGATACTACTAAGGTAGTATGTATATTAGCGGATAAAACTGGAGAAATAAAGGCAACAATACAAAATAAAGCCGGGGATATTGTTGAAGGTAAAGTTATCGAAGTAGAGGGAAAAAAAGATACTAATTTAGAAGTGAAAAAATATACTTTTGTAGATGAATATAATTCTATAGATTATTTACCTACAGTCAAAAGAGATATAGAAGATATTATGGAGGAAATTGAATTATATACAGATGAATATATAATATCCAGAGAAGGAAAAGCGTTAAATGATTACTTCTTTAAAGATGAAGATTTCTTAGAGAAGTTTAAAAGAGGCATTGGTGGCGTTTCTATGCATCATAATTATATAGGAGGGTTGGCAGAGCATACATTAGGTGTTATGTATTTAACTATTATGCTTTGTGAAAGATATGATTGTAGAAATAAGGAAATTGCAATTCTTGCAGCAAAACTTCATGATATAGGGAAAATATATGAGTTATATTATGATGGGCCTTTTAAGTATACACTTAGAGGTGAAATGGAAGGTCATATAGTAATTGGAACAGAAATGCTTGATAAAGCCTTTAATGATAATCCAGGATTTTATTCAGAAGATTTTATTACAAGAATGAAGGGGTGTATAGTACAACATCATGGAAAACTTGAATATGGTTCACCAAGAGAAATGAGAATGGAGGAATCATTTATTCTTAATTCGGCAGATTCTATAGATGCAACCATGAATAAAATATCTCAAATAAAAGAAAAAACAGAACCAGGAAGTTGGTCAGAATATGATAGAAGAATCGAAACAAAATTGTATCTATAAGAGGTGAAGCAGATGAAAAATAGAATCAAAATAATATGTTTTGTAATGATACTATTAGTTATACCATATAAGGTTTATGGAAGTACTATAGAAGAGAGTAAGTATATTACTCATGTAAAACAAGATTTACTAGTTCTTATGTTAGCTTATCCTGAGCAAATAATAGATATAGAAAAAGATTCTAATGATTCTATTTATATTGTAATGAAAAATGGTAAGAAAATATTATACGATGATAAAAAAGAAAAAACTTATGATCAAAAGTTTTTTAATGCAGATTTAGAAGATACATTAAGTGATATTTATCCGCTAAATATGATTGATAAAGTAATGGATAATAATTATGATCCAGGTAGAATAAGAAATTATGGATTTTTAGGAGCCATGTATGGAGAAAGTAAAAGTGAAATTGAGAAAAACTTAAGTTCAATATCAACTTATTATGGAACAGTAATGTTTAGTACTGTTAATAAAGCTAGTGAAGAGCTGAAAGCTGCATTAAATGATATTTCAAATACACTTCAAAGAGGGTCAAGAGATGAATCTTATGTAGCTCCATTAAGTGGTGGATATAATTATAGACATATACAAGATACTGGCCTTTTAAGTGCACATGCATATGGAATTTCAATTGATTTAAATAGAAATGATTCAGATTATTGGAAGTGGGTATCTAAGGAGGAAGGAAGTAAAAGAATAGCTTCTTATCCACAGGCAATTGTTGAGGCTTTTGAGAATCATGGATTTGTTTGGGGAGGAAAGTGGGCTCATTTTGACATTCTACATTTTGAATATAGACCAGAAATAATACTTAAGGCAAAATATTTTGGGGATAATAAACAGGTGGATTTAGAAAATTGGTATGGTGATATAGAGGTAAATGAAAATATTGAGGGAATTATTAATTTAATAAATAAGAAGTTAGGAGAGTAAGGATAAAATTATGAATAAATTTGAAAATAAATTAACTGAAGAAGATATATTTGTAGAAAGTCAAAGTAGCAATACTTCTATTGTAAATGTTGAAGATATAGTTAAATCTCATAATAAAAGTAATTTTGATGATATAAAAGAGAATATAGCTATAGAGAGGGAGAATTTTAGTAAAAAATAATAAGCGGTATTGTAAGAAAAATATAAATAATGTCAATATTAAAAATAGATAAACTTAACTAAAAACTTAAGATTCTAATATGTAATAAAAATTTAACTATTTTGTAAATTGACTAAAATAGTTAATCTGTATATAATTTTTATAACAGCGAGGTGGAGAATATGAGTATTAAAAATAATAAAAAGTTAATTTTTGGAGCATTATCAGCGGTTGTAGCTTCAGTTGCCGCAGGTGTTTTAGTAAAAAATAATATAGATAAAAAAACTAAGAATGTTGAGGAAGAGAATAAAAATAATAAAAAAGAAAAGAAAAGTAAGAATGTATATTATACAGTACATTTAAATGATATCTATAGTCCATATGATGATAAAACTTTATCAGAAGATGATATGATAGAAGAAATAAAAAAAGAGACTTCCTTATAGAAGAAAAACAGTATTTGCTATTAATGTAAATGCTGTTTTCTTTTTCTAAAAAATAAAATTTTAATGAAAGTAATAATATAAATGTTTTTTTTATATATATTTTACTGTAAAGGTAAGAGAGGACAGTGTTCCAAAATAAATACTTTATTACCATGAAAAACTGTGCTATAATTACCAATGTTATATTTGAAATATGGAGGATTCGACATGAAACACATAAAAACAATCAACAAAACAAACATCAAAAATAGCTTATGCAAACCAGGATGCAAGGAATGTGCAAACTCATGCCAATCAGCTTGCAAAACTTCTTGCACAGTTGCTAACTTAGAGTGTGAAAACTAATTAAAGACAAGCAGTAACTTGAAAAAAGTTGCTGCTTAACTTTATTTGTTAGTAGAAGTTGATTTATCAAATTGACATTAGGATTAAATAAGATATTGTTTCAAGATATAGGGGAAAAATATTACTAGGAGGAAAGTGAAATGGCTTTAATACACAAATTTAAACAGGGAGATAATTTCTTTGTTTTAGACGTTAATACAGGTGCTGTACATATTGTAGATGAATTAGTTTATGATTTAGTAGATGATAATAAACTAAGAGATAAAGAAGAACTTATAAAAGAATTCGGAGCTAAATATGGTGAAGAAACTATATCAGAAGCTTATGAAGAAATATTAGAACTTATTGATGAAGATATATTATATTCAAGAGATCAATACGAAGATATAGCACATTCATCAATGGATGACAGAGATTATATTAAGGCAGTATGTTTAAATATAATTCATGGATGTAATCTAAGATGTAAATATTGTTTTGCAGATGAAGGTGAATACAATGGGCATAAGGGTGTAATGTCTGTTGAAACTGCTAAAAAGGCAATAGATTATGTAGTTAAGAGAAGTGGTCCAAGAAGAAACATTGAAATTGATTTATTTGGTGGAGAACCAACAATGATCATGGACAAGGTTAAAGAAATAATAGCTTATGCTAGAGAAAATGAAAAGGCTTGGAAGAAGAACATTAGATTTACTATGACTACTAATGCTACTCTTTTAACTGAAGAGATGATGGATTTTATGGATAAAGAAATGGGGAACATAATCCTTTCATTAGATGGTAGAAAAGAAGTTAATGACAATGTAAGAATTAAAGTGGATGGAAGTGGTTCTTATGATGATATACTTCCAAACATTAAGAGAATGATTGAAAAGAGAGATAAATCTAAGCATTACTATGTAAGAGGAACATTTACAGGAGCTAATACTGACTTCTATGAAGATGTTAAGGCTATGGTAAATGAAGGATTTAGAGAAATTTCAATTGAACCAGTAGTTTTAGAAAAAGGACATTTCTTAGAACTTAAAGAAGAACACTTACCAGAAATATTTGAAAACTATGATAAATTATATAATGAAATGGTTAGAAGAAAGAAAGAAGGAGATGAATTCAACTTCTATCACTTTAACATTGATTTAAATGGTGGACCATGTGTTTATAAGAGAATTTCAGGGTGTGGTGCAGGATTTGAATATGTTGCAATAACTCCACAAGGAGAAGTTTATCCATGTCACCAATTTGTAGGTAAGGAAGAATTTAAACTAGGAAGCATTTATGATGATACATATGATGCTGAATTAGGTAAGAAGTTTAAGAAAGCTCACATTTATAACAAGCCGAAATGTAGAGAATGTTGGGCAAGATTCTATTGTAGTGGTGGATGTCAATCAAATAACTTTGCATTTAATGGAGATATGCATATCCCTTATGAAATAGGATGTAAAATGCAAAAGAAGAGAATTGAATGTGCAATAGCACTTAAAGCTGAATAAATCATTAAATAGCAAGAACAAGAGAAAATCTCTGTTCTCGCTATTTTTTTTATAATTTTAAGCAATATTTATATAAAATAAATTTTTGAATATAAATATGAGTATTATAAGTTAAGATTTTAGAAGAAGTTACAAAATGTAAATAAAATAGTTTATTAGTATAGATATAAGTTAAGAATTACAATTGGTGATGTAATTATGATTAATGTCTATAAAATTTTAATGAATAATAAATCTAATGATAAGGATATAAAAAAATATAAAAAATCAAATACTAGTTGTCAAAAATGTAATAAGAACAATAAAAACTTATGCCCTTATTGTGAGGGAGACAAAGTTATTAAGTATGGTTTTTATAAAGGAATTCAAAGATATAAATGTAAGAATGAAGATTGTGGAAAAACATTTAATAATGATATAAATAATCCTTTTAGATATTCTAAAAAATTTAAAGACATGTGGGAAAAGTATTTTGAAGTTTTTCTTAAGGGGGTATCTTTAAGGGAATGTGCTCTTAGGATGAATATTACATTGGTAACAGCATTTTTCTGGAGGCATAGATTTTTACATGATTTGTGTGAAAAAAGTTATATTGAAAAAATAGGTTCATACGTTGAATTAACAAAACTAGTTTTGAATGAGAATTTTAAGGGGGATAGAAAATATCATAAAGAAAAAAGAGATAAGATTATAATAGTGAATGCAGTCAATGATTATATAGATATTCTTCCAATCTTTGCTGCTAGAAATTTTATTGGTCTTTTTGATATAAGAGATAATATTATTCCCCGCTTAGATAGAAAAGCTTATGTTGTAGGTCTTTTAGATGGTAGATTAAAAGTTTTTGCAAAAGGGTTTAATGAAATTAATAAGATTAAGTTAAAAGAAAATAAAGTTTCAAATATAGATATATCATATTCTAATAAAATCAAAACATGGCTTACTAAATTTAATGGAGTAGCTAGTAAATATTTAGAACATTACTTAAGCTGGAGAGCTTTTGAGTATAAAAATAGTATAGAATATAAAAAAGATAAACCGGTTTTAGAAAAAATAAATTTTAAAGTTAATGCCAAAGCAGAAATAAATACATATATATCTTGGAAGAAAATAAAGGCAAAGGTAATACCAATATAATTGTATAAGAGTGATTAAGAATTTTATAGATATATAATATTATAAGGCGATTATCAATTTTGATAATGGCTTGTTTTTGTTTAACAAAATTTAAAATAAGCAAATTTAAGGAGAATAAATTTATTATATAATCGATGAACTAGCTATTTAAATAGTAATATATAATAATAAATATTTAATTATATTCACTAATGTTATATAAAAGTGTTGCTAACAACATTTTTATATAACAAGATACTATATAAAGATAGAGGTTATCATAACTTTAAATTAGATATAAAAGCATAATATTAAAAAAACAACCAAGAATAATAAAAATCAAAAAAATGATATAATAAAAAAAGAGGTGATACATAAATGAAGGATTTTATTTTTGATAATGGATTAAAATTTATTTATAAAAAGAGTAATAGTGAATTAAGCTCAATATGTATATCATTAGATGCAGGAGCAGCTCGTGATGGGGAAATGTTAGGAGTTGCACATGTAACAGAACATATGGTATATAAAGGAACAGAGACAAGAAGTGAAAAGGAAATAAACACAGAATTAAGCAGTATATTTGGTTTCCAAAATGCCATGACTAATTATCCTTATGTTGTATTCTATGGAACTTTATTAAGCGAGGATTTAAAGCAGGGATTAGATTTATTTTCAGATATTCTTTTAGATCCAGTATTTACTGAAGAGGGCTTTAAGGAAGAAATGGAAGTAATAAAGCAAGAACTTAAAGAATGGGATGAAGACTTAGAGCAATATACAGAAGATAAGCTTTATTATAATTGTATGGAAAATAGAAGAATTAAGTATCCTATTATAGGTACTGAAGAATCATTAAATAGTATGACAATAGATGATGCAATAGATTTTTTTAATAACTATTATTGTGCCAATAATGCAACTATTACTATTATTTCAGATTTAGAGTTTGAAGAAGTAAGAGATATGGTAGAAGAGTATTTTATAGATTGGAGAAGTGAAAAACTACCTGAAACGGAAAAAGTTATTACTATTCCTAAGAGTGGAGTATTTATAGATAGCAAGGAAGAGATTAATAGTGCTAAAGTTCAAATTATATTCCCTATTGATGAGTTAAATCAGTGGGAAATAAAAGCATTAAGAATTTTTAATCAATATTTTGGAGAAGGAGTAAATTCTGTTCTATTTGATACATTAAGAACAAAAAATGCTTTAGTTTATGATGTATTAACAAGAGTGGCTAATGAAGAACATATAAAGGTTTATAAAATTACTTATAGTACTGCATATGAAAATGTAGAAAAGTCCATAGAAATAGTCAATGAATTAATAAAAAATATTAATGGATATAGATCTATATTAAAAAAGAATGATATTGAAGCTTTAATAAAGAGTTTTAGGTTAAAAAGATTATTTGCAAATGAGCAAAGTGTAAGATTAGCAATGGGAATATCTACATATGATACTATGTTTGGAGATGGAATGTTATATATTGATGAAACTGAAAATTTAGATAAAATACCTGTAGATTATATTATTGATACAGCTAATAAAGTGTTGAAGAATATGACAGTTCAAGTGATAAGTAATAAATAGTTAAGTTTATTTTCATAAAGATTAAACAATTTGTTAAGAAGAGGAAGAGATGAGTAAAAGAATACCGTTACTAGATGAAGTTTTAAAATATAGAAAAGAGAATAACCTTATTCTTTCAATGCCAGGAAATAAAAGTGGAATTGGCTTTTTAAGAGATGAGATAGGAAAAGAATTTGTAAATAATATGGGGTTCTTAGATATTACAGAAGTTGATCCATTGGATAATCTTCACTGTCCAGAGGGAGTCATAAAAGAAGCTCAAGAATTATTAGCAAAAACTTATGATGTTAAAAAAGCGTATTTTGTTGTTAATGGGAGTACTGCTGGTAATTTAGCTTCTATTTTTGATGCTTTTAATGAGGGGGATGAAATTTTAGTAGAGCGAAATTGTCATAAATCAGTTTATAATGGACTTATTTTAAGAAAATTAAAGGTTAGATATATTGAACCTGTAATTCATAAAGATAAGGGTATATTCCTACCACCTACAGAAAAAGAGATATATAAGGCGTTAGATGAATGTAAAGATGCAAAGGGAATAATATTAACTTATCCAAATTACTTTGGAATTGGTTATGATATATTTGATACTTTAATAGAATTAAAGAAAAAAGGATTGAAAATAATTATAGATGGAGCTCATGGAGCACATTATGGAATAACTGAAAAATTACCTAAATCTATAGTTAAATATGCAGATTATATAGTTTTAAGTGCACATAAGACATTACCAAGTTTAACTCAGGGTTCATATCTTTTGGTTAACAATGATAATAATGTTGATTTTTATTTAAAGGCATTTATGACTACATCACCATCATATTTAATAATGTCATCATTAGATTATTCTAGATATTATTTAGATAATTATGGGAAAGAAGATTATGATAAATTAATTGATTTAGCAAATAAATGGAGTATTAAAATTAATAAGTTAAATAAAGTAAGTGTTTTAAATGAAGAAAACCTACCGGATGGATATAGTTTAGATTCAAGTAGATATATATTGATATTACCAAAAGGTTATAGTGGACATAAGTTGTTAGATTATTTAAGAAATATGAATATACAATGTGAAATGAGCTTCGCAGGTGGAGTAGTTTTGATTTTATCACCATTTAATTTAGAAAAAGATTTTGAAAAAATATATAATTCACTTGAAAAATTAGATTTATCATTATTAGCAGATGTACAATATCAAAATTATTATAGTGTAATTCCTAAGAAAATATTAGAGCCGTATGAGGTATTTAATATGGAGTTTGAATATGTAGATATTTATGAAAGTATAGGTAGAATTTCAAAGGAAGCACTAACTCCATATCCACCTGGAATTCCATTAATTTGTGCAGGTGAAGTTATATCTAAAGAAGCAATTGAGATTATAAGTGGATATATTAGAAATAATAAGACAGTAATAGGTTTAGATGGAGAGCTAGTTAAAGTAATAAAAGTACAGTAATCTGTTAAATAGGAAAAATGATAAAATTAAGTTAAATTCACCAATATTTTCATTAAAACTTGGTTTATTTTGCCGTAAAATTATGTATAATGTAATATAGGGCTCTAATTGAAAAAAATAATGAGTGTAGTATGTGTGACTTAAACTGGATAAATTAAAATTTAGAGTTTAAGTCAAATTTTATTAAGAAAATTAAAATTTTAAATCTCACTTATAAGTAAATAGAAAGCAAGGTGGTTAATATTAATAAGTTAAAGATATTAAGTCTATTAATAATTTCAGGAATGTTAATAACTCCTTCTAGCATAGCGCGAGCAGGAGAAATTTATAATGTCTCAGAAAGTGATTTAATTAAATTATTAGAAAAATATAAAAACGAAGAAGTTGTATTAGAAGACGGATTAGTTTTAACTGTTGGTGAAGCCATAAACTTACCTATAAATGAAGGTTGGACTGTTTATAATGAAAATGTAGCAGAGATAGTTGATGGAGAATTAGTAGGAAAAGCTGTTGGAAGCACATTTGTATCTCAACAAACAGACGATACAGTATATATTTTAGAAGTATGTATAACAGAAAATGGAGTATCTGCAGCTAGTTATTCAAGAAGCATAACTAAAAATGTTGATAGAAATTATTATAAAGTATTCATTGATCCAGGGCATGGGGGATATGATAATGGGGCAGTTCAAAATGGAGTGCTTGAGGATGAAATAAATTTACAAATATCTCAAAAGATAGAAGCTAAGTTAAAAGCAAAAGGTGTACAAGTTAAAATGAGTAGATATGATGATACATATTTATCATTGACAGAGCGAACGACAATGGCAAATAGTTGGGGATCTGATATATTTGTTTCTATACATCAAAATTCTGCAACAAGTTCTAGTGGTAATGGAATAGAGACTTACTATTATTCAACAAGACAAGATAGTAAAGAGTTAGCAAGTGAAATACAAGAGGATTTAATAAAATCTACTAATGCAGTTAATAGAGGAATTAAGACTGCTAATTATGCAGTAATTAGAACTGCGAGTATGTCTTCAAATTTAGTTGAATGTGGATTTGTATCAAATCCAACAGAAGCTAAGAATTTAAGCTCTAGCAGTTATCAAGATAAAATTGCAGAGGGTATTGTTAATGGAATAATGGATTACTTAGAGTCAAATGTTATATTAAATAATTCTGGAAGCAATAATAGTGGAAGTAGTACAACTACAACAACACAAAGTGGAACAATAAAAGTAAGTGGTGCATTAAACGTAAGAAGCGGAGCAGGAACAAGCTATTCAGTAATAGGTTCATTAAGTAATGGAGCAAATGTAGAAATAGTAGAAACAAGCGGAAGTTGGTACAAGATAAAATACGGAAGTGGATACGGTTATGTAAGTAAAGATTATGTAACAGTATCATCAAGTAGCAACAGTAATAGTGGAAGTACTAGCAATAGTGGAAGTAGTACAACTACAACAACACAAAGCGGAACAATAAAAGTAAGCGGAGCACTAAACGTAAGAAGCGGAGCAGGAACAAGCTATTCAGTAATAGGTTCATTAAGTAATGGAGCAAATGTAGAAATAGTAGAAACAAGCGGAAGTTGGTACAAGATAAAATACGGAAGTGGATACGGTTATGTAAGTAAAGATTATGTAACAGTATCATCAAGTAGCAACAGTAATAGTGGAAGTACTAGCAATAGTGGAAGTAGTACAACTACAACAACACAAAGCGGAACAATAAAAGTAAGCGGAGCACTAAACGTAAGAAGCGGAGCAGGAACAAGCTATTCAGTAATAGGTTCATTAAGTAATGGAGCAAATGTAGAGATAGTAGAAACAAGCGGAAGCTGGTATAAGATAAAATACGGAAGTGGATATGGTTATGTAAGTAAAGATTATGTAACAGTATCATCAAGCAGCAACAGTAATAGCAGTAGTAGTGGAAGCACTAGTAATAGTGGAAGTAGTACAACTACAACAACACAAAGCGGAACTATAAAAGTAAGCGGAGCATTAAATGTAAGAAGCGGAGCAGGAACAAGCTATTCAGTAATAGGTTCATTAAGTAATGGAGCAAATGTAGAAATAG